>Ga0058702_10000158_pt1 | contig 40019 bp, 44 predicted proteins | sample AgamicOrSfe_FD_83781 | JGI IMG/M metagenome (GOLD analysis project Ga0058702, IMG submission 83781) | Agave microbial communities from Guanajuato, Mexico - Or.Sf.e | ecosystem: Host-associated > Plants > Phyllosphere > Phylloplane/Leaf | place: Guanajuato, Mexico | collected 2012-05-30 | reverse complement strand
GTTGTGCATTTCTTGATGGTATATGTCCACATATGTTTTGAATATCCGCCATTTCTTAGGCATGAGATTAACCATTCCAAGCTTGACAGTGTTCAGATCATTGAAATACCATCGTACACTCTTCTCCAGCTTATCCGGATCCTCCGTAAATGTTCGATCCGAACTGTCAATCTGTTCCTGGGCACGCAATTTAATAGCCTCCAGGAATTTGTCCTTGTATCCCCTCAGCTGTTTCGGTCCTGTGTTTAGTGACTGAAATCGTGATGCCAATCCTTTGTATTCCTGTTGTGCTGCTTGAAGCTCCTTGATCCGTGTATCGAATTTCTCCTCTTCCTCGATAATAATAGCTAGTCTGACAATCAGGCTTGTGTTCCCTTGCTGTACTAATGGTATCAGATTCATGCACGCAGTTCCAACATGACTGTCAAAGCCGTCAATAGCATCGTCTAATCGTTGGAAGTGCTCCTCCAGACTGCCCTCCAAAGAGTGATCATCAGCCCGAGTGACCTGTTCCATTGCTTCATCTCTTATATTCCTCAACTGGCTCAGCCCGTAATGTATCTTGATAAGATTTGGCTGATTCTCCAGGTCCTCCTCATCCTCGGCAATCATGTTATTCAGTTCGTCAATCTTTTCGTCGAAGTTCTCAATATTCTTCTTCAGTTCATTCACTTGTGCAAAGTTGCGATGTGTCTGTGCTACAGCATTAATCTCTGGGAAGTTTCGTATCATCGTCTGTGCTTCTGCGCACAGCCTGTCTATCTTCATCATCTCATCCTTGATTAGATTCGTGAGGCGTTGAGCGTCGTGTAATGAGTTCATGCCAGATTTCGTGACTTGGAGCTGTTCATTGAGACCTAGCTTGAGCTGCGAATCAATGGCAGTCTTCTTGCGTATATAGTCGGCCTTGAGCGCGGCAACTTTGAACGGGTCATCGGGATGGCGCAGGAGCTCTGCGAGCTTGGCCGGCGTGTCTCCGTCACTCATGGTTTATTGCGTAGTGGTGTATACTCAGGGAGATGATAGAGTATAGCTTGACCGCACAACAACGAGTTCTCTTTGATCCTTCACGCACCTGGACATCAGGATGCTATCTTGTGTTCATCGAACGTCACCGAAGTTCGTTGATAGCGATAGCGCGCAAGACGATAGGTGGTGGTGGTCGTCCATCATTGTCGCGACGGCTTGCCAAAAACTGGGGTAGAACTAGCGGCGAAGTTCAATGTAAAACCGATGGACAAGAAGATGCAATAGAACACTATCAAGATCGATACAATTCACCACCCTCACGCCTTTATACCAGCTTATACTATTTCCGATCATCTAGCACTGCGCTCGGCACCAAGACTTTCCATCGCGGACAAGTTACGAAAGTTTTGCTCATCCTAAACTCGCTATACACCACCAACAAAACCGCTTCCCCATCGTCTCTCACCTACCACGCACCACAACCCGCACACAACATGGCCTTCTTCCGCATCACACTCATCCGTTCCGCCATCGGTCTCCCCAGCAAAACATCCGGCGTCCTCCGCGCCCTCGGCCTGCGCAAACGTATGCGCACAGTCTTCCACCCAGTCTCTCCGCAAGTCGCAGGTCAAATCATGAAGGTCAAGGAATTGGTGGCAGTATCCGAGGTTGAGCAGCCGATGACCACTCAGGAGATCAAGGAAGCGAGGCGGCCGGATCCCGGGTTTTATGTTGAGACTGCCATGCCGCGGTGACGGTGAGTAGAGGAGGTAGTGGAAAGGCACGAGGGTTACATGAGAGACTATTTTGGCGGATTCGAAGAGGGCAGGCCACAGGATCAGAGCGTAAACAGAGGTAACGCTCGAATGTATGGCACAGCTCTGTCCATGAAACCTACACGCAAAGAACTTGTGATGGCTATCAGATGGGACGTGAGCCAATCTGCGAAGAGGACAGCGACTTTCTAGGGCAGCATGCAAATTGCGACTGGGGCTGGCAGCAGTACAGCGAGTCGAATACTTGGATAGGAGAGGACGGAAGAGGTGATCGGCATGCAAACAGGTCAGATCCTGGGGCATTGGGATCGTGGCAGATGGATTGAGTACAATATGTCTATATGTATGGCTAATCGTGGCATGGATGCACTACAAGTCGCTCGACCTGACAAACGGTTCTGGCGGTAACCGGACTATCTCAACTATGCTCTTTGCGGTTCCCTATGCAAATACCCTAAGCAGGTGTAGCACGGCTCATGCTAATAAGCCTCTTCACACCAACCTGTATAATGTTAGAATCATGTCAACATATGATTGGCACGCGAAAATGACTCACCATGGCAGGCGTACTGAGCTCCGGAAACTGTGCCAACGTCGCATGTATTGCCTGTGCTTGATCATAGTTCTTTGCACTCATAGCATCAGCCAATTGCCGAAGAGCTGCCAGGCCGTCGGGACTGATCGTTCTACAGTTGAGCTGGTCGAAAAGTAAGTTTAGTCTCTTTTCTGCATCATCAACGTGGGTTTTGTATGTGGCTGGCGCCGCGCTCTTGACACGCTGCATCTCAGCGTTGAGTACTTGAAATATAGGCATGTCGTTAGGAGTAATTTGGGAGCGGTCACCGGGTGCTGCGACTTGTTAGCAACTGCTTACTTATCATTTCTGTACAATGATAATCACCACTTTGAAAACCATTCGCGGGAGGCTGAGTTTGTGCTGTGACTGGTCGTGAAGCAGGTGGTGGACCTGGAGGTGTGCCTCGAGGTGGACCTTGAGGTGGTGGCGCTACACCAGGAGGTGCGACTCTTGGTGGTGGCGGCGCCCCAATTTGTGATTGGGCTTGCGGAGGACCGTAACCCGAAACCGGACGACCAGGTGGAGGCACCCCGGCGTAGGGATTTGGTGCTATTGGACGAGCGCCTGATGGAGGAGGTCCACCAAAGCTCGGCTGGCCTGGTGTACTTGGGGCGCCTGAAGCGGGTTGGTATCGGTTTGAAGGAGGCGCTGTGGTAGGGGCTGATTGATAGGCTGCTGATATTTGTCTTTGTAGTTGCGGTTGCGCTGGGGTTTGCTGAGGTGCTGATGGAAGAGGTGCATAGGCATTGGCAGCTGCAGAGGTTGGACGAGCAGGTGGCTGCAGCACTGAGCGGTCTGCCATTGCGTGCAGCGGCGGCGCTTGGCCAGCTTTGGGTGGCGGTGGGATCGGTGTCCTCTCCCTTGCCGGACCTTGCCGAGGGGTGATGGCTGTAGGAGGGACATTCCCAGATTGCCCTAGGAAAGGTGATGTCACTGCAGCTGGACCGCCAAAGGCTGGGGTGACACGTCTAGTGGGTGGTTTTGGAGCGATGTGGGCAGGCAAGTCATTCCAATTTGAGCCGTCCATAATACGTGATGATGGCGGTGGAACGACCGCCTTTGGTGGAGGCATGCCTGACTGTGGTTCTCCGAATGGCTGCATAGCGGGTTGATACGAAAGAGCGAATGCGTTTGCTGCTGTTGGGTAGGAAGGTGTCGTTTGATTCGAGGTTTGATACCCTGGCACGCCATAACGCTGAGATGGTGCCGGTGCTGGCGTAGGTGCTACAGAGGCTACAGGTGTGTAGCTGTTCTGTTGTGTTGGGACTGCACCAAAGGGATTCGCTGAAGCGATTGGCTGTATGGCACTGATTGGCTGTTGCATTGCTGCAACGAAGCTTGGCTGCGTGTTTAGAGCAACTGCCGGCATCTGCTTTCGCGTTGCAACGGGTGCCTTCTTGGACGCTTGTTGCACACGACTTCGTGCAGTCTCAGCTGGCGCGTAGGTCGCTGGCAGGAGACCGAGGTATTGTTCGGCAAGATCAAGGTGGCCGTATGAGGCAACCACATCGGCATACTCTGCATACTTCATGTAGAGTGGTTCCAATCGGTATTCCGAGATCTTTTGCTGGATATCCTTATCCTCATACGTTGTAGCTTTGCGGAAAATAGATACCTTCTCGACGAATTGTTGTAGTGCCTGAACGTGGATGGAGAACGCAGACTCATCACCCGCAGCTTCGTCTTTCACCTGTTCAGCTTCCTGCATCTCTTGGATCCAGATGGGAACGACTTTCTCCAGCTTAGATCCAGCAAGGTAACAGAATGATGCCTCACCTCGGGATCTGCCCATTTCCTCGAGTCGATCGCCAAGCGCCTCACACAGATCTGGAAATTCAGACTCATCGGCATATGTGCACAATGTGGCCATGACTTCGCCCCAGTTGTCCAGATCGGCATTGTAGACAATATCCCAGAGATTCTTGCCCACGACAGAAGCGAGTAGTCTCAGATAGTTCGGACCATTCGCCTGCTGCGAGAAGTATGCTGCCTGAGCTTTATCGATGCACTTCTGACCACCACAGATAGCAATCATGAAAGCTTCAGACATTCTTTTCTCTTTCAAGCACATGTCCATTGCTGCTTCGAATCCTCCGAGCATAAGTGCTTTTGTGATTTGCTTATCCACATCTGATTCCGATCCCTTGTAGATGCTAAATGGATTGTTAGTCCGGCCGCCCTTTGATGCTGCGAGATCCGCCAGGAAGTCGCCCTCGTTGTCGTCATTGCCCGTGCCGAAGAACGTTGAAAGTCGACGGGGGTCTGAAGCTGCCGCAGAGAGCGCGCCGTCGAGCTTACTGGTGTCACCGTTAGTCGTCGAATCATCAATGTCACTTGTAACACCAGGCGCATCCGAGAAGCCAAGATGTGTCAGAAGACCCTTGCGTGGTGTCTCGGAAGTAAGTGTCTGAATGATCTTCCAGTCGTTCTTGGCATCTTTGGTTGGTGCATTTGCAACCTTGCTTTCGCAGTGTGCCGTGAGGTCGTCGCCTCGAAGCGCTGACTGCAGGGAGGCAATGGATTCTTCCACCCTTGGGTCTGTCTCGACCTTGGAAATCTCGATCTTTGATTTCGTCGAAGGTTTCTTCGGATCTGCGTCCTTGATTGCACAGAACCGAACAAGCTTTCCACCGAAGCCGAATGACGCTCCAACTGGACGCTTGAGCCACTTTGGTGGTTTCTGCAGAGAGAAAGAAGATGCTTGAGGCTGGGTTTGAACATTTGCGAAGAAATCGGCGGCGTCTTGAGCATGATTTGCTGGCTCCGCAGTCGCGTCTGTCTTTGCATTTGTGTTCTGTAGAGTCGACACTGCAATCTTGCCATCGAAGGAGGCCGTGGCCAGCATATGTGGGTACTCTGGATGGAAGCGTGTCTGGAACGTCCAATTTGTGACGATGGGAAACTCGCCAACCTGTTCACCAGTATGAGGGTTCCAGCAAATATTGCGATTGTCCTTACCGGACGATAGCAAGAGATCACTATCTTGACCACACCAGGAGAGAGAAAGGACACCTTGCTCGTGACCCTTCAAGATACGCTCTGGTGCACTGGAGTTTCGCAGATCCCATAGCAATAAGAGGGTCTTGGTCACTAGGTGAAGCTGTCGCAAGCTTCGTTGGGAGATCTGGGTTCCAGGCAACCGCGCTGACCGGCTTGCGGCCATAGTTGTTGAGTGTCAAGCTTTCTTTCTTAGCCTTCACATCCCATACTGTTACAAATCCTCCACTTCCTGCAGTCGCCATAATGTGAGGTACAACCTTGTTCCAGTCTAGTGCATCGAAGTCGTCTGCTCTTGCGGTGGCCGTACCCAGTCTGAACGGATTGTCGGCATTGTTGAGGTCCGTGATATACAGCTCTCCCTTGGCACCTGATGTTGCGAGAAGCTCTTGTCGGTGAGGGTTGAATTGCACAGCCTTTATAGCTGCGCTATGTTGCCTCGTCCTGGATATAAGCGAGGACCTATTCCCCAAATCAGCGAGATCAGGCGAGCAGTCGCCAGACAGGTACTACGTACGAGGCATTTGTCTTGAATTTGGCGACGTCCCATAGATCGAGCGACCCATTTTCCAGCGCACCAGCAATGATGCCCTCCGAGTGGTCTGCTGTAGGCTTACTCCATGCAATGTCGTAAAACCTGTTCTCCAAGTTCAGCAAAGCTCCGTCCTCGAAGACGTAGATCATCTATTGCACACCTCGAATCTGTGTCTAAGCTGGCAACAGGTTTCAGATCGACACTTGTGTTGTGGTTGTCCAAGTCCAAGTCCCAGATATCAAGCTTGTTCTCACTCGTGAAGTCTGCATCGATAGCGCCAGCGCGTGTACCAGTGGCGAGGGCGGGTTTTGGGCTGCCAGCAGACCAGGCGAATGCCGCTGTGCGTGGGATCTCGCGAAGACGGCCCATAGTTACGTGATGTTGTCCTGATCAACTAGTACAATTGTTGTACAGGCTGTGCAAAGTCTGCGCACAATCCCGTTCCGAAATGTGTACTAATGAAACAGCTCTAAGACAGGCGTAGGATATGGAATTCTCTCCTGCTTCGTTGATAGGAAAGAGTGGTCGAGGTGCTCAGATTGGACGACGTGTTGTGTTCGTAACTATATTAACGAAAGGGGTCGTCATACAGCGCCAAGGCGCGGAGTTGTCCCCATCGCATCTACGTGGGCTGCTGACAACATTCAAGTTTCGCCGAGGAGTGCTCTTAATTTCAATAGTTGATCTGACGAAGGTGCAAGGTGCAATGAGTGACACTGCGCGACTCAAGTCGACCATCTTCGTCGGCGGCCTGGATAATGCCGTGACAGCAGGTACACTACATGCTGCCTTTGTACCATTCGGCGAGATCGTGGATATTTCCCTCCCGAAGCCTGAGCTGCCATCATCTACAGATCCGCATCGCGGGTTTGGCTACGTCGAGTTCGAATTGGCAGAGGATGCAAGAGAAGCAATGGATAACATGGATCAAAGCGAGCTATTCGGGAGGGTCATTAAGGTCGCCGCAGCAAAGCCGCAGAAAGACAACAGCGAGGGCCTAGGCAGCAGGACCGCAGTCTGGAACCAGGTATGGCAGCAGGTATTGATCTCATGCTCCCTATCTTTGCTAACATCAATCAGGAGGGCTATCTTGCGTCACACGCCGTCAATGATGAAGACCGCATACCAGTAGCAGAAAGCGATGTGCCTATGGACCCTATGCAAGGTCTCGAAGGGCTTGATGTAGCAGGTCCGAAAGCAGGCTGAGCGCATTGTCATTACGCTGCACACATATGATACAGATTATTCTGGTCATTCTGAGCGAGAGGACAGTCATCACACGAATTGGTCATACTTTAGCGTGAAGTGATCAGCATACGAATGGACGAAAAAGCACAACGACGACCTATCGATTGTGTAGAGGTGCCAGTTCTAAGTTCACAATTTCCGCCACGACGTGTCACGACGCGCAACGGAGGTCGTAGCTAGAGCGCGGAGCGGAGACCGGCCTCGAAGTCGAAGGAAGTTGCGGACGAATACAGACGCAAAGACCACGTCTGACATTTGTGGTATTGGCTGTGGCTGGGCAAGCTGGCTTCGTATATGGCGTGGAGGGGCAGGAGTAAAGAACCGGATACTCCACGACTAGTACATCCAAGTCAAAGCACGACGCGGAAGGTCTGCAGGCAAGGCATCTCCGGATGAAGTTTTACTCGTAGCAGTGATAATGTACAGTCAAGGTAGTATTGACGTCCGCTTCTTGGGTTGAAGGTTCAGATATTGTGTTCTTGCTTTCCGCAGATACCGAGACATCAATCATCCTCTCCACTCTCCCTTTCCTGCACTTCCTATACTTCTCCCATCACCTCGCTTGATCGGCAGTGTTCTTGGTAGACACACCTCCTGAGCGAGTAAGACGTAGTTGCTTGTCGACGTAGAGTTTACGGATGAGTGAGTAAAACGCCGCTCCGACGGCAACACTAAGACATCGTTAATCATGCAGTCCTTATACGATGCGTTTGGCAAAAAGGCATACCCCAGGACGACACCTATCGCGATTATGTCAGCTCAAGTCGCCATATATTTCGAATCGTTTAAGTCATACCAATGGGAATCAGCTCGACGGGAATCTTCTTCAGTGTTCGTAGACGTTGAGAGATCGTGTGCGCTGGTCCAGGATCATATTAGTCTGTGTGCGCAGGCGTGGTATCTTGCATCTCTCGTGGGATCATCGAGTTCATCTCATCTCGGAGGCACGAACCGCTGTGTTCTTCTTTCTACGCAATTGTTAGTCAACGGACGATACTGTGACGAAGCTGGTCATACGGGAGCAGCCTTGAGAGCTGGGCGTGTAGCTCTCATTGACATGTACGGTGACGGGCGCATGGCCATGAATGGTGACGGGCGCATTGCGAGGATCCTGGAGGCGCGCATAATGTAATGTGTTTACTGTTTCAGAAAAGAGTGCTTCTCGGTCAAACATACGGATGTGGTCGTCGAAGCTCAAAGGATCTGCAGTATATTGTCCATTTATGGCTTAGTGCCTTTGCCATTGATTGTGAGGAAGCGACGACCGACCTCTCGGACGGAAATCGCAACAGCTTCAGAGCACCTACAACCACAAAGCTTCCCCTCCAGTCCCCAAATCTACCCGCAACCATGCCCGAAGAAAGCGATGAGCGCGAGACGAAGCCCTTCAAGTTCGTAACTGCTGGTATGTTACATCTCAAGGCAGCCCATGCGCTACGACTTTTGCTGCAAATCATAGAGTCTTTGCTAATACGGGCCGTCTAGGTTTCGATGCCCGATTCCCGAACATGAACCAGTGAGAATATAGAACATCAAGTACACTGTGGAACACTCAGCTGACCTAAACTTCAGAACGAAGCACTGCTGGCAAAACTACGTACGACATGAAACAAGATTACTAGAAAGAGTCCACTCTAACAACATGGAAGGTCGACTACCACAAGTGTATCCTTGCAAAGGGTGAAGAGTTCAAGCCTTGCCGCCAAGTAAGAGAAGTCCAAATTCAAGATCAGGAGGAAATGCTGATAGATGTAGTTCTTCCTTGCATACCGATCATTGTGCCCAAGCGCATGGTGTGAAAGATGGGATGACCAGCGTGGTATGTCTGGGCAGAACAGTAATGTCGTGTATGGCAGAGCTAACAAGCGATGCAGATAACGGAATCTTCCCGGTGGATCTTGCTAGGTAGAATGATGTTGTCGGAAGCTGCTCTGAGCATATGTGTATAACAGAAGAGCAATAAATTGAGTCATGGCAAATGCTGCAATCAGCCATGCATCCTATTGTCATGATCACGCAAACCGGGTCGCGCTATGCTGACAAGCCATACTTCGGTCTATCACGTCTCTTACCAGATATCCCTGCCCGCACAGATGCCCGACATGTGCACCGTGCTTACTCATTGTCACCAGCTACGTATCGTTGCCATCACGTGGAAACACTCCATCTCCTCTCCTGATACCTTTGCGATCATATCTAGCGTCGGGCAAGATCTCGCACAGAGCACCTGCAAGTACTACCTTTTGTGATCCTGGACTGTCGTGCACTGCTCTTATTTCCATTCTCGTTTGCAGAACCTCGGACTCTTCATGTCAGTGTAATCTGTAAACTACTGACTAACTGCTTGAAGCCGGCTCACTGCTCATGGTCGAATGTAAGACATAATGTGATTGTCGATAGAGATATTATGGTGATGGACACGAGAGTGATGGACTAGTGGTATGGGAAAATCCTGTACGGGCGACAACACATTCGAGGACGGAGAGAAGGAGGCAAAAAGAGCTCAGCAGGAAAGGCAAGGACGAAGAAAGTCAAGGCAGACACAGGAGCGAAAGGTGGTTTAAGAGGTCTCCAATTAAAGCATTCTCCAGTAGGACGTCACGATGATCATGTTCGCCAACACTATACTACAGCATAGCATAGTCATCTCGTCGTTGTTGTCCGTAGAATGACAGAACATGCTATAGTGAATTGTAGACCTCGGTCCGAGTCGCTGAAACACTTGCGTCACAACCTCGGCGATGTTTCACAGGTAAGGTAAACAATCCTCTACTTGTCTGTCTCGTTCTTCGCCCCAGTTGCTGAGCGCCTCACGCGTCCACCATTGACATGTCCGCAATCTCACGCGCCATGTTCACGCTCAGTGGCGGAGTTTCGGCAGCACGAGCAAGGCTGATGTCGGCGTCCGCCACCAGCAGATTCGTTCTGCTGAAACAATCCATAGAGCTGTATGTAGCCGCCGTGAACAAGAAACGAGATATCAATCTGACCACTATACCACGCAAGGCTTCAGACACTTGTGTTCGTTCTTTTCCTCTTTCGCTGGACAAAGAAGACATGGTATCAGCTCCGCGGCCGAGGAATACTGGGCTCCACGAAAGAGCTCTACCTATACCTCCGACTCCGCGCCTATGGCGTCTTCCTCAGCATACCTGCCGTGCGAAAGAAGATCAAGAAGGACGTTCTGAGGGCGACGGATGATATGGAACACCAGCTCGCAGGCCTCGGCGAAGGCGTGACTCGATATGCTCAACTGCCAATAGAAGGCTGGACGGCGGATCAGGTCAAAGCGGAGATGTCGAGGCTGAACGAGATGGAACATGACCGGTGGGAGGATGGGAGAGTCAGTGGTGCAGTATATTTCGGACAGGATGAACTGGTGGAAGTACAGACAGATGCGATCAAGACATTCATGACTGCGAATCCCATACATCCTGCGGTTTGGCCTGGCGTGAGGAAGATGGAGGCAGAGATTGTGGCTATGGTCCTGAATATGTTCAACGCGCCGGAAGGAGCAGCAGGTGTCACGACATCTGGAGGCACGGAATCTATTCTCATGGCAGTACTTAGTGCCCGGCAGAAGGCATACAAGGAGCGCGGCATTCGTCACCCAGAGATGTATGTTCCCGAACAAGAATTTCTACGTATACGACTCACACAGGGACAGCATTGTCCCCGACACAGCACACGCCGCCTTCCTAAAGGCTGGCGAATACTTCAAGATCCGCATTCACCTAGTGGCATGTCCAGCACCCTCATACAAAGTTGACATTTCCGCCGTCTGCCGCCTCATCAATCCTAGCACCATTCTTCTCGTGGGTAGCGCACCCAACTTCCCTCATGGCATCATCGATGACATCTCCGCCTTGTCCACTCTTGCCACTCGTCATTCTTTACCTCTCCACGTTGACTGCTGCCTGGGTTCTTTCATGATCGCGATGCTCTCACGAGCTGGATTCGCATGTGAGCCCTTTGACTTCCGGCTTCCAGGAGTCACGTCGATAAGCTGTGATACTCACAAGTACGGTGGCGCTCCCAAAGGTAGTGTCCCTCTCTCCCACCAATCGCCACCACGTAACTCATCTGTTCACCAGGCAATAGCACCGTCCTCTACCGCACCCCGGCCCTCCGCTCCTACCAATACTTCATCTCAGCCGACTGGAGCGGCGGCGTCTACGCCTCTCCCAGCATCGCCGGCTCCCGTCCCGGTGCCCTGATAGCCGGCTGCTGGGCCACCATGATGCACTGCGGCGAGTCCGGCTACATCACCGCCTGTCGGTCCATCATCACAGCCGCAAAACGCCTCGAATCCTGTATTCGCCACGACCCCGAGCTTCGGGCTGATCTCAGCATAATCGGTGAACCACAAGTCACCGTCGTGGCGTTCACGTCAAAGACGCTGAACATTTATGACGTGGCAGACGCGATGTCGAAGCGTGGATGGCATCTGAACAGTCTGCAGAACCCGCCGGGAATGCATGTTGCAGTCACACTGCCCATCGTGAAAGCGGTGGACGAGCTCGTGGCTGATCTGAAAATTGTAGTCGCAGAAGAGAAGGAAAAGCAGAGAGCGAGGGTGGCGAGTGGATTAGGGAGAAAGGGCATGGCGGAGGGCACGAACAGCGCGTTGTATGGCGTGGCGGGATCGTTTCCTGATAAGCGAATTGTGAGGGATTTGGCGGGTGCATTTTTGGACACGCTGTACAAAGCATAGGAGAAGGTGATGTGTGTACTGTAACGAATTATGAGATATGTCTTATGGTTTACGCCTGAATGTGCTTGGATTGGGATTATTACTTTTACAGCAACAGTCTCACCGGTCGTCCACATTTCATGTAGCAGAACGCCAAGTTCGAGGAGTATCTTTGTCGATGTCATGTCGATGAGAGTCTGAGGAGCACCCTACTGCGAGGCTGCTGATGCCGTGCGATGGTCGCATACGATGGGCTCATAACAGTTCAGACAAAACGCGCAATGCAAGGCACAAGTGGCAGGAGGCAGGATCCAGTCATGCTCGTGCTTCTTCTGTTTTGTGCCATGATGTTATACTGCTATGCTAACGTGCGCTGCTGCTCGCTCTTGCTGACGCTACTGCGTGACTCTATTTACTCATAAAGCAGAGTGATGTTTGTTTCTGCGCGGTCCGCAAAGTGAAAGAAAGCAGCCGTTCGCCTTTGCCACCAGGTCTAGTCTGGGATACACAAAAACAATAGCACCGCATCGTATCTCCGCGATACGCCCTTGCCTCGACAGTCTGAGATCGACCAAGCACAAGAAAATGGCAAAAGAAAGTGGCAAAAGCAAGCGCATAAAGACTCGAAACGACTTTTGGAAAACCCGGAGCGACTGACGTACCTGAGATTCGAACTGCGGCATCACGGTGAACAGAATTCAAGGGACTACGTCCTAAATGAACTCAATGTATTGTGACCGGAAAGTCTAATCCAGTTGCGCTAACCAGGCGGTGAGCAAATGAACGAACTTACCACTTAATAAAGTGTCGGTTTGTGATTTCGGACCTGTGCAAGATAGTTCGCTTGATAGTTAGCTTATATTGTGTCGGTCGTACTTTCCTGCTTTCACTGTATCTTTCACACTCGCAATGCGTGACCTTGTGAGCCCTCTTCACATGCTTCGCTTGAACATCACCTTTGACTTTGCTTTATGTGGAATGGTGGCAACACCTTCCTGCTTTCAGCCTATTGCACCAGATCAAAGTATGAACATATCCCAGGATGAGTACTGGTGGGGCTCTGCTTGGACTTATGCTCTACAACGGTATTGTCGCATGTTCTGCGACCGACTAAAAGCGTAGCAGAGCAGCAGGTCGCCACCAAGTACCCTCGCTGACAGACTTGCTAAAGCAACAGCACCACTTACTTCTATGATAGCGCTCGCTCCTCCAGTTGATCAAAGCCAGGACCAAAAATTGGCAAAACAAGAACAGACCGTGGTGGTCCTTGAAAGGAAACTCATCATGTGATTTTTCTGAGTACTTCTTTTTTCCTCGACCGGATGGCGTGTCTGGTGTTCGAACAGCTCCCTGGATTAGAGACGGCAGGATCATTGTTGATACATCTGCAGTACGATCTTTTGAGAACGATTTTAGTGACCATTGCACCATCCGATGAGTTGAAAATGCATCTTTCTGATGAAATAATAAAGGTTACTTTGTCGCTCTGCAGGCTCTCGCCGCATTTTTGCTGAGCTATCGCCTTGGTCTTTGTCCTGGTTGCAGCCGTTGGGGTCGGTCGCTTTTCCTGTTTTCCTGCTTCCCTGTTTTCATCCTGTTAATCGCTTTCACTTGCTATCGCAATGTCCGTCGGCTTGGCATTGTGTTGCTCTTGTTTCCCATTTTGTTTGCAGTTGTCTCACGTGCTGCCATCGTTTTGACGTCCCTCGCGTGCAAATCTGCTTGGATCGTACAAAAGGTGATGTTGCGCATTTTCGATCAACTATGCGAGGCATGCGCACTCAATAGAGAGTCACGTCCTGCGTCAGAAATCCGTACGACACTTGACACATTGAGAGTGCTTGGTGCTTGCTTGTAACACCAAAGAAGTGACATTGCACATTTTTGCCCAACACAATGTAAAGCAATGTTCATCATGATTTGAGCTTCGCACTCACATGGTAGCCCTTGTCTGTGGGTGCCGATGCCATAGGCTGCAGACGCATGCGACCCTTAATGTAAACATCGTGCGCGAGGACAGAGTTGGCCAAGCTTTTTCAGCTCTCTCTCAAGTACCAAGGCGACCTCTTGGAGAGCGCCTCACGCAAACTCATTCTGGCATCCTGTCATCCTGCTGTTGACATAATCACAGAGCAAGGATGTTCACCGTCACCATAGTTCTACACCGGCCATTGTGCGAGCTGACTTGATCTTGTGACATCACTTATTCTGCAGCTGGTTTCCTTTTCCTGTTACCCGTACGGCATTTCACTCTGCTGTAGATTGCAGCGCTCGGAAGGCATGCAGGGCATGCAATGTACGCTCAGACGTGAATGAAACAGATCTGACGTTGGAACATTGCGCTCAGAATCCTGAAACGCCCCACTAGCAAACCAAGGAATTGAAAGCATAACACGTGCGGTGCGTCACCGCCAAGACCGCGCTTCTTAGGCGCGCTGTCTGGTATCTGCTGATCTTCAAGTCTGCGACATTTCACACGGCTTCAAAGTGCTTGCTCTCAAGATGGTCGCAACAGGCCTGGTCTTCAAGGACCTCCACGACGATGAAAATGTCAGACCTGTCAACACTGCCAAAACTCCAGTTTACAACAGCTATGGAAAACAACAACGTGATGAAGTCAACAGCAGCATGCCGTCGAGCTCAGGGCTCGTCTTCTCTGACCTCATGCCCATCCCACATGCGAACCCCGGCAACATGAACGAGCATGGCAGAGCCAATGCTTTACACGAGGAACCAACCATGTCCCATGCTCTCGCCAACTCCAACCGTGCTGCACCAATCAAAGGTGCTGCTCAGATAGATGCTGGTCCTGTTGCTGATGACGTGCGAAACTTGGGCTGGGAAGGAGTTCAAGCACCAGCGCCGTTGATTGGAGGACTCGATAACGAGGAGGTCTGGCAATTGGTTCGAAGATTCAACAAGGTGAGGAAGATGGTGATAGCTTGAGTGCCGATCAACAGCTCACACACAACAGCAAACATACCATGTCAAAGAACTCACTGTGCCGGTACCTGGTGGGCTCGACTTCAATGTGGCAGATGAGGACGAGTTCTCTCCGGACAAATTGCGGAGTGGTGTAGAGCGCTTGTACATGGAGGTGGTGAGTAAATGCGAGGGAAGATGACAGTGCAGCTTTTCTGACGCGAAGATTGTGTAGCTCATAACTCTTCTGGGTTTTGGAAAGCACATCATGCGGCTTCGTAGCTGGAAAGAATCGCGACGCACCACATATTTCACCGTTGTATGTGTTAGGCGACGTTGACCTTTTAGGGGTGCCGCAGCTAATACCTTCCAGGCATACGCACTGGCTTGGATTCTGGATCTGATCATGCCCCTCGTTCTGACGACCGTCATTATCATGATAGTCTATCCGCCGAGCCGAGCTTTCCTCTTTCCACCTGCACCGCTCGCCCTGGTCGATGGCAGTACTGGCGGCGTCAAGAAACCTGCGGCTGGTGTCCTCGGAAGTCACGACAGTGCAACCGGCGCACCAGAACACTACAAGGGAGAAGCGGTCGAGGCTGAAGCTTCTCACTTCGTCAACGGCATTGGTCATATTGCCCTCAGCAGTGTTGCTGGCAAACATCCAATGAACGAGCCAAAAGCAGAGGATGGTTCACCTTCTGACACCGTGCCTGATCCTACCGCGCTAGTCGGTGGTGCTGCCAATGCTCGTGCTACTGCAGGCTCGAATTCAACAGCTCACAAAGACGACAAGGCAAAGGTGCCGATGGAGGCAGCTATGTGGAGCAAGATGAGACCAGCGCTGCACGGTATCAACGACGTTACCGACACCTTCGAGCGCTTCGGCAATGCTCTGTCTCCAGTCCCGCCATTCCCCAAAGATGCAGCTCGTCTACGACTTGCAGGTGTCGTTGCCGGACTTTTAGCTGTCAGTCTCGTAACCAGCTCATACATGTTCATGAAAGGTGTGACCTTCGGTGTCGGTTTTGGCTTCTTTGGCGACCCAGCTATTCAGCGTGGTATGGTATGGCTCAATCGCAATTATCCGCACTGGGAGAAGCTCCTTGAGCTACGCAACACTCTGCTCAAGGGTGTACCTGTATGTATTAACAATCTTCACATATTGCCCGCCTGCTAATATTCTCCAGACAAATGCCCAACTAACAATCACTCTCCTCCGCATCGGCGAAGCCAACCACGCTCCTCTTCCACCTCCACCTCAAGGTCAAGGCGCCCCACCCTCCGAAGCCGCCGAGCTCACCACCGATCACCTGGACAGCCGCGGCGCAGACATGCCTCTCGGTGCGTCCCCAGAGGAAGTCGCCCTCGCCGCCTCTCACGACCCGAATCACGCCGGCGCCACCAAGGGCTCCGACATCGATGCCTCCAAATCACACCACCACGGCAAGAAAGGCGCTCGTATCCTCGGCTTCTTTAAATCCACCGTCCGTGCCGGAGTCGAAACAGCCATGGGTGCAGATCGCCTCAAGGCCGCTGCAGGCGCTGAGCACGCCAAGGACCGCCTCGGCGTCATTTCCGGCCGCTCGAAGGAACAAGACCTCTCTGGCCCCGTCGACTTCCGCGCACGCTATAACGGCAAAAAGGGCCATATCTTCATCAGCACACGCGCCACTGTGCCATGTCTCTCGTTCACGACGGACAGTACCGTAGAGAAGATTGGATCGACGAACCGCGACGAACAGCTGCATCCTGTGTGGACGATTGCGGTGGCGAACATCAAGGAGTTGAAGAAGATAGGTGGGTTTGGGTGGAAGACGAGATTGGTGGTGGGGTGGGCGTTGGATCGGGAGGTCGCGGATGGGTTGGAGATTGTGGAGAGGAGTGGGAGTGTGTGGAAGATCACGGCGCTGCCGTTGAGGGATGAGCTGTTTAATCGGTTGGTGGCGATGGGAGGCCAGAAATGGGAGAGTTGGTGAGGGACACGACGGGGATGCGGTCCTTGGACTGGGCTTTGACGGTCGCTGACGAGGGAGGAAGATTACGATGAACTTCATGAGTATGGATGGGACGATACGGGAACAATGATCGTGTGCCGTGTAATGATTTGAACCATGACCCACGTTCGATATAATCGATTACATCCATAGGCGGTACTGTGCAGGACCGCACCCCACATTACCTCCAGCTGCTGCGCCAAACATCCCTCGCGAAGCCTTTCAGATAGTTCCTTCATGTTTGCTTCCAAAGCCAGTCCTCCTATTCGACCAACATTTATCTCACCTCACCCCACCCCCAAGCCTGTCCGGTCTCCCAAAGCCATTGATACCTTTCTTCAACCCCTCTTCAAACTCGACGCAGATCGGGCAGCGCTCCGGGACCTTGTGTGGGGGCTCAATGTAGTCGTGCTCTTGCGCGAAGCATTCGTCTGTGGCTTGTTTGTCGCACTCCTCGAAGGATTCTTGAGGAAACTGCCGATGGCTGCAGGCGAACTCGATGATGCGGAAGCGGACAAGACACATTGGAGGATTGGCTGATGATACGTGCAGGGGTTGGTGTCAGTGCCGAGGTGATCGATTGTGTTTCGGTTGTCTCAAAGTGCTATAGTGTGTGTCGTGCAGACCTTGCTCACCCGTCGTATGTAGGTTCGGATGATTTGACTACTCGAGAGGAGGGATAATGCTTCGCTGGGATGTCCTGTTCGTGATTTCAGGTTGCGATAAGTGAGTCTTGAAAACAGACCGATGCGACTGTGGGGGATTCAGGGTGCGCTGAGCAGGTCGTGTATGAAGCTAAGGTCTGTCATGAAGTGACGTGTGGCAAAAGAATACAGGGTTACACAGGGTTCCCTGTGACACATCCGGCAACCTGCATATGTGGCACTTGGTCTTGTGTAACACTAGCCCCTAAAGTCGTGGTATACCGGGATTACAGTGACGACAGGATCGTGAGCGCACGCGCATTGCTGTCTTCTGCCGATTAAGATAGTGACGAGCCAGAGATGCTTCGGGCTCTCTTTCGAAGCATGTTTACGACACTCGATGCTGGCTGTCAAAAGTGAGGCTTTGTGTCCGTACACCGAATGCAGCACATGAAGATCCGAGCAGTCGAGAGATCTCGGAGAACGTGTGTTCAGATCTCACCATTCCGCCAACGTTGATGAGACAATTCGTTCAAGCAGACACGGCGACAGGTGTGACAGTATTCTTCATCATGTCCTCCTTTTCATTCTCTTTTGGTAGATCGTCCTGTAGCACTACATCAGTACCCGGCTGATAACATGTTGAAAATATATGCGCACCAGATCATAGATGACCTTGATCATCAGACTGCAACTCGGGCAGATGCCGACGTCCTCTCCGTCTCTGAGGTCGGCAAGCCCAATCTCGAAGCGATCGCCACATGGACAAGGGTAGTGATAGATCTGTAATTTTGCATCGAATGTCATATCCTCGATCTCAATCTCATCGTAGAAAGTTTCGCCGTCCGCCATGACGTTGGCAGAGAAATCGGTGGAGGATGGACAAGAAAGACAGGAAGTGTTAATGAGTGTAGTGTTTCAGAATGCTTCCTGCAGATTTTGAAACTTGCCTTGAGTCACGTGGCAATGGTGATCTCTCAAAAGTTCCAAGACGACGGGACTTGGGCGGAATGAAACACAAGCGTTATCGTAACAAGCTAAGCCCACGACGCTGAATCGCTATCCTTGACTGTGTCATCTCCTCAATCTCTTTTGTATCGGCAAATCGCCGAAGCAGTCACGATGGTGTCTCTAGTGAAGCGGATGAACAAGTTGAAGACAGTCAGTATACATGCTTGTAGATGCCCCTGACTTGAATGCTGACATACGCCTACAGAAAGTATGTCAATCCACGGCCGTCGCTAGCGCCGCTACTGATCACTTGACCAGTTACTAGACATACGAGTAGGGCCGGGTGCAGCAATAATATCTAGCGATGTCAAGCGAATACATCTCAACTTTGCACGCAAGATGAACGACGGGCACATGGGACCAAGGTAGGCATAAACCTGCCGCGGGTCAAGCCATAGCTCATCTCGATATCCTCAGAAAATTCTGGCACCACTACCTCCCACGCCTAAAATACCGCAATCCCGCCATCCCAATGACCATTTCCCGATCCGCTGATCAGGAAGGACCCGCATCCCTTACTGTCTTCTTCGCGGCGCCTCCGACCGGCTCTGCCATTCCCAACCCAACACAATCGACATCTGGTGACAAAGAACCTTCGAAGGATCCAGCACCAGTGGAAAGCACGAAAAGCATAAATATGAAGCACAAGGGCGAGAAAGAGATATTGGAAGAGTTCCTGCGATTAACACAAGGAAAGACGGTGGAGCCGAGTGAGGAGGAGCAATTACAGATGAAGGAGCTGAAGGAATTACAATCGCGGAGTGAAGGGGACCGGGCGAGACAGGCTGGCGTGATGGCACAGAAGAAGAGGCAGGCTGAGATCTTGGCGGCGGCGAGACAGAGCGTGGGTGAAACAGCGACAGCGTAGTGTGTAGAAGACACATGGACGGGTTTGGACTACACGCGTCGGGCAGCATATTAGGCGTCACCGGGTGCACGGTGTAGTGGTGCAGACTGTCCTTCTAATGCTTTGTATTCTTTCATCATATTTCATGACGCTGCTAAGCCTTTCCACCAAGCGACCAGACCTAGCACAAACAGGACCACCATCGCATCACTGACTACCGTCGTGTAGATGGTGCTGTACCGGCTGAAGATGCGAACATAGTTTGCATACGGCTCCGGCAGCATTTGTCCTATCCCACCCAGTATACCTGACGCAGGTAGTTTACCTCCATCGAGAAAGTAGCGTCCACTTTGGAGCAACAACTCTACTGTCGCAAACACCCAAAACAGTTGCGGTGCTGCGCTCTCGACAGCAAACTGATTCCTTCCCGCCTTCGATCCCGTGAATGTGAATGTCATCGTTGCGTATATGCCGAGTAGTAGAGAAAATGCTGCATGTACAATGCGCCAGATGTTGCTGCCAAACGTGTCAGGCTCAGGTTGTTGCTGTCCACCAAACATGCTCGCCAGTCCTGGAGGTAGTCCACCACCTGCGCCTCCCTCTCCACCTCCTAGACCGCTCATCATCTGCTGCATCATTCGCATCATTGGATCCTCGTCGAGATTTTGACCGTCCATTGCGTCTGGCGCTCCCTGCTCTTGCGGCCCAGCACCCATCAACATTTGACGAAATAGTGCTTGCGGGTCTTGCGCGTTGAAATCTGAAGGTGGTCTTTGGAACATTTGGCTGATGTCGACTTCTGCGGGATCGTCGTGCGAGTTGTGGTTGTTGGACGCGCTTGAAGATCGTGTAGGATGTGATGCGAAAGACGGCGACGATGTTTGACTTGCTGTGATACCTAGACGATGAGTCAACTTCGGGTCGCAGCACAAATGTGCTCGACGCACCTTCATCCATTGGAGCAGGACGCCCACTGAGCGACGTGATCTTGTTCAGACGATCCGATCCTCCATTCAAGATCTTGGCATTCCTCTTTTCTCTTCTCAGACGGGCAGCTTTCTGCGCTTGCGACTCGTCTGCAGGGGCTGCACTCATCGTATCTGGTACTGCGTTTTCTGCCATCACGGTTGTGAATGCTGAAATAGAAGAAGGAAGTGTGTTCTTGTTGCTGTTTCATCATCGATCGGAGAAGAGCCGAAAATGCTGCTGTTTGGTTTTTGAAAAATAATCTTTCAGGCTCGCGGGGACTCACGGCAAGGACGGTCGTTTCCTACTTCTCGTTTACGACATGGCGCCCGATAAACAGCAGCTGGACGGAGGTGCTGCGGCCAAGGTTGTGTCCCTGGATGAGAGACTCAACCAGATCCGATCCATGCCAAAGCTCCAAAATCAGCAACAGACTGCTCTTGTTCTATCCGCTGTGGAAGACACTTTGAAGGAGCAGAAATCAGAGCGCACGCCGACCGCTTACTTCGCTGCTCTGCTATCTCTACTGAGCTCTAATGGGGCGCAGGGCAAGGACGTTGCGGCAACTGTAGTATATCTCCTCGATCTGGTCACCCCTCACGTTCCTCAACCACTCCTCCGCTCCAAATTTACGCTCATATTCGAGACTCTCGCACCCGCGCTGATGCGGGGAGATGCTGATGCGCCATTTCTCCGGTCTGCAATCGGATGCCTCGAGTCGTTGCTGGTCGTCCAGGATGCCCAGGCATGGGCGCTTCCACAAAGTCAAACAGGGCCGCGCAGAGCAGTGGCTGGGCTACTACAGATAGCTATGGATCCTCGGCCGAAGGTTCGCAAGCGAGCTACTGAAGCACTGACTTCAGTGCTACAACATGGACCTCCTGGACCGTCTATCGACCATCCTGCGGCAGACATGTGCGCCGAAACTGCACTAAGAAGCTTTCAAACCTTAGCCACACCTGCCGCGCAGCCGAAGAAGACAAAGACATCCCCAGAAACACAAGCCCACGATCCTGGCCTCATACACTCGTTACAACTCATCAAGACGATCGCTGCTGCCACTGGGGGCTGGCCCAGCAAGAGTCTGGAATCATTGTGTGAAGTGCTGTTCACAGTTGCAAAATCAAAAAGCGAATTCTTGACAATGGCAGCTTTCGATGTGTTCGAGGCTATATTTGAGGGCATGGCAGCAAACAACACGTTCAGCAGATTACCAAGACTTCTCGAGGCAGTATCTGAGCTCCGACCATCACAAGAAGACTCCCAACTGCTGCCGCCCTGGTTAGCTGTTATATCACGTGGATACGGTGTCTCAGCGCAGGTAGAGCCCGAAGAAACGTTCCAACAGCTACCAGAACTGTTCAGCATGATATCGAGTTTCCTAGCATCATCTTCGCACAATATCCGGGTTTCAGCAGCGGAATGTCTGATCTCGATGCTGATCAGTTGTGTACCTGTGAGTGTTATCGTGGAACCAACTATTTATGATGAAAAGACTCTTGAGAAGATCTGTAACAGAATAACAGAGTTACTCAGTGTAAAGTACCAGTCATCGTGGATGGAAGTGTTTGATGTAGTCGGCGCAGCATTGGAGGCATTCCGGTGGCGATCTTCGCCTGGTATGAATAAAGCTGTGGCCGTTATTGGTGAATTGAGGGCGAATGAATCTTTCTCTGGCAAGCAGAAGGCGGATGAGGTTATTCACAAAGCAATTCGTGCTATGGGGCCTGAAGCAGTACTTGAGATTCTTCCTCTTAACCTGGTCTCACCAAAGCCTGGACAGGCTGGTCGCGCTTGGATGCTTCCTCTCATGCGAGACTCTGTCCGGAACACAAATTTGAGCCACTTCCGCACAGAGTTACTCCCACTTAGCGACAAGATGTCCAGCAAGATCCAAGATCAGAAGGCGGCGCAAAAATCGATGGAAGCCAAAATCTTTGAGACCGTGATCAAGCAGATCTGGGCAATCTTGCCTGGGTACTGCGACGGTGCCCTGGACATTTGTCAAGCCTTTGACCAGGTCTTCGCTCAACTTCTGGCTGAACGCTTGTACAATCAACCTGATATGAGGAACCTGATATGCAAGTCCTTGCAAAATCTGGTTGATAGCAACAAGATGATCTCGGAGATGGAAGGAGAGGAGAACCTGCTCGCACAAGGACGAATATCGAGGGCAGATGCCAAACTGAACCTCGAACATCTTGCCACTTTCGCGCCTAATCTGGTAGCTGTCCTGTTCAACGTGTATACCGAAACAGCGACACAGTACCGAGGTCCTGTCCTCGCATGTATAGACTCATATCTCAGCATTATCGCAGATGCCGAGCTCTCACAAACTTTTGATCGTGTAGCCACTGAGCTCAACAATGCTATTCAGCAGGAGACAGCCGATCGTGCGGCACAGGTTGGAAAGCCTGCAGCCAAAGATACCAAGACCCCGTTGAGTCACGCTCTCATGGACATTATCGTGACGATTGCCATTTATCTGCCGCACACCAGCCTGGAATCACTCTTCACCGCCGCATCTTTGATGATCGGACAGAAGCAGGATGCACAACTTCAGAAGAAAGCATATAAATTGATACCACGTCTTGCGCAATCGTCGAATGGTAAAGCAGCCGTGATCGCACGCAACGCTGACCTTCAGCAATTGCTTCTATCGAATGCGGAGCACGTCATGATTCCGGCCAAGCGTGACAGGTTGAGCGCGCTCGCTGAGGTCGTCGACAGTCTGCCAGATACTGAGCTCCATTTCATCCCATCCATTATATCTGAGGTCATCCTTGACACCAAGGAAACAAATGAACGTGCCCGCCAAGCTGCGTTTGATCTTATTGTCAATATGGGCACAAAAATGGCCACAGGTGGCTCTATCGACCACAGCCGCATCAATGGTGGCACTGGTGGTGCTCCGAATGTGCATCCAGCCAGTATTGACGAGTTCGCGGTTATGCTCTCAGCTGGTCTGGCAGGGACAACGCCACACATGATCTCCGCGACTGTTACTGCACTTTCCCTCATTCTCTTCCACTTCAAGGCTCAGTTATCAGAAACCTCCATTGCTGACATGGTTCAGACAATGGATCTTTTCCTCTCCTCTCCATCCCGCGAGATCGTCCGGTCCGTACTCGGCTTCGTCAAGGTTTGCATCATCTCCCTGCCCATACCGTTCATGAAGCCGCGACTTCAGACTCTTGTGCCGAGCTTGATGAACTGGGGCAAGGAGCACAAAGCGCAGTTCAAAGTCAAGGTGAAGAATATCCTGGAGAGGATGATCAGACGATTCGGGGTGGAGATTGTGGAGCGGTATTGTCCTGAAGAGGATAAGAAGCTGATCACAAATATCCGCAAGACGAGAGATCGCAACAAGAAGAAGAAGGCTGCGGACAAGGAAGCTGGAGATGGCGATGACGAAGAGGACGAGCCACAAGCAGGCAGGAAGGGCAAGTTTGAGAATGAATTCGATGAGGCTATTTATGGTAGCGACGAGGACGACGCAAACGACGAGGATGCGGATGATATGGAAGTTGATGGCGACAGCCACATCCGCGGCACGGGGAAGAAGGCAGGTCGGGATCAGCAATACATTGTCGATGATGCGGACGAGCCACTCGATCTGCTGGATCGCAAGGCACTCGCACACATTTCCTCAACAAGGCCAGTCAAAGCTCCTACTGTTCCAACAACGAAACGAAAAGTCAAGACAGACGTCGAGTCTGGGAAGCTGCTCTTCAGGGAGGGCGACAGCGATAGTGATGCAGATATGGCTGACCTCGACGGCCCTGGGGGGGTTAGTCTCGAGCAGGGCATCGACGCGTACGTGGCAGCCATCAAGGGTCGGGACGCTCCGGTGCGAGGACAGCGGAATAAGTTGAAATTCACGAATAAGCGGGACAAGGGCGGTGATGACGAGGAGGAAGAGGCTGAAGCAATAAAAGAGACTGTTAGGGCTGTCGCAGATCGTGGTGGAAGAGGGGGTATGAGTCGTGGCCGTGCTGGCAGAGGGGATCGCGGCGGTATGAGGGGTGGTGGCCGAGGCGATCGGGATAGAGGTGGAAGAGGCGGTAGAAGCGGCAGAGGTGGTGCCAGGGGAGGAGCTCAGAGTGAGAGAAGACCCCTAGGAGCTGATAAAACAAGAGGTGGACGAATAGAAAAGAGCGGTGGAGGTGGCGGCAGTCGTGGACGTGGAAGAGGTCGAGGAGGAAGCTTCAGTCGTCGTTGAGTGGCTTGCCGTAACACAATCATGACCAAGCAGATCGTTTACGTTCACTGTGATGGAGAAACGAGGCCGCAAGGGGCATATGCCTTGGGCGGAACTCCTGTTCAAATGCCCCTGATCCCATAACCCCGAAGCCCCTGCATATACCTCCACTTTCGCGTCCTCGTCGTGAAGTCACGAAAGCGCCCTGCCATTGTTATTATATCCACCAATAAAAATCGCAAAAACGAATGGCTTACGTCTTCTCCTTGCCTTCTGACGGAGTCGAACTGTTTACGAATTAGCTAGACTGTTCCGTCAAAGGGCACTTGAAGCTTACCCGGCGACCTCGTCATTACTAGTGACGCGCTCTACCAACTGAGCTAAGAAGGCGAATACTGTCCATATGGCTCATGGGTGGGTGCTAGACTTGGTTCCCGATACTAAGTAGCTTACTTTTCCATGACCCCAACAAGTAGTCATTCACTGTGCTTGCAGTCTCGGCATCTCGCAGCTAATTGTCTGACGATATCAGTGTTCGTTTGAGGCAGACTACAGGATGTGGATAATGCATGTTCTGACCTTAGAATACCTTCTTTACAATCTGTATACACACCGCCCTAGCAGGTTAGTGCTATGGTGCTTGAGTCTGAAACGAAGATGAAGCTTATCACGAAACCTGGAAGGGAGGGTGGACACGTGATCAACGGCCTCTTTCCCGAATTGGTGATCATTTTCTTTCCTGATATCACGATTCCCAAACCATTGTTAAGATATGGTCAGCACTCTATGTTTTCCTCGTGAGGTATGCTCAGTATACTAAGAAATCGGGATAGGTTCATGCAGACGCTTCGCACTTCGAGCCAGGGGTGACGAAAGAGGAAGCCTACGAGCAAGTCCTCGAACAAGCAGAGGCACTCTTTCAGGGTCAGCGCAACTGGGTTTGGTATGCTTTTGGACTTCTGTCTGCCATCAGAGACAGTGCTGACAAGCTCGTCCTGAAAGCAACCTGGCAAATACTGCCTCACTTCTACACCATGCATTTCAGTCACTACCTGCGCCATCGTCGTCCGTGAACTGGACAGGGTTCTACGTCAAAGATCAGACAGCATCCCCAACTTTTCCGCGACTGATATTAGGTCCTTTCATGGGACAAGTTGCTTGTCAGACAATACCATATGGCAAAGGCGTTTGTGGTGATGTAGCAGTGAAAGCTGAAACGCAAATAGTCCCTGATGTGGAAGCTCGACCTGGTCACATAGCTTGCGATGGTGCCACAAAGAGCGAGATTGTGGTGCCTATCGTCGAGGTTTTGCACAGCAAGGATTTGGGTGATACACCGAGAGTGGTAGGCGTGATAGATGTGGATTGCGCTGATATCGAGGGGTTTGACGAGGTTGACAAGGCGTGGTTGGAGAAGTTAGCTGCATTACTGGCGAGGAGTTGCGATTGGCCGTAGATCAGATTCGGCGTCTCTGTCAAGACATTCAGCACTAGAAGGAACGAGCCATCGCTGCTAATGATGTTGAAGCCCGGAAGATGGGTTATTCATTTCATGTTGTACATGAAGTAGGGTATCTAGTCGTTGCGGGTGCATGACCACTGCTGTCACATGCACATGTGAGTGCGCCGCACGCGAATGATGGTTTACCTAGACATCAATCTAGAGCTTCATACCTCATACCATTACCGTTCCAATTACCCGATTACACAAGTTGCAACCGAGCTACCAATAGACATCAACCACATACTTGTCCAGATCTTCATACTTGTCCACCATCATGTCTACGCTCGAAGACCTCGACGATATCGAGAGGCAAGAGAAGGACAACAAGAAGGATGAGGAAGGCAAGGACAACAAGGAGAATGGTGCAGCTGGAAATGGAGATGCTCAGATGAAGGATGCGGATGAGCAAAAGGAGGATGAGGAAGATATGCTTGACGCAGAAATCCTAAACTCAAGTACTAGAGACATCATAAACAGAAGGCGGTTACTGGAGAACGACCTGCGCATCATGAAGAGTGAATTCCAGAGGTTGACACACGAAAAGGCAACGATGAACGAGCGGATAAAGGACAATGTAGACAAGATTGAGAACAACAGGTAAGCCGGCACAATCAGATGAGGCGAGCCTAGAGGACTTCACAAACTTACACTATCAGACAACTACCATACCTGGTCGGCAATGTCGTGGAAATACTGGATCTTGATGTCAGTGAAGAGGCAGCAGAAGAAGGAGCAAATATCGACCTCGATGCCATACGAGTTGGCAAATCTGCAGTCATCAAGACCTCCACACGCCAGACCATCTTCCTACCGATCATTGGGCTTGTCGATCACGAGAAGCTTAAGCCAGGTGACCTCATCGGTGTCAACAAAGACTCATATCTCATCCTTGACACACTGCCCGCAGAGTACGACAGCAGAGTGAAGGCGATGGAGGTCGACGAGAAGCCCACGGAAAAGTACACAGACGTCGGAGGGTTAGACAAGCAGATCGAGGAGCTAGTTGAAGCTGTGGTATGGCCGATGAAAGAGGCAGAGCGATTCAGGAAGATCGGCATCAAGGCACCTAAAGGTGGGTACAGTCTTTCACCAGCTAAAGACACTACTGACATGCATAGGCGCTCTGATGTATGGGCCACCGGGTACAGGAAAGACACTGCTTGCGAGGGCTTGTGCAGCACAAACAGATGCAACCTTCCTCAAGCTAGCCGGCCCGCAGCTAGTCCAGATGTTCATCGGTGACGGTGCCAAACTGGTGCGTGACTGCTTTGCCCTAGCCAAGGAGAAGGCTCCGTCGATCATCTTCATCGACGAGCTTGATGCTATCGGCACGAAGCGATTCGACAGTGAGAAATCGGGTGACCGTGAAGTACAGCGTACTATGCTTGAACTGCTCAACCAACTTGACGGATTTGCCTCGGATGACAGAATCAAGGTCCTCGCCGCAACGAATCGTGTTGATGTCCTTGATCCTGCTCTGCTGCGGTCTGGTCGTCTGGACAGAAAGATCGAATTTCCACTGCCCAATGAGGAGGCTCGTGCACAGATCATGAGGATTCACAGCAGAAAGATGACAGTGGACGACGGTGTGAATTGGGCGGAGCTAGCGCGCAGCACAGACGAGTTCGGTGGAGCCATGCTGAAGGCTGTGTGTGTGGAGGCAGGTATGATTGCGCTACGGAATGGGCATCGCAAGATCATTCACGAGCACTACGTGGATGCTATTGCTGAAGTCCAAGCGAAGAAAAAGGATGTGAGTACCGTGCAGGTTTCCACGAAATCTCAAATGCTGACCAGCACGATAGACCGTCAACTTTTACGCTTAAGCGCAAGCCTCTTGCTGGACTATATTGTCTCATCGAATAATATGGCATGATTGGACTCGAAGGGCGGTGCCTGTGACAGCTCAAGACAATGCTGAAACCTTGCGTATCATAGTGTCAGGGTTAACTACGATTAGATACATTACGACTCAATAATGGCATAGCTAATGACGAACATAATGTCACCCCACTCGAGATAAAGGATGTAGTAGCCTGCAGACTGTGACTTCTTGTGGACTTTATCGTTCCAACTGTGCAAAATAGCGCTTCTGCACATTCAGACATCAACGAGAATGGTGAGACGAGATCGCAATCGATTCTTGAAGGTTCACATTGCCTATAGTATACATTTGTCTCTTTCATCTATAATGTCCTTCCGAGTCCAGCCTAGTGGTGAACACCCTCCTTGGGCTCATCCCGAATGGACTCATCCAGCTCCTATGTATTGTCATCAGCCAAGTTATCCGTGGACATTGCTCTTTCTGTAGTCCTTACCTCAAACCAAGCATCCACGCTCGAAGCATCAGAAGAAGCACCAGTCTCCGTCGATTGACCCTCAACCTCAACAGCAGCGCTCTCGTAAGACTGGAGGTCCTTAGCAAGGTCGCCATCCTCGGGAGATCGTGGAGCAGCCGGTGCGCTGAACTTCTGAACATGGCCGTCGGCATCGGAAGCCTTTGTAGCGGGTGCCTTGTATGCCTTGAGTTCGCGAAGGTACATTTCCTGGACGAGATCGGCTGCAGTCGGAACAGGCTGTTAGTCAGTATCCAGACAAGTGCTAGCGCAGGAGTCGGGCTGGTGGTGACTCGCCTGAGCGAACGGACGTGGTAATGAAGGTCCGGCGGGAGACGGTCGCCTGCTGGCCGGCGACACGGGCAAGGCCGCGAGCCTGCCGATGTTAGTCAGAATCCTGATAGAGTGCCACAGCAAGCGTACGGAGGTTCTGAGTGTCTGAGAAAGCATCTTGGGTTTGGAGATGTGCTGGCTAAACTACTTCGTCGTCAATGCAGTCTTTCGCAGTTCGCAGTACTTCGCTTTGTCGGTTAGACCTTCCTAGTTCCAATTCTGACTCTTGTCGCTTCGACCTCGATCGATCATTCTTCTCTTTTCATTCCTGAGCGACAACACCTCTGCAAAGAAGGTCGCTTGGTTTCACAATCTGACGAAGAGGTACTGTCCCGGTCCTGCATCGCATACTCACTCCCAAGTGAAAGATCTTGACGTTCCCGAAACGACCTCTCTACGAGACAGCGCCACCAGTGCCAGCCTCGCAGACGCCTTAACTGGCTAAGTCGAATCAAAAGTCATTCTCTGCCATCAGACTTGTCGCAGTACTCTCACGACTCGCTCTAAAGACTGAAACCAAGCGATCAACCTTTGCTGTACGTGCAGCCTACTCTGTACACAATAGCTTGGGCAGCATTTGACCATTGGAAGTGAGAAGAAGTTAGCAGTAAGCTAACAGCGCTCCATCTATAGGTTGAGCGTCCTTCCGAGTTCGAGAACGAATCGCTCTTCTAGCATTTAGAATTATCTTTCAATACAATATAAACGTACTTGCCAATATGGCTTTCTCCCCTGGTCAGATCCAAGATAATGACACGCCTCCTGAGGGAGAAGAAGATTGGAGACAGAACCTCAGCGTACAAATGATGTGTCGGGAGTGCCAGGAGTGGCCGCCCAACATCGTGGAAGAGTTCTCCTCGGGTGACAGTGTTTGCGGATCATGTGGCTTAGTCCTTGGTGACAGGATAATCGACACCCGCTCGGAGTGGCGTACATTTGCGAATGACGAGTCTGGTTCCGATGATCCATCTCGCGTTGGTAACGCCGCCAACCCTTTGCTCAACGGCTCACAGCTTGAGACGTCCATCTCTTTCGGTGATGGTGGTCAGCGAAGTCGCGAACTGAACCGTGCGCACTCGAAGTTGACCAACAACAAATCCAATCAGAATCTCAAAGATGCCTATCAACGCATTGCTGGTATCTGTCACCCTCTTGGTCTTACGAACGACATCGTTGAAACTACACAACAATTATTCAAGGCTACCGAGGATAACAAGACATTCAGAGGGAAAAACAGTGATGCCATCATTGCCGGCTGTCTCTTCATCGCTTGTCGTCAACTCGGAAGTCCTCGCACTTTCAAAGAGATCAACAGAGCTACGCGAGTAACGAAGAAGGAGGTAGGGAGGACTTTCAAAATCCTTCAATCCTTCTTCGTCCAGCAGAAGAAGATCAAGGCTGGTGGCATCATGCCAGGAGGTGGTAAGTTGTATTCGTACTTGGTCAGGGGCTCTATGTGCTAACTAAATATGCAGCAGCAGGCCTGGCCGCCATCGGAGATTCCTACCAGAACAAGACGTCGACCGAAGCCAAGGACTTCATCGATCGTTATTGTGACGAGTTGGCTCTCTCAATGTCTGCAAGCAAGATCGCCAAAGGCATTGCCGAAAGATTGGCCACTGTCGGCTCTTTGGCTGGTCGCTCGCCTCTTTCTGCAGCTGCGGCATGCATCTATATGGCATCCCATCTGGTTGGCGACGCACGTTCTCCAAAGGATATTGCGGCTGTTGCACAAGTCAGCGATGGTACCATCCGTACTGCTTATAAGCTGCTCCATGCGGAGATTGACAAGCTCGTTGAAAAAGAATGGCTCGCCGATGGAAAGGGAGACATGAAGCGTCTACCACCTGCTTGAGAATGTAGTCTAATTTGAAGGGTAGTGGGAAAGTTAGATCAGGTCTCGGCCTAATGCTACTTAATGGGATGGTTTCGAGTCCATTAACTCTGTCGGGTTGTCAAGAAGGATCACTGGATTGTCTGACAAGATGACTAGATTCGGGCGGGCAGTATTACACATTCAGCTAGATAGCAGAACCATGCTCAATTTCCAATGAATTTATCTTGTGCGACGCTGTACTGTCCTCCCACGCGCCTGTATTGGATGCGGTGCGTTCCGTGAATCGACTTCTGAAACCGCGGGCCTGTGTCACATGGTCAACAAGCTTCCTTCGTCACTCTCACGACATCAAAACAATCCGCACTTTCTGCATTCACTTTCTCGTCCCCTCTCCTCTCATTCAGCATATAGAGAGCTGCGTCACCCATGAAGGCCACTAGCTAACATTGCTGCCATAATCCTGTTGTCCTTTCCACCTCATCGCCAAAGCAGCTCAAGACATCGTATTTACCCCTCTTGTTGTACAACACATCGAGCGGAGCTATAAATACAGCAGCAGCAGATATGCCTTGCTTCCAGGGATTCGCCATCAGTATTCACACGCCAGATGGACCAATTCCAGAGTACGGCGTGCAGCAACTCTCACGCCTGAACCGCATAAGCTCCTACATCCCCGTGCCATCACTCAAGATCAACTCGACGACCGGCTTGCCCGAACCCTCCACCTTTGCAATTTCAATCACACTACTCACTCCCAGCCTTCCGATACCTTATGCAAAGCCAGTCGTCACGCGGGACCATCCATGGGGCGTTCCAAAGATTGCTGTTAGTCCCGGCATGCGTCAATATGGATCTGGCATTGCGGCGTACCAACCCTTGACATCTTCGCCGACAGAGACAGTCGCAGCATATATCCACTTTGATGGACGGAAAAAGGAAGAGGTAGCGACACTGCTGCGTCGAGGGGTAGAGACGTGGGTCAATTCACGATGGGTCAGCACGTCGGATACGCAAGGAGGATTGGCAGAGCGAGAGTTTCTCTTCCGAGAAGTTGGGTTGGAAAGGTGGCTAAATGGCTTGGATCTCATGGGCCAGAGCAAGGACGCTGCTAATGCACGAATGCAGAGGAGAAAAGAGCGACTGGAAAAGAGGCAGAGGAAGAACAGTGCTATTAAGCAGGAGAGTTCAGATGATGATGAGCCGGGCAGTTCGTCGACCAGGCGCGCACGGCCTGTCGAGCGTGTTGACGCAATGAGGTATGGAGATAATGGTTCTACTGAAGACATACTGGGCAAAGAAGACCGATTCTTGAGTGACGACTCCTCCGAAGATGAGATGCCGGAGCCACAGGCAGCAGGGCAGATCACGATTGCATTGTTCAGAGTGCTGGCATCTGGCGAGGTCAAGAAGGGAGAATATTCTCCAGCATTCGATGCTCATGATGAATACGACGGTGCGGATGAGACGAATGGAGATGGAGATGCAGATGTCGATCACACCACGAGCTTAGCACAACCAAAGACGCTTGACCCGAAGACCATCAGTACACAGACGGTGACTGGCATCGATCCTCCTGACAAACCATATGCGGTCTTCAGCTTCTTCTATCGAGGCGAAAGTAAGTTAACGCCTTGGTGACTCAGTGCAGTACCATGCTGATCGTTTGTAGAACAACTTCGAAAAATGGGGATACTGGCTCCTCTTCCAGAATCTGCAGACCAGAAGTTGGGCGCAAATGGTAAGCGCAAATCACGCCAGCTTGACTTCACCAAACTTGAGCCCCTGAAGTCGTCGAAAGGTACAATGGGCTTCTCAACATATCGTGATGCCGAAACAGCTGCCCCGTCGACCTTTAACATCAACGGGGCTCCCAGCAAAAAGAGCAAGAGCCCAGATGACATGGAAAGCGACGATGACGACGCAGATGAACGCAAGCGGAAAATGCCGGGAGTCGACAATGATCGCGATGATGTCGACAGTAAGGTAGAGCTCTCGAAGGACGAGCTTGCACGGCGGAGTGCTCTCGCCGAGGGCGTTCAAAAAATGAAGGTATGCATGCACTAGGGCCTGCTTCTTGCTGCTATTTACTGACCGTCATTTCCAGCTCAAACGAGTGCACTCCAGCGCAAACGTCGACAAATTCATTCCAACATTGCCCTCCTCACCCGAAAGCGACCACGAAACACAACCCGCTTCAGACGCCAACAAGAACAAAACACTAAACGGCTCAGCATCATCACCACCCCGGTTCTCCAGCTCATTACCTGCGCCCCGCGAGATCATGTCTGATCCAGGCGACACGACCAGTCCTCGAGCCAGCAAGAAACATCGCGCTAGCAACGCAGCAGCGGACGACATCAAAGCTCACCGCATGAGCAATGGCTTCGTCCCCTCATCCATTACGAATACGATAAACGGCAATGCCAGTCTGACTCCAACAGTCCCTGCCACGCCCGCCATCAACGGCCTCAGTCCGTCCACGAACAAGCTCTCTGCGGATGTCCTCTTGAACAGTCTCATGGGCGGCTCGGAGGCGCCACCGCCCTACGAGGAAGGCGCACAGAGGGAGTGGGTGAAGTCGTTTATTGGTGGTGGTGGTGAGAGTGGTGCTGATGCGACTGAGAAGACGGCGCGTGAATTGATTGCAAAGGAAGCAACGCAGACCGCATTGCCGGACGAGGATATGGATGGAGAGCTTTAGTGTTGGCTTAGAATACTGACAAGGATGACGACGAGCATATGATGGTTGAAGAGTAGCATACATGGTTTCAGGCGTTTGGGCTGAACGTCGTAGCATGCTCGTGGCAAGCGAGCGGCTACCGGGATATGATCAGCAGCCGGCGGGCATGAAAACAGCAGCTGAGTTCGGCGAGTTCAGCTGGAGGTTCCTGACGAACTAGCTAGGTGTGTCCAAGTGATGCGGATGGCTGGCATTGAGTACATGGCTGTCGGCCTGATTTGAGCACGAGCGGTGGAGAGGCTGCAGATGAAGGAGGTGAAGCAGACAGGGTGTCCATGAATGATCGGAAGGATTGAAATGACCGATCCAAGGATGTGGGGAGCAGATGACTGGACTGAACAGTGCCGATGATGGTACATGTAGTCACAACGATTGCACATTCACATGAATGATTAGCATGTTCTTCTACTGTTCGCCTCGAGTTTCGAATACTGCTACTGAATTGTGCAAGACATTCTGATCGTAGATACATATCTGCAGAAGTTGATCACAGCTAGAGCGAGATCCTGTGCATATATGTGACTTGATGTGAGTCCACAGCTGCCTGACTGTCCACCTGTCCAACGTGACAGGAACTATTGCTGCCGGGAAGCCACTTCCCGACAAGACCACTCGCGCAGCTGCGACGACCAGAGAGTCATGCTGCACATTTCCTGTGTGGCCACGGTCTCCCAATGATTGTACGAAAGAGCGAGTATCCTGTAGCGGTACCAGCAAGCGAGGATCCAGAGCCTCGGACATACACATCGCCAGCGTATCCTGTTCCAGCACATGAAGGTTTTTTCCAGAGAAGAACAGTCTGTGTTGAATATCCCACTCTGCCATCCTGCTCGCGACAAACCCGACGTGTCGCTATCGAAGTGCTCCTGATTGACCACTTACCATCGTGCGTTGCTGTCCGGCACGAGAGAATTGTGGTGTTCAAATGCTGCACGTGCATGACATTCTGAAGCTCGACTTCACCAAAGTTTCGACGTATTGCAGAGACTGTGCCAGCGGACACGTACAGAGAGTGTTGAATGCGAGCTTCTTCGCTCGTGAGTTTCTCTCGACAAAGACGAGGCGTAACCACGTGGCTTTCTGTTAGCACCTGCCGGTGCTGGGGTAGCTTAGATGACTGTGACATATACTGGGAGATAGGCTGAGCGCACGGTATGCTTCGATGGCTCAACATGATGCTGTGACCGGGTCTGCGGGCCAGGTCGTGAGACTTTGACGTGGTCTGTAGCCTGCGTATTTGGTCGCGTAGGAGCAAGGGGCACGGTCCGGTAGGTGAGAGCCCGTGCCGCCTCGCCTTCGTCGCAGGTCAATGAGGTTGCGGATGAGTATATCGAGACCTCTTCGCACCAGCGCTGCAACCAGCTCAGAGCCTGGGATGAGGTAGCCACGGTCCTGGCTTGATTTCTTGTTCACGATCCCATCTGCAGCATATGGCTCATCTTTTCAATCTGTCACTTCATTAGCTCCCACTCACGACCTTTCCTTCCTCTCCAGCACACTCACCTTCGTCCTCAAATACTGATCCACCTCCGTACTTCTGAACCCCTCCTTGCCCCCCGTCTTCCAAGCAACCGGCACCATCGCCACCCTCTCCCTGACTCGGACCTCCCGATTCGGCCCTTCTACCGCCCTTACTTTATCCGGATTGTTCGTCAACAACCGTATCCCTCTGTCCCCTCCCAATCCCAAATCCAGCAACATCGCCGTCGCGAGCCCATAACTCCGCGCGTCTGCAGGGTGGCGCAGGAGGAGATTCGCTTCGACGGTATCATTGCCAAGGTCTTGCAGGTTATAGGCCTTGAGCTTTTCGGAGAGACCAATACCGCGACCTTCTTGCTTGAGGTAAACGATGACGCCGCCGGGTTCAAGGGGTTGGGTTGCGGTGCTGGAGGGATTTAGTGAGATGCGATGGGAGGAGGCTGGAGAGGAGGTAGTGGGAGGCGAGCCCAGGGACATGAGGCGGGCGGCTTCATCGAGTTGTTCGCCGCAATCGCAGCGGGCGGACCAGACGGTTTCGCCTGTGTAGCATTCGGAGTGGATGCGGACGAGGGGTGGGATGTCGTGGATGTCGATGGTGTTCTCTGCGGCGTCTTCTGTGTCGCCGTCGACAGAGCCGTCCGGATGACTGTGCTCTTGTGCAGCCGATGCGTCGGTAGATGCGAACTCTTCTTTTGCTAGTGTGCTTGATCTACTCGTTCTTCCACCGGATCTGGAGAGCGGTCTATCATTTTCCAGCGCTTTATGCGCCACTTTCGCATGTCCCTGCCCTTTACTCGGGACTTGCAGCTGACTGCTCGTCCGACCCGGGTATAGCCTCCCAGTATATGCGCCTCTGATCATCCTATCCATTTCTGTCTCACCCGGCCGCACCTTATCCAGGCTCTTGCTCCTAATATACGGTCCGAACACTATCGCCAGATGCTCCTTGTTGTCGACGTTATTCGTGTATAAATGCAGGAACATCTCTTGCCCAGCAACCGTCGGTATTCGTGCGCGGACGACACAATTTACTACGGGAAGCTCCTCGACAAGTTTCGGTGCTGGTGAGTCGTTTGTGGAAGAGTCTACGGAGATTGATTTTGCAGGGCGCATATGATGAGGAAGTGGTGTCGTCGTGCCCGGCGTGGAAGGAGGAGTGAAGGCAGGCGATATGATAGAGGGCGGAGGAGGTGCGCCTTCGTTGTCGTCGGAGTGGTAGGCATCGTGGTCGCGATCAGCGCTTGCGGTGGATGCAGAAGATAGAGGTCGTTGGTCATGGTAATCGAGATTAGAGAGACTGCGGTGGTTATCGTTCAGGTCGAGGTGGGAGAAAGAGTGCACCGGGATCGGACGAGGCGAGGTGACTGGTGTGTATGCCGGCGATGCGTGGGCAGGTAGTTCCGGCATGCTAATAGTGGTCTGTGGGTGTTGCAGAGCGATGCAAATCACAGGCAGGAAGCATCAAGTCATCAATCTTTCGGTCCTGACACTCACACGATACCCACTGCACATGCAAAGCCTCGGCCGAGCTGGACTGCCGGTGTTATATCACAATCACCATTGATAAACGCTCACTTTACTGCACGTATACCTGGTATGTATGAATATTGATGGATTGATTGTTAGATTGGTCTACCAACCAGTGTGACTGTAACCAGTGACTTGCATCTGACATGAAAACGAACTCCCGTATATCCCAGCCAGGTATGAAGTAAGGAACTCTCCCATGTACTAAGAAATGCTACACTATATCACCCTCTCAATCAGGTCATCGATCACCGCCTCTCCTTGATTATCGAAATGATCTTCTCTACAACACTTGGGTCACTGAGCGTGGAAATGTCTCCAAGCTGGTCCTCCTCACCACTGAGGATCTTCCGCAAAATTCTGCGCATGATCTTGCCCGACCGTGTCTTTGGGAGATCGGGAATGACATAGATGGCCTTTGGTGCGGCGAACGGTCCAATGGACTTGCGGACTTGCATGATGAGCTCCTTTTGTGTTTCCTTCTCGTTGGAGTCGCTCTTGAGGGCGACGAAGGCATTGACAGCTTGGCCAGTCATCTCGTCGTTGATACCAACGACGGCGGCTTCGGCAACGTTATCTGTGAGTTGGTTGTTAGCAAGCTGAACCACACTTGAATGGAAGTGCTGCACGTACGGTTCTCAATCAGAGCAGCCTCAATCTCAGCAGTCGAGAGACGATGACCAGAAACGTTGACGACATCGTCAACACGTCCCCTGATCCAGTAGTAGCCCTCGTGATCACGTCCAGCACCGTCACCCGTAAAGTAGTATCCCTTGTACACATTGAGGTAGGTGTCCATGTAACGCTTGTGTGCGCCCCAGACTGTGCGTGCCATACTAGGCCATGGCTGCTTGATGGCGAGAACACCCTCGACATCGTTTCCGTGTAGTTCCTCTCCGGAGACAGGGTCGATAATGGCGAGTTCGACACCGAAGAAAGGAAGCGAGGCACTACCAGGCTTGGTCGGTGTCACACCACCAAGAGGTGTGATGACGTGTGAACCGGTCTCTGTTTGCCAGTACGTCTAAAATTAAATGTTAGAACTTTCACGAGCACCACGAGTAACACAACTTATAACTTACGTCGACAATGTGGGCAACTTCCTTTCCAACAATCTGGTGGTACCATTTCCAAACCTCGGCGGCAATCGGCTCACCAACGGAACCGAGCACTCTGAGGTTCTTCATCTCGTGCTTCACGTGGTGGTCTCCAGCTCGCTTGAGCAGACGCAGCGCGGTTGGTGCAACGTAAAACTGTGTGACGTTGTACTTGTCGACAATATCCCAGTACCGGGAGAAATCTGGGTACGCGGGTGTACCCTCAAACACAACGGTTGTGACACCGAGGACAAGAGGGGCGTAGACGACGTAGGTGTGGCCAGTAATCCAACCAACATCACCACCACAAAAGAATGTGTCGTTGTCATGGATATCGAAGACATACTTGCCAGTCATGGCGGCGCCGAGAAGGTATCCAGCAGTGGTGTGCAAAACACCCTTGGGCTTGCCAGTTGATCCAGATGTGTAGAGCAAGAAGAGCGGGTCTTCGGAGCTCATAGGCTCGGGAGGGCAGTACGCAGGCCACTTCTCAGTCTCCTCGTGCCACCAGAAGTCGCGGCCTTCAGTCATGGGCACCTCTGCGCCAGTACGCTTGAAGACCAGGACGTTCTTGACATCTGGGCACTTCTTGAGCGCGTCGTCGACAATCTTCTTCGTGCCAATGACCTTTCCACCACGCTTGCCCTCGTCGGAGGTGAGGACAACCTTGGATTTGGCGTCAATGATACGGTCACGGAGAGAGTCTGATGAGAAACCGGCAAAAACGACTGAGTGAATTGCGCCGACACGAGTACATGCGAGCAAAGCTACGACAGCTTCCGGAATCATGGGAAGGTATACAGCTACAGTGTCGCCCTTCTTCACGCCCATCTGCTTGAGTGTCCAGGCGAGCTTGGAAACCTCACGCAGGAGCTCACCGTATGAGATGATTCGGCCCTCACCTGGCTCGTCAGCCTCGTAGATGATGGCTGCTTTGTCCGGGTCTGCGGCAGCATGACGATCGACACAGTTGTACGATGCGTTCAGCTTGCCCTCCAGGAACCAAGCGGCATCTCCGTTGACGAAAGACCCGCTGGAGACAGTCTTGAAAGGTGAGTCCCATGAAAGCATGTTGTTGGCCATACGAGCCCAGAACTCCTTGGGTTTCTTGATGGACTCTTCATATAGCGTCCGGTACTCCTCTATTCCGTTGAGATGAGTCTTGGAAGGGTGCTTGCTAGTGAAAGTGATTGTGATCAGCTGAAAGCTCTGCTATCAGGGCTAAGAATAGCTCATTACTTGTACTTACTCGAAGAAGGCCTGAGGAACGTGGTAGGTGTCGACCTCGTGAGCCTCAGCCACGACGGCCGGCTTGACATCGCCCTCGGACATTGTGAAAGAAGTTGAAAAGAGGTGAGAAGGAGGGTATCGAAGTGAAGAAAGCTTTCCACAATAAGGGATGCGCCTAAAGCCTGATGTGCGGTGATGGATGTGTAGACCGGTTAGAACACTTCCGACGCCCTGCGATAGGAAATGATCAAAAGAACGAAGGATAGCCGTCTAGTGCTGTGTGTACTTTGAGTGGAGAGGCTGGGTAGATTCAGGTCAGAAGAAGACTCGAAACCCGACGAATACGGACAGATGGAAGTGTGAGAGGACACAAGAGGGGGAGGGAACGTCGACCTCATATACTAGCAGCAGCTTAGCCGGCGTCGGGGTTCATGGAGGATGTGCTGGTGGAGTAGCGACCGTTGGCTTCCATTGCTTCTCTTTCTCGTAATAGTGCTAGCTCTGCGACCACGACGACACTACCAGGATAGTGTCACCATTGCAGTCGCCTATGGTATAGGAAATCCCTCTACATCAGTAGGCCCCCCACCAGCTGTGACCATATCATACCATGGCGTCTATCTGTGTCGCGCGCCTCGTCTGTCCACGCAGGACGTCCTGATGAGCTCTCTCCGCATGATCTGACCGCCCCGCGTTCCCCACATCGAATGGCCTCGTCTAGCCTACCAGGTACCCTACCATACTTGGCACCGACCGTATGTCGTGGTCGTGTGATCTGCTATCAGTGATGCCAAACACATCTGCATTACGCCGAGAGATGTCCGCAAGAACAACGATCATGGAGGGCCTATGCAGGTGGCAGCTCTTGTGAGCAGATGAGCTCCGAGTTCATGTTTCCCCTCTTGCCGAGCTTCGTGCTGACTGCTGGTGGGTCTTCCCTCGTCTTCCGGCTACCGAGCGGCGCATGAGTCGATCCAGGAACACACGATCCATGAACCAATCAGATGCCTCGAGGATTATCTGCGAATCTGTCATCTTAATCCAAATCTGTAGAATGAGCTTGGCAGAAATCTTGGTTGTGTATGCGATGATTCAATTCGCTTTTCACACCTACAGATCATGAGACCGGCTACCTGTACAAAGTCCTTGAAGTACCTCTGTATACTGCAGGGTCAGGTGCGGCAAGCCGCTTCCGTGTCCGCAAGCCCGAAACATGGATCACGACTTGCAGATTCGCAATGCGCAAAGCAACAATGTTGCTGTGTCAACATCATCATCATCATCAACATCATCATCATGCTCATATCTCTGTCATCTCTCAATCACCTTTGCCATCCAGTCAAATAATACACCCAGTAACATTACATGTTTCCCATCGTGAAGTGCGTCTAAATCGTATAACCTGCCAAAAATGCCTGTTCCAAGGTCTGCCGCTCATCTACTATCCTCAATAGTCGCTATGCGCCCTTCCAACAGGCACAGCAGGTGCTGTCGTCAGTGCTGCCATCGTTGGATCTGATGCCGACGAGGCATTGCCAATGACGCCGCCTGTC
>Ga0058702_10000152_pt1 | contig 43419 bp, 29 predicted proteins | sample AgamicOrSfe_FD_83781 | JGI IMG/M metagenome (GOLD analysis project Ga0058702, IMG submission 83781) | Agave microbial communities from Guanajuato, Mexico - Or.Sf.e | ecosystem: Host-associated > Plants > Phyllosphere > Phylloplane/Leaf | place: Guanajuato, Mexico | collected 2012-05-30 | reverse complement strand
GTATTATATAGTGCTATAACGCTACTTATATAAATATCGAGCAGCTTGTGAGTAGCTCGATGCTCGATTCGAGCAGGACATCGAGCTGCTCGATTTCAAGCGAGCAGGAGCTAAAGAATTCTGCTCTCTGAGCCAGCGAGCAGGAGCAGCAGGAATCGAGCTGCTCGATTTTGAGCAGCTCAATTTTCGGCTCAAATCGAGCATCGAGCTGCTCACGAGCGGCTCAAAGTGGGGTCTACTCAAAACCGAGCGGACGGGGGCAGCTTTTTGACTGCCAAGCCCACTCGATTTTATTAAGAAGCTATAAATATAGGACATAAAGCTACGTGGTAGTAGCGTGGTAGTAGTATAGCTACTAAAGTAGTGTTATAGCAGTAGATAATACAATTTGATGTGACTATGAAGCAGCTTAATATTAGTCAAGCGGCTCGATTTCGAGCGGCTCAAAATCGAGCGGACGGGGGCAGCTTTGGCCGCAAATCGAGCGGAACATCGAGCGGCTCGATTTTGAGCGAGCGGGGGCAGCGTAAATCAAGCCGCTCAATATCGAGCCGCTCAATATATTGCTCATAACGGACATTGAGCTGATCGGCTCGTTATGGGTCTACGTCAAGGTAAGACATGACAGCTGTAGAAGCAGTCTGTTAGGCCACAATCACTAGAAGGAGGCTGTAAGTAGATTAATAGACCTAGATGTCACAACAGCCATGGGCGCGGACGCGTCCGTCCGTTTGCCCACCTACTATATGGGTACCTGCGCCTCTGCCTATGCTGACTACAGTCAAGTCTCAATATGGCCTATCATAAAGCTAAATAAACACCAAGCTGCCCATTGAGCAGCTGAAGAGTGCCTATGCCATGCCTATGCCTAGACCCCACTTCGAGCAGCTCGTGAGCAGCTCGATGCTCAATTCGAGCAGGAAATCAAGCAGCTCAATTCCTGCTGCTCCTGCTCGCCGGCTCGCAGAGTAGGATATTTCTGCTCCTGCTCGCTCAAAATCGAGCAGCTCGATTTCCTGCTCGATTTCCGGCTAAGAGCTGCTCCTGCTCGCTCGAATCGAGCTGCTCGCTGCTCGAAGTGGGGTCTACCAATGGAGCATGGTTGCTAGTAGTATTGTTCATCTAGGTTTCTGTGATCAGCGTGTTACTGCAAGTTGGTCATGTTTTGCAAGCTGTAGAGTAAGACTGTGTCAATAGGTTTCTACAGTTTATGCATGGCATAGCACTTTGCAGTCCACCAGATTTGGTGCTTACAAGTCTGGAACCCCCTCCCCTGGCTCCCTCAATTTGAGTTTACATTGAGACTCCAGAGCCTTGGGATGATGTGGGGACGCGGCATAATTCCGCATGCGGGATTACTCCATCAACCGAACGACTTTCGTTCAGTGCGGCATTTCTACCCTGATGGCGTTTGCTGCGCTCAGGATTTAAGCTTGATTAGCCGAAGCATGACCTCGGATCGCAAACACTACTTGTGCCTCGAGGAACATTCTCGGTACTTCTCCGAACATCACAGCCGTTTCAAGCAACGAACTTCACTGCATTTGTACTCGAGCTTGCCTGCGACGGTGCGACCTCCATTCGCAAACGACTCAACAATGTGGCTGGAGAGAGGCTCGGCTGCTGATCGACATTATGGTGTACCGCGGGAAGCCATCACAGGGCTGCTTCGCTTGCCGCGCAAGCAAGATCAAGGTACGAGCAGGAACTGATGTTGAGGGGTTTGCGACAATCTGACACGTTTCCAGTGTGATGCTGTCGCCGAAGGATGCGGCAATTGCCACAAAGCAGGCCGCGTATGCCCTGGATATCGCAATCAAATTGACTTGATGTTCTGCGACGAAAGCGAAGACATTGTTAGGAAGGCCAAGGGGGTAGTCACCCGTCGAAAGCTCGATGTCCGCACTCGCCCATCGACTGCTGGTCATGTTCAATATGAATTTGTCGACTGTACGGACGAAATTGTAGGAAGTGTGCCAACACGTGAGCAGATTGCTGCCATTTCGAGGTCACGATCCGGCACACCACCAGACCGAGCACCAACTTTCGCAAGGGACGATTTAGCCATGGGTCTGTTTTTCACCCATTATATTGTCAAACCGAACAACTTTGCAAGCCTTCTTCCGTCGAATGAAGTGGCCACCCAGGCAATGTATTCCAGCATGAAAGCTGTTGGATTGGGCGGTCTTGCAGCATTCACCCGAGATGCACAAATGCGAAAGGAGGCGATGAGGCAATACACTTCTGCTATTGCATTGACCAATGTAGCAATACAGTCTCTCGATACGGCCAAGTTGGACAGCACACTGCTCACGGTGCTATTATTATCGACATTCGAGTCCATGGCAAGCGATTCTCCGAGATCTCTGGATTATTGGATCAACCATATCAATGGAGCGGCATCTCTTCTCAACTTGCGATCTTACAGCGATTTGGCCAATCCACACACGGCGCGGTTGTGTATACAGGTCGCGGCTCACGTTCAAATTCTATGTCTCCTCCAAGGAGTTGCTCTACCTCCGGTCATCCTGGATCAACAACGATTCTTTGCGCAGTATGTCCGAACAGAAGATCCGGTGTGGCGATATCAGACATATATTGTGCGGCTTGTCAACTTCCGCGCATCCTTGAAACAAGGTATAGTCCACGACCCGACGCACATACTCGCCGAGTGCAGAACACTGGACGCCCTATTTGCCTCGCTGTATCCTGACAGATTTCAGCCCGGCCATTCATTCGAAGTCGTCGAGGCCGACGCCAGTGATGAAGCGTTCTATTCCGGCAAATATCATATCTACGAAAACGAGATGGCCCACTTAAACTGGAACGGCATTCGCTGCATGAGAATTCTGATCAATGAGATGATTTTGGAATATCTCCCCAAACACTCCGCCACACCGCCAAAGGAAGAAGCAGCGCAGATAATCCAGATTCTGCAAGAACTGCAAGACGGCATCCTATCGAGTGTGCCCCAGTCTTTAGGTCGTACGGGACCAACAACACAAGGCCTCCAGAATTCCCAGTTCGATAAGACCAACGACAGTCAATTACGCATGACATTTCCATGGCTGAATTTCGACAACAACGAGTTCAATCTTACAGCACCGCGTGTGTCATCCCCTTTACCATGGATCCGACTTTGGGGAGGATACACGATCATGTGGCCGCTTTACACCGCGGGCTCGATGCTCAGGGCGTCCGAGGCCAGCAGCAAATACGCGATAAAAGCGTTGCGACTGTACGAAAGACAAACTGGCGCACAGCAGGCGGCCTACTTCGCGATTGCACTTGAGAAAAAGATACAGATCGGGTGAAATCAATCTATGCTCTATGTGTTGCTGCAAAAAGGAAACGATCATTTCGTTATTTCATCAAGACGCTTGCCTCCACGTACGCCGACAACAAGCGCTTTCCAACCTGCTGTATGCCGGTGCGACCATGTACTCTAGGCCAAGATGAGGAATGCACCGGCCATTGCAGCCAAAGCCGGCAGCGACACCAAGACAGCGAGATTACCAGCCCTGAGTCCCTTGAAGTGGACAGAATTGGCGGCCTAGAGTCAAATCAGTAACATGAAGCAAAATAGACACACACGACAACGGCTTACCGAAGTGGACGTTTGCACCGCCTTCAGCATGCTGGCACCAGCAGTGATGGGCATGTTAGTGTAGAAGTTGGTGATGGTTGGGTAACTAGTGGTGATGGTTGAAGCGGACGATGTCCCTGCCGCCGAGGCAGAAACACCAAGGGGACAGCTGGCAGCCGTGGTTCCATTGATCGCACAGGACTCGGTCACCGCAAGTAACATGCCTGAAGTGGTTGTGCTGTAGACCTCGACGTAGGATGAAGGTGCCTCGGTGACGGTTCCCTGCACTTGATCAGTAGCCGAACGAGCGGCATGCGATCCCTATCCAACTTACCACCGCGGCTGTGTCGCAATATGATGGACCAGGAAGACAATTGTATGTGAAGACGGTGGTTCCTGCGCTGACGGTCTTAATACCAGCGGCGTACTTCATGTCGGTGTCGGTGTGTGGCCAGAAGACGTTGATGGAAGTGGCAGCAGAGAAACTCGAGGTGCTGTTCTGCGCCATGGCACAAACGGCCAGGCAGGCAATCGCAGCGACGGACTTGAACATGTTGATGGACGAACGGTGGTCGAACAATGTGATAACTGAGTGATGTGGTAGTAGTATATTAGAGAAATGCTAGGAGATGATAGACTGAGGTGACACAGTGGCCGTATGCAATGTCTTATACTCACTTGACTTCTTCCACTCATTGCCACATACTGTACCTTCTTCGATACTGTGAGGAAACTATGAATGGTCACATAGCGCTTTCCTAGGCTGAAACAGTGCACCTACTTCCGCAATACTGACCAACGACTGCTTCGCCTCAACCGGCTCAGCAAAGGCACAGCAAGGTCTCTAAGGAGTGTATACTAAGACGCTTACATGCTTACAAGCAGTGTTGGTGGAGCACGTCGTGTCAGAAAAGTCGTTCTGGGCAATCATCACAAACACCGAATGTCAGAAGCCGAAGGATTCACCTACGTGCCTGGACGTCAAAGAAAATGGAAGGAGCGTGTCATGTCACATGTGGCTACCTTACCTATTTGTAGAACAGCGCGACCCGTTTTCGGCAATACATGTATGGTCAATACCAAGCGTCGTTTCATAAGGCCAAAACCCACTAAGTACTGAAGAGGATTAGCCTCCCTGCGCTCCTCACTCCACATGTTCCACTTTCCTCGAGTCTACCGTATCTTTGTCCATCAACCAGTTCACTGCCTTATTGTTTTGCGCGCCCAACATACTGCGCGACTGTTGCTTCGTCGCCGCATACGGCCACGACACAGGCCGACTGATGGACCACTAATTACATGTCGTGAAACAATACACGAACAGAACATGTCCCAACCGACTCACGCGAAACCTGTCCAAGGCTCCACTGTATCGGCACCAGCACCTGTAGGTCTGCGGAAGAACAAGTTACAGCCATCTTGCGATTTTTGTCGCAAGTCCAAGCTACGCTGTGATCATATCCAGCCATGTGCGAGGTGCGTGAAGCGAAACCGAGAATGCGTCTACTCCGAGGCGCCCATGACCAAGAAGCCTGGCCTGTCGCAGCCTTCTTCGCAATCGCCCAACGGAACGGTCATCAACAACACTGCGGTTGTTTCGAATCCCACCACAACTCCAAGGCCAGAGTCTGGAGCTGACTGTGAAGACCCGTTAGCACTTCCGCCAAGGCACTCCTACTATGCACGCGACGATGTTGAGCTGGGCCACATGGGCTCCATAAGCCACTCTGCTGATCTGCTGCAACACAAGTCTCAGATCGAGGCTTCCTTCACTGGGCTCCAGTCTGGACTATACGGACTTTCCAGTGACGAAACCAAGGCCGAGACACCGCTCTCCGAGTCACAGTTGAGAATACAGCGTCTTGGTGTCGCCATCTTGGAATGTCTTCCCGAGGAGAAAGTCGTACGGCGACTCAACTTTATCGCTAGCGAGAACGGGGCGTTCTTTGACGACCAAGGGCCGACAACTATAACCTTTGAGCGCCGGTTCTGGGATGCTCACGGCATCGTCTTTGAGCGTCCGCATGTCCATTCCCGAGTCGTAGGTCTGGCCAATCTTCTATCTCGTAATACCTTGAAACCGTTGACGATCCCACGTAAGAACAGCGAATGGTTCGATTCTGTCTGCAACTTCAACAGCCGGTGGGAACTCGTTGGTACCTGCATCATAGACATCGCCGTCTCCGCTTTCAACCTCGACGATGCGGATCCATTTCTCAAAGAGCTGATCCAAGGCGTGGCTCCGACTCGTCGCGACTACTGCTGTCGGCTTCTTGATGCCGCCGATGCTTGCTACCGTCTGTGTACGACAGAGCTCAAGCAGAACAACAAACTTACTGTCTCACTTTTCATTTCTGGGACCTGGCTGCAGAGCATGGTCGGAGGCGACTCTTCCCTGTCTCTCCACATGCGAAAGGGTGCCGCATTAGCTGCGTTGACCGCATTTGGGATGCACGAGTACCGAGAGGAAGAGGAGCGGCTACTTCCACGAGCATTCGTGCAGGACATGAGACAGATGGTTGGACTAGTCGTCATGCTGGACACTATTCTTGCGACCTTCTGCGGCCGGCCGCCGGCTCTGAGTACACGGTACGTCTCTTGTCCTTTGCCATGGGACATTACCTTGGAAGAGGCTGTGGATGACTCTATTCCAATCACTTACGACGCGAACGCCTGGTCCCCTTCGGGCAAGATGAACGGGACCACCCGACTGAGGGCATCCATACTTGCTACACGCGTCCGCCAGGAAATACTGGAACTTTGTCTCGGACCGCCTCCCCACGGCCATGTCAGAGTAATCATTGACGACCTTCGTTCCAAATTAGACCAATCGTATCAGTCACTTCCTGCGCTCTTCCATATCGAGCTTAACCGCACCGCTTGCGACAGCCACCATCATCAAGAGATTGCTTCAATCTATGGAACCAGGCTGACATATCTGCATTCCCACTTCCTCATTGCGCGCTACGAGCAAGCCAGGGGCATTCAGAGCAGATTCCTCGAAGCAGCCCAGCAGATGTTGAGTCTGACCAATGGCTTCTACAACGTGCGAGACCGTCTGCCTGGTCACAACGATGAGTTACATTGGCACGTATGCAGTTTTGGCATCCCCGCCGCTTCGGCTCTGGCGATAGATCTCTGGAAAGCGAAAACCTCGCAATCCTTGGCCTCAAACGCGCAACGCTCGCAGACAATTCTCGACCTGAGTGTCTTCATTAGCGCGCTTGAGTGGGTCGACCCTGCGGCGGGTAACATCACGCTTTGTCGGCGAGCCCACCGCATGATCAAGCACATACTGGATTACGTCTTGGCCCCGCCGCCTGCACCTGATCAGATTGTCGACCAGATGGTGCAGCCTGATCCGTTCGATATTGGAGGTATGAGCTTGGAAGCCATGCCAACTTTTGGCGTTGAGTTTGAAAACTTCTTCGACAATATCGACTGGGATGCATTGCCTTGGGACACTGTGTGATGTGTCCAAAATTGCCAAATCAGACAGGAAGTAACAGCCAGGACACTCTCGACGGCTCAACGCAGGCATAATGTGGCTCGCTCTCCGAAATGCAGAGGCACACTACCTTCGGCTTCAAGCATCCATTTCAACCACCTCTTCCCACCTTCCACTTCTCGCGCCCCGAATTTGACGACCACGCAATTACGCAATGACGATACAGTCCACAAAAGTCCATCGACGGTCTCTTGTTGTTGTCTGGCTTTTCTCCTGAGCTCCGCCTGGTCTTTCTGAGGCTCCTCTTCGCCCGAGTCCCATTTTCGTCCGCCGATGCGAGGTAGGCATCTGAACTCGTCCATGAAATATGCACCAACCTTGGCGAACATTGGTCCATGCAGTATGAGAGTTCCAAAGACACCAAGACCGTCCATGCGCGAAGAGAAGTCGGGGAGCTCGTGCCCGTTACCATCGACCTCCCTCATCACCCCATTAGATATACCCAGCTCATTAGATTCAAGCATCAAATTGTCCCTCAGCAACAACTTCCTCCCACCATGTTCTTTGCTCGATCCATCCGACTGCCTCGCCCAGACCTCGTTCCGACTCGCATAGCCCCAAACCCTCCACTTCTCGCCCCTCGCCCTGCGGCCCTCACTGACCCAATCCAGCGCACACAAACTGCCCGCGCTCTTGATCTTCCCCGCCTCGTCCAGCGAATAAGCAACCTCGTACCCCTGCCTCTGCTCAAACGCACTGCCCTCGAACGGCTGCACCGGCTCAGGGAGGTAACACAGCGCGGCGCCCTCACCGATCCTGACGTCCATGACCTGTCGCGATACAACATCCGGAGCCGGCGACCGAAAGATCTTGGTGCTGCCCTGCGTGAGCAGGATCAGGCGCGTGTCGTATTCTAGGACTATGGACAGCGTGATGCTGTCGCCTGCCACCAGGCCGCCGCCGTAGGTCAGTAGGTAGAGGGTCTGCACTGCAGTGGAGGTGGTGTCTGACGAGAGCAGCGGAGACGGTGCGACGAGTTTCAGCGGGTATTGGTAGGTTAGGTCGCGCAGGGTGGAGGAGGTAGGCGGGATGTGTGCGAGGAGCACGCTTCCATTGCCGGGGACTGTGGTTGTGGCTGGGAAGGGGGATGTCATTGTCGTGGTCTGTATAGGTGCATTGCTGATTGTGCGCGGTGGAGGGGGCTGGTGTATAGTGCAATACCCTGCAGTGTGAGCGGTCTGATTCGAGTGTTGATGAGTTGGAGATAACAAAAGATGTCTGGCTTTCTCCAATTTGCGACTCCGTGGGGTGTGGGGAAACTGTCCACTGTACCTTCTACTTTAGGCAGCAACCACTTACCTCCGTATAATTTAAGATCCTGTAAGGAAGGCAACTGAACGATGCTCAGCTTCTGTCAATTTTTCGTAGCGATTGTCACTCTGTTGTCGAGGGGTCCGCTAGCTTACTTGCTCCAACGAGTCTGCGCTGAAAAGAAATACAGCTTGTTACGAGATACTGTACCCGAGAGCGAGACATTGATCGGTGCCTGCCGCTCACGGTCCGTCAAAGTTTTGTCTATTTTGCCGGCAAAGCGCATCGAGATTGACTGACCCTTTCCCCACGATTTAACTGGAGATGCAGGGTGATCCAGCACCAAAGACAGATTCGTGGACCGATCCAAGTACGTCACAGCGGCCTGCGACGGGGATCCTGGATATTGATTCAATCACTGCTGATGAACTCGCCAACTTCGACATCTACAGATTCCCTTGGGATACACTTCATCCTAACATAAGACGGAAGATATTATCCAGATCGTCCAAAATGCCTTCAGACGAGGAAAACCAGGATCAGCAGCAGAGCGGCGAGAATGAGCAAACACCACTGCTCCGTAACGGCCACGTCGATGCTGGCGAGGGTGGTGATAGCAGAGAGCTGCTCAAGTTCGACGAGGAGGACAGCAGGAATCCCCGTCACTGGCCCAGAAGGCGCAAGATGATCAACGTCGCTGTTATTGCGATGATGTCTGTTCTGTCTCCTCTTGCCAGCTCGGCCTTTACTCCTGGTATCGAGCAGATTGCCGATGATCTGGGCTGCGAGGTCACCGACGTTATTGGAACCACGACGGGCTTTGTGGTCATGCTCGGTCTTGGACCTCTTGTGCTGGCTCCGCTGAGTGAGACGTTCGGTCGCAGGAAGCTGTACATCGTCTGCTTCGCCATGTTCACCCTGCTGCAAATACCAACTGCGCTGGCTCCAAACATTGCAACTCTTATCGCCATGAGGACCATTTCTGGATTCTTCGGCAGTGTCGGTATTGCAAATGGTGGAGGAACCATTAGTGACATGTTTGTCCCCGAGGAGCGCGCTGGCATCTTCGGATGGTATCTCCTTGGACCTCTGCTCGGACCGACTCTGGGACCGCTCTTCGGTGGAGTCACAGTACAGCGACTCGGCTGGCGATGGGTTTTCTGGATCATGACCATCGTCTGCGGTATCAACACTCTAGCCGGTTTCTTTTTCCTGCGCGAGACCTACCCGCCAATCATCCTCAACAAGAGGAAGGAGGAATTGGAAGCCGAAGGCGACACTTCCAAGTATCGTGTTGAAGGAGCTGACGAACGACCCATCTTCCAGAAGCTGAAGAACGCTCTGCTTCGACCGATCAAGATTTTCTCGCAACCCATCGTCGTCACCATGTCCATATACCAGGCTCTCGTCTTTGGCACTACCTTTTCTATCTACACAAACATGCAGCAGATTTACGGCGGCGAGTATGGTTTCAGCACCGAACAAGTCGGCCTTCTCTATCTCTTCCCTGGACTAGGCTTCTTGACGTCTGTTTGGTTTCTTGTACCTCGTATCGACACCGTCTACAAGACCCTCACAGCTCGCAACAACGGCAAAGCAAAGCCTGAATTTCGCCTTCCTCTGGCTAACGTCGGCGCCGTTCTCATCCCCATCAGTTTGTTCTGGTTTGCATGGACCGTTGAGTTTCACGTCCACTGGCTGGCCACGATTGTTTCGACCTTTTTCTACGGCATGGGCCAGGTCATGATCCTCAACACCGTCCAGAACTACTACATTGACAGCTTCGAAAAGTACGCTGCCTCTGCCATCGCAGCCGGTGCAGTTTTCAGGAGTCTTGTTGGAGGTGTTGTGCCATTACTTGCACCACCAATGTTTGACAAGATAGGCTACGGATGGGGTATCTCTGTCTTCGGCTTCCTTGCCTTGGCCATTGCTCCCGCGCCTATCCTCTTCTTTTACTTCGGTCAACGCATTAGGGAACGCTTTCAGATCGAGCTATAGTGGTGGATTGGGTTGAGTTTGATTCACTTGCATAGCGTGGAATGGTTGTTATGGCGGACTTGCAGGTAGCAAACAATTCCAGTTTAGTAATTTGATGTGTCGCTTGTTTCGCAAGGTTCGTGTGTTACTCCTCCAAAAGCGAAGCCACATGCAATTGATGCTACTTACGGCTGATGCTTGAGGATCATGGATGCCAAGAATCGTCGTACGAGGGACCCCCAACACGCAACACCTTGCGACTTCAAGACCGTGGACCTCGTGTTACACAAGATCTCATTGTCCTTCTCTTCTCGTTGAAAACTTTGTGCCCCTAGACATCGTCCGGCCAGCTTGCAATTACAATCCGGCTACCAATTGGGTGGTCGCTTTCGATACAGCCCAAGCAGCCAACTACCTTACCCCTTACACTATTAATCTCCTAATTCACAATCTAGTCCCAAGACTAGGTTCGCACCCTCTTTAAACTTTTCGAATGTCCAGGAATCACGACTCGAAACGACAATCTAACGGTATCTGGTCTTACTTTGGTCTGTCTTCACCTCGACGACGTATCAGCGTCTCTCTCCCCAAAACGCAGCATTCCGCCGACCCGTTCGAGAAACCGGACCGCTACGACGGCTCATCCACAAACTCTTCACAGATGCAGGACTACCGAATGAATCAAGGACAGCGATCGCGGTATCTCAAGGCCGGAGGAATCATCGCCTTTGTCCTTCTAATCATTTACTATCTCGCACCACAGGGCTACTCTCCCAGCGTAAGCGTACCCAAATTCCCTGGCGGAAATGTCGCCTCGGATCCTTCGGTGGGCACGCAGAAGTGCACGAAGTCATATTCGTCTTCGAAGCCACTGATACAGTATGCGCTCATGATCGATGCTGGAAGTACGGGATCGCGCATTCACGTCTACCGCTTCAACAACTGCGGCGCGACGCCTGAGCTGGAGAAGGAATGGTTCGAGATGACCGCGAAGAAGGAGGGAGGTTCAGGGCTTTCGTCATACAAGAGCGACGCGGAAGGTGCAGCGAAGAGCTTGGATCCACTGATGGAGGTCGCGATGAAGAACGTGCCGGACAAACTCAAGGGATGCACACCCATTGCGGTCAAGGCTACGGCTGGTCTGCGCAAGCTCGGTCCAGAGCTCAGCAATGCTATCCTCAAGGCCGTTCGCAACAGACTGGAGACTGTGTACCCATTCCCCGTCCTCAGCGAGGAGCGTGGCGGTGTCGAGGTCATGGACGGCAAGGATGAGGGTGTCTATGCCTGGATCACGACCAACTACCTCCTCGGCAAGATTGGCGGACCAGACAAGACTCCGACTGCAGCAGTCTTCGACCTCGGCGGTGGCAGCACACAGATTGTCTTCGAGCCAACCTTCCCTCTCGCAAAAGACGGCGGCATGCCCGAAGTCCTCTCCGAAGGCGACCACAAATACTCCCTTAGCTTCGGTGGCCGCGACTTCACCCTTTACCAACACTCCTACTTGGGCTACGGGCTCATGGCCGCCCGCGAGAACCTGCACAAAGTGGTAATCCAGAACCTCTACGACAGCCACCCGTCGTCGCGCGACTGGCTGGAAGAACCAGTCTTGAACCCGTGCATCGTGCCCGGCATGAGCCGCGTCATCGACGTCCCAATGGGCAGTGACCACCCACTCGGCCCCAGCGTGAGTGTCAATATGACCGGCCCGACCAGCGGGTCCGCAGCGCAATGTCGCGCTCTAGCCGAGAAGACCCTGCTCAAAGAGAAAGAATGCCTTATTGCGCCCTGCGCCTTCAACGGCGTGCACCAGCCCTCGCTATCAAAGACTTTTGCGCGCGAGGATATCTATCTCTTCAGCTACTTTTACGACCGCACTGCGCCGCTCGGCATGCCGGAGTCGTTCCAGCTAAGTGAGCTCAAGGACCTCACTGCGCGCGTGTGTCAGGGTCCGCAGTCGCGCAACAAGGCGTGGGATGTTTTTGAGAGCATTGATGGCGCTATGGAGGAGTTGTTGCAGAGACCTGAGGGATGTTTGGATCTCAACTTTATGCTTGCGCTGCTGCATACCGGTTATGAAATGCCGATTGATCGCGAGGTCAAGATTGCCAAGAAAATCAAGGGAAATGAATTGGGCTGGTGTTTGGGTGCTTCGTAAGTCTTCGTCGTTGTCTGTTGCTGCTAATAAGAGAGATCGACTGACTGTTCACAGGTTGCCATTGTTGAGTCAGGAGTCTGGCTGGAAGTGCAAGGTCAGCCAGATTGCGTAGTGGGGGTAAACAGTATCATGTGTAATGCGATCGCACAATATAATATCTCGGTATCAATCGATATCAAAAGTACTCAAATATGATTGAGAGCTATCGTTGTGGTAGATGGATACGACACCGCATATCTCAGATATGCAAAAGCAACCACTCAATCCCTAGAGTATAACTGCCAACGAGGTTGCTTTCGACAGCGTACCATGGCATACACCGTCTTCATAAAGTGCCGGATCTGAGCTCGTCTTGAATCGCATGGGGATAGCTTTCGAGAAGATCAGAAGATCGTCATAAGCATAATCTCGAAGAGAAGACCTCGCGCTGTCGTCTATGCATAGGTGTGCCGCGTCAGTCCGGGAATGATGATACCGGTATCAATGAATCATTCATTCTCCATCTCTCGTGCTGTCTTCAAACCAACATTGACCGCGTGGGTAGTCGTTCCCACAACCCCAGACGCCAAGCTAATGCCTATGTCGTGATTTCCATGCCCTACTATGACCACTTTACTCTCATGATTCCGAGTTGACCGTTTGCTGCAACACTCGTTAGCCCGTGAACGACCCTGCCTCTCTTCAGACGTGCGTTACTCACCACAAGCCAATCCATGCCCTCGGTCACACCCCGTCCATCGATCGCACTACACGCGACGATGCTCCAATTCCTATCCTTGAGCTCGCCCAGCTTCAGCGCCTCGCTGATGTCGCCCGCGCCCTTGGCGCCCGGCTGGTCCTGCTTGTTCGCAAACACCAACAGCGCGGCGTCGCGCAGCTCTTCCTCGCTCAGCATCGCCGCCAGCTCCTCCCCTGCCGTCGACAATCGGTCGATGTCTGTGCTGTCGATGACGAAGATGACTGCTGCTGTGTTGGCGTAGTAGCACCGCCAGTACGGCCTGATGCTCGTCTGCCCGCCCAGGTCCCATACGTTGAAGTTGAGGTTCTTGTAGGTTACTGACTCGACGTTGAAGCCGATTGTTGGGATCGTGGTTACCACTTCGCCGATCTTGAGGCGGTAGAGGAGTGTCGTTTTGCCGGCGTTGTCCTGGAGGAGTCAGTTATGGAGTGGGTTTTGACAGAGAGTGGGAGTCGAGCGTACCAGTCCGAGAATCAGGATTCGTATTTCCTTCTTTGCCCATATTAATCGGGAGAATGTCGAAAGGTATCCGCCCATGTCCGCTGCCTCTTGCCCTGAGGCCTGAAGTCGTATGTGTGAAGGTGTCCTTGGGGTTATGCAATGGATCCTGGTCGAGGCGCGCGTGGTATGGTATGCAAATTAAACAGGGTGTGTATAGTGTACTGTAGGCCGCAATAACGTAGTTGTGTACAAGAAACGTGGCCGAGCTGATTTATGATGTTGCCAAACATGCCCGCCGAAACATCACATCACATCACCCCGGATCTGCCAAGCCCGTTGTTGACCGCGAACGAAGATGGACGTGTCTCGCTCTTGACGACTTCACGTGTCTCGGGTGCTCTTCTTCGAGGAGATACATTGACCTCGAGTTTCGATGGGAATTTGGCTATCTCGAAAAGAATCACAGTCAACTCATTGCGAAATCAGCGTATAGCGGTAATACACCCTGCTATAAGTCCTGCAAGCCAGACGTCAGACGACGAGGTTCAACATCAAAAATCTATAGCAACATTCATTGCCCAAGATGGTGGGCAAGAAGTCGGGCAGAGCCCTTCTCAAAGAAGAAGGTAAGCCAATACGCACGAAACCCTCCCAAGCAGGTCACTCACAATTACCACAGGTCTAGAGAAAACTGACAACAACATGGCGTTGACCAGTTTTCCTCAGATTCCGATGATCAATCAGAAGAACTACTACACGTATGTCGATTCCCTATGACTTCCTTTTCAAATCATTTCCTTCTTCAAGTTACTCATGCCATAACTCGTCAATTTGAGCCTCGAATACATCACAACTGCCCCGACCCTAACGTACGTACAGCGAATTCCTGAAGCGCGATGAGCAAATATTGGCCATGCGACTTCAAGCCGAGGAAGCGCGCAACAAGATGATCAGAGCCGCGCGCGACAAAGATCGTGCTCTAGCGCACAGCGGACCCAATGGCACTCCAGCAGATCCAGATGTCGATATGGATGAAGATGGCGATGCCGATGAGGAGACCGAGACCGAGACCTATGGATCAAAGACCATTGTGATCCATCCTGGAAGCCAGAATCTTCGATTGGGACTCGCCACAGATGCTTTACCAAAGTCGGTGCCAATGGTCATTGCTCGACGATCTCAGCATACAGAATCTGAAGGCGATGATCGCGAGCCTAGACCGAAACGTATGAAGATGGAAGACGGCTCGGTGGGACCTTCCGAGGACTGGTTCGGCGACGACTTCAAGAACGAATACAATGCAATGGCACAGGATTTCAAGATCTTGCGCCGAAACAACAAGCGACGTGTACTGCCGAATTCGAGAGAGCTTGTATGGAACTGGAATTCGAGAAACCCTCCGGAAATCATTCCTGAACACAATGACCCTTCGAGGATTGACTGGACAGAGATACCGTCTCCTGCCCCGGCCGTCATTACTGGTCAAGAAGTGCTTCGGATTCCAGAGCAGTCGCGCCCAAAGTACAAGCTCTCATGGCCGTGGCAGAACGGCTGGTTGAACGAGCGCGACTACGATGACAAGAATATGCTCTTCAACGACTTCTTCACCATTCTTTCCGAGTCGATCAAAAAGCAATTGGGCCTCAAACGGAAGAAGGATTGGTCGCAGTACTCTTGCGTCTTCATTATTCCAGATCTTTACGAAAAAGTCATTGTTTCAACCGTTCTGCGCGAACTGCTTGTCGATTTCGGCTTTCAAAAAGTGTGTTTCATCCAGGAGAGTTTAGCTGCGACGTTCGGCGCAGGATACAGCAGCTCTTGTATTGTGGATGTCGGAGCTCAAAAGACTTCGATATGCTGCGTGGACGAGGGCATGTGTGCAGAGAACTCGAGGATCAACCTGAAATATGGCGGTGAAGACATCACTCAGACCTTTATCAAGATGATGCTGTTCGACCGCTTCAACTACTCGGACATGAATCTCATGCGAAGATACGACTACCTGCTGGCGGAGGAACTCAAGCAGAAATACTGCACGCTGAGCGACGAGCACATAAGTGTCCAGCTGAACGATTTCCATCTCCGCGCGCCCAACCAGAATACCCGCAAGTACTCCTTCAAAGTGTACGACGAAGGCATGCTTGCAGCATTGGTAAGAGCTCGCTCTTTCATTCAGGTCTATCACAGCTAACAACCGCAGGGCCTCTTCCGGCCCAACATCTTCGACCACAGCCACAAACTGACGCACCGCCGCAAACTAGTCGAGCGATCCCTCGACACCTACGAAGCAACCCCCAACGACCCCATGTCTCCCGCCCAACTGCAAGTACTGCAATACGCACAATCCAACATTCCATCCGCCGTGCTGGCTGCACCTCTCTCAAAGCCGCGCGAAATCGCGCCGGATGTCTCCACGCCGGTCAAGCCAACAGGACTAGGGCACCTCAGCCACCTCATCGAAGACGAACCCACACCACGGTCCTCACCCGCCGGCTCGCCCGCGCCGGACGACACCCACACGCCCGCGCCCTCGGGCGCCGCAGGTCCGCAACCCGACACCGAAGCCCAAGACCGCACGGTGCCGATCATGCCGCTGGACGCGGCGATCCTAGTCAGCATCAGCGAAGCGGCGCGCGGCGACGAGAAGAAGATGCGCGATTTCCTGGGCGGGATCATGGTGATCGGCGGGGTCAGCAAGACGGCGAATTTCAACGGCTTCCTGGAGGCGAGGTTGAGGATTCTGAGGCCCGATCTGGCCAAGGATGTGCTCGTGGGTCCGCCGCCCAGGGAGCTGGATCCGCAGGTTCTGGTCTGGAAGGGAGGGAGTGTGTTTGGGAAGTTGAGGCAGACGAATGATAGCTGGATTGGACAGCTGGAGTTCGATCGTCTGGGAGCGAGGATCTTGAATTATAAGTGTATGTGGAATTGGTAGGGGCTGTGCGGAATTTTATGGATCAAGGATGAGGGTCGTGGGAGAATCGAACAGTAGGTCTCAGAGGTTTGAGCGATCGTGGCCTCATGTGTGGCCTTCATTGTGCTCTCGTCTATGATCTGTCTATGTTGTATGCTTTATGCGGAGAGTTTGCTCTGGGGCAGCGTCGCGACCTTTTCGTTGAACAGCCTCTCCGCGCCGATCCATACACTGGCGCTATGCCTCTCGTTCAACTTCATCAAGCTGGGCAGAAGCGCGGAACTGAATGACTCACTCGCCTCCCTCGGCAACAAACTTGGCAAGTGGTCGATGGAGATGACGCTGAGCGGTGGTCCAGCCTTGGTGTCTACAGCCACGGTTGGCTCCGAGAAGAGTGTGTTGATCGAATAGATTGGGATGGGGTTGTGTGGGTTGGTTGTGTCGCAGGAAACGTCGCAGACGACGCCCAATTTGCGGTCTTCTGAGTTGAGGCTGTCTGGGCTGATGAATGGTGGAATTGGGTCCGAGAGGTAGATGCAGTTCACGAAGATCTGTATGCGTTAATGTCGTATATCCTTTCCGTCGGAAACGTCAAAACTACTCACGTCTGACTCGAGAATCTCCGGGTACGGTCCATGCCTCTCCCTGGTCTCTTGAATGTCCCACTTGACGATCTGGTCGTCCGGAACGCCGACCTTCTGAAGCAGGTCCACCGCGCCACGACCGCATCTACCCAGCGCACCCATGACGAAACATCTCGGTGTGCGACCAACCTTCTTAGCTCCCTCCTCCATCGAAGCCTTGACATCGTCGACCAACAGGCCCTCGTTTGCATATGGCTTGACACCATCCATACCGACCTTGTTCTCCGTGACCTGTCGCGCCCAGGCTTTGACCGCGAGCGCAGCACCAGCGAAGCCAGCATGGAAACCAAACGCCGCGACTCGCCTGCCAGTCTCATCTTGCAAGAACTCGAGATCGAGAAGCGTGCCTCCACCACGTGGGAAGCGGGCAAGCACGTCCTGCCATCCGCCCTGGCCTTTGTAGCAGTGTGCGAATTGGACGTGGGTGTGCTTGAGCGGGAACGTCTCCTCGGGTAGCTCCTTGAGGCCGATGATGAGGTGGTCCTTTGGGGCTTCTGGCCATGAGCCTTCGGGCACGAGTGTCGCGCCGACTTTGGAGAATTCTTCGTCGTCGAAAATTCGAAGGCCGCTGCGCTCGACGTTGACTTTGTAGCCGGCTTCGAGGAGCGCTTTGGTTGTGGTTGGAGTCAGGGCGGAGCGGTGCTCGAGGGGTTTGGTCTAGGACGGTCAGTCAATGGCATTGGATCGTGAGAATTGATTACGGACCTCCGCACGGAGATGGAGAGTAGGGTAGGACATGCTGGATAGTCAGTCAATCAGCTGATAATTCGAAATAGAAATCAAGGAGAATGTGGAAGCGCAATTGCAAGGTCAATAGAAGGTCGTATCTATGGAGAGTGACTCAGTGGGGATCGCCGTCATTTTTCTCGCCGACTGCGGACCATTGAAATCTGGGGTAGCTTGACCCTGTTGCAATACAATGAATACATGTACTGTAGCATAAATTTATGTAAACCTCATTCGCCATGTATACCTAGAGAAGTAACGTCGCGTAGTGACCGGAGCAGTGACGAGAAACACGTTTGACTAGGATCGAGACTTTTTGATCGCAAGAAGTACGACATCGACAAGTAAGAAGGTCTGGGATCATTAATAATATTCATCAAGCAGGGTATCTATCTTCCATCTGTTCCAAACACCAGGATCTTATCTAACCGCCTACTTCAATGGTTCTAACCACTCAAGTTCCTATACAGGGAACCCATTGAAACCAATCCTCAATGCACCCCTCATCTTGTCGCTGCCCTCGGTGCCCCAGCTCCTCTTCCATTCCCGCTCAGCCCTCACCGCGTCTTCAAATGCCGCTCTGCAGTCCTCGGGCAGCTCATCGATCAGGTCTGCAGAGATGCCTGTGAGTCCGTTCCCGCCTATATCGGTCACGTCACCGTCGGGACCGGGGACGCCAGGATTGTGAATTGGTGCGCAGGCGAAGACGGTGTCTGTTACTAAAAAGTTGCGTGCGACAACTGGCGGTACAGAGGAAAAAATGGTCGGTTCGGAGGAGTCGGCTGAGGCGGGTAGGAGACCGTCTTGTTGAAACCTTTGCTCGTTCGCTGAAGTTACGGTGTCCCACCGCACATGGCTGGGTTGCATGATTTTGGGAATCAGCATTAGGTTGGTATGTGTGTCGTAGACGCCGGAGAGGTTGGCGCGGCGGTAGGCTGTGAGGGTCGTGTTGAATTTGCTGTCATGGGTTAGTTTTGTGGTGAAAATAGACGGACGTGGCTGCGTAAGTTACCTTGCTTCTCTGGCGTGCTCAAACTGCCAGTTCGAGGCTGTGATGTTCATCTTGCGCTTGCCGGTAACAGGCTTTCCTGTTTGCAGGGGTACGGTTGGGGCATTGTTGTGGTATACTTGGCTCGCGCCGTGCCAAGCGACATATTGGTTCTTGTTATAGACCTCGCCTGGTGGTGGTAGCATGTCGTTAGGGTCCGCAATCTCGCCTTGGACGTCGCCACGCTCTCTGGCGGCCTGCTCTTGGTAGTCATCTGTGACCTTCTTTCCGCCTATCACAATACGGGCACCAAATTCTCGAAAGACTGAGCGCGCAGTGACGACTCCTATTGATCGTCCTTTGTATGAGTGCGGAAGGACGTCACGGGTAATGAGATCCATCTTCTCGTTTTCGCCTAGTATTACTTTGTACAGAGCGAGATGCTTGGTGAAGAACAGGTAACTATCGCGGAAACCTGTACATCGTGCTGGTTCGGTGGAAAGCATGTACAAGCGATCACCACGACCAGCGATAGTAAAGACACGAACGCGATAGTCTCGTCCACCCTGTAGCACACCGTTCTTGTCGACCTTCGTTTCGCCTGCGGGATCCTCTGGCAGCTCGGCCTCATCATTCACGACCTCGACGGTATTCCCCTCCTTGTCAATGGGCGTTCGATCAGGCTGGGTCTTGGGACCATATTTCGGTCGTCCTCGAAAACCACCTCGAAGTCCTGAGCCAGCCGGTCTCCCTCTTTTTCGCTTGAATGGCGTACCAAGCTCGGATCCTTCGTCGCCGTCAGGTGAGTCTGGTCGCGGGTTACGTGGTGGTCGACCTGGACCTCTGCGTTTGCGCGGTAGTTGAACGATAGGTGGACTGTCGGCGTCGTCTTCTTCCTCGGGTTGGTCGCCACCGTCTGCAGGGGTAGCAGCATCTTCAGGATCGTCGAGTTTCGGCGACGCGATTGCCGAGGTGTCTATTTCGGGCGCATCTGCCATTTCGTCGTCGGAATTGTCTTGCTTGACAGCGGGTGATGAAGCGTCTGTCGCATCGTCCTGAAATGCTGCGGGATCTGACAGATGGCGTTGTGATGCTCGTCGCGAGGCCAGAGCCGCCGCCCGAGAGCCTCTTCCTCTTTTCCTGCCGACCATTTTTCTGCTGGTTGCGGCGGCTTATGTCAAACGTAAGGACGTGAAGCGCGGAGTAGGATAATTCGCAGCAAGTGAATTGTCACCTTGAACGCGTCTCCAGCTGCCAGGGACAAGGCTGCGGGATCAGCCGTGCGCTAGTCTTAGCCGCCTTGGAGCGGTTCAAGTTTCCTCGACTGAGGCTGGATCGTTATTTATGAATATTCTTGTATCAAGTCATGCATTGTTGCTACCGAGTGCGATCGGGTAGCACAATAGCTTACTGTGCTGATAATAACGATACAGTTCGAGAGAATCCTAAGTGCTTACTTTGGGTAATGGTCAGGTGTTGATGGTGGCTGAGAAGCACCCCGGCCAATGCAAGGAGCCTCCCCAGACAAGGCAGGTACGATAATAGACGAGCATTTGACAGCTACAGAAGGCAATGGCCATGAATGATGCGATACGTCTTGCCCTGCTTTCGAGCCTGTGTAACATCGGTTGTAGCCTAGAATATCGATATCCTGCTCGTATGAAACGTGAACCTACATCATTTCTGAAATACTTGCTCTCTCTCGGAATCATATCCCTTGTCCGGTCACCAGGGCACCAGCGATCATTCGAGGTCGATCTGCAACACACGGCGGCTTGATTATTTGCATGACGGAGCCTTGATGTACACTCGCGACAGCCATCCTTGGTGAGTTCTTTTGCTCTTATGTTACTGTTCTGTATATTTTCACATTGCTAAACTCTGAAGAGTACTCAGCAACTCCTCCGGCAAGCCGTTCACAGCCATAACCGCAACAGATCCTCCGCACGCTGAATGGTCCTCGGCGCAAGCCCAATTAACCTGTTTCGATAGCTGCAGTCGACCAAAAATTCACGTCATCAATTTGCACTGGCCAAACCTTCAAAGAACGACGAGGTTCGACCGTACAGGACTACTGCAGGGCAAAGTATCCAGCAGAAGAATAGCGGAACTGTCGCCGCCAAGCGCCATCTACAGCTTCGCGAGCTGCGTTCAGTCCACTGCAGAGCCTCGTTACTCTGACTTTGGAGTACCATGTCTTCGCCTTCCGTCATCCAAAACGCCGCCGTTGTCCAGCGTACAGGTAACCATCGCTTTGACACACCACACGCAAGAACTATCTCATCAACCTCACAAGACCATCACGCACCTTTTGATCAAGAGGCCGACAGTCAGACTACGCCTCACGTGCCTTCGGATAATCCATCAGACGACTCCAGAACTCCACACGAAAGAAAGCGGCGCCATTCACGCAACACTCGAGGCTCGTCACGAAGACCTCTACCACCTCCTCTCAGCTCCAAATCATCGAGTGCAGTACCTACTCTATCCACTACTCCTGCGACTACAGCACCGCAGAGCCCAGCACGGAACTCGCCAAAACTCTCCTCGTCACCTAGAAGTTGGTTAGGACGTTCGATCACAATGGCATCTCTTCATCAGCAAGGTGCACATCCAGCACATGCTGCGGATCTGCTGCGGCAAGCCATCACCCATGGGTAAGTCTGTATTTCTTTGTCATTTTTTACGTGATTTGTTAGACACAAACGAGAGCGCAGCAAGAACCAGGAGCAACCACGTCGACGTGCCAGCAGCACGACGCTACAGGACTACCAATTCTGCCGGCCATCTCGAACGGAAGCTCTGCAGCAGCGACATCCCCGCATCACGGAGCGCACGCCAGCAGCAGCACAATGCCATCATCACCACCACCCACAATCGCATGCAACAAGATCCTTCCGAAGCCACATGCAATCCAGAAGTCTGTCGGCGCCACCATGCAGCCACTCAGTACTACCACTACGCCGGCAACAAGTCACGACAGGATTGCGAAATACCATCACATGCATTTCAAGTTGCATCCGTCGCAGCACTGCGCTCGTTACAGTATTCTGCACCGCACTTTACCGGCCTTCACCGCCGACGGCTTTGCACTCCGGAATCCCTCACGAGTCATCTGCCATCTGCCGAGGCGATTTTAGAAAAAGGTTCATGCTGCCAACCGTCCGATTTTCTGCCGCAGCAGCTCCGGTGTCAGCGTTGCCAGTCAATCGTTCCATGGGTTCCAAGACCATGCAAGACCACATTTGACCTGCATCAAGGGTCCTAGGTTCCGCTTTTGCCTATGACGCTGAGACGCTTCAACGCATCTTTGCATGCAAATTCACCACCATTGCATCTGCCACTGCCACTACCACTGCCACTCCCATTCCCACTCGAAACTCGGGCACTATCGGACCGACCAAGCTTGGTTCCATCTTAATCTGAGACGACAAATCAGAACGCCTTAAACCACCATTTTCAGTTATTCAACAGTCTGCGCATCCACGCTCTTGACTGCTCGCAGCACCGTACCCAAAATATTTCAGCTGCCAAACCGGCAAAGACGGCGTTGCCTTGCTGAATTTACCTTTGCCTGTTTGTACGAGTACGAAGTCGTTCTGCCAAAAACAGCTTTCAACCTTGTCCAAATCGGCCGCAATCTACCGCACCTCCTTCAGACCGCTTGCCACGGTACCTGAATTTGCTGCATCTCGGATGAACCATTCACGCCTAGATCTCACTTCTCGATATTACTGCCGTCCCTCCATCTCACGACGGTTTCACATGCTCCGTTGCCCTTGTCTGACAATCTCTTTGCATGACTCGAAAATTATTTCGTTCTAGAAACCGCAACCATGGTCCACGCTAACCCTCTTCGTCCTCACAGCAAAACTGCAGACAGCGAAGATTCTGACCACATTGGATCTGGCGCTAGTACTCCACCAGGCGGAGCGTCCACTCCTCGCCCCGACCTTGTTGACAAGCGACTGCCTCAACTTCAGAACTACTTTGCACAGGTTCGTTGCTTCCCAACTTTGTCATTTACCTTCTTCCATTCGTTCTTCTGCCACTTTCCAATTGCCCGTTACCACCTGCACTTCTGCCGACGCCGCCGCGCCTTCCTTTTCCCCCTCCATCTCCGGATCGTCATCGTCATCGCAAACTCTGGCCGACATTTCACAAGACTCGATGGCAGCACAACCACCACCACCACCGGCAGATTCGACCACGACATCGACATCTACCAACAGCGCACATGGTCTTTTGACTGCACCGAATTCTCCTACTCCGCCTGCGCTCTTGTCACACGAAGAACCACCACCTCTGTCACATGAAAGACCGGATGCCGGGCTGAAGGCTATCGCATCGCAAGAGCAAGAATCATATCCCACACCACCTTTGTCCACATCATCATCCATGTTGAAGCTCGGAGATGATACCGCCGACACTAGGCGAGAGTCTGGCGTCCAGACACAAAAATCGACCTCACACCGCAAGAGTCAGACCATCAGTCCTCCACCTAGGCTGCGACGGAACACCCTCCAGGCGACAAACACTTTGAATGGCATAGTCACTGCGCCCAATGTCACCGCTCAATTCTCCAATCCCGCCAACTGTGCCGAGTCTCCAGACGCCGCTTCCGTCTCTGCCGCCGCCCTCAACTCCCAATCCCCTCCCCCTCTTGATATTTCTTCACATTCTACGCGTGCTTCCAGTCACTCATCTGAATCAACACAAAAGAGAAAGCGTGGACTGACCAAGGGTGATGCTGAACAGGCTACTCCGCCACATACACCAAGAGCGCTGTCTGCCGAGAGCAAGCAGCCAGAAGAGACTGTCACTATTTCTTCATCGAATGCCTCAACCATCTCTGCCACATCAAAGAACAGCCGGTCGAGTTCATCTACCTCTGAACAGCCACCAGTCGGTCAATCCAAGGGACAATTGTCTGTTTCCATTGTTGAGGGTAGAGGTCTCAGACCAAGTACTGCTCCTTATGTCGTCTGTATCTTTCAGTTAAACGAGGATATTTCCGAGGGTGCCGAGGGAGATGCCATGGACACGAGAGATGACGGTCCATCGAACCACAAAGAGGACGACCTCGCCCGAGGTGTCGCCATGAGGAGAATTGGCAGCGACCAAGGAAAACCCATGCAGATCCCATCCTTTAAGATGAGCCGCCAGAGCAGTCAAACCGACATCGCCAGGTTAAAGAACTCGGCTTCCAACGAGCAGGTCACTGACCCTACGTGGAAGCACGACGCGACATTGTGAGTAGGAGCTATTTCTGCATAGCTGCAAACCTGCTAACATGATTACAGCGACGTCGTTGGCGAGCGTTCGGAACTTGATGTATCCATCTACGACAAGAAGAACAACGAGGCCTTCCTTGGTCACATTCGATTCAGCCCGAATCTCGAAGCGTACGAGACCGCACACGAGGGCTGGTACAAGCTCAAGCCAAGAGAGGGCGAACAGGACCTGGTCACTGGTGAGATTCGCATTCGGTTCAGCTTCAAGCACACCGACAAAAAGGTCTACGGTCCAGAGGACTTTGACATCCTCAAGCTCATTGGCAAAGGCACCTTTGGTCAAGTGTTTCAAGTCAGGAAGAAGGACAGCAAGCGTATCTATGCCATGAAGGTCCTCTCGAAGAAGGTCATTATCCAAAAGAAGGAAGTACAGCACACCATCGGTGAACGCAACATCCTGGTACGGACGGCGACGTCTGATTCCCCATTTATTGTGGGCCTCAAGTATTCTTTCCAAACACCTGCGGACTTGTACCTCGTTACCGACTACATGTCAGGTGGAGAACTCTTCTGGCATCTGCAGCGCGAAGGTCGCTTCATGGAAGACCGCGCCAAGTTCTACATTGCCGAGTTGATTCTTGCCCTTCGACACCTTCACCAACACGACATTGTCTACCGTGACCTCAAGCCGGAAAACATTCTTCTCGACGCCAACGGACATATTGCACTTTGTGACTTTGGTCTTTCCAAGGCCAACTTATCCAAGGGTGACACTACCAACACTTTCTGTGGTACTACTGAGTACCTCGCACCAGAAGTACTTCTCGACGAGCAAGGCTATACCAAGATGGTCGACTTTTGGTCTCTCGGTGTTCTTGTTTTCGAGATGTGCTGCGGTTGGTCACCATTTTACGCCGAAGACACTCAGCAAATGTACAAGAACATTGCCTTTGGTAAGGTTAGATTCCCACGAGACGCGCTCTCCACGGAAGGCAGGAACTTTGTCAAGGGCTTGCTCAACCGCAACCCGAACCACAGACTGGGTGCCAAAGCCGATGCTGATGAGCTGATGGCGCACCCATTCTTCGCCGACGTCGACTGGGTCGCTCTGGAGAAGAAGATGCTTATCCCACCATTCAAGCCAAAGCTCAAGGGCGAGTTGGACACTAGCAACTTCGACCCAGAGTTCACGAATGCTCTCGGTAGTGGAAACGCAGGATCACTCAACGCCAGGGCCGCCGCCTTGGCCGCCGGCGTCAACCCTGAAACTCCTCTCAGCCCGACTCTCCAAACTGCGTTTAAGGGATTCACTTTCGTTGACGAGAGCAATCTGGAGAAGCAGTTTGGTGGTGATCTCAGCCGACAACACACCAGAGAGGATTCGGAAGAGCTCAGGAAAACATACAGCAACGTTCAGGGTGACCGTATGAGCGGAGTGGTCTCGCAGCAAGAGCAGGGCATGTTCGACAACGGCATGGACCTTTAGACACCTATCACTCATCAATACTGCATTCGCTAGCGTCAAAAGTTGTCAGACCTTTGCATTCGCCCGCCCAAACCGCCTTGGCTGGTTGGACTGAGGCTCAGCTCGCCTTCTTTTCAAGCTTATGATCTTTTCGTTCTTGTGTACATACGCATTGACAGTCTGATACCGAATTGGGAATTGTTGTCCGTTTTATGCGGTCGGCGGGTCTTTGAGGAAGAGTTCACAGTTGCACTGAGTCTATTGGTGACCAGAGCACTCTTTGGTAGCATTGAAAGGCGTTTGCGGCAGGTGTCTAATGGCAAATCGAGCGATGGGCGGGGTCATGGAAATATTGTTCGATAGTACGCTGCACGGGGGAGCAGCACTGCACAGAAGAGAGAATTAAGATGAATCATTAAATCATTAGCAAGTCAGCGCCACGAGGCCGAAATGAATCAACATTCACTGTCGAAACATGGTTCTCGCCAAAGTATATGCCCCTGTCTAAATGGATGTATCTACAGCTTACTCTGCGACTTCCTCCCAACAACCTTGACTCTCGCCCGCCCATTGCTCAAGCAGACCTTCCCGCCCTTGACCTTGGTCACGAACCTGACCTCCTCGAAACCCTCCCCATCCCGATCGCCCATCCTCCACATCTCCGTGACAAGCGCATCACCCGGCTTGACGGGGCTCGCGAACCTGGCACTAAACATGCTCATATTGGCCGGCTCATCACCTCCCAGCTCTCTCAACACGCCAGCACAAGCACAGTTCCAACTAAAAAGCCCATGGACAATGGCGCCTCCAAAGCCCATCTTCCGCCCGGGCTCCGGCGTCGCGTGCAGCGGGTTATAGTCGCCGTTGAGCCTGTACAGCAACGCCGTGAGCTCGGTGGTCTGGTACTCGTACACAGCGTCCGGCTCGCGCCCCGTGGGCGGCGGGTAGTTCTCTGTTTTTGGTCCTTTGGGCCCGCCCCAGTTGCCTTGGCCCACGAAAAACCCCTTGCCCACGGCCCGGCTGTAGATTTCGTTTGTGGTGCTGTTGATGAGTGTCTGCTCGGTCTCGACGACGGTGCCCGGCGCGCCTTTGTCGTAGACGCCGAGGACGCGGGAGCGGATCTCGTATGTGCCGTTGGCGGAGGTCGTGGGGAGCGGTTTGTGGAAGGTTATGGTGCGCTCGCCGTCGACGACACGTCGGGAGTCGAGGGCTGGGACCCCGGGAATCGAGGACCGGTTGGACGACTGGGATGCGTAGAAATCGACGACGTCGGTGGACTGTCCTTTGAAGGGCAGGATTATGGGGTAGGTTGGGAAGGCGGCGAAGGAGGGGTGGAGTTCGTAGAGAAGGTGCAGTGAGCTCGGCGAGACGCCTATGCTGGCGGCGAAGAGGAGGAGGTCTCGTTTTGTCCAGCTTACTGGTTGCGGTGGGTAGGCGTGGCCTTCGCCTGGGTTGGGCATTGAGATGGATGTGGTGTTGTTGGAGTGTAGGATGTGGGTGAAATTGATTTGGTGAGAGATTGATTTACTGGAATCCAAAAGGCGCTGTTGCTATACTCGTCTCTTTAAGTCAATTATAAGCACGTCTGACTCAGATGGGATCACGAGCTGCAGTCGACATTTGTATACCACTCCACTACGTTGCTGGTGAGCGGGGAAGAAGTTGGAGAAGCCGATGCCGAGGCACCTCATGCAATTCAAGATTACTACACCACCAAACCGCATCAAACAACCAGAGCTCTGGCGTGTAGACAGTCAGCAGAACAGAGACTACCGGAAACATTGACGAGTGGTGAAGAGTGATCAGGCTCACGGCGGTCACGGTTACATAGAAAGGACCGCGTTTTTGAAGACTTTCATATTAGATCCTTCGCTATGCTAGAATCGTGCCTCCAATAGGCGTGACCACCACACAAGCAGCGCTCCTCTTCCGTCAAAAGTCGTCTATGCGTAAAAGTTGACCGTGTCCTGTTGCAGTATGTTAGCATGATTCGAGAAACTCTGCGATATGTGAAACTCACCTTCTTCTTGGCCTGCACTTCGGAAATGGCATCAACGTAGTGCTCGTGGCTGATCTTGGTCTTGCCACCTCTCAACGCAATCATGCCAGCCTCGACACAGACAGCCTTGAGCATGGCACCACCGAACTCATCGGTACTTCGTGCCAGTTCAGGCCAGTTGATGGCATCGTCCACGGTCATCTTCCTGCTGTGGATGCGGAGAATCTGCGCTCTTGACTCTTCGTTTGGCAGAGGGAACTCGATCTTCCTGTCAAGACGTCCCGAACGGAGCAAAGCAGGATCAAGGACATCGACTCGGTTCGTCGCGGCCAACACCTTGATGCGATCGTCGCTTGCGAAACCGTCCAGCTGGTTCAGCAATTCCAGCATGGTACGTTGTACTTCTCTGTCTCCGCTCTTGTCGCTGTCGAAACGCTTCGTACCAACAGCATCCAACTCGTCGATGAAGATGATGGATGGAGCCTTTTCCTTGGCCAGCGCAAAGCAGTCGCGAACCAGCTTCGCACCGTCACCGATGAACATCTGAACCAGTTGAGGACCAGCGAGCTTGAGGAAAGTGGCTTCGGTTTGTGCGGCGCATGCACGGGCGAGCAGTGTCTTGCCGGTACCTGGAGGACCGTACATGAGCGCACCCTTGGGCGCCTTGATACCGAGCTTCTTGAACCTCTCTGCCTCCTTCATCGGCCACACAACAGCCTCGACCAACTCTTCTATCTGCTTGTCCAAACCACCGACGTCTGTGTATTTCTCCGTTGGCTTCTCGTCGACCTCCATGGCCTTGACTCTGCTATCGTATTCCGCGGGCAGTGTGTCCAGTACGAGATATGAGTCCTTGTTGACACCGATGAGGTCGCCTGGCTTGAGCTTCTCGTGGTCAACGAGACCGATGAGGGGAAGGAAGATGGTTTGTCGGGTAGATGTCTTGATGACTGCGGATTTTCCAGCGCGAGTGGCGTCAAGATCGATATTGGCGCCTTCTTCGGCAGCCTCTGCGGCGACATCTAGGTCAAGGATTTCGACAACGTTGCCGACAAGGTACGGTAACTGTCTGTGAAGTGATTGTCAGTCATCGCCGTTCGTCGTCTAAACAAACGCGCTTCAGACACTCACCTGTTGTTCTCGATCTTGTCCATGTTGTCCTTGATTTTCTCGTTCATGGCTTGCTTCTCGTGTGTCAAGCGCTGATATTCACTCCGCATTATCCTTGAATCATTCTCAAGTAGTCGCCGCCTGGTGATGATGTCTCTTGTGCCCATGTTCAGAATCTCGGGATCAAAGTCATCTTCTTCCTTCTTTTCTTGCTTTGTCTCGCCGTCAGTGTCCTTCATTTCCGCATCGCCGTTTTCGCCTTGCTTCTTCTGGTCCTTGTCCTCCTCGCGCTCCATGTCATCGAGATCTTCGAGCGATGCCATTTTGACGATGTGATGGAGAGTTGGAATTCAGTGAGGTGGAAGTGTGCTTCAAGGTGATCGAGGAGTCGCTAAATGGATGGTATATGATTAAGTGGCTCTGGCGTGAAAAGTACACAGGTAGCTACTATTTGCGTAAGGTAGGCCGCAGTATCATGACATGTGAGCTCCGACGTTACGGGACGTCGCTGCGCATTTGGCCGCCTGTCTCTAGCGGTCAATCTTCGGCAGCAGCAGCACTTGACTGCAGTTGACGCAGCAGGTGCAGGGTCGTGGTCGTCTTCCGTTCATACAGGATCATCACATCATAATCTGACAAGGTACACAATTGGTCTGGCATTTGCATGGTGTGCTCTGGTTTGTCGAATACCGCCAAGTATGCTGGTACCACACGTCTTCTCTGAGAAGAGTGTATAAGATCAAAGAAGAGCTCGATATGCACTACACTGCCCCAAACCTGTCTAAGTCCGGCCTGCCAGTACCTTTGACCGCTTTTGGCTCACTCTGGGCTCGCTCTCACGAGCCTGTTCGAGCAGATCCCGCTTGACCAAGCAACCACTCCCTTTCTCACCCGGTGATGGTGGTCGCCATGACATCTTCTATATCGTAGTTCGTCAGTCTATACTTGGAGATGAAGTCGTCGTGGTTGATATATGCTCCACACATCCGTCTCTGGCCAGTGAATGCCGAACGTCCATGGAGGACGCGCCAATTATCGAAGATCAGGGGAGTTCCTGGCTGCAGCTGAAACCAATACTGGTTCTTTGCAGAGGCCAGTATGTCATTGAAACGCGCGGCCGCTCGGTACCATGGCTTCGTGAGGCTTACAGGCAACCGGAACCCACCACGATCCGAGTTGTTCCATCGAACACGGTACAGATGCCCTTGATGGAACTGGTCATGCTCCAGAACCGTAAACGCGGTATATGGCTGGATGCTGACATCTTCGTTGCCACTGGCATGAGCGTACACGCCTGTTGTGGCGAGCCAGCTGTAATCCTGATGGTTTGCGTTCAACAGGCCGTTTGCCGCATTGAACCCGTCAACCAGGAGCGATTTTCCCCCCTCACCGCCCGTGTGGGATAGCATATGGAATGCTTGTAGACCTGCCGGCTCGGAGAAGTACGTCGTGTCAGTATGGGCTTCAAGGGCGAGATCAGTGTAAGCCGTGTCTTTAGAAGCCATGTCGGATGTAAAGTCGTAGAATCCTCCATAATGCGTATTGCGTATTGGCCCGATCATCTCTAGTAGAGACTGCGTTGCCTCGGGGCTCACAGGACAATTAGGGACGAAGCAGAAACCAAATATGCGGATTTGACGCAGCAGCTCTCCCACTCCATTTCTCTGCACGCTGCCGTAGTCAACAGCCGGCGGCTGTTTTCCTACAGACGCATCCCAGAGCCTAGGGCTCATGTCGAGGCCTCTTCGATAAGCTTCCTTACCCAGCCCCAACCTACCAAATAGATCGATTGGATAATGACTATGATGTCCATCCTGCCAGTCTATCTCGACGCTCGTATCTCCCACCATGCAATTCGAGATGGTGAATGAAGCTTCATCCTTCAATGTGAAGATGTTAATCTGGCGCTGCTTAGTAACAGGATGGAAACATTGAGAACATTGACAATGATCCCGAAGCCAATGCTCGTGAAGGTTAAGTTTACTGTCGGAGAGGCGCATCTTCAAATATTGGCCGTCCCAGTATGGTCTGTTCCCATCTGCAACTCTCAGTGGCGCATTGGCATAGGCGTTGTAGACGCTGCCCAAGACACCTACCCTTGAGTGCGTGTGTGCCGAGAGACCTCGCAAATCTATGTGTGGGACCTTTGACGATAGAAGCGGCCCCAATCCCAGAGGGACCTGCTCTGTGGGTGAATGCTTTGTCGATGATTCCTTTGTGGATGAATACTCTGTGGATAATTCCTTTGTGGACGATTCCTCTGTGGATGTTTCCTCTTCTGTTGTGTCTTCTGCTGATGCCGCTTGTGCTGGTGACTCGGATGCGCGAACATCAGTAGCCGGGGACGTACGCAATACTTCAGACCCTGCCGCTTGTCGTATCGGGACCTGCATTAATACGTCGGCTGGTGAGTCCGCAGCCCAGTCCAACTCTGCGTCGGCTTCCTTTGCAGCCTTCCGTCTACGCAGTCTTTCCTGCCGCTCCGGACGCAACGAGGCCATGGGCCTGCAAGTGGCGCATCTCGGCAGATGTGGTAACTGCTTAAATGAATGCTTCGTAAGAGATCTGACAAGCATAGTTTGGCAGGTTGTGTCTAACACTCGTTAGCACAACGAATGGAACCAGTGGGTTTGAATTGGACGTTGAAGTCACGTGTCTGATATCCCGACGCCGCGGCGTGACCGACGGTCCGCCAAGCCATTAGCAATTGATGAGCCATAATGCCATCTTCGCCTGCATAACATACATGTATCTGCATCTTCCATAATCCGAACGATTTCACATAGCTGGAAACGTACTCGAAAGTTACTTTACAAGCATCGAAGATCGCACACTCATCTCGCACTCTAAGACTCATCTCTACAACACTCGTACCAGATATCCTTGCGCATCAGCCAAAATGAAGACGGACACTTATTTGAACCTTTGCCTTGAGCAGGCTGCAAAGTCACCTCTGCATTTCCGACATGGTTGCGTGATCGTAAGAGGCGGGAAAGTGATCGGCCAGGGCTTCAACGACTATAGACCCGGATATAATGGCGGTGTGCTGAAGACTGGCCGCCTTTCATCTGCCAGCGATGGCCCCGCGATAGCCGAGTTGAAGCAGAAGCTCAAAAACAAGAGTAAGCCAGGACCGCTCAAGACCGAGGACGAGCGAAGTGAAGTATCTTTCATACCTTTCGAATCCTTTGGCGGCGGCCAGTTCTCCAATGCGCCACTGTCTATGCATTCCGAGATGATGGCGGTCTTGTCTGCTCTAAACGTCTCGCGCACGTTGTCGTCCACAGTTCTGTCTACCGAAAAACCGGTCTCGAAATCATCGAGTAAATCAAAACGTAAAGAGCGCCTACAAGCCTACGTCAACAGCATCTGCGAGGCCGCGCCAAGTTCCGGCCAGGTCCATGTTCGAGAGTGCGGTTTTGAAGCGGGTGCATATCAATCAGGTGTCTTCGTCGAACAACAAGACCAACAGTGGGAATATGAACGAGAAGAAGAACGTTGCGAAAGGGAAGAAGAAGAATCAGTGTGGGCAGCGGCATCGGGTTGAAGAGAATGACAGTTTAGATCTGGATTTCTCCTTATCTGACAGAGCAAGATCAAGTCGAGACACGGGTTTGAATGAGCGGGCTGCTTCGGACAGGACGAGGACACGCTGCATGGAAAAGCTCACAGAGTCTATACCGTCCTCGATCGATAGAAGAAGGCTCAGCAACATCTTTGTGAAGGAACGCAAAAAAGACCCAAGGTTAAACGGAGCAGATCTCTATGTCGCCAGGATTGGCAGGAATACTGCCTCTACCACGACAGAACTGCAGACGACAGTAATCTCGCAAGCTTCCGAAAGCCACGCAGCGACAAAGACGCGCAGTGGTTTCTCTGAAAATGCACCTCACACAGGCTCACTATTCGATGAGCTCACTATCGCATCAACTCCTGAGGTTGCGACTACTGCTCGTTCGAGGGACAATAACGGGACGTGCGATGTCGCCGCCTCACGGCCGTGCTACCGATGCATACAGTATATGCACAATGTCGGCATCAAGCGAGTGTTCTGGACAAACGAGCAGGGGCAGTGGGAGGGAAGCAAGGTACGAGATCTCGTGGCCGCGATTGACGACGCCGGTGAGGACGGCGCGATGAACGGCAAGCTGGGTGGCCCGACAGGGGACGGTCTTTTCGTGACCAAGCATGAAGTGCTCATGTTGCGGAGATTATTGGACAACAGAGTCAAGAGTTGAGCAAGACGGTTGTGCGGAACGTCTCCGAGTTCAATCACGTGCAGCAGCCGGAGACCTCACTCTAGCTTCGGGTCATGCCGCCCATATTGTACAGTGTTCCATTGCGCCTGCATTCTGCCCTCCATTCTTCGAAGCGTTCAATATCAGCAATTCCAATATCATTGTTGTTATTGTCGCACACGTCGTGATTAGCCACTAAGACGTCAATACTTACTATAGATGCAGGTTGCGTCTGACAATGCTGCTGTTTGGGTCGTCGCAACAGCCGTTTGTCACTCACGGTTACGGCAAGCGGAAGTTGCAGTGCATTGTCACCTGCAATTGAGTTGACCCCAGACTGGCTAGTCGCTAGCGTCGATCACTCGGGGACGAACCTCAATCCAAGCCTCAAGGTCCAAGGTGCTCCTCTCTCGTTCCAAGTTCTAAACCATCTCTCTCTTCCATCTTCTTTCATCGCAATTTCACGATCTCACATTCGGCTCGTTGACCTTCCGCGATTCAAGTCGCACACAATTTGACGCGCTTTTAATCCCTTTTCCACATACCTTCATCCAAGCCACGAGCTTTACACTCAGTATGGCTGACAAGGAGATCAAGGAGGGAGACCAAGGTCAGTCGTCGCATACCGTGTTTCTGCTGTCGCATTCATGCTGGTTTGAATTTACGCGCCTATATGTACACCAAGTTGTGTCTGTTTTTCTGACCTGCATTCACCTACCCGCGTCCTGGCGCGTTATTGCGTCATACGGCTCGCGCTGCGCTTGTCGCGTCCTTGCGCCGTGAACATTCGCTGATACACCATCGCGCAGTCTCATGGCAGTGGTCTGGTGGCCGCCCAGGAGGTGAAGCCGCCGAAGTCGCAAAGGAGGGCGAGATCGCCATTCAGTCCAAGAAGGGCAACACGATAAAGAAGAATGCGGATCCCGAGAACCCAGCCGTCCACATTTCGCGCCCGGGTAACGATGTTGTGAAGAGAGCTTCCGAGCTTGACGTCGACGAGCCTGGCCCAAACCACGGTGGTGCTAAGGACGAAGAAAAGTCAAAGAACGACTCCAAGGACGAATCTAAGGACGAATCCAAGGACGATGGAGACAAGGACGAGGAGAAGAAGCAAGAGTCCAAGGACGACAAGCCTACCGAGTCCAACGAGAAGAAGGAGAACGGCGACGCCAAAGACGCCAAAGCTGGCGACAAGCGCACTGCAAAGGGCGCCAAGGCCGACACCAAGGAGGAGAAGAAGGATGATGAAGCTGATGCCGAGGCCAACGGTGAGGACGAAGCCGAAGACCAAAACGAAGAAGAAGAAGATGAGGAAGCAAAGGACCCTCCAGCCAAGAAGCAAAAGACCACCAAGGCCAAGGAGGACCCAAAGAAGAAACAGCCTGGTCGCCCTAAGAAGAATGAGACCGCCTCCAAGCCAAAGAAGGAGCCGAAAAAGGCTGCTACCGAGTCCGGCGAGCCTCGTCGCTCGGGCAGGAACAAGTCTTGAGCTTGCCCACGTATGTCACTTTGACATAATTGCAATGGTCAATGGATGCTCTGAAGGGGCGGTGATTGGCTTCTGGCGACAGCGCCGGACGCTGAGAAGTTTGACTTTGGTTGGGTTGGTTTCGGCAGGGAGGTCGTGATATGTCTTTGGGATCTAGGATAGCAAAAGCTCAAAGCATCTCACTATCGATCTCTGATCGTTCCTATCTCCTGTTTGTACTCATTAGTTGCTGTGTCGGCAGCCGTGAAGATATGGATGACTAAGCGTAGCGGCCTTTGGTCAACTTTTAATCTGAACCGTGACACCTGCACCTCTCTTCAACACCACGACATTTGCTCGGCCCACCCCCTAAATATGACTCGTGTGAAGCGCATATCGAAACAGGATGTGGATAAATACGAAGCTGCAAAAGCCAGGTCTCAATCAGGCAAACCACCACCGCCATTTGTCGAAACACCTCCGCGCCTGGAAGCATTCACCGACACTCTCGACATAACCCATGTCTACATCACTCATGTAGATCGCTTTCCTGCCGCGTTCAAGCAGCGCATATTCACCGTTCCCGTCATCCTCAATGTCGCCATCGTCCTATTCCTGGTATGGCGCGGCTGGTACATCGTCCCGACTTATATGGCCATGCTCTCTTCGATCCTCGGATACATCTCCTCTGCGAACGTTGACACGGCCTCTTCAACCTACAAACAATTGGCGTGGATAGGGCTCAAGCGTGGCTTAAACTTCATGCTCGATTTTGTCCTCCTGACCGTTATCCTCCCCTGGCCGATATCCTTCTTCCTCGAACAACCTGGCAACCCAACGTCATGGCGGTTCAATGTTGGATTCCAGAACGAAGAAATTGTGGTCAGAGAGAGCCGCAAGTGGGGAACAGAAGAGTTGATGCGAGGAGTCAAGACCGGCGAAGACAGTCCTTTCTTCAAGACCCGAATCATGCCTGCCATTGACAAGAGATACATCAGGGAGAAGACTGGCTATATGATGATGGACAAGAATTGGGATCTCGACTTTTATGCCATGACGCAGGCTCACAAGCTGATCAAGGAAAAGAAGCTGCAGACCAATGATTTTGAAAAGACCATCTGGGCGCACCATGCGACACTCGGCTGGCTATACTGGCCCGTCTACAAGATGGACGAGGTTGGCGCAGAGGAAGAGCAGAGGAAGAAGATTGTCGAGCTCAAGGACAAGCTTACGGCTATGGGCAAGGAGAGTCTGTTCTTCAGGTGGATCGAGATTGTGCAATACGAGACTAGCCGCCCTGGCGAGTTCTCGGTGCAGAGACAGAATGAAACACTCGCAAAGGTCAAGGCCGCGTTTGATGAGCAAGGCGTCAACTTTGAGGAGCTCATCAAGGAGGTCGGGGGCTTGGAGGGAACGCCTGGTATGGAAGGGAGGTAGCCTTACGGGCGTTAGACATCAATTCGACGGCCCTTATAGGTAACGTCTTCGTCTACGGCAAGCACATCAAACTGCATTTGAGGAGATTTGGCATTCCTGGTGACCAATATTGGAGGCTCAGCTCAGCCGCAAGTATCAACACAGTGGACGTAGCAGCTTAAACCGCCCTTGCAAGCTGACCAACCTCCAACATTTAAACATCAACTGTACGCCTGCAGATCACAAAAGGAACCATTCCAACCATCAACATATTGACAATCAAAATTTTCATGGAAGAATCCAGTCTTCGGCACTCCTTCAGTATGCGATCCATCTCACCTGCTCAAGATGAAGAAGCGCCTCCCGCATGCTCAGAGACAGTGAAGCTGTCATCGATCGAAACGATCACTATTCGAATACACCGATCAGCATCAGGACAATCTCCACCCGAACTTCAAGTATCACTATCTCAAGCGGCTCAGCCACAGCCGGAAATGTTGTCAGCAACAGACGAAAAGGCCTATACTCAATCTGCGGAGGAAAAGAAAGATGAAACTAAGAAGCTTACACCTCCCGATATGATCGGACTCCTGATCTTGTTCATTGGCGCGTTTGTTCTTATGTGGTTCTTGTCGAAGCATCCAGCGAAGCCGTTATACAGCCCTCCAACGGCTCCTACTTATACCCCGAGTTTCCCGACGACATACAACGGCGATTCCTCGGGGTGGTGAGAGTAGCGGTCTTCCTTGCCGACGAGGAAGAAGATGGTTGGGGAGGAGCGCCTGTGGTGGTGCAGAGGGTGGAATACTGACGCTGTCCAACGATACTGAACGGTTTGTGTCTGGTGACTACAGGATATGACCACTATGCTGGGTCTTTGAGGTCTTTTCCAATGCTGATGTAATAACACTTCCCCCTTGAAGGCTGAGAGGGCTTGGTGTTGTGAAACTGCTGTATGTCCTCCTTATGCGGTGTGTGTATATGCCGCCTACTACATGGAAGGTAGCTTAAGAGTACAAATCATCCATCAACGTCTCCGTCCATCTTCTATCTTTATCAGTGATTCAATGTATATTGATTACTATTCTCTACTTTAATCGGTTTCGTGGTGTTCGTAACATATATCAGACTCTCGCAGGCATGGCCGCCACTCTATGATTTATCTGCAGGTGTATATACACTATGTTGCAAATCCACTACATGACCACCCATTTTGACTCGGCAGTACCCAGATACCGGTGACCTAAGCCAAGCTTTCACGTCCATTGACCAAGAATAGTCTGGACCCACTGCCCGGCTTCGACACGACGATAGCCTCCTTGAGCTTCTCGTCCGTGATATCAGGAAATCTCTTCTTGTAGTACTTCTCGGTCCAGACCTTCTTGACATTCTCAACCTTATCCGCAGGCACAAGGTGCACACTACAACCGCCCCATCCGGCACCAGTCAAGCGCGAGCCATATGCGCCCGCCGACCTCGCGAGCGTGCACAACTCATCCAGCTCCGGACACGAGCACTCGTAGACATCGCGACACGATTCCTGCGTCTCGTTCAACAGGCCGCCTAGACCCTTGAGCAGCTCCTCGGACTCGGCTTCGGTGGACGGCTTCGCTGATTCGAGGCGCGAGAGGAACTCGACCACCCGCAGCGCTTCGGTGTAGACGTGCAGCGCTCGCTGGCGTAGCTTGAAGTGCTCTGCTCGCACCGGGAATTTGGTCATGTATTTCTCCTCGAGCTCGGCGATGGGGACCGAGAGAAGTTCGCTCATCTGCTGCCGCGTGTAGCCTTCTTCTTGTGGGAGGTAGTCTGAGACGATGGAGATCAGTTTCTGCAGCTGGGCTTTTTGGTTCGTGAGTGCGTCGTCGGATGTGTTTGGTTCGGGGTCCTTTTTCGCGGCGAAAAAGGCATCGGCGAATGTTCGCAGGGACACACCGAGAGGTGAGCTGTCGGTTGATAGGGAGGGCGTTTTGGTGATTTTGGCGAGCACGAGGGCTGCGAGACTGCATTCTACTACGCGCAAGTTGTAGTGAATTGGGCCACCGACGTGCTTGTCGGCTGCGACGAGTGATTGGGCGACGACGAAGGTGAGCGGGTTGTGCGTTTCCGGGAAGGAGATGGCGCGGACGGAGAGGGTGGGTAAGAAGGAGACGTGCAGAGCTGAGCCTGGCTCGCCAAAGACAGAGGCGCTCTGGTCCATGCCGCCGCTGTTAACGCCGACACTGCGCTCGGAGACGATGGCGGTCTCGACGAGCGCCTTCTTATCTACGCTGTCCACTCCGGCTGCCCTGACTGACGCAAGGGCGCTGGCGCACACAAAGGCTGCGCTGCTTGACATGCCACCTCCACTAGGCACAGAACCAGTTGCCAGAATGTCCATACTTACATCTCCTACTCCCTTGTTCCCTAGCTTTTGCAATAACTCCGTCGCACCGCGCAAGCCGGCCTTGAAGTAGTTTGTCCATTCGTGAACAGTCGAGTCGATCTCAATGAGGCCATCATTGGTGATCTCGAAGTCGCGGCCCGGGAACTTGGTAGTGTCCAAGTTGGCTAACCGTACTCGAGGCTTTCCGTTTGCAGGTGCGAGTGCGACGGCGAGGAGCACATCTTGCTCGACCGCCATTGGAACGACTTCATACAGGGAGTAGTCGATATGCTCGCCGATGATGTTGACTCGGCCCGGACTGCGGGAGACGTAGTCTACTGACCGCCCATATGTGCTCTTGAACGAAGCGAGGAGGTCTGTCCATCGCTTTCGCTGCGCTGGTAGTGCGTCGCTTGGGTAGATGTCGTTCAGTGACGAGACACTAGGCACATTGCCCGCCATGTTTGAGGTTGGAGGAGCGGGGGAGACCGTTGGAGCCGGAGAAGAGCACGCGAGCAATTGGACTGTCGAGGTTCTAGTTCTCTGGTGCTGAGATGGTGCAGACAGCAGTGTACTGTAGAGAAAGTGTAGATTTACAAGAATGCACAATTGATGTTACGAAAGTGGAAACGGGAATCTGAATCGTGATGTGTCAATGGCGGGGTGTGCAAGTGTTCACCCCACCGGATGCTGTTCACAACTCTCGACACTTGACATCTGATTCTTTTGGAGGCATCACTTCTATATAAAGAAAGACAAGCAAATGTTGTGAAGTTTGTGCTATTCTTTGATCTCTATGTCCATCTATACGACGACTTTGAACTTTCCAAACGCATATAACTCCTCCAGATGGATATCCATCAATGGCGCTACCGAGATCCAGCTCGGCTATGTGTGTAAACAGGGTATCATTCTCTTCCCATAATCAAGCACCTTAATCGCTCAATTGCATTTCCCTTGCCATTACAACTTAGATGACTCCTCTGGCCAGACGTCGTAGCCGAAAGTGTCCTTCATGTTGACAAAGCGGGTGTGTCTGCCCTCGGCGACCTTGTTGATGGCCTCGAAGTCGGCGTCTGACAGCTCGATGGACTTGAAGTTGCTCTCGATACGGGATGGAGTAGAGCTCTTTGGCAGAACGACGTATCCGCGGCGAAGACCCCATGCGATGAGGACTTGAGCAAGAGTGTTGCCACCTTTCTCGGCAATCTTGTTAAGCGTCTCATTAGTGTTGACCTTTTCGCCGGTAGATGGGACCTGGTTCTGGGATCCGAGGGGAGAGTAAGCGACTGGCAGGATCTTCTCTTGCTTGCAGAAGTTGACCAGCTCGGTGTTTGGAAGGAATGGGTGGATCTCGATCTGGTTGACCTGAGGCCTGATCTTGCAGTATGAGAGGACATCCTTGATCTGTGGGATGGTGAAGTTGGAGAGACCAATGGCCTTGGCCTTGCCGGATTGGCAGATCTCTTCCATTGCTCTCCAGGTTGGCTCCTGGTTCTTGGTGAGACCCTCCTTGATGATGTATTGGCCCTTCTCGTTCAACTTTGGCATCATGTTCTCGTCCTTCTCGGCGGCAATTGGCCAGTGAACCAAGAAAAGATCAATGTAGTCGGTCTTGAGCTTCTCGAGCGAACTGTTGATGGACCACTTGACCTCGTCTGGCTCGTGCAGGTGGTTCCAGACTTTTGTGCAGATGAAGATATCGGAGCGCTTGACAGATGGGTTCTCCTTGCAAAAGTCCTTGAGCGCATCGCCGACCTCGCCCTCGTTCTGGTAGAACCAGGCGCAGTCGAGGTGACGGTAACCAGTCTTCAGGGCGCACATGACTGCGCGATAGGTCTCGCCCTCGTTGCCCTCACTGGCAAAAGTGCCAAAGCCGACACCCGGCATCTTGATGCCATTTTCGAGAGTGAATGTGGTTCCAGACGACATGATTGTGTTCTCGCTGTGGTCAGATGGAGTTCCGAGTCTTTGCTGTGATGTTATCGTATATTCAAGCAATTCACGAAGTGTGCAAAAGGTCACGGCTTTGTTGAAGACAACTGCGGTCCTTTTCTTACTTGCCGTCACTGTTTCCGCGTCCGAGCATCTTTCGACCGGCGAGAAAACCTTGCTGTCAGCTCACTTACTCACTCACAATTGATTTTTGTTGACATCAACGTCATGGGCGCCGACAGTCCCGCAATCTCATGGCAGGGTGACGCTGGGGACAGGAGACTGAACGTGTGCAACATGTTGAGCGGGTCCTTCAATTCTTTGAGCACTGGTGGGGTTTTCCGAGTGGAGCTGTCTGTCTGTCCCTGACGCCGGGTCCGATCTTGATTTTTCTTGCGGCCGTTCTGGAAGCAAAGCCATTTTGATAAAATTTATGGCGATTTACTCGCATATTTTTAACAGAATCCTCGAAATGACGTCGCGGTAGCCCCGTCCGGCAAGCCGTTGCAGAATCGGGCCGCGCTTTCCACCAGAGAATGGGCGAACCACGGCGCCTTCGGGGCCTAATTTTAGCGACCGTCGCTCGTAAAAGCTTGGCGTTGACCCTGAACCGGCGTTCGTCGTCTCAACGACACTCGCTGCCACTCTCTGCCACTCGCAACCTCGACTCGAACCCACTTCATCCACCTCAGCCATTCCATCTCGAAACGATTCCTTGCTGTCGGTTTCATCTTCAGGAACCACCGGCATAGCGTCATATCATCTCAGGGTCCTGTCCAACGATGTGCCTCCAACGTTCCATGCATCCCGGCTCTGCCCTTCTTCGGCAATTGCTTCTTACGCAGACTCTCGCCAGGGTTAATTGCGTTGGCCCTGTTTGAGCTGTTTGAGACTCAGGCGCCACTTTACGGCCCGCTTTACCATTTCTTCGTCGTCTGAAATTTTGCTCGTGATGATGGAAGAGTGGATACGCTGAAAAGGCAGTCTTCCCGATTCTTGTCGACCGTCTCCGACGACAGACTCACCGTCTTTGAGTCTGCCGAGCTCTCGATCCGAATAAAAGGAATGACTGCCCCGCCAAGGTAAGGTTCCTTGCTGGTATATTCTCTCCATTACCCTTTTCTGCGACGTCACATCTTAGAGCAGGTCTCTTTTCTTTGATATTCCTACTTGATCCTCAAATCACCACAACATAGACCTTTTCTTCACTACACAACATCATGCCTGCTTTCGAAGACTCCGACTTTGGTGTCAATACCCCTCTCTCGCCGACCAAGTCCAGAGACATGCAGAACAGTCGCGCCGCTAACGGCAGCCAATCTGGCTCATGGAATCAGTCTCTTTCCCACAACCTGGCGGTCCCTGGTGAGGATAACGAGGGCCCGATCGAAATCCCGGCTACTCGCAAGAGCATGGCCGAGACCTCGGACAAAATGCACAGTCTCTCCCTCACCCCATCGATGAGAGACCGTCGTGGATCCCGCAACTCTTTCGGTGCTTCTCTCCCAATTCCCCGCTCAAAGCGCCAGTCCCGCCTCTCTTCCGTCGCATATGCAGATGGCAAGGCAGCTCGCCCTGGTATGCCACCAATTCAGGCATCCCGTGATATCCTGGCTGCTCAGATGCAGGATCTGCGTGGTGAGAGTGTTCGCGCTGCCAAGGACATGGCCTTCGTCTTTGACATTGACGGTGTTCTGGTCCACGGTGACAGACTCATTCCAGAGGGTCAGCGAGCCCTCGAGATCTTGAACGGTGACAACGAGCTCGGTATCAAGATTCCCCACATCTTCCTCACCAACGGTAGCGGTAAGCCAGAGGCCGCCCGTATCGACCAGCTCTCAAAGATTCTCCACCAGCCAATCTCTCTCGAGCAGTTTATCCAGTCTCACACCCCAATGAGGGCTCTTTCCGAGTACTACGGCACTGTCCTTGTTGTTGGTGGTGAGGGTTACAAGTGTCGTGAAGTTGCTGAGCAATACGGCTTCAAGGACATTGTCGTTCCAAACGACATCATCGCCTGGGACCCAACCATTGCTCCTTACCGTGTCTTCACCGACGCCGAGCGTGCCACTTCCCGCCCTCGCGACTTCTCCAAGATCAACATTGAGGCCATCATGGTCTTCTCCGACTCCCGCGACTACGCTACCGACATGCAGATCATCATGGACTTGCTCCGCTCCGAGAACGGTCGCTTCCACACTGTCGCCAAGGACCCCGTCTCCCAGCGCATTCCAATCTATTTCTCTCAGGGTGACATGCTCTGCCCAACCGAGCACCCTATCCCACGTATGTCCCAGGGTACCTTCCGTATCGGTCTTGAGGCCATGTACAAGGCCTTGACCGGCGTCGAGCTCGAGCGTGTCGTCTACGGCAAGCCAGAACTCGCGACTTACAAGTACGCCGATGAGGTCATTGCTTCCTGGATGGAGGTGATCCACAACGACGAGCGTCTGCCATCGAACATCTACATGGTCGGTGACAACCCAGCCTCTGACATTGTCGGTGGTAACATGTACGGCTGGAACACTTGCCTTGTCCGCACCGGTGTCTTCCAGGGCGGTGACAACGACGAGAACAACCCAGCCTCCTTCGGTGTCTTCAAGAACGTCCTCGAGGCCGTCAAGACCGCCATGAAGAAGGAGCTCGGCCAGGACTTCAACTTCGAGTGGAAGGACGACAAGTTCAACCCTGTCCACATGGGCGGCAAGGACACCTCTGCCATTGCTGAGTAAGACTTAGTCTACTTGGTTCTACAATTCACCTTGCTTGATGCGGGGCATTGTAGCAGTCTGATTGCATAGCTGGCGTTTCTGATGGGACTTACAAACCGGATACCTCTTGCTGTTTCTTATTTCCATAGTTATATAGACTGAGCCTTCGTTGCTCTTCACTAATCACGAGTATTTTACCTCCTGACTTGTTGCTCTTTATCTTGTCTTATTGTGATGCGATCATACTACGCCTCCGTCGTGTATTCACGAGGTAAAAAGTCGGTGATCTAGACACTCTCTACTTCACCCTTTATACCACTCCACGGTAGCTTTGTTCAGCCATTCTATCGCGCGTAAGAGTTTATCGTTTCTTCTATTAGTGTAAACCAAAAGAGTAGCCTCCTCTCCTAATCAGATGAAGCTAGGAGCAAAACGTACAGCACCCGGGATTCGCTGCTGGTCACCCACGCAACTACTAATCGAGCGTTTGCTTGCTTAACGTGTGGAGAGCGGACGGGATCCAGTGTTCTCAAGCAACTATGGCCGTAC
>Ga0058702_10000151_pt1 | contig 43919 bp, 39 predicted proteins | sample AgamicOrSfe_FD_83781 | JGI IMG/M metagenome (GOLD analysis project Ga0058702, IMG submission 83781) | Agave microbial communities from Guanajuato, Mexico - Or.Sf.e | ecosystem: Host-associated > Plants > Phyllosphere > Phylloplane/Leaf | place: Guanajuato, Mexico | collected 2012-05-30 | reverse complement strand
GCATGGTCGTTCCTCAAGCCCTGCGTGTCCTCCGCCTCAAGCCAGGCCGCAAGTACTGCACTGTCGGTAGATTGGGTCACGAGTTCGGCTGGAAGTACAGAGACGTTGTTGAGAGGTGCGTTTTGATGAGATTGTTGTGTGGATGGAACATCACTGACACGGTTCTACAGACTCGAGGAGAGACGTAAAGTCAAGGGTTCCGCCTACTACGAGAGGAAGAAGGCCGCCAGGAGACAGTTGGCGGACGCCCAGAAGAGCGCCAAGGTCGACGAGAAGACCAAGACTCAGCTCGCCGAGTACGGTTACTAGACGGTTGTGATTGCTCTGGCGTTGGAATGGACAGCATGAGGGTTTGCTGATAAGCATCACAAAAAGTGCAAATGGGCTGGGGTGCCCTCATCATTTGAGCGCGTCTGGCCATACCTTCAATGAAACTTTCTGATATGAACAGATTTGATCTTATCGTTGTGAATGTTGTGAGATGATCTGGTTGCCTTGTCCCGTGCACATCTTTTACGGACACTTCCTTCCTTTGGGCAACCACGAACCCTCTCTGGCGATGCTGTTATTAAAAGCCTCTCCTAGCTGACACCTGGGTCATATTTGACGATGCGATCTGTGTATTCATTCTCTGCTTCGTATTTCTCCTTCATCAACTTCATGAAATGACATGACTACAGAAGCTGGGGACCGCTTCAACTATGTGCGTCCGCGTATCAGCCATTCACGAATGCGCCAACCCGACAAGATACGATTTCAATATGTACGTGGTCACGCGTGTAGATCGTCCTCCTTTCCACTGCGAGCTATAACCACGAGTTGTAGCACTTATTACATCCGCTCAACAACGCTGGCAATTATTAAAGCACAACATCCGAGTACAGGTCAACACCAGTGCTATTAGTCGAAGGGCTGCTGCGCCTTGTGGCCGAGGATGGTCGTGTGATCAGTGCTATAGCGACTAGCTCGATCTGAAGAAGATGACAGTGACAGTCAGAATGAACGAGCGATACATCTCATACAAAGGGCACGCGACAGGGAGGTCCCATCGCTATACCTCGGTAGAGCGGACGAGCGCGCAGTCGGACCGGCGGTGAAAGGTTGCCCAGAATTGAAGGCTGCGGAGAATGCTCCTTGGTGTGGGGTAAGTTCCCCAAATGCCTGCCACCATACAAGTAGACGAATGATGGTTCCTCTCCAAGAATTACTGGTATGATATACTGTACCGATAGTGCGGAATCTGTATAGGAACAACTAAACATCGCAACAAGTTTGCAGTCTTTAGACAGTACATCCACGTCGAAAAAGGCAATCCTTCATATCATCGATATAGACACATCTGCGGGGTAAACGACCACACGATACAGCACAACATGTCGGGTGCCGTCAAGCGCCTGTCAGCAATCGCAGCGCAATTCCTACCTTCAACATCGGCACCACTTACTGCAGACTCGGCGACCGGACAATACAAGCATCACGTGAACAGACATGAACTGTCGCCTACTTTCTTTCTCCCGCGGGCCGCCGCAATCGAACCAGATGTACGTTGCAGTGGATGACCGATATCAGCACAACTGACCAGAGACTAGGCACCTGCTATCTACCATGTGACAGCGAACAAGAAGATCTTGAGAAGGTCGTACCAGGAGGCAGCGGACCGAGCTCGTGGATTGGCTTACTATCTTCGACATCATGGATTCAAGCGAGTTGGTATTCTGGCGCCAAATACACCGGCCTTTCTGGAGTCCATCTATGGCATAGCTGCATCCGGTGCCGTCAACGTTGGTGAGTCGGCGCACATATTAATTCTTAGCCTGAATGAAGTTCGAGGCTGACGCACACAGCGATCAACTACCGCTTAAAGTCTGATGATATTGCGTACATCTTCGACCACTCAGGAGTTGACGTTATCATTGTCGACGCCGAATTTGTTTCGCTTCTCGATGATTTCGGAAAATCCCACCCAAACGTGCCTTTCATCGTGGATACTGATACAGATGCCACCGAAGGAGAGCTTTCTGGACCCTTCGACGAGGCAGTCCTCGAAGGTCTTCAATTAGATCGGAAGACCGGCAGCAAAGGTTGGGCTGACCTGGAGCACACGGCACCCCACGAGGATTCTCTTCTGGCTCTGGCATATACTTCTGGCACTACTGCGAAACCAAAGGGTGTAGAATTTACCCATCGTGGAGCATACTTGGCAGCAATGAGCAACGTTGTAGAATCGGGCCTCAACTACCACGACTCCGAGCGAGCTCACTATCTCTGGACGTTACCCATGTTTCATGCGATGGGCTGGACGTTCCCCTGGGCAGTCACCGCCGTCAGAGGTACCCACTATTGTCTGCGAAAGATCGACTATCCGGAGATCTGGCGGTTACTGAAGGAAGAGGGCATCTCACATTTCAACGCCGCACCTACCGTGAACACGCTACTTTGTGCTGACTCGAATGCTGAGAGACTGCCCAACCCTGTAAGAGTGACTGTTGCTGCAAGCCCACCGACCGCACATTTGTTCGAGACCATGGAAAAACTCAACTTGCGGCCGGTTCACGTGTACGGACTGACGGAGACCTACGGACCCATCACGAAGGGCTACCAGATGCCGAGTTGGCAAGAACTTCCGGTGAAGGAGAGATATGCAAAGATGGCGCGACAAGGTCATGGTTTTGTCACTTCACTGCCTTGCAGAGTGATCAAGACAGAAGTCCCCGACGGGCATATTGAAGACGTCCAGAAAGACGGAAAGGAGACTGGTGAGATCGTGTTTGTTGGTAACATTTGCTCCAAAGGATACTACAACGACGTTGCAGCGACCAAGAAGCTCTTTGCTGGTGGTGTGTTACATTCCGGAGATCTTGCTGTATGGCACCCGGATGGAGCTGTCCAGATCCTTGATAGAGCAAAGGATATCATCATCAGTGGTAAGTCGTTACTCCACAGACGCATAATTCGAACGTCTGCTGACACGAAACAGGCGGCGAGAACATCTCCAGCCTAGCTTTGGAGGCGATGCTCGTGACTCATCCGGATATCCTCGAAGCAGCCTGCGTGGCCGTACCGGATTCGCACTGGGGAGAAAGACCGAAAGCATTCGTCACCGTCAAATCTTCGGCCAGTCAAAGTGTGACTGGAGAGCAAATCATCTCGTGGGCGAAGCAAAATCCTGGTATCAGTGGTTTCATGGTTCCAAGAGATGTAGAGATATTGCAAGAGCTGCCGAAAACATCAACGGGTAAGCTGCGGAAGAATGTGCTCAGAGATTGGGCGAAAGGCGCAGCAAGAGAATGATGTGTATATATATGTTTTATCGAGCCTTGGGCGTGTTTGAGTTATCCCAGACCGTGCAGCTTTTATGAGTGGACGTGAAAAGGTACATAATGTTGCCAGCTGTCCATCGTAGTCCTAGAAGTCGCTGTCTGCAGGAGTAACCCGCAAAGCTGAACGGTGTTGTGCGTACAAACGCGGTATGCAATCATTCGTCGTTCATCGTCTCTTCAATATCAACGGCTTTTCTCGCAGACCTATGTGAAAAGAGAAAACACTGAACAATATTTGATCAAGTAAACGAATATGAAGGCTTCTACAATCATAGCTGGTTGGTCGCGCGGAAAGAACTCTGCATATGGTATGCGCGCTAGACCCCGGGAGCTAGCTCTTTGCTGCCTAGCCTGCAAAGCTCGCTCCACCAAGCCGTGGGTACTTGGAAAGAGAAGGCGCGCATAAAAGCATCGCGACTTCCCTCGAGTGATTCCGCCGAGCATCAAGCCCAAAGAAAGGAAGCTGTCCGCAAATCGCAACCGGCCAAAATAGGCAAGCAAGCCAAAGCTGTCACCGGTGTTCACATTCCCTTCACCGGACCAGCTATATTACACTCCAACCACGACATGATTATCTGAATTATTAACTTCTCTCTTTCAATTCACCTTTGTTGGTTCTTCTGGCTTGCATTGGCGGCGGCGTTTGAAAAAGCATCTTCGTTAATTAATTGATGCGTAATAACTCACAATGAGTGCGAGCAGGTACGTTTTATATCACAGTCACCCGCTAAGCTTGGCGTTCACTTCAGCTAACCATCATGTGCAGGCTCGATCGATTGGTTGTGTGAGTGCTTCTGTGTTACGGTACACAAAATGTGTCTTGTTACTAATTTAATCATGCAGCCTGCTCGAAACAGGTAGCACACAACTCATTCGCAACACTGCCGCACAGCAACTTGCAGATGTTCAAAAGGCTCACCCCGATGAGCTTTTCAACTTGTTGTCGAGGGTTGTGCCGTACCTGAGATCGACATCATGGGACACGAGGACTGCTGCTGCAAAGGCGCTTGGAGGTATCTTCGAGAATGCCGAAAACTTCGATCCCAATTCCCTTGATGAGTCTCTCAAAGCTGAAGGATTCGTCGAGGAAATCAAAGACGAAGATGGCGCATCGAACGGAGCCGCGGAGGATCAGCTTCAGCTCGAGACCCTGGACGTCGAAGCAATTCTCACCCACGGAAAAGAGCTACTTGGAAGTGCTGGAAAACAGTACGACTTCAAACTGGCCGGACTGAATGCAGGTGAACGACTCGCGCATCAGAAGAAAAGCTTGACCTCTCGTCTCGGACTCGGAGGCGAGTATATCGAAGATGACCTTGTCAATGAGAAAGATATTTCGTTTCAGACGCCAGCACTATCCAGAATCGATACTGGAGTCTCTCGCCAAAACACCATATCGACTCCATTCAGCGAGTCAGGAATGGCATCTCCGGGCGACTCGGCTCAGACACCTGGCGGCGAAGGCATGAGCAAGCGTCAGATGAACATGTTGAAACGCAGACGCAAGGAAGAACTCAAACGCGACAACAAGAAATTCAAATACGATCTTACTGGAATCCGCAGAGAGAGCACCGCTCCTACACCACCAACCGACACGACCGTGAAAACCGAGATCAAGGACGAGGACCCTGATCACCCTGACTACTTCTCTCTCGAGCGGAAAGGGGGCGATGACGAGTCAAAGGTTGTAGCAGAATTCAAGGGTGCGCCTCCGGTCGAAAAGTCGACTTTCCAGGCCGACACGGAGGAAGAGGGCAAGGAATGGCCGTTTGAGCGACTTTGCGAGTTCCTGGCTGTCGACCTCTTTGATCCGCAATGGGAAATCCGTCATGGTGCCGCCATGGGTCTCCGAGAGATTGTCCGCACTCAGGGAGCCGGTGCAGGGCGATTACTCGGCAAGACTCGTACACAGAACGACAAGCTCAATCAAGCGTGGCTGAATGACCTTGCGTGTCGTATATGCTGCGTCTTCATGCTGGACCGGTTCGCAGACTATGTTAGCGACAACGCGGTGGCGCCCATTCGGGAGACTGCTGGCCAGACTCTTGGTGCCCTCCTGCAGTATCTATCTGCAGCTTCTGTCCACGCCGTCAACCGCATCCTCTACCGTCTCGTGATGCAGAAGGATCTCAAGGTCAGCAGACGTATCTGGCACGCTTGCCATGGTGGCATGATAGGAATGCGCTACTTGGTGGCGGTCCGTAACGATCTCCTGCTCAAGGACGACTCCCTTCTGGACGGAGTACTCGAATGTGTGATTAAGGGTCTCGGAGATCAGGATGATGATGTGCGAGCTGTTAGTGCTGCCACTCTCATTCCAGTTGCAAAGGAGTTCGTCAACCTCAGGCCATCGTCACTGAGTCATCTGATCAGCGTCGTCTGGGAGTGCTTATCTAACCTCAGTGACGATTTGAGTGCCAGTACCGGATCTGTCATGGATCTGCTTGCCAAGCTCTGCAGTTTCCCAGAAGTCCTCGACGCCATGAAGAGGAATGCCGCCACCGACGAAGAACAGTCTTTTGCCGAGCTTGTTCCTCGCCTCTTCCCATTCTTACGCCACACCATAACATCGGTCCGGTCGGCTGTCCTTCGAGCTCTTCTGACATTCTTGGACATAGAAGGCACGGAGACGCAAACATGGGTCAATGGTAAAGCGCTGCGCTTGGTCTACCAGAACCTTTTGGTCGAGCGTAACGAAAACGTTCTCAAGCTCAGTCTCGAAGTGTGGAAAGCTCTTGTGGATGTGCTCGCCAAGGACGGTCCTCTGCAGTTTGTCCAGTCTTTCGAACCTCACGTCACTCCACTGGTCACACTTACCCTCCATCCTATCGGTGTCTCGAGACATCCTATTCCGATGGATTCGACACTCTTCATGCGGCCTTCTGGTCAGAGTTATGCTCCGCTCAGCACCGCCAATGGCTCAAGGAAGGCTTCGCCTATCGGCAATGGTAACGGTGAGCCAGCAAAGAAGAGACGTAGATCCGATCGGAAGGAGGCGGCCATACCCGCTCCTATATCATCTCACAACATCGATGCGCACATTATGCAGGGGGATGTGGATCTTGTGGGAGCTGATTCCATGATCAAGACAAGAACATATGCTGCACAGGCCCTTGCCAAAGCCATGACAATGTGGCCTGCTGAGAACAAGCTAGCTACCTTCGAAAGCAGAATTGCACCTGGACTCACGTCACCTTACTCGACGACGCAGCTCTTCACAGCGATCGTCATGGAAGAGAATGCAAGTGCAATCGAGGCACCAGACGCACTGTCAGAAAACTTTGCTACACGCATTCAGTCTGTCGTGGAGGAAGAACGGCCAAGCTGCTACAGTGATCTGACCAGCTATCTCCACATCGTTCGCGCTCAGTGCCAAGTCCTGCTCAACACCTTCCGCGACAAAGCACACGTTCCGCCTGGTAAACTACCAATAATAGCAGTCATCGTTCAGGGCGAGCCAGATGCCGGAAAAAATGCATTCTCACAGGCTGATGGTGAGCGTATTGTGCACGTCGAGTTTGAGAAGCTGAGAAAAGGCTTATCACCAGCACAGCGTATTACAGCTGCAGACCTTCTCACAACCGCCAAAGCAGATGCTGATATGGCAATTCTCGAGTCGGCTACAATCAAAAATCAACGAGACACTCGCATCAGGGCTGCAGCTGCGGCTGCCATGGTCGCTTTACGTAGAGTCCCGAAGAAGCCTCAGATGACTATCAAGGGTCTCATGGACAGTATCAAAGATGAGGAAAATGTCGAATTGCAGAAACGATCTGCCAACGCTGTCTCCGCTCTGATCGCTCTTCTTCACGAAAGTGGTCGCTCCAAGGTCGTGGACAAGATCGTCGGCAACCTTGTCAAGTTCTGCTGCATGGAAACTGGTGAGACACCAGAGTTCCATCCTAATGCATCAAAGGAAGCTGGCATTCTATCACTACAAAAGGACGAAGACATCCAGGACAGACCAGACCCGGCCAAATACGAGCGCGAAGTCAAGGCAGCCCGTACGACCAGACGAGGCGCAAAAGAGGCCTTGGAACAGCTTTGCACTAAATTTGGTAGTGAGCTCTTCGTCAAGGTCCCGATGCTCAAGACTCTGATTGAGGGTCCTATCAGCCGTTGCTTCTCGGGCGACCTGCCTGCCGATATCACCGACCCTGAGACTATGAATGGTCAGGAAGTTGTGGACGCAATGTCTACCTTCCGTGCTCTTTTGCCATCCTTCCACCCCGACCTTCATGACTTTGTGATCAATCTTATGCCGCTCATCGTCACGGCCTTGCAGTCACGTCTCGCAGTACTACGCTACACGGCAGCCAAGTGTTTTGCAAGCATTTGCAGCGTTATCACAGTCAAGGGATTTACCATGCTCGTCGAGAAAGTACTTCCTCCGATCAGCGACCCCAACGAGGTCGTGCGCCGACAAGGTGTCATAGAATGCATCTACCATCTCATCCACGTTATGGAAGATAGGATCTTGCCATACGTCATCTTCCTGCTTGTCCCTGTCTTGGGTCGCATGAGCGATTCGGACAACGGCGTACGTCTTCTCGCCACTACAGCCTTTGCGATTCTCGTCAAGCTGGTGCCACTCGAAGCTGGTATCCCTGATCCGCCAGGTCTGTCCGAGGAGCTTCTCAAGGGCCGTGAGCGCGAGAGAAAGTTCATCGCGCAGATGCTTGATCCCAAAAAGGTCGAGCCATTCGATATTCCGGTCGCCATCAAGGCTGAATTGCGCTCGTACCAGCAGGAAGGGGTCAATTGGCTTGCATTTCTCAATCGATACCACTTGCACGGTGTTCTCTGTGACGACATGGGTCTGGGCAAGACTCTTCAGACACTTTGCATGGTCGCAAGTGATCACCACATGAGAGCTGAGGAGTATGCAAAGACGCAAGATCCGAACATGCGCAGACTGCCTTCTCTCATCCTTTGCCCGGCTACTCTGTCTGGTCACTGGCAGCAGGAGATCAAGCAGTATGCGCCTTTCCTCAAGCCTGTCGCTTACGTTGGTCCGCCAGCCGAGCGAAGCAAGTTACGAGACCAGCTCGATGACGCAGACGTGGTCATCACCTCTTACGAAATCTGTCGAAACGACGGAGATGTGCTTGGTCCTATCACTTGGAATTACTGTGTCCTCGACGAAGGTCATCTGATCAAGAATCCCAAGGCAAAGATCACCATTGCAGTCAAACGTCTTGTCAGCAACCACCGTCTGATTCTTTCTGGCACGCCAATTCAAAACAACGTCCTCGAGTTATGGTCGCTCTTTGACTTACTCATGCCTGGTTTCCTCGGTACCGAGAAGATCTTCCAGGATCGGTTCGCCAAGCCGATCGCCGCTTCACGATTCAGCAAGTCTTCGTCGAAAGAACAAGAAGCCGGTGCACTTGCCATCGAAGGGTTGCACAAGCAGGTACTGCCCTTCCTCTTGCGTCGGCTGAAAGAAGAGGTGCTCGACGACCTTCCACCCAAGATCATTCAGAACTACTACTGTGATCTCAGTGAGCTGCAAAAGAAGCTGTTCGAAGACTTTACCAGGAAGGAAATCAAGACATTGACGGAAAAGGCGGGCTCAGGAGAAAAGGATGCCAAGCAGCACATCTTCCAAGCGATTCAGTACATGCGTAAGCTTGTGAACTCTCCGGCAATGGTAATGAAAGAGACACATAAGCAATACGCGGCCACGCAGCAATATCTCGCATCGAAGAACACAAGCTTGAAAGATCCGGTGCATGCGCCCAAGCTTGGCGCCCTTAGGGATCTCCTCGTCGATTGCGGCATTGGTGTTGAGCCAAGTACGGATAGCGGAGACGTGCCTACAGCTGATCAAGCGGTGTCACCACATCGTGCACTCATCTTTTTCCAGATGAAGGAGATGTTGGATATGGTCGAACAAACGGTATTCAAGAAGCTCCTGCCGTCGGTGACCTTCTCCCGTCTCGACGGAGGTGTGCCTGCTGAGAAGAGACAAGAGATCGTCAACAAATTCAACTCGGATCCATCGATCGATTGCCTTCTCTTGACGACTACAGTCGGTGGTCTTGGTCTGAACCTGACAGGAGCAGACACGGTCATCTTCGTCGAGCACGACTGGAACCCGCAGAAGGACATGCAAGCCATGGATCGCGCGCACAGAATCGGTCAGAAAAAGGTCGTCAACGTCTACCGTCTGGTCACTCGCGGCACATTGGAAGAGAAAATTCTCAACTTGCAACGATTCAAGATGGACGTCGCGTCCACTGTGGTCAACCAGCAAAACGCGGGACTAGGCAGTATGGAAACGGACCAGCTGCTAGATCTGTTCAATATGGGCGAATCGGATCCGAGCCTCTCTCTTGAAGGCGGCGAGAAGAATGGCGATGGCGTTGACGAGCACGACGCTGTCGATGCAGAGGGAAATGTCCGTGAAAAGGGCAAAAAGGGCATTCTGGACGAATTGACGGAATTATGGGACGAGAGGCAGTATGAGGAGGAATTCAACCTCGATGGGTTCTTGGCTACTATGAAGGCATAGGCACAGTCATCGTGGTCATGAATGGTAGGATAGTATGGAGATGGATAACTTATCACGAACAAGGACATGCTTGGAATGAGATGAGCAATGATGGGATGCCATGCATGTTGCTCTGTATTATAGATCCGCCTGAATGGATTCCACTTATTCTTACTTTTACGCACCGGCAACGGAGTCTGCCTATTATCCATCTTTCGCTTTTGCCGTGCAGGCCACATCGGATCGCAAAGGTTATCTGTGGACTCTGTTTCAATGTTTCATAGCAGACATCTCCGTGGAGTCGAATTAAAGTCTGTACTCCCATTCACAGTAGAAGCTATCCTTGCGCTGGTGTCCCACAGAATACTGTACGGTAGATGCGTGTCGTGTCGTGGTCGTGCCAAGCCCAAGCCCACCATAGTTCGGGACGTCGGTACATCAATGGAGTCGTTTGCATCATCTATTTCTGCCGCATCATTCGCACTCCATACCGAAATTGTGATCAGAGCATCTCGGCCTCAAGCGTCGATTGCTCGGCCGATCTTGGTACACATCAGAACGTGCTTCGTCCATTAAAACGCAAAAGTTTAGACGTCTTTTGGTTTAGGCTTCCTTGGTGTCTCAGACGTCATCTCATGAATCGCAGTGCATCTCCCGGAAATACCAAATGCTGAGGTGCTGTAACTCGACCCGACGGCTGCATGTACAGTACCAAACAGCTATACACATGTATGCCTCTCTTGACAAAGCAAATATCGACGTCCATCCTGAGACGCGCTCTTCGAAAACGCCTTTTGTCGCGAGCCACCAGATTCGACAGCTCGAGATGATTTCCAACGATGCTGATTCGAAGACGGTCGTGATCCTGCCGCACCTGTCTGGGGTGCCGTGTCGGGATCGACAAGCCATCAGAAGCCGGCGGTAGATCTGACGCGGTCCACCACTGCTCACTTTTAGGTCACTACACTGGATCACTACACTGGAGACGGAATCGGGGACTTCGTCCTCCCTAGTTCACTACGCATACCGACCCCACGAGCCGCAATGTCCAGCAAATCATATCTCGCCGCGATCATCAACTCTGTTCTGCGTTGTCTGCTTTTGGCCATCCGAACGACCACTTCGGTCCCCTTTAAAACTTGCCTACTGCTGTGTCATGCGGACTTCTCGGGTTGTGGTCTTGCTTTTCAGGTACGGGTTGAAAGAAGTAGCACGTGGTTGTTCCATAAACTGGCATTGTCGCCTTGGTATTGCCTTCGCTGAGGTACCGCAGATGCCTTTCTTGATTTCTATGGCCCGGATCGATCTCCCCAGACATGATGATGTCCCTGTGGACCATCCCTGTGGACATGCTCTGCTCGAGGCCTTTTTCGACAAACAACCATGCACGCCCCTCCTTCCACCCAGCTTGACTCGCCAGACATGGAGACTGCCACCCTCCCGAACCGAACAATGGGTCTTGTTCCTAGCTACGATGGGCCATTTAAGCTGCCGGTCAAAAGGTTATTTGAGACCAGACCAGGATCTTGTTTCCACCTGCATTTCAGTCAACATCGAGCATATGTCATGATTCAAGAAAAGCACATGCAGGTCCTTCTTGTATACCCGGTAGGCCGTGGTAGGCCGGTACTCGTACCTACCATGTAAGTTTGCTAAGCATTTCATCTACATCCGTGTTTCTGTCCTATTCTCATCCCTATTCGATGCAATAACACTGGCTACAACATGTCAGTCGACAACAGACGCCTGTCCCAAGTCGATTCCCGGGAGCAGCGATATGATGTCCGCAGGCGAACAGCATCCGCTATCACTTCCACCACTCGCAGCCGTAACAGCCGTGCCGAATCGCTGGCTCCTCAGAACATTGTCATTCCCGCAAACCTCTTGCCTACATCACTTGCTCCATATGACCTCCAGGGAGAAAGCCATACAGTAGAAGAACCACAGCAGCAACCCTTTGACGTCCAGGCCATCGCCCACCAACAACATGAGGAAGTCCGCTCCACCTTTGCGAGACCTGCGAGTATTGCCATTGGCGATAACGACCATGCTCGTACCATAGGCCTCTTTGGTCTCGACGGTATACCAGAGAAGAACGACCTCTTGCGTAAGACGAGTCTCAACTCCAGGCAGGAAGCACGTCTATCACGGCTTCACGGTGGAGCCGGTGCTAACAATTACGACCTCCGCCCTCTGCCTTCTTTGCGCGAAGAAGGCCAGCGAAAGCCCGATTACTTTGGCAATGTCGTCTGGGACCGTGATACGGCAATAGTTGGTGCAACAGGAGCGCAGGACTTTGCTGCCGGAGCAGCCGGAGCAGGTCAAACCACCGCACATTTCGACGAGAGCCCCCTTGAGGTTCGGCGGTATTCTACACACCAATCGCGAGATAGGCAGGGGAGTGTCATTCAGAGAGTCGGGTCTGTCGTTGAAGAAGTACTACACAACGTAGCGGAAGCGGTCCGGAGAAGCAGTCTGGCAGATCTTTACGACAAGGCCAAGGTCAAAGGGCAGAAAATGCAGAGGAAGAAGTGGGTACAGATATTGTTCGAGTACACATTCTACCTCATCATCATCGCCTTTGTCTACTTTGTCCTCATCGGAGTGCCGCTCTGGAAGGGCACAGTCTGGTGGCTCTGGTGGGTTTTCAACAACAAATTCGTCGTCCCTGGTACCTGGGCCGTCACCATCGCAGTCGCTACCTTTTACGCCTACGGCCCACTCTTGGTCTTTTTCGAGAAAGATCCAGTAGTGCCGGAGGTTGTTGACGTTGAAAAGGGAGCTGGAGCGCCTGGAACCGAAAACACGGCTCTGTTGATTCCTTGCTACAAGTCTGAGAAGATCATCGGTCCCACGTTGGAAGCTGCGCTGAAGATCTTTCCCGCTTCGCATATCTTTGTTCTCGCCAACGGTAACAGTCCGACACCGTTGGATAACACCGAGGATGTTTGCAATCAGTACGGAGTCAACCACATCTGGTCACCGGTTGGTAGTAAAATTGTACGTGGCGGGCAAAGCTGTTGGCCTTTCATAGCAAATGAAACACACTGACAGCCTACCCAGGTAGCTCAATTCGTTGGCACATATGCTGCGAAAGGATTCAAGAACGCTCTTCTCATCGACGACGATTGCGCTCTTCCGCCCGACTTCCCCATCGTCTCCGATCGTATGCGACCTAACATCAAATGTATTGGCTACACGATCAAGAGTGTAGGACCGAACGGCACAAGAGGCACTCTATGCCAGCAAGCTCAAGATCTGGAATACAAGCTCAGTGGTATCCAACGTGCATTTTTCGGAAAGATCGGATCAGCGACATTGTATGTCTGTCCAATACCGTAGGGGAGAACTTTTCGCTGATCATCTATAGCCCGCACGGAGCCATCAGTCTCTGGGACGTCGAATTCCTCAAGGAGACCTTCTTCCACCATCCCGGTTTCTCCGTGAGTGAGGACTGGTTCTTCGGCCATGTCGCCCGTATGCTCGGCTCGCGCATCACCATGTGCACATCCGTCTTCATTGAGACAGAGACGCCTAGCGCAGTCTTCTTCAGCAGTGGTGGTGCACGAGGTGGGTTCGGCGAGATGACCATTTTCAAACAGCGATTTATGAGATGGAATTTCTTCTTCGTCAACGGTCTCTACTACAATTTCGTACAGTACATTCTATTTTCTTGGAAGCTGGGCTTTTGGGAGATTGGTGCCAAACTGGCTGTTTTTCAAGAGGTATGTCTGCTCCACACAGGGACTGGGAACCGTACTGATACCGACAGGTTTACGAAACCCTCCTTTACCTTCTCACACCATTTATCGTGCCTATCTCAATTGTCGTGCGGCCTGCTTTCTTTGGGTACGTCTTACACGTGTAGTGTCAGATACAAAAAGACACTAATATCTCCTCTTAGGTACCTCTTTGCAGGCACTTTCGGTATCTATTTCCTCAACGCCTTGATCTTTAACGAACTTCATCTCCGGCTCAAGAGCAAAGGAAAGGAGAGGGTGCATTCACTGTGCACCTACATCTACTACCCAGTTTACAAGGTCATCTACGGCTCCCACCTACAAAACTAACACCCACTAACACGCAACAGATCGTCCTCACATTCGTAAACGTAGCAAGCTGCTACTACAGTATCTGGAAATACAGCGTCTACTTTGCAAAACGGCACCCGAAGATCATCGAAGACGAACGCGCCGTAAATGTAGTCCTCCGCATGGAAGAATCGGGCGCATCGCCCACCACCAATGGCGGTCGTCGCATGACAATCACAAACGTCGGCACCCAAGTCGCCGGCCTGGTATCCGCTCCAGACGGCAGCGCCCGCCGCGCCACGATCACCACACTCGGCCCCCGCCTCAGCCACGACATCTCCCTCTCGCCGCTCGCTGAAATACCACCCCCCAAGCCCACTCTTCAACGCCGACAACGCGCTGACAGTATCGGCGAGAGCTTGCAGGACGCATCGCCTACGACCGAGACCCCGGTCCCAGCAACACTCAGTCCAGCCCTCGTGCGCAGAGTGTCCCCTTCGACGGTGACGAGTCCAGGCGCGCCGGCCATGCCTCCCGTTCCGTTCAGGAGCATAACGCAGACATCCCTCGCCAGCGATTCCCGCCCGTCTATTGCGCGCGCACCGTCGAGTCGCGAGCGTGAACGTCCGAGTCGCGAACTCCGGCGAACGCGCAGCGGCGAGAGCAACAACTCTGGCAGCAGAGACGCTGCGGCCGGGAACAGGAACTCGCGGAACTCGCGCAACGATTTCGAGGCGCCTGGTTACGAGGAGTTGCTCGAGAGGCTTGCTGTCATTGACTCGCGGCTCGAGGCCAGGAACTCGAGGATCGTGGATGTCGCTGTTGAAGAGGGCCGCAGGTGGGGCGAGTCCGGTGAGGAGGAGGGGGCGCCGAGGTGGAATTTATGATTTATGAAGACTGTTTAATCGGATTGCTCTTTCAATGTGTATTTTTCGTTTCTCAAACTCCTGCGTAGTTGCTCTGCTCTGCAGTTCGAGCCTTAGATGGTCGAGCTATTCCAAGTCTTTGACAGGTTGAGCATGATTCAACCTACCTCGGCCTAGTTTGACCTCGTTTGACCTATCTTCACAAATGAGTAGCAGTGTTCGACTATCGAGTAGCTCAAGGTCGACCTCGTGTCGCATTACAGAGCTCTGTACCGTAACGGTTGTGTCGACTTCGCTGTTGTTCGGCGTACGGAGTAGATACTCCGATTCGCGCCTCTATGACTCTTCTACACTTGACTGGGAACAAGTCTACGGGAATGTCATCTAGCGGAGAGAGTCAGATCGTTCAGAGCTGGTGCCAACTGAACGGTCAACTCCTGCAATACACAAGATGACTTACGCGAGGTGCTGTAAGCGGCAGGGATGTGAATGTCGTCGCGACCATTTGCCCTTTACGGTATAGACACAATCGGAGTTCACCACTCCTTCTAGGCATCGGTCGAGATTGAGGACAATCACAGTAAGCACCCAATAAGGCCACGATACCTACCTCATTAAGTTGATAGCTACTGCCGCTTTGATTCTCTGTTCCATCAAAGCAAACAAACCAAGAATACAATGACAGTCGAGGGCCCGATAACGGAGGTGGTGTTACTGCAAGTCAAGCCAGGCGTACACTTGAGCAACGCCGGTCGAGGTTCCACACAGTCTGCAGAAGAGCAAACTCTCTTCCAATTACTAGAGTTGATAGAACAGCAACCAGGCTTCATCTCTCAGCACTGGGTAAAATCTTCGACCACCACGACCGCCGTGCTTCGCAGCAATCACCACTAACATCAACAGGGCCACATCGTAGAGGCACCGCTAATACTAGCCTGGTACATGCGTAAGGCCACCTGCTCATCCCCATCAACAACGGCCGAACACGAACTAATGGAGGACATCAGACTGGGAGACACCGCACTCGCTGTCAACGTTCCTCGCATCGCCGGCCCACGACAGCGTCCTCGACGTCCTCGGTCAAGTCTTCGATCTCCACGCCGCACCGCCACTGATAGCCCGCTTCGAGTGGGACTCGTTCGCGTCCGCGACGCGAGCGTTCCGCTCCGCCGTCACAGAGGTCGCGTTCGTCAGCCTCCCGCGCGGCTCTGCGGGCGCCGCGGCGGCGGCGAGGGAACAGATCACGGCCGTGAGCGGGTACGAGGCTGTGCAGAACGTCGGGAGGGCGACGGGGGCGACGAATGGCTGGGGTGAGTTTTTCGTGCGCGCTGTTCTTGGTCGTGGCTAATCGTTGCTAGTCTATGAGATGAACCGGACGTCGGATATACTGGCGACGCCGGAGGGGAACGAGCTGGCTTTTCAGGGCGTGTTCGGGTACGACAGTATCGAGACGCATTTGCGGTGGGCGACGACGCCGGAGTGGGCTCTGGAGGTCGAGGGGGTGGAAAAGCTGGTCAACGAGACGCATATGCACTTTGATCCGGTGCATGGGCACGAGATGTTCCATGTTTACTTCCGTGAGGGATTGTCGCGGTGATGTGAGAGCATCCAAGGCGTCGAACTCCAGAGCGACTCCGGACAAGAACACAATAGGAGGATTGAAGTTAGAGTAGATATGAGAGTGGATAGATATAGCAAACACGCTCTATACACGAAACGCCCGAAACACTATGTCCATGGATATCCGAAAGCAGCGCCCTTGTAGTCCTCGACAAGAAGGCTCAGTCCAACGCCAGTCATGCACGACATCGCACAAAATACGATGCGTCTTTATGCCTCTCCCTTACTGCTGCTCTCCCTTGAAGACGGTTGGTGCAGGGCTGCCAGGAGGTGCAAGCGGATTGTCACCCTCTTTTTGTGGTTGTGGCAACGGCAAGTCAGCACCAGGCCCCTCTCTGTCACCTCTGCTGCCAGAAAAGTATTGACTGAAGCTCTCAGGGTCATCGAAAGGTCGTTTGCCCAGTAGTCGGATCATGTCGTCTCTGCCAAGTACCTCCTTGGCAAGAAGTTCTTCAGCGATGATGCCGATCTCCTTCTTCTTCTCCACCAAGAGATCCTTGCACTGCTTGTAAGCTTGGTCAACAATCCTCTGAACCTCAATGTCAATCTCGCGCGCAGTCTGCTCGGAGAATGGCTTCTGAAGTTGGTTCTGTTTGTCGGAGTCGTAGTAGAGGTACCTGAGCTTTGGGCTCATACCCCATTGGGTGACCATGGCGGTGGCCATACGTGTGACCTTGTTAAAGTCGTCCGAGGCGCCAGTAGTGACTGTGTCAAAGTGCAACTCTTCCGAGACACGACCTGCCAGAGTCATGGCCATCCTGTCCATCATCTGGTTGACGTTCTGAACCACGTTAGTCGACGTTCACATAAAAGAAACAAGGATACTTACCATAAGATAGGTGTCACCGGAAGGAAGATACTGTGCGTAACCAAGAGCACCTGAACCGCGAGGAATGATCGAGACCTTGAGCAGCGGGTCGGCGTATTTGAAGTACCATCCGCAAATGGCGTGACCAGCCTCGTGGTACGCAACAGTCTTCTTCTCTTCCGGTCCAAGAACCAAAGACCTCTTCTCCAAACCACCAATGACACGCTCGATAGCCTGCTCAAAGTGCTGCAATACAACAGAGTCGGCGGCCTTGCGAGCGGCGATCAACGCTGCCTCGTTGCAGCAGTTGGCAATGTCTGCTCCGGAGAATCCTGGGGTCAGCGCTGCTAGTCTGCCCTTGAGATGGTCAATCTCCTCGTTGGTCTTGATGTTCTTCAAGTGCACAGCGAAGATCTGCTTGCGTCCATCCATAGTCGGCTTGTCAATGGAAATGTGTCTGTCGAAACGACCTGGACGCATCAAAGCGCTGTCGAGGACGTCTGCTCGGTTGGTTCCTGCAATGACGACAACCTGGTCCGTTGTGTTGAAACCATCCATCTCGGTAAGAATCTGGTTCAGCGTAGACTCACGTTCATCGTTGCCGCCACCAAAATTGTTCTTGCCTCTTGCTTTTCCGATCGCATCGATCTCATCAATGAAGATGATGCAAGGTGTGTTCTTTCTCGCGGTTGCAAAGAGATCTCTGACACGGGAAGGACCAACACCAACGAACATCTCCACGAACTCGGAACCGCTGACACTGAAGAAGGGTACACCAGACTCTCCAGCGGTCGCCTTGGCCAACAGTGTCTTACCGGTACCGGGTGGACCGGAAAGAACGGCTCCTCGAGGAATCTTTGCTCCAAGCTTCTGATACATGCCTGGCTCCTTCAAGAAGCTGACAAATTCCATGATCTCCTGCTTCGCCTCATCCATACCAGCGACATCGGCAAACTTGATCTTGACATCGGTTTCGTGGTTGAATTTCTTCGCCCTGCTCTTACCCATGCCAAAAACTCCTCCTCCGCCACCACCGGCACCAGAAGCGGCGCGCCGAGAGAGCCAGAAGATTGCACCGATGAACAATAGTGTTGGACCAAAGTTGAAGATAGTCTCTACCCATGAAACTTCGCGAGCATACTGTACCGGTATCCGTTCCGAGCTGGGTATTCCAAGTTCTTGCTGTGCCTCGTCCGACTTGCGTTCGAATGCTTCCACGGAACCGATGGTGAAGTAGTAGTAGAAGTTTTGTTGGCCAGCGGGTGACTCAGGATACATGGCAGCGACAGCCTCGCGGTGAAGGTGCACCCTTACTCTGCCGTTGTTGACAACTACCATCTTCTCGACCAGACCCTTGTCGAGGAACGTATTCCTAAACTCTTGCCATGTGATCTCCTTTGAACTCTCTCCAGGCACGGTCAATCGGAAAAGAAGGTATGCTGTAAAGGCCGAGACCAGGATGGTGTTGAGGTCAAGCTTGATCTCAGTGATGCCTGGCTGAGCGCCGTCCTTTTTCTTCTGTTTGTTCTTGCTGTCAGGACCAGGAGTACCAGGGTCGTGAGCGCCAGCCTTTTGTCCTCCTTCCGTGTTGGCTTTTGATGCATTCGCGATGTCTTCCTCGGCATGTTGTCTGGCCATTTGCGAAGTGAGTCGCCACAACTTTGCTGCGATGGCGGGAGTCATGGTGCCCTTCTTCACTTCATCCATAGCCTCTTGCAGCTCCTTGGGGATACCACGTTGCTTCAAGCGCTGTATGACCTTCTCTACATCCCCCGTCATCGACTTTGGCATGCCCTGCTTGATGGTCGCAAACAGGTCGTCGAGTTGCTTCTCTTCCTCAGGAGAGAGCTTGGTGAATCCGGGCGCTAATTCTTCCGCGCCTTTGTCAGACTCCGAGTTCTTGGACATTGGGCTTTTCTTGCTATAGAAGCCCTCAAAACCTGGTGCCGCCTTTCCAGACTTCTTATCGGCCACATTCTTGTTCTCATTCTTGTTTGGCTCCTCTGGTTGAGTGGCGTATCGCCGCGTTCTCTGATATGCGAAAAGTGGTCTCGGAATGGTAGAGGGTCTGAACAGTGGGTTTCGTGTCCTGCAAGATGATTCGAGAGACCTCGTCAACCTCGATACTTGCGCGGATTGCCGCAAAACGTTATTCATGGTGGGCGGTTCAGCTAGGAAGCTGATTATATGTGGCTGAAATGCTTAGCGACCATGCAAAGTAAACACGAAGGAGCAGGCGAGTGAACAAGAAAGTCAAGCAGAGCGCTTGAGGCGAATGACCAGACAGTGAGCGAAGTGGAGTGACTTCGGTGCACACGAGCTTTGCGAATGGAAGCACTGGTGACTCCCGTTTCGTCCATGACGCCGTGGTTTTTGCCAAGACCATCGTCTCGCATAACGTTTACTGTCTGCACTATTAGGGCGACCATTTCCAGCACTTTCTTGCCCTTCAGCATGCTTTATTTATCGTTCACGAACCACATAACTGACGGTTGGTAAGTGGAGAATGCAATTCGTTCATTCAAACTGCATAACAGTCATGGTTGCTATCTCTCACTGCACAATCGCCGCTTTTCCTGTTGTCTGCGCCTTCATAATCGTATACAATCGCTGCGCTATATGGGTATCATGAAATCACTCTTCCTCTTCGCTTTGCTCCTGTTCCGCTTCATCTTCATCGTTCTCTTGAGCCTCCTCGCGCCGTGTTCGTCTTTTGCTTGTATTCTCCTGGCCACCACCTGGCTGAGTCGGCTCCGACACGCCTAAGCTTCTTGCCAACCTCCTTTCCAGCTCGGCAGGATCGTTGGTCTCGCCATAAACTTCTCTGACCATGCCTCGAACTCCAACATCACCTATCTCGACCTTTCCTCGTGGACCGACGATCCATTCTACAGTCTCGTCACCTCCGTTGCTTTCCTTGACCTTTACAACATAGCCATCGCGTTCCATCTTTTTCAAAAGCTTCTCCGTTTTGTCCAGGGTGCTCAAAGTCGCTGCATGGGTGAAGGGCGTATTATCATCAACGTGGACTCTGCTCAAATATCTTTCGAGCTTGCCATCGGCCAGGGACCCACCATTGAGCATGATACAGCTGACAATAAAGGTATAGAGAGCTGTATATTGGGCTTCTGACTCGGCAGTAGGAACTTTCGGCGGCGGTACAATGTCAGGGGTGCGGAACTTGTCTGGAAGTACGGACGTGAGGATCCAGGCATTCGTGGTCTTCTGACCTTGCGATTGTGATTTAGCTGCCGCTCGTCTCTGTTGGAGTGTGACCTTGTCTCTCGCCGGTAGTTCAGTCATCTCCATTCCGAAGACGGCTCGCAGTTGTTGTTGCGCGAGCTGGAACACTGGCTTGAACTGTCGCGATTGCGATCCCAGGACTGGGAGTAGGTCAGCCTCGCTCTTATTGCAATTCCGGCGGATATCTGACCCTTTGCGCTGATGTCGCTCCGCCGTATGGGCGCCCGAGAGTATTCGCTTGCCAAAGCTAACCTTACCATATTCTTGACCATCTGATCTTGATTGCTGTCGCCTTCTGCATCTTCATCGACGTTATCGCCAAAGACCTGATCTTCGGCGGCCGATACTCTTCTGCGTTGTTGAACTGGTGCTTGTGTTTCCGTGTCGGACTGCTCTTGATCGGCGTCTTGTATCTGTGTATGTTAGCCGGCTTGAACACAAACGACAGATCAACAAAGTCTTACTGCTCTTCGTTTCCTTGCTTGCGGCATTTCTGTAATGCGGCGCGACGCGCGATAGTCCTGCGGCCTTCAATATTCCAGCAAGTAAGGTAGGCCCGTAATTGTTGTACTTTATCGGAGGTGTCGCGACACAGACGCGTTCGATTTACGCGACACCCATCACGGAAGAAGGTGCGGACTGTCTCCACCCCCGCAAAATGCCCGCAGAGCCGCATGAAATCTGACGGCAACTTCCATGCCTCCATTATTCGCATTCAAGATTCTTGTGCAGCGCAGCCTGGTATCACTACTTCGATCCATCGTTCGCAAATCGTTAGCAACCATGGCGGACAAATTGCGCACTACTCAGCAGCTTGAGGCTCTCCAGAACAAATACATCGGTACCGGACATGCCGACACCACCAAATTTGAATGGACGTCGAATATTGCTCGCGACAGCTACGCCAGCTATGTCGGTCATCCGCCGCTTCTTCAGTACATGACGCTTGCGATGGGAGCTGGTAGTCGCGAAGAAATGAGAGTGAACCTGATTGAGAAGATGGTCAGACCTGTTGGAGCACCTCCAGAAGTGAGTGCAGAACAAAGAGCTTTTGCGGCCATGGTGAGCTTGGAACTGACTGAAAGTAGACACAAGATTGAGTCGGATGAACCTCTACGAAAGAGAAGCCCACGCCTACTCATACGAATTCGGAGAGGCACTCACTTGCTACGACTACGCGGTACTCATAAAGGACCGTCAGTGATTGATGAGCCCCACGACAACTCTGAAGGCATCTGCAAATACACCTAGCGTATGCCAAAGAAGTACAACATGTTCTCCTTGTATACTGGTATCGTTACTGTCGCTCTGTTGCACCACGAGATTAGAGGTAGCCAGCATGCGGTGCCATGGATCGACCAGTTGAAAAGACCGGGGCGAAGAAAGCAGACTGAAGGACACTACTGCGCGGTTGCGCCTACTGTCCATGGCACGGCCGACTTACAGGAGCTTCCGAGGCTGTTTGGCATAGACAGCAGGAAGTTGTGGTGTGCTCAACTGTCGTCGAGTAGGCGAAGCGATGAATACGAAGTGAATGATATGTCAATGCAAGATTGCCGATCCTTAAGGCCTCCCTGATACGCTCGTGCACTGTCCTCGAATAATAAAATGCATTCACGGTACACTTATGCAGATATTATCGTGTACGACGTGTACAGTCTCCAAGCTGGACGCAAAGATCTCACTGCAGCTTCTGTCGCACATGCACATGCTGAGGTACAGCAGTTGCCTTTGCATTTGCCGTCCCGTGGCTGATATAGCGCCCCGGATGGCGGACCCCGGTCCCTCACGTTGATCCAACATCACGAACCATTGGAGCAACCGAGTTGTTACATTCGGAAAAAGTCCCATCTCTTGATCGTTTCATTGGAACATTGTATCCCGATTGTGGTACGAAAGCAACCGACACGGAATCATGGACGATAATGAGACCCCGAATCTCAGCTGTTGCGTCCTCGCCTGTAAAATCACCTTTTTCCTCGACAGTGCGTATGGCGCAATCTACCACACTAACGGTCCGCATTTTCAGCTCTCTGCAGGGTTCGATACGATGACTTGAGCTCAAGCTCCGTCAGACCTACCAGTCCGAGGCCAGCCTGCGCTCTGAAGGTACCAATGCACGCAGTCAGCTAATTTCCCCTCTCGGAATGCATAAGACCAAGTGCCCGTTCAGCATCAGCGTACTCGTAAACAGGGCTTATAGGTAAGTGTTTTCTTTTTTTTCCCGTCGCTCACTCGTCGTAGATCAGGCTCGTCTTCGTGTTGATTTCAGTTCTTGCATTGTGATGCTGTCGAATATCTCAAAGCGGGCCTTGACACGGCGAATACGCCTTGTCGCAATTGTGTTGGGCGGCGCACTTCTGGTCTATGTCGCGAAGATCAAACTCGAAGCCTTCTCTGGAGTTGGGGATCAGATAGGTGACTTCACCTCCACTTCCTTCCCCTCGGTCTGGGATACCGAAGCTACACAGCGAGGGTACCATGATGAAGACCCAGAGGTAGTAGACATCAACATCAGAGCCACCGATGCAGCCATCATCTCTGAAATCGCCGTAACGCCAGAACTCAGACACTACACACACTCCAGACACCCAGAAACAGCCGAGAGTTTGTTCTTGACCATGACCCAGGATGCAACCGGATGGGGTCACCGGAAGCGCAAAGTACGTACGCTGGCCGACCACGTCGCTCTGATCAGAGAGACATCAGGTTTGCCTCTGGAGAGCATATCCATCGCGATTCAGACTGCTTCAGCAACCGAGTATCAGAAATACATTGACGTTCTGGGCAAACATCCATTCGCCAAGATTCAGGTCCTGCTCTATCAACCCGCACAACACGAAAAGGAGCCACGAGATCGACACGACGGAGACTTCCAGCCCACACGACGCAAACAGATGTCGCTGGCGCGCAACATGCTGATGCTGCGCGCTCTCGGCAGCGAGGAGCACATCTTCTGGTACGACGGCGACGTCATCGGGTCCGACGATAACATCGCAGCCATGATGATCGAGCACAGCGAGAGTGGCCTGCAGACCGTAACGACCAACTCGTCCATGCTGCGCGAGCAACCGCTGCCCGTCGGCCTCATCACCGCGCGCTGCGAGAACCCGGGCATGAACAACTACGACCTGAACGCGTGGGCCCTTCCCGCAGCGAACCCAGCGGACGCACGCACGCGACCAAACACCGAAGAAATGAGGAATCTTCGCGCCGGAAAGCTGTACATGGCTTCGTCGACCGACCCTATAATCTACGTAGACCATCGGACCGAGTACACGACGGACGACGAGATCTTCCCGCTGGACTCGGTCGGCGGCACCATTCTGTACATCAAAGCCGACCTGGTGCGCAAGGGCCTCAACTTCCCGCCCTACTTCGTCGTCGGTACGTCCTGGGACACTCCGAACGGGTACGATGGGATCGAGACCGAAGGCCTCTGCTACATCGCGCGGACGATCGGGTACGGCTGCTACTCCCTCGGCGGCACTTGGCACGTCAGTCACCAGCACTGAACCGCTGAGAATAATTGATTGGACGAGACGCGACTAGACGAGACAAGCACAGCGGCCACCGATGATGAGACCGCTTGATGTCGGAAAGCAAAGCTAGCAACAAGCAAGCTCACGCCAAGGGACAAGCAGTGCGGTGCTTGTTCTGTTCAGAATTGCAACCAATCGATCCGGGAGTTGCACCACGACACCATCATACGCCGAAAGACGACCGGATGGTATCGCGTCGCCTAAGCCTGAGCCACCCACGCCAAGACACAGGGGTCGTTGTATTGTTCGAGGTCGCTATGTCTTGCACAAACAGTGCGTCCGAGAACCACGCCCATCTGGTTTTATTGCAGTGCACTGCATTGCGGCTAATGACCAATCTGCAGCTCGGGTGCGCATCAGGAATGGCATGCATGCATGGCGAAGATCGAGGGAGATAAGCCCATTCCCTGTTCGCCATGCGTCCGGTCTCGACTGCACATTCCTTTCCTCTGCTCCTGGATCACACCACGCACCGTCTCATCCCAGCAGCCGTCCGGGCTCTTTCAACGACGTGCTAGCTTCTCGTGACATATCGTAATAAGGCATCGGGTGCTTAGGCGGACCTGGGCGACACAGGATTATATGGTCATGTGCGTATTCATACCCACGATAGACGGAAAACGATACCATGTACATATCCTCACAATAACATAAGGAGGATACATCCAGCGATGGATTTGCTAGTGTTCGTGTCTTGTAATTTTCTGCTCTATAACAATTGGGCGTGACGCCTTGTGTATCATGATCATCAATACGAGTCGAGTCTGTGTATCCTACACCACATGCATGCATGCATGCATCTTCCAGCCGGGGTATCTTGCAATCCTCTTAGGTCACCTTTCCCAATCATCCACGATGCTGGCCCTGCCCCTGCCCTTGCCCCTGCGCGTGCTGCGCAGGCGGCGCACCAAGCACCCAACCCAATCCGCTCGCCAGGGCGCCCGTCGCAGCGTTAGCAACCATGTCCCTCTTACGGACTCTAGCGTGATCATCACTCATCTCCGACTCGAGCGCATCGCCCTCAGCAGCGGGTGGCGCCGCCCTTGCACCAGTCGTAGCTCGCAACGGGAAGGCGTTCCTGCTAAATGCCGCCGCGGCTCCCTGCGCCAGATCAAAGAGGCCGACGGGTGCTTCCTCGTCGCGGACACGGCCGGTGGAAGTGCGTGATTGCTGGTTGAGAACCATGCCTTCTGTGCGTGGGTCTGTGAAGACGCCAGGAAGAGCGGAGGTCGAGGGTGCGACGCGCTGCGAGCGGTTGTCATGTGCGGATTCGGCTTCGGATTGCTGCACTAGCAAGGCGGACATTTCTTCTTCGCTGCGGCGGTAGACTGTTAGGATCTCGCTGAGGGCGGAGGGCGGAGCGAGGAGTAGCGATAGGGAAAGGAGCTCGGTTCGTTGTTCTAGCCGGCGGATCTGGGAGGGGAGAGAGGGTGTGGTGTTGGTCTGGCGTGGTCGGTAGCGGCCTGCGAGGAAGGCGGCGCGCCAGGATATGTCGTCTTGTTCTGTGGGTGTGGTGGGTGGTTGGTTTGATGGTGTAGGTCCATTCTCTGATGTTGCTGGAGGAACTGTGGGTGGTTCAGGAGCGAGACGGTTGATAAGGTATGAGTAAGCAGTGTCAAAGTCGTCTTCGGTTAGTGCAGCCTCGATGCACATGAAGATCACTCTGCGTTCTGCGACCTTGACTGCTTGGTCTTGTTCAAGTGATGTTTGGTCCAGATGAGCATCGCCATCTGCTTCCGATGTTGCCAGACCGGCCATTGCAAGATTACGACCAATTCCAATAAGGTCGTCAAGTTTTGTGTAGCTTCTGGGATTTTGTACAAGGACCTTGGCCAAGAGAGCGAGAGGGTCTTGGCTCACACGGATATTGACTGGCTGAAACGGCACGCCGTGCTGGAGAGTAAGAGAATAAAAGGAAAGCGAATGGGTAGCAGAAATAAGCGCAGAAGCCCTTTCGAACGCTTTGCTACCCTTGAAGTTGGAACGAAAATTGTTGATGCTAAGAAGTGTCAGTTAAACGAAGCAGATACTATTTGATACCCTCACCTACATGTCAGACGCTCTCTTCATGCTACCTCTGGTCTTGTTGCCGTTGCTAGCATTGTCGTAACTTTCCATGGCTTCGCCAACGATGATCTGTTCGAGATCCTCGCGGGTAAGCCTCGATCGGTTTGTATCACCCTTGAGGTAGATATTTTCGACAAGAGTGTGGTTCCCTGTTGAAAGCATACACTTGAGAATCGCCTTCTCTAGGGCGTCTCTTGGTATGCTGCCAAATGGACCTGCACCTCGCAGAGCGCCTTCTTCGGGATCAATGTTCCAGTTCCACAACCACAACAACCGACCTCTGTCTGTCATCCATTGGTGCTCATCCCGCTTACCTCCCTGGCTGAGGCCGTGCAAAACCTTTTGGACCATCGACATTTGTTCGTCCTCGTCACTATAAAATCTGAACTTTGTGATGTGGGAGATGGAAATGCTGTGGCCAAGTCCAGCAAGTTGATAGGCGGAATAGACCATCATCTGCAGGAGCATAAAGGTCGGTAAAGTTGGAGATGTAAGGGGATGGTTTGGATCCAGTAGCACTTCGGGATCTAAAATGACGGTAGACTTCGACTCATGCAGTAAAGAAGCGTGGCGATCAATCTTGGGCAGCTCCTCTACGCTTGTCACGAGATCTGGTGGTGGCTCAAAGTCGAGTAATTGAGCTAACCTTACCAGTATACCGTGAGCGCCATCAATAGTCTCGGAATTGTTCGCTTCTACAGCGTAGCAAGCTGCAAAGGCGCACTGGGCGTATTGCTTGTCAAGTTTCATGCGCAAATCATTGTCCAGGTAACTTTTCTCGTCAAGATAGCCACCCAAGTCGACATGTCCAGGTCCATCCCACTCTTCGACCGCATTCGTCACCATGGCGAAATTGTTTGTTGCCTTTTTGACCATCCATTCGAAGACGTATTCCCATTCATGTGTGGTCTGGTCATCTTCCGTCACACCCGCCAAGCTGATTTTCCTTTCCTCTTGTGGGGTTTCTGATCGCTCCTCTTGACTCCATGCGAGTTTTCGTCTCTTGCGCTCGGTGTGTCCAAACATCCAGGGCCCAACTAGGCCTCTAAGATCTCTTGCTATTGTACCTTGAGAGTCGGTGGCCGATATGATCTTGTGCTTTTCGTGGGTTGTTCGCGACAGAAGCACATCGATGCCATCTTTCCCATCCAAGTCTTGGAAGTCTTTGAGAGACATTGCTGTGTCTGTGTCTGGATAGTATTCAAATTGCAGCCTTAGTAGGGGCAGTGCTACCGAGACGAACCATGCCCGTACAAAGTCGTTCCGATCGAGAAACGGCCTAAAGAGTTCAGGTAATAGTGTGAGGAGTCCGATTTCTGAATCGATGCGATACGACCTGTGACACAGGAAGCTAGTGAGGTCGTCATCTGGTGCATGTGGTGGAAATCCCGCAGGCGCGAGTTCCAAAAGATCAAGCTTCTTGACCTTTTTCTGTGCTGCTGCATCCGTGATATCCGCGACGGAAGATATGTCGAGTGTCTGAGGCTCTCGTTGCTCCAGCCATAGATGAGATACCAGCTCTTGTATGAATGTGGTATATACCGGAGGTGAGACACTCTCAGGCAGGTAGGTCAAAAGGATGCGTAGGACAAGGTTTGGGGTCAGACAAAGTGGTGTAATGGGCACAAGGTCGTGTAGTGCTTGAATGTTGGACTGAGTCGCGTAATCGACCGCGAGCAGGATGCATTGCGCGTCGGTCAGCTGTTCTGCCATTACGCAGTACGTGAAGTGGTTGTAGGGAGTGTCGGAGAATAATTATCATTTGAGGTTTCGGATTCACAATTCAAGGTCGGGCGGGATCTGGAGCTCCCCGATCAGGCTTTCGGGTCTTACGGGTTATGATGATAAAATAAGCTTTCAAGCCCTTGCGGCCACTGGAGATCTAGACTGCGCGTGAGAACACGAACCTGGATACTTGGAGACTTGAGGTGGGTATTATTATGGAGCGTCGTGGTAAACAGCGCTGCAAAAGACTGGCAAATACATGTGCCCAAAAGCGTCATCAGGGGACGCTTGAGCGGCTCAACAGAACTCGGTATCTCGTACAGTAAGGTGTCACATACAGTATTTGGAAGCACAGGACCGAATCAATGTATAAGAGATCAGGGCAAATTACAGGAGGCACGTATATCGTCATCTGCTTGTAAGTGGTGCTATAATGTACAGTAAAAGTCTGCCTTGGTCGCCGATTAGTTTCCTGGAGTGTTAGCTGCGTTGGTCAATTCGAAGCCAAGAACTCCAAAACTGTTATTAGACATTTACGCTGGAGGCGGTGGGGGAGGAGCGTCACCCGAAGGAGGTGGCGGTGGTGGAGGAGCCTCGCCACCGGGAGGAGGTGGAGGAGCGTGACCACCGTTGCTCTGAGGCATCTGCCATGGAGCAGCATTTCCTGCGTCGTACCCTGGAGCCTGGTAGTTGTTGTAACCTCCTTGCTGTCCGCCGTAGCCACCACCACCGTAACCTCCGCCGCCGCCGCCACTGTAGCCACCGTAGCCGTAGCCTTGACTCTGGCCTTGGCCGTAATTCTGGTTGCTCTGTTGCCAAGGAGCAGCGCTTGAGCCTCCGTATCCACCCTGCTGTCCATAGCCGCCACCCGAATTGTTGTAGTTGTCATGGGAGCGGCCACCTCCACCACCACCACCACCACCACCTGCCCATGGTGGCGGGGCGCCACTAGGTCCGGCGTCTCGGTCGCGATCGCGACCTCCACCTCCACCCTGCGCCCATGGGGCAGGAGCACCAGTGGGGCCGCGCTGCCATGGCTTAGCTCCTCCGTCGTAACCACCTGCATCACCACCTGGACCGGCTTCGATACGACCCTGTGGAGCACCAGACGATCCACCTCCAAGCTCTTGCATGAATGCGTCAAATTCTGCATCTGCAGGGGCACCATTGCCGATGCGAGCAGTTGGTCGGCCAGGAGCGGCAGCGTCGTTGCGCCAGTTGGCTCCCTTTTGACGCTCGGTACAATCGCGAGCCATGTGACCGGCGTTGCCACAGATACGGCAAATGATGTTGGCGGTGAAGTTGCGCTGTTGCGGGCAGTCGTACTTGCGGTGACCAACTTCACCACAGTTCTGGCAGGCTTGATTTTCATCGTCACGGAGGGTACCGTTCAGTGAAGCAAGCTCACGAAGCTGGTGTCGCTTCAGCTCGTTCTGACCTTCTGGGATGGACGCGGCGGTCTCGATGACATTGTGGATAGCCTTCTTCGCCTTGTTGACCTTGTCTTCGGTGTCGGCCATGATCAGACAGTGCAGATCTTCTTCTTGGTTGCTGGTGTGAGCGGCGTCGGATCGACCTTTTCCTTCCTTGACGGATCCCTTTCCGCGAATGGCAATCTTTGCGCCGGACTCGGATTCCATTTTCTTGAGAGTGTTACCACGAGGTCCAATAAGCAGACCAACTGTTAGTAAGAAGAACTAAGTGTTAGTGTCTGTTATTTAGTAGTACAGTTGAAGTGTGTGCAAACGTCAAGCGCTGCGCGGTTGAACGCTCTCACGCTCAAACGAGCAGCAGCTGACATGACTGGAGTTATGAAGGGAAAGAAAAAGGTTAGAGGGTTAGCAATCATACTGAAGTTAATTTCTGGGTAGTCGTTGACAGGCACGTAGACCTTCTCTTGGGTCTTGGTTGGTCGTCGGTAGTCGGATGGTGGGTGGTATCCCGGAATGGTCTTCATGGCCTTTTCGACCAGTTTATGTCTCTCATCTTCCAATCTCTTCTTGTAGCGGTACTCGCGAGTATTGACACGACGACCAAAGTTGTCGTACTGTGGTGGAGGCGAAGGCGATCTAAAGGGGGTGTCAGGTGAAACATCAGATGCCGCATAGAGGGTCAGAACATACCTGTCACCATCGGCTGGGACGACGTCGTTGATCCTCAGCTTCTGGGAGATCTCTTCAATGCGCAAATGCAGAGCATAGGCATCGAGCTGTTCTGCTGTCATGTGTCCTACGACCGCAGTGGGCAGGTTCATCAGACCAGCGGCCTTGTTCTCGGTCGCCTCACCCCACCGGTTCTTCTTCTTTCTCTTTCTGGTTCCGTCCGGGTTGAGCTCTCGAATGGGACTGCGGCCTCTCTTGGCTGCTCCATCGTCGCGACTTTCGAAAGGAGGAGTGGGAGTGCTGTCGCCTGCAGCATCGCCAAATCTACGCTTGTTGCCCAAAGGCACGTTGTTGCTACCGGTAATACCTCCTTGACCGCGATACGCCATGATGTATAACGTGAAAATGTGTAGTATGAATGCAAGGTCAGATTGGTGGTGAATGAGGTCGCGCGGAACGTCGACGTTTGGTCAAAAGAAAGTGGAGCGGCGCGGAGATCTACCGCAGGCTTGGCATTATATTTACCATCGAACAAAGTCGCGTACTTCATGTTGCATTTTTTCCTTCTGTCTTCGGTAATCTTATGATAAAATCACCATCTCTGCTCTCACTTTGCGAGGATTTCCCTTGCATCGGTCACTGCCGTGGGACTCATTACTGGGTTATCATGGGTTCCGATACATAGTTTTCAAAGTATTGGGCTCGAGACTCTATGCGTCCTGGTCATCAGCCCAGATGCATAGTGTCTAGTCCAAGCCTACTAGCGATATATGTTACTCGAGAGGGCTGTCGTCTAAAAAGCAGTGGCTGCAATATGTTCGAGGAGATATATCCACTTCTGCAGGCTTGTGGGTATGATGTCTACTGTGAAAATGCTGGAAACATGAATGGGTCTGCTCCCTGGCACGACGCCCTCTATCCGCTGTCCAAGCATATCTTCACGGTTACACTCCGTAGAGTCAGGCGTCTGCACCGTTAGCTACTGACTTGCAGATCGTTCCATGATTCTTCGAGGCTGTAGATTATAAAGTTCGCCTAACCTTGTGCATGATCGGGGTCGTGATTGAGCAGCTACGGAGCGGAACACTTTCATATCGTTGAAAAGGAACAGATAGTGTAAGATATCCGGCCATTATTCTACTCCTGCTCTCCACATTTTCTCGAAATGATCAGACTACCTAGGTAGTAACCTGAAAGGTACATCATGGTGTACAGCGACTTGTAATTAGGTTGTTACTGTATGCCTCGGCAGCGGGGCAAAGCACATGCATGACTCCCGGGCATCTGTACTTTGAAAATACAAGCGCCGACAAGATGAAATCGCAGGGCTAAAAAACCACGTGCAGCGATAAATACAGTAGTACGAGGTACGTTGCGAGTAGTGAGACCAGGTCCAGCTGTTTGTTGACTGACATTTTGCCATCAAACAGGCCAATAGATCCACTGACGCGCATGAGCTGCCGTTAAAAGAGTCATGGATGTCCTGGACGACCAGGTCCCGACCGGCAACAGTCGACCGTACGCCGCACCCCGGTCAGACTCAAGCCACAGCCTTCGCGTTCACACTGAATGACGAACGTTCGGCCTCGTGATGAAGATCATCTACTGGTTATTGATATCGTAGCGTGATCACAAGACAGTCTACCTACATTGGATGTTCTCTGTTTGTTGATGTCGACGCCATTAAAGTTAGGCAAAGGTGAATCAAAAAACGAAAGAACATGTTCCTTCTCAGAAGAGGACAGTGGAGCTCTGCATCACGCCTTCCGAACGAGGAACCTTGGCAGCGCACTTGGCGTCGGAAAGGAGGATCTCGAGCGCGTCGGGAAGGAGGCATGATGGGGCCGTGGATGGCTGACGAACGACCGCGGCGGTGATGAGACTCTCCAATCGCTCCTGCCTAGCGCGCTACAAGCCTGAGAAAGGCAGGCGCTGCGAGAAACAGTTATCGATACGGAGGTGCTGGTACTCAGCTAAAGACGAAACTGAGTGCGAATGTGGATCTTCAGGGTCGCCCAGAGTACGGGGGAACCGATCTAGAGCCTATTTGTCTTGAGTTTGGCCCATTATTTCCACCTTGGAGTGTACCTCCGTAATTACCAGCCAGCGCCCTGCCTCCACCGTCTCACGTCTCCGATCTTCAGCTCCTGTCTTGTTACGAATCAATAATCAGTGATACATCAACACTTCTCTTCTTCATCTTCGTACACCGACGGTGACTCTGTGTGACAAAACACGTATCACCGCCCGCCTGAGGAACCACGAAACAGGATTACCGGCCATCTACCTTGTACAGAATACCTTGGAAGCAGCATCGACCCCACTCCGCATTCTGCTGTTCATCTACACTACCTTACTCTTCCATCTCCCTTCCATTCATCAATATTCCCCTCCGACACGGGAAAGAATCGTCATCCATCTATTCTTCTTGGCTGGGCATAAATAACAGGATTTTGCGAAACTTCACCTCCCAGTAAGGGACAAAATCGTCTGTCACGCATCCATGTCACTGGTTCAGCCAATGCCAGGTAAGACCGCAGCCAACCTTTCAACTCTGCAACGCCGGCTTGCGCACCCAAGTTTCATCTCTGTTGATCATCCACCACTCATACTAATACTCTTCTCTTCTTTCAGACCATCGCATGGCTTCCGCAAACGCTTCAGGAATGCCAGTGGCATTCGCTTCAAACAATCCATTCCGTCGCGCCGCATCTCCAAATCCTCCAGCTTCACGGTCGCCTGACAAACAATATATCGACAACAAATCAACAATGTCGCGCAATCCATTTCTTGATCCGCCTTCAAACACATTTGCTCAAAAGCCATCGCAAGATGTCACTAGCAGACTAGCCGACGACATATTTGTGAGTATTATCCCACTTTCCTTCTCCTTGCCGTGTGCGAACGCCAGGGATGCATAAATGCAATTCCCAAGATTGCGACCACGAACAGCCTCGCCAGCTTAGCTTCGCTGGTCGTAATCGTCAATCCGAAATGCACCAAGTTTCAGTTCTGTAGAAATGTTTATTGACAATTCGTGTCAGAAGGATCTCTCGAGCCTTGATCGATCGGTATCGAATGGTAAGTCGCACTATCATGTCACGCGCCAAACATCCTCTGACATACCACAGGCAACGTTCCTCGCAACGCACCTCCTGCACCACCAAAATCAGGTCCCATGCCCACCCGCCCTCGCGACGAAGACAGACTAAGAGACCGAGCAACGAAACCGCGTCCATCGGCGACGGAACGCAACATCTTTGACACTCCAGACAAAACAAAGGCACGTCGCAACTCGGAATCATCAGTCATGGACAAGGAGAAGATGGATGAAGAGAGAAGAAGACGACATGAGAGACGCAGAGAAAGAAAGGAGAGAGAAGCGAAGGAGGGCAAATCAAAGGACTCAAGCAAGCAGTCGGCCAGACCTAAGAAGGCTCACGGCCTGGACATCATCGACAAGCTCGATGTCACTGGTATTTACGGACAAGGATGTGAGTATCATCATTGTAAATGGTCGATGTTCTCTGACAGCATATCTAGTTTTCCACCACGATGGACCATTTGATGCCTGCAACCCTCACCGCAACAAAGGAAAGGGCCGCCCTGCTCCTATGCAAGCATTCCCAGAGAACTCGGCCAACAACGCCCTTGGTGGAGGCGCCCCCAAGACTTTCGACTATGACAGGTTTCACGGCCGTGAGAACGAAGGTTTCAACGACTTTGCCCGCTCTGGCCAGGAGTATACCGCTGTTCCCCAAAACCGCAACACTCGCGAAACACCATCTTTCAACCCCACCGATAAATGCGAGCAGATTCACGGTAGCGCTACCGACGGCCTGGGAACATCAACCTTTTTAGAAGGTGCTCCAGCATCCAGGATTGCTGTGCAGAGACATGCTTCCGAGAAAGAAGAGTTGCCGACGCAGGGAAACATGGGGGGCTTGGGTCGCAAAAAGTCACTCGCCATGCGCATCCGTGGTCTGTCAAACCAACAACGCCGTGAGGGTGACTTTGCTGGAGAAGGTGTCACGAGCCCAGACGGACGTAGCCCGCTCTCTCCATACTCGGCGGGATACTCTCGAAGCGCAGGCGGTCCTGCCAATGCTCGACCAATCCGCGAGGAAAAGAACCCATTCTTCAACCAGGATTACAACGATGCATACGAAAAGAAGGGTGCTCAGATCAGGGAGGCTGAAGCATCGACTGGTGGTCGCCCAAGAGCCCTCAGCAGTCCAAAGGGAGCTCCGCTCATGCGTGCCGTCACCGCAGACAGCTCCAAGCCACAGCAAGACTCTTTCGAATCAAAGCCTGCCACGGGCTTCTTGAACAGAATGCGCAGTATCAAGGGTGGCAAGAGAGCCAGACCCGACAGAGCATGAGGCTAAGTCCTCTTTGATCTTGGCACGTCTCTTTTCGTACCGTACAGATATGGTTGCTATTTTGAGCAAAAGCAACCAAGATGATGAGATGGCAGTAAACGGTAGACTGATGGCATTGGGATGAGATGTGAATTTGAATGACGGCGTTTGATCTTTTGAAATGGACTTTGGGCGAGCATCAAATCATATGAGCTCGTCAGGCGCCCGATTCGCTAGGATATCGTATATCGATGGCTTGACAAGAAGCTAGAAAAATCAAGAATTGAAACATGAGATATCAGCCCACTGTGAATGCGTGTCGTGCATTACTTCAAACTCTTTGTGTATATCAACATGTGCCCCCCACTCATCTGCTTTCCGCCTGTGAACAACAAACTATAACTAGCGAACTCGTGTGGTTTTGATATGGACACGCATGACTTCATCAACTTCCATACCAACTCACAGCATTTGTACTCATGGCAATGATGAACGCTGCACAGCCAATTCTGGCATCTTCGATATGGACCGCCTATCAAACAAGAAATCAGCTATCCGAAAGCGATGATCAATCACGACCAGCCAAACGAAGGCGATTATTGACGGGTTGTCGTAATGTCGACCAAGGTCTTCCGAACACATTCACTTACGGTGAAGGAGGCCTGATATGCATCAGCTCAGACAGCGGCGCTGGTGGTCAAGAAGTAGGTCATCTCGACGCTTTCGTTTCATCAACTGATATCATCTACGTCCTGTTATAATTGCAATTACTCTCCTCCAAATCCTTCCAATCCTATACTATTCAATCAATCTCGAGAGGGCGCAAACTACGACAGTCGTCCAGTCTAATGCGATATAGCTGTCACATGCCATCCTCACATCACACCTTCTGTCGACTCCCACATCCACAGCAACCATAATCGACACGCAAGGTCTTGACGTCGTCTCCCTCTTCCGAGCCATCAAGTCCCGTCTCGCCTCTCAGCCACACACAAAACCCAATCCGGCTCCGCGAGATCTCGATGATGAAGCGACCCAGCTACTGGACCGAGTGCGGATCATGCGCGTTTTCGATTTCGAGGGCATGCTAGAGGGCATAGCCGAGCTGCGGACAGAGCTCGAATCGACGACTGAAGAACCATCACACGACGCAGCAGACCAAGCAGCGCACGACGAGGCCGCAGCAGTCAACAAGCCACGGAGCACGGTTCCGGACTCGCAAGCACGCTCCGACTCAGACGACGAACTGCTGCTCTCGACGCCGAATGCAAGCCCGGTCAAGAACACAGCGCACCGCGCAGCAGGCACAACGACACAACCCGACGTCTCGCAACCACCAAGCCACCTCCTCCTGCTATCCTCCCTCTCCACGCTCTTCGCCCCCCTCCAACGAACGAACTACGCCAGCGCCACAAGCCAGCTGACCTCCTTCCTGCGCTCGCTGCGGCACACGACACAAGCACACAACCTCCTAACCCTGCTCCTGAACAGCACCCAGCAACCATATATCTCGAAACCGACCGCTATTGACGGACCGATCACAACACAGGCAGAAGAAAACCCGTCCTCGCCCTCCATCTTCCCCTCCTGCGCCTCCGTTCCGTCCCTCGGCAAGACGCTGCCGTACCTCCTCGACGCGCATCTGCTGGTGCATCTCGTGCCGAACAGCGCAGCGGACGCGAGGAGGGCGTTCGGGAAGGGGAGTTCGCAGGGACCGCGGAAGGGCAGGAAGGACGCGGGGGCGGAGTACGTGTGCTGTGTTGAGGTTCTGAAGGATGGGAGCGGTGGTGCTGTGGGCGGGTTTGGGTTCTTTGGACTTGATGGCCGGGGAGGGGTGCGGGATGTTTTCTAGGCGAGGGAGGGTTGGTGGCTGGATTTTGTGGCCGTGATGCCAGGAGCGGAAACGTATGAGGAGAATCTCTTGAGAGCATGTCTTGTGCCCTACGAAGTGGTCTGCAGAGTGCTCTACGAAGCGTCCCACGGAGCATCCTTTGAAAGCGAACTACGAAGCGTCCTATGAATCGTTCTACGGAGTGTTCTGCGAACTGCCATGCGAAGGGCGTCATCTGCGTCTTACTCAGCATGTAGTGATGGCTGGCAGTCGGCATCAAAAGCGACATCAAGGACACGTCTGGCTTAAATAAGAAGAAAAGAGAGGGACGGAGCGAAAGGAAGGCTTATATACTTACCTATAACACACTATGATAGCCGAGAACGTGCTCTTAGTATGTCCTGGTAGAAACTGCAGATAGGACAGCCTACTTCGTGCCAGGGAGGGCTTGAGTGAGAACAAACGGTGAACCATTGGACGATCTACTTGGCTGGCTGCTCACTTCGACTAATGCAGCCCGTAGACGGGGTTATATGTAATGACGCGGTAGACATGGATAATGGTGAATGTATATGCCTGGTATTTACATCTGTCCAGCCAGTATGTCTTCCTTCGATATGGCTATAAAACGGTCTCTGTACAAACTATGTTTGGTATGTTCAATAGTATACACTCGCGAGACCAAACGAATGGTCGATCAATCAATCGATCAACCATCCACGCCTCAATCTCCCTGTCCCTGTCCCTGTCCCTGTCCCTGTCCCTGTCCCTGTCCTTGATTCGCGCCCTGTTGTCCCTGCTGGCCTTGACCCAAGTCCTCCAACCCACCGACCCCCAGATCCGGGAATCCCATCCCCGCGCCAAACCCACCGAAATCGTACCCATCACCGAACAAGCCCGAATCATCACCCATGCCACTCGGCGGATCGACGTTGAACGGCATGAACCACGCACTGCTCTGGTCATACCATGCGTTGCCCATGTCCGTATCGCCTTCTCCCGCGTTCCCTGCGTCGAAGAAGGGATCCTGGTTTCCCATGTCGAAGTCCGCGAATGGGAGGTCGTGGTGGATCGTGCTGGCGGCGGTGGCGGAGGGATCCATGCCTGCGTAGGATGAGAGCACCATTTGTCGGTCGAGTTGCGACATTATGCCGGGGTTTGCGTGGCGGTGTTGTGCTTGGAGCAGTGCCATGTCGTTGGATAGGTCTTGTGGGAAAGCGGTTGAGGCGCTTGTTCCAGACATTGGCGAGGCGTAGGTCGGTGGTTGCATTAGGGTGTCCATGTGCGGAATCTGGATATGGGGTTGAGATTGCGACTGGTGGTGTTGTGGCTGCTGTTGCGGTGGTTGGACTTGTTGCTGTGCATTTGGCTGGGCTTGCTGTTGGCTGTTGTTTTGGGTCTTGCTGGCGGCGGCTTCGCTAGTGGATTTGGTGCGCTTCTTGCGTGCTGCCTTTTTGGCCGCTGCGGCTCTGCTGGGAGGTGATATTTTCGAGAAGAATTCTTCTACGCTCTGGAGATCTGACTTTTGACCGAGTACAGCGTCTGAGCCGGGCTCTTTCTTCGCTTCTGGTAGAGCTTCTTCGTAGTCGGTGCCGCTGACTCCGTTAGGGTATCGGTCGAACCAGTCGCCGTATTGGAAGATGGCTTCTTGTGGCTTTTGACCAGCTGGCGTGCTTGTTCCATGAGCTCGAAGTCCGGCATCGGCGTGTCTTCGATAAAGATCCTTGAGGTGCTCCGTTACGAAATAGAACATTCCCCAGTATTTCTTCATCTTGCTGAGATACTTGACATTCCACGCCAAATACTGTTTCGAGGACGCCTCGATAGCGGGATTCTTCGATGACAGTCCATGTATGTGAACTGTACTGGAAAAGAAAGCAGTGTACCCGGCGAAAGGAGCAACTACTCGGTGATCCATAGCTTCGTTGATCAGGATCGAAATCTGGCTGGCAGCGTCCAGAGCTGCACGTGCGCATTCTCCGAGAAAGTCTTGCGGCAGGTCCTTGCCAAACAGAGGCCTGGAGCCCGGTACTGGTAAAGCAAATCTGTTCATGAACAAGACAATCTGGTTCTGTATGATATGAAGCAAGATGAACTGATTTGCGATCTTTTCGCTGGCGTGGTTCTGCAGATTCTCGTGATTCCAGTGAAGAGATGATGGCAATGTCTTTTTGATATCGTCGATGCTGGCTCTGAGCTTGGCAAACTCAGATTCTGCAGACCAAAGAGGGAATTCATCATGTTCTCGTCCGCCAAGGTTCATGTACCTTATGAGTCTACCCCATATGGCAACAAGTCGAACCATGTAGGCAGCACAGCCCATATTCTCCTTTGGATCGGTCACCTGACCAGTATCAGGCTCGACAGATCTTGTGTGAGTGCCTTCCAGGTTCTCGGTCGGTCCAGTAATTTCCATCTGAAAGTAGTGCTCCTTGATGGGTAGTTGTGCCTCGATATAAGGTTCGGCCACGAAAATGGGCCGTTCTGTGCCTGACGAGTTGAAACGGTCCATCATGAAGCAAGCCCACATAGTTCTTCGGCGGATCTCTCGATCGGTAAAGGAAAGATTGTTCTTGCCGGTAGGGTCTTTTTGCTGGCCACCATCGTCGAGATCCTTGTGCAATTGCAGAGCGTAAGCCATTCGCTGTGCCATACCTCCCAGCATCCAACTTCGTCCACCTTGACATGTTCCGAACTCGTGTAAGCCAAGAATGAGATACGCAATAAGAATAGTAATGTTCGGGGTATCATAGCGTCTCAGAGCGATCTCTCTTGCAGGTTTCGCCCATTGTTCTCCACGTAGGAACGCGGGTTCTGATCTTATTTCGGGATGTGAAGAGAATCGGGCAGATATGGCGCAAACCGCAAGAACAAGGACTGGTGGTAGTTGGCCAGATTCGAGCTTTCGCAAGTAGCTGGGCTTGTGCAGTAAATGGTAACTCTGGCCGTAAACATAGTCGAAAAAGACCTCGGCCAGATGCTGCTGTAGTTCCATTGTGGGAAGATGCTCGGCACCCTCAGTCAGCAGAGCGTCCTTGTTTGGATCGGCAGCTTTGTTTTGACCAGCGGTAGAGTTTCCTTTCGGATTTGACTTTGTACGTGACCACTCGTTCAGCTCATCCCCGAATGCCTCGTCGGCGACCCTTTTCTTGTTGTCCTGCTTGGGAGGCATGCCAGGTATGGCAGGCTTGACGACAGCCCTGCCGATGACATCCACGTTGCGTTGCTCATCCTTGGGCATTATCTTGATGACTCTCTCTTCCATGCGCTTCAATCGCTTGTCCAACATTGCCATGTAATCGGTACGAGGTGCAGCCTTTCGTGTTGTGACCTTGTATACACAGGGTATCCTCGACTTCATGCAATGCTTACACGCCGGCTTTTCGCCAGAGCAGCGAATCTTCTTCCTCCGACAAGCGATGCAAGCTAATGGCAGACGCTTGCGCTCCTTTCCAGCTTTTGTCTTGAGCTCTGCCCATGAGGGCATGAGCTCATCCTTGTCGTCTCCATCCCGGTTCTTGTCGTCTTGAGCTTGAGCGTTTCCAGACTTGTCCCTTTTGCTGGCTGCTGTGGTACTACCGTCGCCAGTACCACCACCGCGACCTGTCAAGCTTCCAGGACTCGTCGGATCAGATCCGTCCACGCTGCCCGCGTTGAGCGACATGAGGTGTGCCGAACTACCGAAACTGACGCGATGTCCCGCAGGGTGTGCAGATGACGGTGACTGAACATCGGAGAGGTTGGAGACTGAACCAGCAGGTGGAAAGTTATATGTATGATGTTGATGTTGTGGAGATATGAGCTGATTCGAATCGATAGAGGTCTGGTATTGTGGGAAGCTGCCTTGTGAAACTGGATCGAATGTCGAATACAGTGATGATGGATCCTGCAGATTTGACCGATTTGGAGCGCCTTGATTCATAGATTGCGGTGATAGAGACATGTTCTCAGGTTGTGAGTCTGTTATATGTACAGTGAAATTCGTTTCTTGCTGTCGACCATGCCGCAGCTCGCAATGTGGGTGTCTGTCTCTTCAAGCCATTTCCTGGCCTCGTAGACCGCCGCCCTTCCCCGAGTCGAAAGCGCACTCTGCACCCTCGATCTCTGACAGCTGTTGCTCCTAGGAAACGATTCGACTTTCGTGTTAAGAAATAGTGCTGATTCGGATAAAGATATCAAAAGCCTTGAAGCTTGCGACAGGCTAGGAGTGCAAGTCGAGGTGACGAGTCAGGAGCGGCGAGCGATGCTTCAGGTCGTGCGGTCAAAGCCCGAGGCATGAATGGAAAGCAGCGGGGCGCGGGACGTCGGGAGGGCAGGGATCCTAAATAAGGTTAGTAAACATCCATAACCGTAATGTAACTTACACTAGCAAGATCTTGACCAAGAAAAGCGATTGGTTGGCAGAAACGTACGGAAGACGAGCAAGTTTCGTCAGATACGAGAAAGCAAGTACATCTAGGTACATCTACGAGACTACAAGTACTGTAGCACCGTTGAAGCCCCCAAGGTACCTGTAACCTTGTCCACGATTGACTTCTAGCATTTACTTGTTTGGCTTGCTGTGTTGACTGAAATATCTCAGACATCGTCCGTGGCACAGTTGATTTGGGGTGATTCTATGACTGAAGAGCTATTTATACGAGGGGATATAGGTACCTTGGCCAGACATCGTCCTTGGTGGAGTTGATTTGAGGTAGTTCTATGACTGAGGGAGTTATTTATACGAGGAGACATGTAAGTAGGCACAGTCATTCCTTCATCCATTCTTTCATTCATTCCGTCTGTCCTCTTCTAATCACAAACTTCGTCCGTTGGCCCTTTTCCAACCTCCACTTGCGAACCATGAAGTTTCTTCGTCGGATAGACGTCACCTTGCTGGCAGTACTGGGGCTAGTTTCCACACTTGGAGCGTCTTCGGTAGCAGAGAAGAGAACAGATGCCATTTCAATCAACGAGAACAACATGGCAGCGGTGGGCGCAGGTGCTATAGCGCCTCCGCCGTCACTGACGACCAAGAAAGCCGTTCTTCCAGCTCCATCTTGGTCCGACCGGCCCACTGGTTACCCTGGTGGCCCGCCGGCACCGACGACTAATGCTCCTCCACCTCTGCCTATCGGAAAACTACAATACGATGGCCACAATTATACCCAAGGAGCCGCCATGCAGTGGTGCAAGGTCAAAGAAGTATGGGTATCACACTTCGGCTATTGGGGATTGGGGGTTCACAGGGGCAGCTACGACAAGATCGAGATCTGGGGCAGGAATTGGCCCGAGAGCGATGTAGGCCGGAAGGGAGAACATCTAAAAGAGTCTTTGAAATATCGTATCATCAGTGGTGCCGTAGAGCACTGGCAATTCAAGAGGTGCAAGAATGAGAAATACTGCGACAGGGGTTTTCAATGGTACGCCAAATTCCACTCGATATCTGAATCTACCCAAGCAACTTTGAAGATGGTGGAAAACGCCATAAATGATTATGCCCCGAAGCCGGATCAGGCCGTTGAGATTGGAAAGGGACCTGGAAATGATTTGTGCTCAGGTGAAGGACCAGACAGGCATGGTCGTAATGAAGGGCGATGGGAAAGCCACTTGATAACTTGAGAGGCCAATCCTGGCCAGGGCTCGTCGTTCGAGGGATGAAGACTTATTGGTGTGGGTTTTGATGTCGGCCAGGGCCAGGCATAAAGCGGTGCGCAGTAAGGCGCGACGTCTCGGTGGTAAAATCGGAAAGCGGAAGAGGTACAGAGGGCTTCATTATGTTGTTCTTGATTAATTACAGTATTTCTAGCGCGCTTCTGCACCCCGCATTGTGGAGTCTGCTTCTGTCAAGCAAGCATCACGTCGCTCTGCAGCCAAGTGATCGCGGTCGATTTCGAGGATGAGACATCCATTGTTCAAGGACGTGGACGATCGAGAGCGCCTGCGATATCTGGTCAGTGAAGGACGTGATGTCTCCAGGTCCAGAAGCTGATGTTCCGGTGATGCGCTCAAGCCACCGCAGTTTCATCTACCGCGATTCGCAAATTTCGCTGCCGACATAGATCAGCACTGCTGACTGAGGTCACATTTGACAAGACTTCCAGTGTTGTCACCGCGGACCGCAGCAATTTCATCCTTTGAGCGGCTCGGTCTCTGGCCGAGGAAAAGTGTATCAGTAACTTGTCAAAGCCACATGGAGACTGCGGATGTAGAGGTTTTTCCTGCACTCGGTGGTGTCGGCTTAGAATAACAGGGCTTTTGATTGATTTGTCCCAATCCGACTTGTTTCCCAGCACGAGCTACGGAGAATGCAGTATCTGGCAAGGCATGCCTCTATCGCAGTAAGTCCCGTCTGATTACTTGATGACAATCATCAGAGGCGTCTCAAGAACCTGATGGAGTTCGCGAATCGACTGTGGTGATCCAGATGAAGCTAAGCTTTGGATCGACAGTGTTGATTTGCAGAACATTGTGAGCCCTTTGTGGGCCCCGTACTGTTTAAATCCTCCGCGGTCCCGAATCATGTCCGTATCTCGCTTCCCCCTCCGTAAGACTAACGACGAATACAGCGTGTTCTTGCGTTGGTCGATTGGTCCATGTGGGGATAACAAAATGCGGCTTACCAAGCAATCGTTCTAGATCTGGTGAGCATGACTTGCGTGATGATAACGCATACCAACGCTCGCGACCGGCTCGAATAGACGATGGTCCATGTATCGTTACAGACGTCCAGTATCGTCTCCGAAGCTCGTGCTGTAATTACGAAGGATTCTTGCCGGCCACATTCAACGACATGCGTCTGTCTTTTCGCCATAATCGCTTGCCATGAAATCGAAGACCAGATGTGAATCCAAGTTGTGCTGCTCCCTGTGATGATAATGAAGATGCGACATCGGAGAGACGGCACGGCTGGACCCGAGGCTTCGACTTCACTTCACATTGTTGTTTGGAGCGCATAGTAGACAACAGGTGATTGTTCAAGATTGCGACTCGCAGTACGATCTATTCGGACACATTCTTGCCACGTCAACAGACGTGTGTTTAACATCCACTTCTGAAGTTGTTGTAATCCATCTGACCTTCGACCGAAATGCCGTCTCCCGGGCTGAGTCTGCGTACCGCACTCGAATATACCGCCATAGCCATTGCACTTCTCGCCTTTTTCGGCGGATCCAAGATACAATCATTTCTAGTATCAGGAGAGAAGAATGCACCAATAGAGAATGCTCTGGTGTCACAAGACAAGATTGAATCACTGGTATATCCGGCTTCTGATCTACAATGTTCGGATCATCCACTAGAGGTCCATATCTTCTCAAGAGCACCATTGATCATATACATACCAAACTTTGTATCTGACGAGGAGGCGAAGCATCTGGTAGATATATCGTAAGCATTCCTTTCTCAATCCCCGTCTCGCACTTTCGTACATGTTACAACACGCACATCTACATCATCAGCAATACCTCTCCTCATCCTCACTACCACTCCAAAACTTCCGAAATCCACCCTATCACCGACTTAAATTCCGACTTACCCCTAACAGCGCCGCCCACTGGACACCAAGCACAATCTTCAACGGCGGCCACGAGACCCACGACACCAGCATCCGCAAAAGCGAAAAGGCCCAAATCCCACGCGACCACACAGTGCAATGCATCGAGCAACGAGCCCTCTCATTCCAAGGCTGGCCAAGCGACACCTTCATCGAGCGCCTCTGGACGCAGCGCTACACCCGCACAGGGCACTACGCACACCACTACGACTACTCGAGCGCGTCCGCCAGCGCGCGGCGCGTCAGTACCTTCATGGTCTACCTGGCGGCGAACTGCAGTGGCGGAGGGACTAATTTCCCACTGCTGGAGCGTCCGGCGGATCGGCGGTGGTGTGAGTTTGTCGAGTGTGGGGACTTGGGGGAGGGGGTGCAG
>Ga0058702_10000150_pt1 | contig 44376 bp, 34 predicted proteins | sample AgamicOrSfe_FD_83781 | JGI IMG/M metagenome (GOLD analysis project Ga0058702, IMG submission 83781) | Agave microbial communities from Guanajuato, Mexico - Or.Sf.e | ecosystem: Host-associated > Plants > Phyllosphere > Phylloplane/Leaf | place: Guanajuato, Mexico | collected 2012-05-30 | reverse complement strand
TGTCAGGATCAGGTCAGGATCAGGATACCGCGGAAGTTAACCTGATTAGGCTATGATCTACTCATGAATCGCGCTCCTGATTCTACCTGATTTTACGAAGTATACGCTTTCTTAGGAACTTGTTAGGTCGGCTTTTGAATTGTCAGGTTACTACAATAGGAAACCTGAAATCTACCTGACACCTGATAGAGATTCCATCAGGTTGGCCAAACCTAACAAATTTCCGGTGCAAAACCCGAACCTGACCTGATTCTGACTTTCGAAGTATACGCAGCCTTATACTAATAATACTACATGTACCCTACATCCACGATGCGGCTCATGTCTTCGTATCACCCGCATTATGGATGCTACGCTTTCCATACGCACTCCATACAGGCAACCCTGTGACTCGGGACGCTACATGCTATACAAACGACATGACTAGCATCGCTGTTCCACAAACGAATCAGTCGTCAGGCGAGTAAAATAAATCACAAGACGATGTCCGAAATCGGGCACAGGAGGAATCATATGACATGTATTGTCGAGCTGTTGAGGGAAATGCTACCAGGCTGCAACTGCTCGCTCTTACATTTCGAACGAGTATAACGATCTCTGATGCCGTAGTGTTGCCCCATATCACATCTCCCACAGTGTTTCCGGTGTTTCTCGCGTCAATCGGTTGCACATGCCATATCCACGATCGTCAGCGGCAGGGAGAAGGCAGAGTCGCAAGCCTCCGGTCGAGACCCCACAAAATTCAAGACATCCTCCAATGCTTTCCAACTTTTCTGCAATGACGTGGGTACCATCCAAGATCGGCATGATCCTTGCGCATATCATGACATTCTTCTCACCAGCCTCCCCTTTTTCCCAGAACCACTTAAGGAAACCAGCACTGCCACACTTTGCGCCTGATTGACACGACTCACGCGACGCGCAAGAAAGATATTCACTACCCCTGCTCGAAACCCGCCCTACCCATACCCACAACCCGATCAACCGCCAACATGAGCGAGCAGCAACGCGACCGACCTCTTCATGAGCTCCTCTCCCGGGACATGGTCGACATCTATGTCGGACCGGAGAACACACACTGGGTGCTGCACGAGAAACTGATCTGCTACCGCTCGCGCTTCTTCCGTAACATCTTCTACAACGAGCAATCGCGCTCCAAAACCTTCGGCCTGCCCGATGACGAAGACGAGCCCTTCAAGCTGTTCGTGGGATGGCTCTACAGCAGCTCAGTGCCGGTCCCACGTGAGGAGAAAGACCTCGGTTCCTTGTTCGATCTCTACCTCATGGCCGAGCGCTGGGAAATCAGAGGGCTAGTCATTGATGTTCTGGAGACTGTGAGGAGGTTCTACCATGAGAACGAGACGTACCCCGGCCTGCGCCGTGTGCAGTACGTTTACGCAAACACCGAGGTCGATAGCCCGATGCGCCAGCTGTTGGTCTCTGCTATTGCGAGATTCTTGGTTCTGGGCGAGGGTATTCCACAGCACTGGGACAAGGCGCTCAGGAAGAACGGTCAATTGGCCGTCGATATCATTCTTGCGGTGCAGAAGTGGGGCATCGAGAGGGAGAGGGTGCCGGATGTCAGGCAGGAGAGTGTTATTCCTATCCTCGAGGATTCGGAGCAGTCGAGAGGTCACAAGATGGAAGAATCTATCGAGGAGCCAAAGGAGGAGCCAAAGGATGAGGACGAGACTATGACCAACGGCATCAAGGAGGAGCCACAGGATGATGATGAACAACAGGAGCCAAACGGCGTCAACGGCCACGACGAGTAACATGTGGCATGGTCAGATTTGGGTGTTGGAGTAGTGTACAACAGACTGATGGCAGCACGGTTGTTTGAATCATTAGCGCAGTTCGTAATGTATAGCACATCTTCAATTCTACCACAATCGAACACGCAGCGTTTCTTCATCAGCCAACCGTCCTCCTCGCCTGAGGCATAGCCTTTTTCTCCCTCTGCGACTCCTTGAGTCTGCGCCTTTCGATAGCTCTCTCTCTCTCCTTGCCCTTCATAGACTCGAACTTGTTGACCAGAGCCTGCTTCTTGATATCCGCCTCCTTGAGGTAGTACGGCTTCTTGCCCTGCGCCACAGCCTCCTTCTCCTTCTTGCGATGTTCCCTGATGACATTTTGTTCCCTCTCTTTCTCCAATCGTGAGCGTTTCTTGTTCTCCATGCCCATCAGTGTGCGCTTCAGCTTCTGTGTGTCCTCTTCCGATTTGCTCTTCTTGATCGCCGCTTTCAGCTCGTTCATCTCCGTCGCCTCGTAGTCGTGCAGGAAGGAGTAGTTCTTGTCGATCCGTGTCGGGTCGACCAGGCCGGCCATGGCGCCGAATCGTGGATCGCGGACTTTGCGCTTTAGTACTTCGACCACGTCCCGCCGCCGCGAGACTTGGTATTTGGTCGACTGCGACATAGGGGCGTGTTTCGACGATCTCGCGCGAGGTTGTTCGTTGTCTGAGTCGCTGCCTTCCGAGTCGTCTTCTGAATCTGTTGCTTTCTCTGCAGTTTTGCTCGTCCTCCGCTTCGAGTCCTTGCTTGGCTTGTCCTTCTCATCGTTCGTGGTCGCCAGTCCCTTGGCCTGCTTCAGCTCTCGTAGTCGTGCTCGCAAAGCTTCCAGCTTGTCCTCTTGCTGTGGTGTGGTGTCGGACCCTCTCTTGCGCTTCTTCGACATTGAATCCTGAGCTTTGGCTAATGTGCCGAATGAGATCTTCTTCAACTGCTCTTGTGCGTCTGGTTCTTGCTCTTCATCTGCATTGTATAAGCTTCTGTTCGCAGGTATGCAACATAATCTCGCGACTCACCGTCCTCTTCCTCACTCGCATCATCATCGTCACCTGAACTCATGATATCTCCCACGTCGCCAGTCTCCAACACTGAGGGCGACGAGCCTCCGTCGACATCAAAATCATCTCCTTCATCTTCCGACTCATGCGCGCGAGCCTTGACTTTCTGGTTCCACTTTCCCATGACGTTTGAGTTATGAGAAAGGCCGAATTCGATTTCTTAATGCCGGAAAAGGTTCGATGCGAGTTTATTTATCGCCGGAGATTTCTCGTCAAAAAGTCCTCCAAGTTTGGGGTTCGCCAGGCGTTCGGCCCACTTCCGAGCAGGGCACAGACCTTCGGGAACAACACCTGCAAGCGTGACAAAAGTTTGAATGACGTTGTTCGTTATCATGGATCGTGTGCCTAGATAATATCACGGCATTCGCAACTCCGTGCCTGTGATTCCTCAATCTCGCTTTTGGTTGCATCGTCTCTAATCTACCTTTTCGACATCATACTGAGTCATTGGTCTCTTCAGAACCTTCGTCTGATACCTCACTTGCATCTGTCAGCCTTGTAAACACAGCACCGCCAACATGAAGATCTTGACCAAAGAGGAAGAGCAAGAGCATTACAAGTAAGTAGTCGAAGTAGCTGCCATTCTAATGGATCGCAAAGCAGCAGATTGACACATCCAGTGCCACTCTCATAGGAGGTGTCGGCGGTGGTGCCGCCGGTCTCGCATTCGGTGCCCTAGGTGTCTACGCAGCCTCAGCTCGCTATCCAGCATTCCGCCATTTGACACTGCCCTTCCGCACCTTCTTGGCCGTGTCCTCTGGAACCTTCAGCGCCATCATTGCCGCCGACAGCTACAGTCGCTCGTACGAGCGCGCCCGCCACCCGGAGAACGAGTATACAGACTCGCAGCAAACGATTCAGCAACAGATCGAAGCGCAGAAATCCAGTTTGCAGCGCGCACAGGACTGGGCCTCGGACAATCGCTACAGTATCGTCTTCGGCTCCTGGGTGCTGGCCATGGGTACCTCTCTCGGTATCGTTGGTCGCAACCCGTACCTCTCCGGTCAGCAGAAACTCGTGCAGGCACGTGTGTATGCGCAGGGATTGACGATTGCGATCGTGATTGCGTCGCTGGCGCTCGAGGCCAAGGACGCTGGTAAGGGCAGCGGACGGTGGGAGACTGTCAAGGTGTTGGACCCAAATGATCCTACGCACAAGAACATGATTGAGAAGAAGATACACCACGAGAAATACGCCGGTGAGGACCAATGGATGGGTGAGTTCTGCAACTGCGCTTCAAACGGAGTACCTGACTGACGTGTGACAGATATGGTTAAGGCTGAGGAGGATCGTATTGCGGAGCGCGAGCGCGAGGTCAAGGCGCAGGAGGAAAAGGACGCGAAGAAGGGAAAGAAGGTACACCACAAGGACCCTGAGCACGGCGAGACCAAGAAGACCGTTCGTGCTCCTTGAGTGGTTGGTTGAGACCGGATTGGTCTTCCCTCCCGAGCCTTTCGAAGCCCAGGTCTAGGTTGATTAATAAATGCATATACGTCAAAGATCTGTTTTGTCTATATTTCGTGCATGATACGACGCTCAATGTCTCATTTACAGCATGCTGGGTAGCTATCTGGACTGCTCAGTACATTGTTGAGTATGAAAGGAACAGGAGTACCTGTATACTCTTGTGGATCGCGACTGGAATTTAAGTCGCTTTTGCGGGGAACACTACGTAATGTGAACTCTTTCACCGTCGGACGGTAAAGATGATTTCATGATCTGTAATATCACACTTTCAACTACGAGCCACTTGTATGAACCGAAATTGACCATGGATTGTTCGACTCGAAGCCCTGCCTTTAATCTGATTGTCGATGACTGCGACACTTTTATCCAAACCCTAAGATACACTACTCTAGGAGCTGAGTAGACGTAAGCTACACAGCTTCATGGTTCGAGGATGCAAAGCGCCAACACAAACTCGAGATCCGCGTCGAAGACGGTCTAGTAAGCCATCAGTCACCTGTCGGGTCTAGCTCAGAGTAGGAGGAGAATGTGTTCGAAGCTGTCGAAACACCCACAAAGCGCCGTAATAGCAACACCTTTGCCAGCCTCGCGAAGCGCCGCAGAGTTGCAATGGTCGCCGACAGTCATTACACAGATGCGATCATTGCACAGCATGGCCATCAGCTCTTTCCTCAGCCATAGTATGGTATTGCTTCTAGTTTATGGAGTGCGCTGACACCTGACTGCGAACCTGTGGGTCTAAGCTGTCCTCGTACAGGATAGAGGATGAATAGGCTGGTACAGTATACTGACACCGCGGGTAGCAACCTCGGTATTGTTGCTTGCTTCGCCTTCTTATTGTTGTCTATGCATTCTCTCACTTCGGGCCACTCTACTTCTTAATTTCGCATGTGTGGGTACGATTCGTTGGTCAGCTTCTCTTTCACTTCGTATCACTTGTGTTTCCGCACCGAAAACCGATTGAAGCTCTACCAAGCCTTGGGTACACTTCACTTGCGCTGAATTCAGCGTATACAGCAATTCACTTACGGCTCACTTGCGATTATTACACTCATTCGCGCGTCAGGGAGTGTTTCATCTTCATTCTTAATCAGTTCCTCGATCGCATATCTATCTCCATCGCCTACTCCCTTCTTCTTCTTTTCTTCCTATACCACAACTTCGCCCTCCCCTTACTCTTTCTTCGATGACCCCTATCAACGCTTGATTCTTTTCTCGTGTCCTTAGCTGCTCGTCGTTGCTCCGCGTTGCGACCGATTTCCATGAAGATCTTCCACGATCTGAACAACCATTCGTCACCATGAGCGACAGTCGTTCTGTCAGCCCGAGCAACACGCTCTTTGTGTCTCGCACGAAGCGTCAACGCTCAGAACATGCTGAAGCAGGCGCAGAAGCCGATGCACAATCAACGATTCCCCCTCAGCCATACAACTACTACGGCCAACCATTGATTGACTACCAGTCCGGCAACGAATACCAATACGACATACACGAACAGCCCCCCGATCTCCCAACGAACGATCCGTCTTTCAAGAAGGTCGAGGAACTTAACGAGCAGATCGTCGATTGCGTTCTCGACACCATCAAAGGTTTGCAGGATCATGGTGAAGAGTTCGCCAATCTCGTCAAAGACCTGCAGAAGAAGAGGACCGTCAACTATGGACGTCCGATCAGGATTGGAGTGACCGGTGACTCTGGTATGGGAAAGTCGAGCGCCATGAATTGTTTGCTAGGCAAAGAGGGTCTTACGACCACAGTAAGTCCAATATATGAACCCAGCGCTGATTCAGTGATTGTTTTGCTAACCCAATTAGAACGATGCCGACGGCCTTTCCTGCACCCAGGTCGTACAAGAGTTCAATGATGCAAAAGGATTGGCACACAATTACAAGTCAGAGATCGAATTCAAGCCAAGGGACGTTATCTCTACAGACATTGCGCGCCACTTCCGCGAGTATTATCGGTACACCTTTCGCAACCGGAGAAGAGCAGGCGAAGAAGGAAACTACGAAGATGATGACTATGATTACGAGGGTTCTGGAGATCTTTCGACACAGGCAGAGGAATTTTTTCTCACAGTCTTCAGCAATGTCGATGGCTTCGATAGCGAAGAAACGCTCGAATCGACTTTCGAGAAGGCCAAGAGCTGCGACGACACAGTCATGCTCACACGCTTGAATAAAGCTATGGATCGCATCTGGGCTTCGTTGGAGTTGACAAAGGAGAATTCTGTCTACGAACTCGTCGCAAACACTCCGACTGAGATGAACGCGCTACTCAATCGTTTCATCGACCGCAAGTCGGACGACTCAGAAGCCTTTTGGCCAATCGTCGCCCGCGTTCGGACTTACTTCGACTCTGCGCTGCTGGGTCAAGGATTCACGATCGCCGATTGTCCTGGTATCACCGATACAAACAAGCAGAGACGCGAGTGCTCTGAAAGCTACATGGCAACATGCTCAGCAGTCCTAGTCGTCGGTGACATTATACGAGTCGGTACAGATTCGTCAATCCGGGACTACCTCCAGAAATACCGTCAATTGAAGAAGAGCTCGAACATCATCCTTATCGCAACCCGTATGGACCTACTTCAAACAGAGCTTAAGGGCCTTGACAAAACCAACCAGCAAAGACTCGCAGCAATCGAAAAGAAAGCACGCGATGCCTATGCAGAGATGGAGAAGGCTCAAGCTGAAGAAGACACAGCGACGTCTGGCGCTACCAGAGCCAGCGAGAAGGAGCAACTCAGGCTAGTCAAGGCCCGTGAGCTTGCGACCAAAACCAACGATGAAGCCGTAAGGCAAGTCAAACGGGAGAAGCTCCTCATTCGTAGCGAAGGCATCGAGGCGAAACTGCTGAAAGAGTCGAACAAAAGCGGATCTTACTTCCACGGCATTCGCTGCATTCCTGTCGGAAGCTTGAATCAACTGAAGTACATCCAAGGCTTCACGTCTAACAAACCGGAAAAGACACCTGCGCTAGGACCTACAGAAGATGGCTTTCGAGCACTGCGGGCAGCCCTGAGCGAGATGGCTCAAGCAGGTCGTCTCGAGTCACTAAAGCGACACTGCACTGAGACGATGCAAATCTCGATCAATCGACTCATCCTTACACTGGACAGCACAGTTGCGCAACGCAAGGGTGACCTCCTTCGCATTATCGACGACAAGAGTGCAGAAGTCGCCCTACCCGTCAATGACTACGTCAAAGCACTCGTCACCATCTTCGAGACTTGGGTGCAGGTGCCAATGGAGGCCAAAGTGAACACGACCTGGATTGTGGCTGCTGGCCAAGTCATTGAACAGTTCGCCAGGGAGTACAAGAGTCCACGGACCATGCTCGCCTTTTGCAAGAAAGAAGGCGTCTTCAAGCCTCAGAACAAGGAACGCAAGGACTGGAACTTCTTGCTTCTCGAACCGACCATGCCCGACATCGACGGCTTCGTCAACCAGATGAAGACAGCTTTCACACCTATGAAGAATGAGATCAAACACGAGCTGCGCAAGATCTTCACTGGCCCCGAAGGTGTCAGGAAGGAGCTCGAAGCAAACGAGAACTTCGGCGGCAAGACGATGGATGCGTTCTGGTCTCAGTTTGAAAAGCACATCAGAAATGCAGAGCACTCCTGCGACTTGGTTTTCGAAGCCATCTGCGCAGATTTCGAGCTATGCGTGCAACAGCTGTACAGCGACGGCTCTCAGCACGACTTCCACGCCGCAATGAACGTCCTCTACACTGACATCATCAGTCCGAGGAAGTTCAAGAAGGGCCAGAAGGGCATTACAGCAGACCGCTGGGCTTATCTCAAGGCCGGTGTCACGAAGACCAGTGCAAGAGCCCCGTTCCCTTCTTTGGTTCTTTCGTTCAGAAGGAACTTCGTTTCGATCCTCAACAAGCACCACGGCACCATCTCCGACATCATCGCCGAGCCCTTCGAAAACATCCGACAGGATCTGAACGCCCTCTTCAGACAGAACGACGACATCGACGATGAAGCCAGAGCAGTAGTCAATCACGCTCTGAAGGTGGCTTTAGCTCAAGTCAAGGTCTATCAGGACGAGCAGAACAAGTATCTGGTTAGATTGCACAAGTCCGAGGAGGCGAGACACCGCGCTAAGAAGGCAAAGATTGAAAAGGAGGATTAAGAGATATTTGGGTACGAGGCTTTTACAGCTGGTCAGGTACAGATGCGATCGCGTGATCGCAAGTTGGATCAGAACACAGACAGGATATGAGGCTTCTACAGCCAGTCAGATAGCAAGACAGACTCACAAAATGGCGAATGGAACTGAGAAACAACAATCATTGAGCCTCACACAGTGCCGTGATCGTCCATCCTACAAATGCTCGAACTCCGCCATATACAATGTCATAGGAGCTCTCTAGATCGAAGTCTTCCTCGTCTTAATAACCGCATGACCAGGACCACATAACGAAACAATCCGACGAGTGCCATAGCTCCAACGATCAGCATAGAGGATTGACATCCTGTAAGTCGTCCAGCCTTTGCTTTCGCGACTTCTGTTCTAGATCACGACCGAAGTTGTCGACCGGCCTGGTAGAATCAGGTATGAACTCGCTTTGTTGCTGAGATAGCGAGAGCAGAGTACTGGCGACCATAGGTACGATCTCGTAGTTTGATTGTTTCGTGTAGAGATTTGGCGGTATTTGGACTTGGTGCTCATGTGTGCTTCCGCTGTAGCCTACCGGCAACTCGACGGGCGTATCAAGGTGCGCCGTAACACATCCGCCGTCTGTGCAGTTTGCCGATAAGGTCTCGCTTAGTACCAGTGTCTCTTGGAGGTGCGACCTCTAGAGCGGTGTCCCGTCTTCTGCGACTGCTCGACCTTCCACTATGGATAAAAGACCAGGGCGATCCAGTTTGTCTCGAAGCCTTCTTTGACTGTAGATCCGATCAGGACAGGCTCGTCAGTCCAAGTCTGAGCTCTGTAGAGACTCCAGCGTGCGACGGTGGTGGCGCTATTCCAGGACACGTATATCCGTGGTGAGGAGCTGGTGTTGGCAGCGTAGGCATATACATTAGGTACCGTGAGCGAGGGTGTCGATGTCCAGTACGTGGTAAATGCGCGAATATTGAGACTAGTTAATAGGGTTAGGAGCATTTTGGGCAATTACCAATGTCTAGCATTGGAACAGTCGTTAGCATACTCATTGATAACTCGATGATCGAAACAGAGAGGACGAAGCAGGATCGCAATTCCATTTGCTTACCTACGGTGGTCAAGTATTGCCTACCTGGACGAGCATGCTGGACGCTATGCGGACTTGTGTTCGTCGGCTTACACCTTCCGTTGTCATGACAGAGGTCAGCAAGCAACACTGCTGTCTTGTCAGAAGCATCATCATCTCAAAGTCATGAATCCGATGATAAGCAGGAGACCATTGTGGTCGTGGGAATGAAATAGAGAAGAGATGACTTGTCAGACGGCCGGTACTCACGGTCGTAGACGAACGCCAAGACCTTTCAGACTTCACCTCATAAATGTCACTTGGACTGGACCATTCGAGCCTCCAGGTAAGTCTCGAGCGGACAAGATCGTTATTCGATAGGCTGTACACTGCTGCCAACCTTGATTACACAGTACCGCAACATCATATCCACGCTGTGAACACTAGTCGACAGGGCAGACCACAGCCCTCTAGGTAGGCCATCGACACCATGTGAAAGTGAGGTTGTTCTGGTCTCAGGAGTCGAGTGCTTGATACGGCTAGTGGGAATATGATCCGTCCTGCTGAGTGAATAGAGAGAGCTTCACAGGTATATTTCAATAATGCTTCTCCGCTTACTCTGCCTTCACTCAACAATCAACATTCTTCACTGACCACGATCTCAATTACCACCAATCCACGATATGCAGAGTTCTTCTCCGTCTGCTATCTAAGATAATCACACCCATCGTACGACCGCACCCTTCTGTTGCTCAGATCAACTTGCTGACTAGCATAGATGGCTCCAGGTGTGGATAGGCTCTCTAACCTGCCCCAAGAGTTGAAAGACGAGATCTTCGACCTCGTCCTGTGCGATGATGGTTATCGCGAGCATTTCACCTCCTTTCACAATTACGAGGGGCTTCTTCCCCATCACAGAATCCCGCATCTCTTAAAAACATCCAGGCTTCTTAGAGACGAAGGATCTCAACGCTACCTTAGTCGATGCGTCGTCACTCTCGAATGCGGTCAACGTGCATTGAGCAACTTCACCGAATGGCTTAATTACTTTGGTCCCCTTACAAAGTACCTTAGGAATATTAGGCTCCGTACGGGCAGGAGCGAAGCCGACGTATACAGGGCAGTGATGATGAAAGACAACAGACCATTCAATGCACCCTTACCAAGTGTTGGTATCCCACTGCGTGTCATCATGCCAGAGCATGACCAACCGACCACCAGCTTTCCAAGATATCATGGACCGCAACTCTACTTTGGAGACAATCAGGAACCCTACAATCCGGACTTGGCGTTTACAATCAGCCAAACTATCAGGACTGCCGAAGAACTCACATCAAGCGAAGACTTCCTCTGCTCGATATCGATGTGGCCTGAGGACGCCAGACGTGCGATCGCGGCTCTCCAAGCTATTGCGCGCCACAGCTCGCTTTTTTCTGACGGGAAGAAAATGCACATTGAAGCGTGGACATACATTGCATGGTACGTAGCGATAAGAGTCAACCGGGGAGGAGAATTTCCTCAGATGTGCGAAGATTGGATGAGTGGCCGAAAGGATCGTTTCGAGTGGTTCTGCTGAGAAGGCCAAGGAGGTCATCAAAGCCAGCAGTAAGGTCGTATCGGATGGATGATAACATGATGAGCAATGCCACACACTTCTGCAACCAATGCGAGCGTGACCCAGTGTCGGAACCATTTCGTGCCCCATTGGTATACTGATGTGAGTATGGCTGGATCTGATGGTACTGTCATATTACCGATGGAGTCTACCGAGCTCGCTTTCGAGCTGTATCTCGAATGGCCCGGCGGCTCTGGCCTTTCATGCACTAGTCGAATGGAAGACGGACAGCCAACGGTCGGGTTGGACGTGCGTTCGCCGGCGGAGGCGTGTCTGTGGTGTACGGAGATCATCTGTTCCGGAATCATCTGCATCGCACTCAGCCTCGATCTGCAGCGACAGTGCTTGCGGACTGGAGTAGCAGACAGCGTGATGCACATTCTTCCACAAGTGCATATAGAGTAGCCAATCGCAAGGAGATGGGTAAGAAAACGACTTTTGAGAAAGATCCTACGGATCCTCTACTACGCTGCACCTAGTGGTCGCCCTCCAAAGAAACCACTAGTCATGTTCGAAAGGCAACATGCCATGCAAGCCAGAATAGCGTCCATAGTGGTGGGAGAAACCAGGTCAGCGACCGTCAATGAAAAAAATAAGAAATACTAGCAGCTTTGTCCGTCGTATGCAATCAGCCATATCGACCTTCACTCTCTCGCTCGTCAGTCTCCGCCATCTCTATCCAGTTCCCGGCAACATTTGCACACCTGAACCGACCCGTTACCGTCCGGAAGCGCTCGGTGTGTAAATCTCGGATATCTTGTCGTTCCTTCATTAGATAGGGGGTCCCAGCCAGCTTTTCGTCCGCTCTGGAAGGGTAAACCCAGATTGCTCAATGTAGATGATTCGTGATGGATTATATTTGAAAATTCAACTGGGTGAGGTGTCGTTGATTTGGCTGATCATCGTCCGTCGCTCATGCGTCGTTTGGGCAGTCGGCCTGGAGGTGACCTGGCTGCTTGCAGCGGTAGCAGACTTTTTGGAAATCAGCTGCGCACTTGTGATATCGTGGTGGACTCGGACTTACCACGGTCGCCAGATCCTCCTTGCGAGCTTGGGCAGTCCCTGCTGAGATGCTGAAAAGGTTAGCCATCGATATGACTTGTGCGGGATACGAGGCAACTCACTCCGACCTCGCCGCAACCGTAGCACTTCTGGCCCTGAGTGCAATCCCTGCTCATATCTGCGAGTGTTAGCACGAAGCCCGTGGTCCTAGAGATGTAGATGCTTACGGCCGAAACCTCCGCAAGAGTAGCTATGACAAGTTAGAATAAAGCTAAACAATGATCGGAGATGAAAACTTACCAAGTGGTCTGACCACGGCCACCCTGCTGGCCACCGTAGCCGCCCTGGCCACCGAAGCCGCCCTGCTGGTATCCACCACCGAAGCCGCCCTGGCCGCCCTGGGAGCAGTTTCTGGCGATGCTGGTTTTGTTAGCGATGAAGACTTCTTGCGCGGATGGATCTGAATACTCACTGTCCAGTCTGACCGCACTTATAGCACTCTTGGCCGCCGGATCTGCCTTGGAATCCGCCTGCACCACCCTGGGCTCCAGAAGGGCAATCTCTCGAAATGTGGCCAGTCTCGCCACACTGGTAGCAGGACTTTGGCTTAGCAGCCTCTTGACACTCCCGAGAAAGATGGCCTATGAATATTCTTAGCCTTCATATCACCGGTGACAAGTGTGTCATTCTGATTTACCTTGTTGTCCGCAGTTGTAGCAAGTTGGGCTTCCCTTGGTTGGGCAAGCAGCCGACAAGTGGGAAGGGTCTCCGCCTATATCCGTGTCAGAACGCTGTGCTTTCTGTGCTTCCATATCCCAAGAAAAATCAAAGAAATTCTTCTTGTCGCGCGAGTCGAAAAACGACAGTTGTGGTTCCACCTCTTAGATTGAGATTAGAGAGAATGACCAAGACTGACAGTTGTAGCACGCTCTTGGAGCACCGCCGCCGAATCCGGACTGCATATTGATAGTGTGTGAGAAGATAATTTGAGCTGTAGTGGGGTGTCAGCGCAAAGTTGCGTCTCGAGCGTGAAGTCGGCAATCTGCCAAATCTCCTCCAAAAGAACATACCTTGAGACTGAGTGTTCGAAAGTAGCGATCTGATATGATCTGAAAAATTGGTAGTCTTCGTCGAGTGGGAAAACTTCGAGAGTAAAGACTGAAGGATTGTAGTGCGAGAAGTTCTGTGGAGGATCGAGCGTAAAATCAAAGGACCCAAAGTTCAACCATAGCTCGGCGTGGTCAGCGTTTTGCCGCACATATAATTGTGGGACCCCGCTTGGACCCCACGTGCCGGACGCCTTGGCGGATGAGGTCAGGGTCTCCGGCATTGTTGCTGCATACAGATACAAGTGTACTTGCGAATATCACGGTCTGCTCTGTCTCGAGTCAGCAGTATGTCCAAAGATATTCCACAGGTGTGGCCGGGATTGTTGTGTTCAGAGCAGACACTGGTTGATATTCTTTCTTCAATCTTTCAGGGGTATATTCAGCTGTCTCGTATCATGTTGCTCCAATAGCGTCCTCCTCAAACCCCGGACCTCGCAAACGCGTAGAGCTCTGGTCTCCAGACAGTCATGGGCGAGCTCACACACTGCATCAGCTCAAGTCGTCCCATTGGTTCCCTCCTCTACTCCACTCATATCCGTCCCAGGCAACTGCGCCGTGCTCTGACACCCAGGGCAATTATGAATGAGCTCATGCGCCGTAACATCACAATCGATGCAAAAGTGATTGTGACAGGACGGACACGCATACCGACTCGACTCTGATGCACCCTGCGCGCGTCTCTGTGCAGACTTCTCGCCATTCCTCGCTTGGCCATTCGAAGCGTGCTGGTGTGGAGCAGCGGGAAACGGAGCCAGACAGCCGTAGCATTGCACGCTTCCTTTCCTCCTGGCTTTCTCCCAGCTCACTTCGATCCAGTTCTTCAGCGGGAAGAGGTGGTGGTAGGACCGGGCGAGATGGGTTGAGAGGATGAGCGTGAGGTCGCAGGTTGGACACGTTGCTGGCAGACTGCATACTTTGGCCTGGCAGCGACTGCAGAGATAACCACCTCTTGTGAGATTACCGTGACATGCACATAGCGTTGGTGTTTCCTCCACAACGCGGGACGGAAAGCCCATCATGAGTAGAGCTGCCGCATTTCTCTTCTGCATCTCCGTATCTGTAGCTCGCACCACTGGGGGTGTAGTGATGGCCATGAACAGCTCGCGGTAGTTGACTTCGTCGAGAGCAACGCTGTAGGAGCTATCGTCACCGCCATTTGTCTTTGCGCATATCTCTGTGCAGATGTGCATACGAGCAGCAAGACCGATGATGCTAACTCTAATCTTATCCTTGATACAAGCTCGTATCGTTTCGTGAATGTCGCCAGGATCGGAGGATAGTAGTGCTCCGAGGATGATTACCACTTCTCGAGTACCGTGAGATGGCGTGTGATACAATGCAGCCCTCGCCATTTCCAGCGCATTCTGCAGACTTGGGTTGCCTTTAGGGTCTGTACCTCGCAGATTCTTGATCGCCTGAATGTGGTCGTTGGGGTTACCAGACATGTCGCTGATTCTGATCGCGAGACCGTCTCGCATACCCATGATACCAAGTTGAGAGATAGGATTCTGTTCGAAAAACTCGCGGATGAAAGCGATCGTATAAGTCAAAGTCAAGAGTAACCGCGTCGGCCGTAAATCCTTCTCCATCATGGCCGTCGACAAGTCCAGAACGAGCAGCGTATGTCTGATAATACCCCTCTGCAGCGGTGTTGTGTCCTTGAGCAGTCTCTTCCTCTTGTTCGCCTCTTCAATGCCTCCCAAAACACTCTCGATACTGCCATCTGCTCCTTCTTGCAGATCCCAATTCTTCTGCGCGCCGGCCTCCCACCTCGCCTGCGGCGCTCCTCTACTTCTACCAGCAGCAGCTGACCTCTTTCCCACATCATTCACTCTGTTGGCACCGGAGCGCGATCCTGGTATGTTCAAATCCTCATCTTCATCATCGGACATACGCCCAGCGTATTCGGGGTCGGAATCTGCCATCGGGCCGGAGTGATGGTGAAGTCGGCAGCGTCAAGAGGATCCAATTATATGGCTGTATTGAACTTTCGAAACCAGCTGAATGAGCTGGGTATATTTGTGAATCACCGCATTGTTCGGACAATCTGATGGTTCGCGTTGGAAGCGTTCTAGACAATTATTCACTTGCGGAGCAATGACGATCTTCGGAGACGCTCACGTGCTTCTGCCTAAACAGGACCCACTCGATATCGCAGTATTGCACGAGTTTTATAGCTACTACACGGCAAACACAAGATATACGATATGATGTGTAGAATATTCGACCATTGGTATTACATCGATTATAGCTCGTCTATCGAGCCCCCCTTCTCCAAATGTCTGAACGACTCGCTCGTGTAGATACACGCTCGCGACAGGGATATCAAAATGCTCTTGAAAAGGAAAACAGCAAAACCAAATGACGTAGGGTATCGCCTCTAACCGGCCATGCATCCGTGAATCGTCAGGGAAAGCGCATCTGCTAATGCAGACGATGCTGTGAAATTGTTTCAAAAAAAGTGCAAAACACTCGAGACTCCAGAAGGTATCAGTTAGACATTGACATCTCGTTGCCTGACACGACGGGCAGAGGCCAGTCATCCTCGGTGATGCTCGACCAGAAGAGCCAGATGAAGACGACCGATAAGAGAGTGAACAAAACTTCGAAGAGACCTCCATTGATCTTGCCAGTGGTACCGTTGCAGATATACGGCGAGATGACGTACTGGAAGATCTGGCCGATGGCAAAAAGCAGAACTGCGGCAATGAGGTACACTAAGAAAAAAGGGTCAGCGGATGCTTTTGGGCGGGCGTAAGTGTGAGTACTTACACATCGGCTTCTTCTCTCCTAGCACTCTCAAGACCAACAACGCTTCCAGGATGAAGAAGATGAACAGGAAAACAAGCGGTACCAATTGGTAGAGTGTGTACAGCGAGTAAGAGCGGTTTGGCGCAGTCAGGGTCGAGTTGAAGTAGCCGGTCCAGCTGAAGCCGGTATCGAGAGCAATGTAACCAGTACCAATGAAGAGTAACGCAGCGGAACCAAGAATCAGTCCGAGTGAGACAAATGTGCCGTCATCCAACAACTGGTAGCCGACTGCGCCATTCATCATAAGGATCCAGAGTGTCGCGACTACCGCAGCAATATGGACAGCAGAGAAGCCCTGGTCTCGTTAGCCTCGTACGACCATGTTCTCGATCGCATTGCACATACTATTCTGACTCTTGAGGGGAGAGGGAAACCGCCAATGGTGAAGATTTCGCAAATGGAGATAATGAGGTAGCCGATCAAGAACAATTGCATCTCCCTGGTAAAACGTCAGAACGTTGTTGTATGGATGGGTGTGCATATCTGACCTTCTGCCGACCGCAGCTCTTTTTCTGTTCGACTTCCATAATAGAAACAGCGCAGTGAGGATCGCGAATCCATCCAGAATGATTGAGCCTGGTATCCGTCAGTCCCCGCTCAAGTCCTTGTCACCGCGGTGTGCGCATACCCAGATTCGCCAAATTCCTGCCTCCGCTCAGCGGGATACCAGTGAGGTTGCAACCACCGAAGCCAGTGTCCTGTTTTGTTGATGCTTCATTGAAGAGCTAGATCCAGTCAGCATTGTGACGAGGCATGCGATCGCAGAGTGCTAGATTGAGAAGACGTACATAGCAGACCGGAATGGTCGGGTTTGTACTGCCAGAGTCGCGACAAAAGTCCTGTCGATTGATTAGTCGTGCCAATGACAGCAAGCTGTGGTCGCTCGTACGTGGAAGTTGCCATATGCGGTAGACATGTTGTCTGTATTTCGATCGAGGCCGGAGCCTTCTATACAATAGCGAGAGACGGAGTGAGCGAATGAGATATGATCGGCAACGAGTGAAGATGTGCGCTTGCGATTACTGTATGCGATTGGTAGATCCAGAAACAGGCAGAGAAAACGAGAGGAGCCACAAAAAGGGCGATATTGTTGGACGAGAAGATGAATTGATTGTCCTCGTTCAAGGCGGCTGGGCAGCAAGTGGTTGATTGTGGTAGTGCAGAGTAGACTTTGTGCTGTCGCGGGTCGCTTTGACCACAGACCGGGATTGTCAAAAGCAGGTTCCTGACCAAATTTACCCAAATGACCCTGCTAGCGCCCGTCTCTGCAATAATGACAGATGTTATACAGCAGAGTGCAGCCGGCGGACGATTGCGATTGTGTTCAGGTTGTAATGATAGAAAGGCAGAAGAGATTAGACTGCGCGCGTTCAAGCTGTCTCGCCTTGACACAACCGTTATGACGATCTGGTTCGAAAGCGCAGCAAGCAGCAGCGAGACGTTCTGAAAGCGTTTATTTTCACGTTGCACAGGAAGGGACGATGCTCGTTGCGATGGGAGCGACTGCCAATCAGAATAGTGGCTAGGATAGACCCGCGAGGGATCTTCGTGGCTGGTATATTAACTTCAATTAGGTTCCACTTTAGCTTGGCTGGAGACGCAGAGCCGCTTTGACTGACCTGTGGCTGCCATTTTACTCCACTCTATACTGTATTGTTTCTTGTGTTTTGCGCAGAATGGCCAACATGACGACGAGGCGGTCTCAGGTTCGTACAATCTCGTTAAGCCAAGGTTCTTGAGCCAAATGATCTCGTCGCATTCCCGCGCAAGGATGGGTATCTTCCTACTGTCTAGCATTAAATACTATCGATATCCTTTGGTAAGGCCAAGAGCCTCCCTCGTTCATCATGCGGCGCACCGTCTATAACGACACCTCACTACCCATCCGCTGGTTTTCGCCAACTCACTCATCATGCATTTGAGCGCTGCGCGAAGGAGGCAAACTTTGACGACCGCGAGTCAACGTCTGTTTGAGCTCGTCATTGATGGTGATTCTGTTGGTCAAATGTCGGATAAGGACTGCCAGTAGTTGGAGGAGTCGCAACCTGCATGTGGTCCGCTCCGAGCGCTGTAGCCTTGCCAGACACATCGACAAGAGCTCGACCATCAATCTCCATTGCATCGTCGTTAGCCCCAGGCCGTGCATGGCCATTCGTGACTGCTTCAATGGCTTCTTCGTGAAAAGATCCGCTGATATCTTCATTCGTGTTCAGACCCGTTTCGAGGACGCCATTCGGATTCTCCATCGGCGGCGGTGGAGGCGGAGGGGGTGGCGGCGGTGTGTCAGAAGTTTCCCCGGTCCTGGCTTTCTTCAATGACTCGTCTCCATTGGCGTCTTGTTCTGCTTCCCTTCTTCTCTTGAGATCGCCGTCACCAGGAGTGGTCGATGGCCTGCTGGTATCTTCCTCGACGTCAGAAAGATTGATATCATCTCCTTCTTTGGTGTCTCTGCTTGCTGACTTTTTCTCCGATCCTGGCTTGTCCGACACGGCCTTGTCAAAGTAAGCTTTGATATAAGTTTTCATACGGTCAGTCCTCTTGCGGTCGATCTTAGCATACGGGTCATCCACACGACCATGTTTGAAATCGGATTCGACCACTTTCTTCGCAATCTGCACTCATCAATATCGATCATGGTCAAACACAAAACAGAGACTTACGTATTTGGCGAGCTTCTTAAGATCCTCCTTCTTAAGTTGAGTCTTGTACTTGTGCATGACTTCACTGACGATCGGAGCGATCTGAATATTGTTAGCAAGAGGCGAGTGGCCACCATTGCAATTGACTCACGGTATTCTCGTACGCCTTCTTTCGTTTCTCTTCCGGCCACGATCGCCATTTCTCTTTTGTGCTGCTGGACTTTGCCAGCCCGTTGGTTTCATCGATAGGCGTAGCATGACCAGGGGTCTGGCTTGGTGTCTCCTTTTTCTTCTGCACGATATTGTCGATCAAGCTCTGCAACGCTTCGCGGTCCGAAACAGCCTTGGGTGGCGGCGGTGGAGGTGCGGTAATAGAAGGCAGCGTCGGTCTTTGCCATGTGGTTGCGCCGAGGGCGTTATAGTAATATGTCGTACCGTTGGCATTGGCTGCTTGGAACCAACCCTCGGGCAGCGCGCCACCGCGAGGTCGGAACGGCGGAGGACGAGGTGCTCGCTGCGGTTGTGAATTTCTTGGACCTGTGGGTGCAGCTGGACCTTTTGGGGCCTCGATCGATCTGGACCGAGATCTCGATCGCGCGCGCTCTCTCGCAAGGTCGCGACGATCTACTCGCTTCTCCTCGACAAGTGTGGCCGGATCCCTTTTGATCTTCTGGATGCGGAAACCCACCTCCAGTTTACTCCAAACATCCAACAAACTCTTTGCTTGTGTCCGTAATCTGTCATCCTCACTTTCGGCAAGCTTTGTCATGGTCTCTTCGATGCCAGAAGCGGCAATCTTGTTCCTGGTGAGCTTAGGGAAACGGGCACAAATGTCGCAGACCTGTAGGCAGATGTTGACGTCGTCGGGGAAATGCTTGAGACACATGTTGAGTAAACGATAGCCGTGAGCTCTGATGAGGCGCAACTGAATGACCTCATCCGTGCAACTTTGGAGACGCTCGAGTGTTTTGGCGGCAATCCATTTCTCCTGGGTCACCGAGATGACTGCAAGCACATTGACCGCGCTGTTCATGTCGAGACCCTTAGGCTGAACATCATTGACATACTCCTCGTCATCCTCGGCGGTCTTTCTCTTGCGGGGTTTCTTCGAGACCGCAGCGTCCCAATCATCGGCATCCTCCAGGCCCAGAGCCTCTCTGATCGGTCGAGAAAGCTGAGTAGACCTGTCATTGGTCTGGGTCTTACCTCCGATAAAACCGACGCAATTTGGTTCGCCACAATAGCATGGTTGAGGGTCTGCACCATATCTGTCGACATTGTAGTTGAAAACGAGTTCTTCTCCAGCTTTGACGGCACGCTCGGCAAAAATGCCCATGCGAAGCTTCTCGCCAACCACCCATTTGTCGACGTAGCAATTTGGATTGCAGGAGTGATTACAAAATCGACCAAGATTACCTTTTTTGGTCGCATCGACGAATTCGCTCTTGCCGAGGGACATGAAATAAAAATGTTTGATACCTTCCTCATCGTATTGATGCATGCGGCGGCGAAACGCGGCTTCGCCGATGACCTCTCCAATATACTCGAAGATAAAGTCATTTGGCTTGAGGTCGACATTTGCACGTAGACCATAGCCTTTCTTGTCAGTTTTGATGACGGAGACGTCGGCGAACTGGCTGCGCTGGAAGCGTTGGTTTTGGCAGTGAGCTCCACATCCGCAATCGGGGTCACACTCCATTTTGGTGGCACGGTTGATGCAGTCAGAATCTTCACCGCAGGCATGATTCGTTTGCGTCGCAGCATCTAGTCATAGTATTAGTATGAATATAGGAATGTGCACAGTGTGATGTGATAATTACCCCATTCTTCGGAGCAGTCACATTCCAGTGGAGGTTCTGAGTAGCCCATCCATTTAGCAGCATAGGAGCAGTGATCCATGACCTCAAACTTGCTCTTCGCATCGAGCGTAGAATCTGGGAGATGGGAAAATAGCGGCGGCGGTCGCGCTGGCACCTTATGTGAGGCCTTGCGAGACAGTTTGGGCGCTTCACCCGGCTCCATTTTCAGTATGATATCCCCGCCCACGACCGCTTCTTTTTCAGGTTTGATTGCTGGTGACTGCACGCGTGGAGATGACACGCGAGGCGATTCGGATACTCTCGAGATCTTTCGGAGAGGCGTTGGTCGGCCATCTCTGCCTGAGCCGGAGATGTCATGCTGGGGCTGCGCTGCTGGTATATCTTGTAGAGGACGAGCGACCCTGATCTCATCTTTGATGTCCATGTCCCTGATATCGCTTTCCAGCTCTTTACCTACGCCCGCTTGGCCACCACTCGCCATGGTGAAGGAGTGATGAAGTTGGTATGATGTGGTGGAGTTGGTGAAGAATAAAGGTTGATGAAGTTCGAGAAACTGAACTGCGGCTAAGCGAACCCAAGGAAGCTGATAAAGGATATCCTGAGCAACTACATGCCGCGCCCCAACACCACTCAAGCTCGACTCAGTCCGTACTGGTGCACACAGTGATCCAGGACTTCATTCAACGTATCGAATGTGATGATCCGACCGTAGGTCCCCTTGCGCGACCAAGATTTGTGTGTCCGTCGAAACCGCGCGATGTCGTAGCACTCGAGAGTGAGATCCTGATGTTATGAAAGAGCGATCGAGAGACACATATGCCAATTGAGGAATTCAAGTGAGTACCTAGACGGAACCGTACGCTTTTGACTGAAGCGTTCCAAGGTACTTCGACGACAAGATGCGCCAGGATAGTGAAGACACCTTTTAAGTGATTTGGATCGGGAGTGCGATGTTTTCTCTGTCGACGATCCTACAAGTACACCAAGGAAACGATCGTGGGCTCACTCGAGGACGGAGTCTTACACTGCAATTGAATAATAATTGTTACCTACAATTCTCGACATGTCCTGGGGCGCGACGCCAAGCCTGAGGTTTCGGGGAAGATGACCTCGGTGGCCCGCAAGATGCAATGCTCTGACAACATCATCCTTTTCTCTATAATAGAAGCACCTCTGACCTTCAACATAGGTAAGGTAGTCATCTCGGGCAATGTCGCAATGCTTCGAAGCAGCACACATGCGTTCGAGGGGAAAGAGTGCAGGACAAGATATGCCAGCAGCTGCGAGAACGTGTCCCCGAGCGAGCGGTAGACCGCATTAATGCCGGAACTGATCTTATTCGTGCTGAGATACGGCGTGAACATTGTCTTCCGATGAGCTGGGCCGACTTCGTGCTCGGCTTGTATTGACAGAGTGGATGATGTCTCTTTCTGCTCATGCCGGGTCATCCGGCGAACTCCTGATGGGCAGTCTTCTGTTCTGCAATCGCTGTTCTGCAATCGGGTAACTTCGACCACCAAGCCACTCGTATCTCCACCGATGAACTGCTAGAAGCCGAAATACACTATACGCCCTGCCCTGTAGACAAGAGCCGTGATGTTCCATACCTCGACTCACTGCAATCAGCCGACTGTGTGTCATCCATACCATGAAATCTGGAAGGAGCAAATGCAGGCACCGAAGTATACAGCGTTCGGTCGGCAGACAGTGGATCTCGTCGGCGCATATCATGTCTTGGCCCAGCGAATGCAGATATAAGAAGCGACTGGACTCCACAGACGTACGAAGCACCTCAGCCATCTCTTTAACATGTCGCAGTCGCTTAGGTGAACAAGCTGCTAGAAGTCGAGTCAAAGCCTCGATCGATCATCGTGTGGCTGTCATGGCGCTGAGGAGCCGTGATGCGCAGTGTCCGGTGAACGGGGTCATGGCAAAGTCTAATCGATTGTGAGGATTGAGGAGGCTGAACTACCCACTACCCGCACCGCAACCGCTCCTTCCTCAGTCCATACAGCAGTCGTACCTACCGTAACAAGCTACCCCTCCTCTTTCTGGCAATTGTTGGCAACAAATGTATGGATGCTCAATCGTCCTTCATTTCGTGTGTCAAGTGCCGATGCGTTCCGTAGTCTTGAGCCATCCCGGTGCATCATTAATTATTGAGGTTGTGACACACTCGCGTCGGGTATATTATTCACCACGGGGAATAATTACTGCATAACAAGAAGCGTTGTCCATGTTGGCTCGTCGCGGACAAGTGGATTCCTGACCAGATCGTCGCTATCATCTGACAGGACGTTCGCTAACTAAAACGACAACCGGCAGACGATCTACCAAGATTTCGCAAACACTAGCCTCAATAATAATCCACACCTACTGCCATAGTAATCACACTGTACCTGTACTGCAAATGCAATGCAGTGCCACTTTAATGCCACACCGTGGTTCGCGCTTTCGACCCACTCTCACGACTGCGACGAGCTTGCTCTTCTGCATCTGCATCTGCAGCTGAGCAGAGGACAAAGGGGGAAGTACCGCAACAGAAACGCAAAGGTTCCTGCCTGCTCTTTTATCTCGTGCGAAGTAAAGCCGCCTGTATCATTCAAACTCTGGCGCCTCATACGATCAGCGCTTAATGTTCCGTAGGCGAGAGACAAAAAGCGAAAAAATGGGGACAGATGCCTGGAGTCCCTGACCCCGCGCTTATACTTACCTCACTGAGCTACTTACCGTATCCCGCCATCTTCTCCTCTTCCTCTCGAGACGCTCCACCATGCGAATCATCCATGCTCGACAGCCTTTCATGCAGCCTGCACCATTCGGCGCGATCATTCCCGAGCCCTGGCCGTTCCTGCCTGCCTCTTGCAGTAGCATCATGCTCACACGCTTCACTGGACCCACGCTCGTGTCTTGTGTCGTCTCGACAGACCTGTTGGGATCTCACTCGCTATTCCCATGTACAGCGCAGGCGCAGGCGCAGACCGACCCGGCACTCGAGTCGACCACTGATTCACGCTATACTCGTGAGAGCACGGGCTGACTCCATACACGCATCGGATCGTTAACTTACTGCTCTCGAGTAAGTTTAGACTCATGCATCATGCACCACCATGAGAATCCACCCAGTCTCTTCCCGCCATCTTTTCGACGACTTATCGCAACATTCTGTCATTCATTGCTTGCTGTGCGCAAGCTAGGTCACTGCTGTTTCTGTGTGTCAGTGTGTTACTTTGCGCGCCTGTCTGATGCTTTACTCTTCTCACCTCGTCTGATCACTGTCGTTGATCCTTCTTGTCCCATTCTCTGTTCATTTCTTGTCTGTGACCCTGCAGTCTTCAATTTTCTTCTCGTACAACGTCACTGTTCGGCCTCGCTCGCTTCATCATTCAATTCCTACCACTCGTTTGGTCAAGTTTGAATTTCTGTGCTTCTTTCGCATATACGCCGGTGGATCGCACTTTCCTCTGTTCGCGTCACGTCCACCTCAACCCCGCGCACCTCTGGAATACCGATGAACTACATCTAGTCTCCTGATGAACGCCCACGAGGCACCGAGCACGCGACACTGCATTGCAAACGATGAGCAATATCGACCCTCGGAATCCTCTACCGTGGAATCCTTACGAAAAGGTCCGTTCCTTTGATACATGCTTACCTCGCTACACCTCAGACATCACTCCTTTTGGTGTCTGCCATTCAAGACATCCGAACTTATTAATTAACTCGAGCAGCTCGAACTCTTGACCGAAATACTCAAAGCCGCCAATGTTTCCCCCGAAGTCTTAATACCGATCATCAGATCACTACAGCCTCCTTTCTCCCAGTGGAACGACTTGGCTCTCCCCCGAGGTGAGTCGATACGAGCATTTTTCCGCATGTGATCCCAGTTGAACATGATCAGGCCGTACCGTTCGCCAGTCACAGGACGTATATTACCAAATGATTCAACAACAACCACCACCGCACCTTCTTGGGTTAACTGCAACCGGTAGCATTAGGGAAGCGTCTCGGCCTGTCGAATCACAACTAGGTAAACGACCATATACCAGTGAAGGGCCACCGTCGGTTACTAGCCTGGCGACTCAGTTCCCTCCCATTCAACCAAAACCACCTGGCTTGCCGACTACAGGGGGAGTAAATGATCGATCGCCTGGAGAGCCTCCAAAAAAGAAACGAGGTCGACCGCCGAAAGCAGAGACAGAGGCCCGGCGAGAGCAAGCTCGAGCGCGAGGCGAGCCATATCCGGGCATCAAACGTCCTTCGATACCGAGTCTAGCAATGGCAGGCGCAAGCTCCGCTATGGCAGGTGCAAGTTCTACATGGCCAAGTGCACAAGCAAGACCAGCTGGTCACGGACCAGGAACTGTATATCCACCCTCGCGACCACTTTCTGTTGTTCAACCTCCGGCGCCTATAGCGACACCACCACCGGCTGACACTAAACCGTCTTCGGATCCAGGTTCGTCTGGTAAGAGAAGACGAGGTCGACAGAGAGCCGAAGCGGCATCGCGAGTGTCCGAAGAAGAGCCTCAAATTGCTGCGCCTGTCCCTCACATGACACCGTCACGGGCATATCCAGATATACTATCAAGAGATCCGGAAGAAGGACCGTCGACGTTCAGAGCACCACGAGGACAATGAAGACAGAGGCTAGGGGTTGATTCATATCATTATCAAACCCCCGGAACCTACAAAACGTGCGCTGGTAACATTCTTCAACTGGAGAACGGGAGGCACTTTGCTTGCCGAGCACGTAGTCGTGAGCAAGCTATACCCAAGGACACGGCCGTTAGATGCGGTTCCCATCTATCATGACCACTAGGCCATTCCAGGACCAAGAAGATCCCTTTTGTCATCGAAGCTGGAAATCACTACAGACTTAGCATACCGTAACCTCCTTCAGTACCTACGACCACGAAACTACTCTCGACCTCTATCAACAACTATACCATTCACGCGCCATGATAACGGTCCACCAGCTCCACCAGCTCCACGAATCCATATATCGATCGATCGAAGAGATGAATTGCCCCGACACAATCACCAGGTCCTATTCCGAACAGAAGAGACTGATAACAAAATCACGACAGGCTACGGCCAGACTTCCTCGCGCTTTTACCTTACGCTTTTACGGCAAGACAACGATACGAGCAATGCACCCGCCCACGCTGACGCTCACGCCTCGACACGATTCAACTCAAACGCAGTAAAAGGATTACTTAATGGACCGAAGAATAATCTCTAATACTCTCATTCTGCACACCTCGTTCATTCGATTCGACCAGCCGAATTTGTTTAGCGCGGCCAGATTCGCCATCTGATTCAAATGCGATCACACAAACCACAACTTCTGGAGTTTACCAAAAACCACGCTCATACGATCTCTCACATTTGTGCCTTTCCGCGATTGCTTCCTCCGTCGACTACAAGCCGTCGCGCGATTTTCCTAATGCACGAATTGTCATCATGCTTTCGAGCTCGGACAGGCAAAGAGCGTTTCGTTCTCTGTAACACTAGATTTGCGTCTGCTTTTGTACTGGCTGGTAATTTTGCATCTATGCGGGTGCGGATTCTGACGACGAATGAGAAAGGAATTGAGCATGCAGGAAGGACGTGAGCATGGGAAATGCTGGTAATGATAGATAGTGTCGATCGCCTAATGTGGGCTCTTGTAGCAGAGCTTAATGACAATGTTAAGTAATCTTCCTTCATGCTTAACAAATCTCATAGAATACACATCGTTCGCATAGCTAACATGCCCTTACTCGTCTCTGAACTTATACCGGCCTCCATCACCAAGCGAACTCCTCCACCGCCTTTCCACCTCTTCTCTGATCTGCACCTTCGCCTCTTCCCTGTGCACTTCTCGTTCCTGACTCGTCTCCATGTCCCCGTTCCAGAAGCCTGGCGGCGTCGTGCGTCGCTCGAAAACCTGCCTGTGCCGTCCGTATTTATTCGCGAATGCCTGCGCTTTGGCCTCAGTCACCATGTCCAGTTTCTGCTGCAACGACAGGGTGGGAGCCACTTGCTGGTAGCTGTGGCCTAGATGGTTGCGCAATAGTTCGTCGTCGGCTGCGTTGAGATTCGTTGCGGTGGAGGGTGTGGTTGAAGGCATAAAGGCGCGGAGAGTGGTGCAGCATGGTCGTGTGCATCCTGGGAGACAGGCGCGGCTGGCTTTGGTCCGGCTTGGTGAGGTGTAGGCGTAGGTCGTGCCGGCGTAGGCGGGGTTGATCTTGAAGTCGCTGAGGTTGAGGCGGTGTAGTGGTCGCGAGCGGAGCGGTTCATGGTCGGGGTCTATTTCTGAATGGGTGGGCGATTGAGGTCGACGTCTAGTCGTCGAGGCTGTGAGGGTAGGAATTGCTGGAGAAGCAGTACGAGCATTAACTCGTCGGACAGTTTGCGGCTCTTGGGGCGTTGAGAGATTCAATTCTGGTCCTTTGGGTTTACGTAGGCGACGGACTGTCGATGCGGCTTGCGGTGTCAGGTTCACACTACGTTCAGGCGACTGGTGGCCTTCCAAGAGGTTTTCGAGTCTATCGATTCTCTGTGGCCGTTCCTTGTGCGTCTCCTGAGATACGTCCTTGTCCTCTGATATTATACTGATTGCGTTCGAACCTCGGCTACTGTCACTGCGACGAGCTGATTTGGACTTGGGACTGTATTTGCTGGTTCGAGGAAGAGTGGGTGTGTTTGTACTGATGGGCTGTAACGGCCCAGAGGTTTGCCGCTCTGCGCGAGGGTTTGATCGTACTGGACTCTTAAGCCTAGTACGAGTCCCCCAGGGCAATGTTCGGGGAGCTGATGGTGGTACCGGCTCATCAATTCCTTCATGCTGAGGCGAGATGTTCTCCTCCGAAGGCGATTCATCTTCAGGTGTGAACTCACGATTGAGCCGAACACGTTCGTCTTCTCGCTCAGGTGCTGGCTGAAAAGACCCGGTCTTCCGATAATGGCGAAGCATCTCGTCGTTCAGATTCTCTATCTTCCTCCGCTTCCTAGGTGTCTCGATTTCACCAAGCAGTGTGTCGAGATCGGAGGTCTGCGTTCGTCCTAGTTGACGTAGCGATTGCCGATAAAGAATTGGGCTTTCGGTCTCTTCTTCCTTGATATTGAATGGCGCTTGCGGAGTACCTTCACCCCTCTTAAGGGTGATGTTGTCTGCAACGGGTGCCGAGGTTGGCCGATTGCGTTTCACAGTGCGTGTAGAGAGAAACACTGGGTCATCGTCAGGATCTTCGAGTCTCGAACCTTGTCCCTGTTCGCCCTCATCCGAGAACTCTCGATCATCCTGAGTCGTTTGACTTGAAGCGTTACGATGTGCCTTCGACGTCGGAATGGGTTCGGTCTGATCAGATGGTTGCGGAGCCACAGTCTCGGCAGCGATTGTGTCAGATTCTCCATTCGGTAATTCGTCTGGCCAAGGAGCAGATTCTGAGGTCATTCCTTGTCGCTCCGAAGTCACAGCATCGCTGCTGGTCAGAGGCGCACGAGGTCTAGCACCCGATATCCTGACTCGGAAGTCGTTCGGTCCTTCGTTAACATACTTTGGATGACGATCATACCAAGCTTGCCAGCTTTTGATGTTCGCCTTGCTGTCGCGCAACTTGACCTTAGCCTTTCCCAGCTGTATCAAACAGGACTCTAGTTCTTTCCTCGTGCTCTCGAGCGTTCGTAAAGTCGAATCATATTTCGTCTTCAATTCATCGTACTGCGTCTTGGGTACTGTTGCTCCCCGCGCATCGCGTGGACTGCTTCTCGCAGGTGGCTCCATTTTCGCGGCGAACAATCCTCATAGCTGGCGCCGCTGTCATGAACGACAATGGGTCTCCATCCTCGTTTGTTCTAACAGAGAAACGCGTATCTCAACAGGCAGATGTATAGGTGGATACCTACTGTAGATGATGAGCACGCGTCGTAGGGCGTGTCGGACTTTAGGCTGCCTCGGCCCGCTTGCCGGATACGGTCGCGATTGATCATTATCGATAAGGCTTGTCGCCGCCTCAGACATCTAATCTCACAGTCTGGCACTGTCTATCATGTCTAGACCGTACTTATTAAGGGCAAATGCCGAAAAGAAAGGCCTCAGATGTATTAGAGGTCGTACGAGAGGACAAACGAGTGAAAAGCGACCCACTCTTTACCGACCGATTCTCCCACCTCAGTCACGAGATCACCTTGCGAGTCCTCTCGTTCCTTCCAGTCCCAGATCTCATCGTTTGCCATCGGGTATCTCGACACTTTCATGCACTCTCCGCCGACTCGCAACTATGGAAGGCACTGTACTACAACCGATATGTGAGACCACGAGCATCTAGGATACCCGGGATCCGGGAGTCAGGCGTACCGGCAGACAGTCTATACTTTTCCTCGAAACTGTCGAGATGGCTGGACGACGAAGGCTTGGTACGGAGAGGCAAGGACACGAATTGGAAGAGACAGTACAAATTAAGGCATAACTGGTCAAATGGCAGTTGCGCCGTAAGCGAGATACCAATCTCTGAGCAACCTTCTGTACCGCCGATCCTGGTCCAGATGAATGAGAGCACGATATTCTTGGCCGATCAGACCGACGGACTACGCGCATGGAGTATACAAGGCGCGCGAAAACTGCTGGCTACCTTCGACTTCGCGTCGACACCTGGCTACGATCGGACGAGTCCACCGACATCATTAGCAGTGGACACGGCCGCTGGGAATCCTGAGACCCGAAATGTGGCTATTGGCTTTCAGAATGGTTCTTTCTGCATAGTACAATTAGACCTCACGAGAAGCACTTTTGCGCGGAAATACAGCCATCCGGCCTCGTCGAATGGAATGCTTGGAGCTATCGCACTATCTTCGCCATATCTGTCCACCATGACTGCCACACAGCTTCTATCTTTTTACAAGTTCAAGGACCTGGAAGAGCCCAGTCAAGATAAAGACATCCGAGGTCCACCTCGACTGCTGCATTCACTGCACTCCAATACGGTGTGGCCTCCACTTACTCTCTCCATCAGGCCGTCAACGGACAGCATCCTGGTCGCTATAGCCTACGCATTACCCACGTATCTATCTGGCTGGACCGTCGGTATCCAGGAAATGCGCGTTTGTCCCGACACTGGTGACCTCCTATCATCAAGGCTGGCGTCTGCAATCGATCAACAATATCGATCGCTGATGTTTCCGCAATCAATGACCGCTCAAGCGAACGCAGCGCCTCCATTTTCATACTTTGGCAACGTCGAAGCCAACCAGATCCATTCCAAGCCAACATCGCTCAGCTACACTCATCCCTATCTACTGGTCAGTCATCCAGACAATACTTTAACCCTTTATCTAGTCTCATCAACCAACGATACCCTTGCTATCAGTCCTGGGAATAGACTCTGGGGTCACACATCATCGGTGTCCGGTGCGCACGTTGGCGGCAGAGGCAAGGCTATTTCCGTCTCCAGTCGAGGGGACGAGCTTCGAGTTTGGGAACTGGAGGGGGGCTTCACATCTGCATCTGCGAAGAGGAAGCTTCAGGCTGGTGGACTCAGTGTTCAGATTCGACCAGAGGCCATACGAAGGAGGTCTTCAATTCATGGTAACGAATCCAAGTCTGAATCAGGAGTTGCGAAAGGTAGCAGTCTCGGCTTGGCTCTGAAGTATGGCAGATCCGTATCCGAAGACACGAGCATGATCAGAGGTTGGGTTGGATTCGATGAGGAGAACGTTGTAGTGCTCAAGGAGAAGACCTGTGGGGGACAGTCCTTGGTTGTGTACGATTTTGCATGAGTTTAGTAATAATGACCGATCTGAAGCCACGAATATCATGACCATATCAATCACACTCATCAGCATCTCTGTATATTGGCGATCTGTATCGTGGTTGAATGCCCATGCTCACCAACATGCAGAACGAGCGATCCACAATGACGAATTGAAGTGAAGCTTTGAGCCCCTCCACGATGATGTCACACTCAGGCACGCGACAATACAATTATGCCCTGACTTCTCACGGCACACACAACAATTATTCTCTTAACTTCATCTTGCAACCAATTGATCAAGAAATCTCGCATCAATCAACACACATAAAACTTCAGTCCCCCAAAACACCAACACCACACCACATATCAATCATGCCTCGCATCATGGCCCCTCCTCCTTCGGGAGAGTTCAACGTTGTCCTCGCTAAGCCATTCGAGGGTAAGCCTCTGAATTATATACACGAAGATGGAACAGCAAGTGTTGACAAGCGACAGGCCACCCAACCCACACCGTCCAGATCACCGGCGAGCCAAACCGCGCAGCCACCATCACAACCAGCCACGACGCGGGCAGCGGCAACACCACCGAGAAGACCGGTCAGATGGCCCAGTAAGCTTCTTTCATGACACCACTATAGTACAATCATACTGACCTCTCTCCCAGTGACGACGTCCAAGAACTCATGCGCCTCGTCTCGCAGCTCCGTGGTCTGCCATCGAGCGAGACAAAGGACATCTACGGCCTCGGTGTCCGCCTCGAGCTCCACACATTCGAGATCCAATGGGCAAACCAGGAGAGTGACCCATCAGAGACCGTCAGCGAGATCCCTCAGGAGACCAAGGACACTTTCAAGGAGGTTGTCCAGAGCATCGAGGCTGCTGGTAGGCAGTTCGCCAAGCAAGACAAGGCTATCTAAATGCGTCTTGACTGCAAATAGTTATGAACAGTAGCTGCAATGAAAAGTTATTGTAATGTATTTGCTGTTCCATGTTGTGAAGTCGTCATGGTGTGATATGTGCAATAGCTCTGGTCTATGCAGTCTATGTGTCTTTACTTCTTTGGTATGTGCAACACCACGACCCACACCACCTCTCCTCCTTCCTTCGTCAACCCTGCTTGAACGCCTCAGTAAACATGATCGCACCACCACTTACATTAGCAATAGGATTGTCCACGCCCTCACTCGCCCACCCAACCGGACCCTCAAATCCACACTTCCGATAGAATCCTTCCCTGCCCTCCGCACTAATCAGACTAGCACAAACACCCTCCTCCCTCGCCCTCTGCGTTCCCCAGCTGACCAACAAGCGCCCATACCCCATCTTCTCAAACGCAGGATCCGTAGCCAGCAGATTCACGTACCAACTATCGGCTCTCTCGCCCATCCAGTAATGGCTAATCCAAGCATAAGACCTTTCCAGGACATCAACATTCGCAGGATCCGCAGCGCGATTCGGATACAACCACGCGTGAAGCCTATTCACGCCCACGAACAGCTTGCCCGTCAGCCACATCGTCCATCCCTGCTGCTTGGCCAGTCGAACGCCGCCGGCGCCTTTGCGGGTCCAGACGCCGACGCCAGTGACTGTGGAGGGCGAGTGCGAGGGGTACGTTACGATGATGGTGTCGGTGGCGGAGAAGAATGTCTGCCGGAAGTAGCGCAGGAAGAAGAGGTAGACGTCGTTTGGGTAGGTGTGCCGGTGTGGGTGGATCACGGGGCCGAAGAGGGATTCTTCGAAGAAGGCGCCGCTGGCGGCGTGGGAGGCTGCGAGGAGGTCGGTCCAGGTTGCGATGCGGAGCGGCATTCTTCTAGATGGTCTTTCTGTGATTTACTTTTTTTTATCTCTAGTACGATTGATAGTAGGTTTTGATGAGCGTTATTGGACGTCGCTGCGAGTGATCTGGCCAGCACCGAGCCTTTGCAGCGTCTGTGATATAGTAATATGTTTCGAATAGTACTTGAGCTTGGTTATAGCTTACAGGCTAAGCCTCTCGCGAAGAGATCACATTTCCATGATAATTTCAATATATCGGAGTGTCGGAGTAACGGTCTTGACATGCGAATCGTTAGCCGCTTGGCATTAGACTGCGATATACTGTAAGGACGGAGACACATGAATACGACCAGTCATTTGTAGATGTTTGTAAATTGACATGTTGCAGTATGTTGTGATTGATCGTTTCCTTGCTGCATTGGACGATCTCTCGTTTCCCTAACTCTGCCCTCCGCTCTACAGCACTCACAGGCCATAGCCAGCCATAGCACTCTCGTACTTCGACACTATAATATTCGCAGCACACCTATTTCATGTGGTTGTGGTGCGCGAACATCTGGTGTTTCCGCTCATGCACTGGGATCTCGCCCTTTGGTGCATTTGGAATTTCCTTCTTCAAGCCCTGTGATTCAATTAGTCTTCCTGCTCCCACGCCGAATAATGATACACTGACCAGCTTCTCGAAAACACATTTGTTCAATGGTCTCTCCGCCCTTCGGCATTGCCAGAGCTGTTGGTTGTTGTTCTCCAAGCATTCCCAGTGGGCGCGGAACTCAGCCAAGCAGTTCGAGGTTACATCTTCCAGTCTAGAACCCAGTCAGTCCATTGTGGCCGCATGATCCGAAGCTCTTCTAGTTTGTAGCCGTATCAGACTTCTCAAACAGCTTGAGTGTTTACGTACACGCTGATTGCGCATCTTGTGACTTTGCGACCCTCCCTCATACAATCCAGCTCACCCCTTCCATTGGACTCGTGCTTGCAGACCATGTAGTCATCGTTGTAAGGCCTGCATCTGGCACCAATGAAGTATGCAGCGCTCATCAAAGGAGCAGAGCTGGCTCCTACTTCCTGGACCTTCGGGATGTCATCTGGGAGAGGGGTTGTGTCGATGAGGACGCTTTGATTGAATCTGGTGATGTGTCAGCATATACCCGGTGAGCAGCTGATCGCGAGTGTCTACCTTGCTTGTCTGGCGGACATTGTGACGAGATGGTATGATCCAATTGACGATCAAGATGGAATGCGCTCAGTCGTTCGAGATGCCGTGAGGTGAAGACCTCGGGTACTCCCGATTGGCTGGATTCGAGCTCGTTCTCCAACTTCGCGTTCAAGTCACGCGAAACAATCCAGTCCGACCTGAAGCTTCACCTTCACAAATAATTCCTCGGCAGTCATTGTACTGCGCAGCTTTCTCTGTTTTCGATCTCGGATTGTAAACAAAAGGCGGTCACCATGTCGATCTTTGGAAACAGTCAGGCTGCGCAGCCTTCAACATCATCGCCTTTTGGAGCAACTATGAACAAGCCGAGCTTGTTCGGTTCCAGCACTACGAATACCTCGCAACCTCTGCAGACATCGTCCTTGTTTGGTGGACTGAACCAAAACCAGAACCAAAGCCAAAACCAGAGCCAATCGCAGCAGCAGGGTGGCTCGTCGCTATTTGGTGGAAACACACAGCAACAACAACAACCGCAAACTTCCAGCCTTTTCGGTCAGCCTCAGAATCAGAACCAACAGAATTCGCAGCAACAACAACCGCAACAGCAGCAGCAACAATCAAACGGCGGCGGTCTGTTCGGCGCATCTCAGGCGCAAAATGCGAACCAAAACACCTCGAGCAATTCTCTACTACAGAGCACCTCGCAACCGTTCAATAGCCTCGCGCAGTCTCGCATGCAGATGAGCATCAACGAGGTGCAAAAGCGTGAGGAGTCCCTGCGGCCCAGTCCTGTAACTATGCTGACGATCAACAGGTGAGAAAAGCATACCGGAACAGATGGAACTGGTCCTTAGAAAGTGGTCCCCTGAAAGCCGCGAATGCTTGATGCAGCAATACTTTTACAACGCTGTCCGCCCTGGAACTGCATATCTCTGGGCCCCTGGACCCGAGGACGATGAGCAAAAGTGGGAAGAAGCACTATCAAAGCGACCATCGGAGGACACCGTACCGTTACTCGTCAGAGGCTTTGCGCAGCTCGGTTCGAGGTTGCAAATACAGGTCCAAGCTGTCCAGCAGCTACAGTCGCGTCTACATGAGATGAATAATTCCTTGGATGCCATGATGCAGAAACACGAACTCGACCTGAGTGTGAGAGCGGCGGAAGCAAAGAAGAGGCATATCGGTCTGAGTCAGAAGTGTTTGGGTTTGGCAATTAAGGTGCAGCTCCTGAGGAGCAGAGGATTTGTGCTTGACCAGGCAGAGGAAGAGCTTAGAAAAAAGTTGGCAGTTTTGGAGAAGGGTGTCTTTGATCCGGCCTTTGCAGGCAGAGAAGAGGAGATTTGGGCGAGGATGGTCGCTTTGAGAGAACGCACAAGATACCTGCAATCGGAGAGCGAGAAACTCGGGAGACAAGTCGCCAGTGGGGAACAAGGCAGCATCAGCGAGGATGTTCTTCGTAAGACCAAGAAGGTATTGTTGTCCGCCGCTTCTCCTCAGACTTATGCTAACAGTGAGATAGATCCTCGGCGACTACGATGCACAAATCACACACTTGCGCAAAGAGCTGGAACAAGTACATCGCGAATACCAGGATTGGGAATCTGTGGCCAGGCCGGGCAGTCGAAGCTGAAAGGTAATCGATATTATTAGCGACTGACTGTCGGCGCGATCGTACTATCAAACGGGGATCTTGGAAAGCCGACTTCTGAAGAGGAGACATGCCTGGACGACCGAAGGCTTTGTTGTCAAGGACTGGTATGTTCGCTAGATTACAATATGGTACAGCTCTGCGGCCTCTTCTCTGAATCCTGCCACAGGCATAGTTCCACCGTTTTCACACAATTCGCATGTGCTAGGTTCGTTCTACCTTCCGATCGAGACTTCAAGTGGTGATTCGATATGTACATGTATAGTCGTGTCGCTTATACGAGTCTCTTGACGTACTCGACCGCGAACGGCGCTACTGAGTGTTAGCCATGACCCTTTCCATCTGCTGCGCCAAGTGACACATACACAAGTAGAGCAGAACGCATGCAGCGCCAGTGTAGGCGACAACAGCCTTTGCGACGTCCTCTTGAGCCTGAGATATCTTAGTATTGCCGTCGAAGTAACTTCTTGAATCTCTTTCGAACCTGGAGCTCGGCCTTGGAAGGCGGTGGTGGTGCTATTGAACACGTCAGTTTGGTCGCAGGAATCGACTCTCCATCACTCACGTCCTCCGAACATTGTGTATGCTTCTCTCTGGTATGTTCAAAGTGAATGTTCAGTGACGTTGGCCTGAGATTTGATGCAGCTCTTCGACAAGGGAAAGTTTTGCCGAAGAAACTCCAGGTCTGCTACCTAGCTGCGACGTCAAGGGTTGTCACCTTTCCTTCAACTGCCTCACATTCAGGACGACGCGTGCTTCATTACTCTATCATACTACGACTAGTGAACGAGACTGGACAGTTGGTTGAGCCGCACAGAATATCTCGATAATTTGACATTATGGAAGACCTTCCAGGTGCAGACAGCCCTCCGGTCATTGATGCTGGTCCAGAACCAGAAGCAAACGATGACCCTCAAGATCCTCTACGACCAGAAATTGATGAAGAAGACAACACTCGCACACCACCTCTCGCCGAACCAACACAAGACATGGAAGCAGTCGAAGATGATGCAGCACCCGTACAGAACCCAGGCGACAAGGACAACGACGACGATGAAGATTCGGACGCGCTCAGTGAGGTTGATGAGGCACAATTCGAAGATTTCGATCCAAATGCCATCGCTATCGATGAACGTCCACGTGTTGTAGACGCAGACGGTGTTGCCATGTTGGGCAAGCACAAGAGGAAGCGCGAGGATGGTGATGGAGAGGCCAGAAAGAAGAAAAAAGAAGGAAGACGTGAGAAGCCGAAGAAGAGCAGACGTGGAGGAGAGGCAGATGGCGATGGTCTATATGACACTGCTCCGGATGCTGCGAAGAAGAGGGGCAAGAAGAGTCGCAGATCTGTGTCACCTGCAGACGACGACATGAATCTGACCCCGGAAGAACGTACGTTATTCCATCTCGGAGTGGTCCATGATACTGACAAATTCCAGGCCGCAAGAAGGAGTTTAGCAGAAAGCTCGACGAAGCACTTAAGAAGCCCAAGGCAGCACGCCGCAAGGCCGGCATCGATCTCGAACAAATGGCCGATCAGGAACTTGACGATATGCGCAGGCGCATGGCCGAAGCCGCACAGAACGACACGGTCGCACGCGAACAGGGCAAACCAGCTATGCATAAGCTGAAGATGCTTCCCGAAGTCGTCGCCCTTCTCAACCGCAACACGCTTCAATCCGCGCTCGTAGATCCAGACATCAACATCCTCGAATCCGTGCGCTTCTTCCTCGAACCACTCAACGACGGATCCCTACCAGCCTACAACATCCAGCGCGAGCTCTTCTCCTGCCTCACCAAGCTACCTATCACGAAGGACGCTCTTGTGGCCAGCGGCATCGGCAAAGTAACGCACTTCTACACACGCACCACCAAAGCTGAACCCAGCATCAAGCGCCAAGCTGAACGTTTGGTCGGTGAATGGACGCGCCCGATCCTCAAGCGCACCGACGACTACCGCAAGCGCGAGTACGAGACAGCCGACTACGACCCCACGATGGCGCCGATCAGGAGCACGCAGCCCGAGATCAAGGCTGCCAAAGCGGCTGCGGCACGTAAGGCGGCGCTCGCAGTGCCGATGGCGGGCAACAGAGCTACGGTCGATCGTGGTGGTGTTGCTACGTACACGATTGCGCCGAGAAGCGATTTGAGTCGCGTGCAGGGTGTCAAGAGGTTGGGTGCTAGTGGAGACGAGATGTTCAGGAAGTTGAAGGCGAGACATCAGGCTAGGAAGGGAGGCAGGTAGGTGGATCGTACTACGAGGGTTCTGGCATGGTTTAGCAGACTGGACAGGACCACGGCATGGCGACAAGGATAATGAGGTCCGACGTTGGACGTTCCGCGGTCAGGTATGGGCAACATCAATTTTAACCTAAGTGCTTACGAAATTTGTGCTTATTGGTATAAGCTGTGCATCAAAGTACTTGTACGGAAATTTCCCCGCGTCACATGTCAGATCGTCTGTTCCAGTTTCAGGCAATTCGCTAATTGATATTCGTGCTGCATATGCAGCTACGCGCCGGTGCGGCTGAGATAATGCCCCATCTTTCCTTCGCACCTTTAAAACGCCCTCATCATTGTGCAAGGTTGTCGAGTTTCTCCTGCTTCCCAGAATCTCGTCAGATATACCTGGTCCCTCGAACTTCAATGTCTCAACAAGATGAGGGACATGGTAGCCTTCCGTTGGCCACGGAACGTGATGTGTCGGCAGAGGAAGACCCACTGGCAGAGGAGGACTCACCGATAGAGGAAAATTCAGCGACGCAGGAGTTCGATTGGATAGATTATATTCTGACAGAGTGGGGGTCGGCATCAGACTCGCACACACGGGAGAACCCACTGGCAACGGAAGACCTACCGACGCAGGAAGACTCGCCGTCCGAGAGTGACTCATCGACGGTCAAAGGCTCGCGGACATTGAGAGACTCATCTCCACACGCAGACGCACGGTGGCGAGAGACCGCTCCGACGGTGCAAACAGACGCATGGTACCGAGAGACCGCTTCGATAGTGCAGACAGATGCATGGTGGCGAGCGCACTTATCCCAAGTGAGAGGCTCGTGGACAGCGAGAGACCAATCTCCGGAGGACGAAGACGAATGGTGGCGAGGGCAGGACACTTGGTGGACGCCAGGTGAGGCGCCCCTGACCGACGAAGTCGGACCACCACGCGAGGCTTGTCGCGGAATCAATATCGAGAGTCTAACTGCTGAGCATGGGATTCCGGGACTTGGCATACGACAAGGTTACAAGTGGCACGCAGATCTGAACGCGCTCAGACTATCAAGGCAAACATGTAATGTATGCCTATGGATCAGTCACCCATTCGGGATGGGCATCTACTTCAGTCGTTTGAGAGAAGCAAGCGTCTGGCTTCGTTGCACCGGCCTTCGGAAATGGAGTCAACCAAGGCCTGTGATCGAACGGCATGCGTCAATACGAAGCAAGGACCTTGAACTGGGGTTAATTCAGAAGCGGTCCAGTGACGATACTGATTATGTGGAGAACTGGGATGCGGGCTCCCGTGATCACATTGGTGGTAACGGTAATATTCGTTCCATGGAGGTTGTCACCTTTGAAGGTGATGTCGCTGCAGAGATGACAAATTTACGAGTCTATCATCCTATTGGTTCATCCACGACTTCTACGACTTCATTTGAAACCGCCAGAAAGTGGATACAAGACTGTATTTCTCTTCCTGACAGCTCAAATCAGCACGCAGTCTCAGACATAGCCTCTCAGCCTCGCCGTCTCCTTCATATCGACCGCGGCTCTGTGACAAGGTTGGTCGACGTTTCTGATTTCCCGGTTGATATTTCGTATGCTGCTCTAAGCTACAAGTGGGGCAAAGGACCTTTCCCATGGAAAACAACAAAAACGAATGTGGCTAAGAGGCTACGCAATTTCCATGTTCCGCTCCCTGCCACAATCAAAGAGGCCGTGGATATCACTCATACACTTGGTATAAAATACCTATGGGTTGATGCTCTTTGCATCATTCAAGACGACGACGACGACTGGAGACTAGAGGCTGCCAAGATGGGCAAAATCTACCAAGATTCCGTAGTTTGTATCGCAGCAAATATTGGCGATGGCAGTCATGGCGGTTGCTTCAACAGCTCGAGTAAAGCATCGTATGCCTCACAAAGCCATATTGAGCTGGTAAGCCCAATACACGATGGACGATTCAGTCGCCTAGGCATTGTGAAATGGGGTTTCGACATCAGGTTCGAAGATCGGTCTTCTGCTGACAACATAGGAGACGTTGGACCTTTGGCCAAACGAGCCTGGGTCTTGCAAGAGCGACTCCTATCGTCACGCATCTTGTACTACACTGAAGACCAGCTCTTCTGGGAATGTCAGCATTGTGCTCTAGCAGAAGACGGTCTTTTCCTAGACGTTGAATCTGCCTCACCGCCTGAACACAGTCTGTTACGGTTAGTGATGGAAAACAAGGACTTACCACGTGCAAACAACGTTCCTTCGCTCAGTTCACTATGGTATCATTGGGTTGTTGAACACATGTATTCCACGCGTGAAATGACAATGGAGAAAGACAAACTCGTCGCCCTTTCTGGAATAGCCAGAGCATTTGCGGTCAAGAAAAGTCCTGCTCGCTACATCGCAGGCTTATGGACCGATGATCTACACTATGGTCTATCATGGATTGCACCTATAGGTGAACCCACATCCATGTATCAAGCGCCTTCCTGGTCCTGGGCTTCTCAGATGGGGAGAGTGAATTACAACCAGTTCTTTGATGATCTGGAGACATGCAGCACCGGGTTCACCTCTAAGCATTGCCATGTGGTTCTTCTAGGCGATGATGAGTTTGGAGGTGTCGAAAGTGCAAGGCTTAAGCTGGAAACAAGATTACTCCCGGGCATTGTCTGTGACTCTACGACTGATGACCAGTCCTTCTATCATCCTGATGACAGGAGGTCCTTCGAATTGTGTGGACTGCCGGGGAAGTACAGTTCCCTTACAGTGCATATAGATTCCCCCGACGCGGATTGGCTGGTGGACGTGAAGTGTATGCTCCTCACCTCTCGTCCTGCAACCAAAGACCACGAGTGTCCATCATGCGAGATGCTAATCCTACAGGAAGTGGATGGACATAAGACTTATGGTAGGATTGGCCTCGCAAGCTTTCAACACAAGGAATCGGCAAAGGATCTCATTCACGAGTTCAACAAAGCACCACTACAGACTATCACCCTAGTCTGAAATGAAATAACGTACATTACCACCACCATCACCATTGCCTTATCCACATGTGTAGCTATATTGTAGTGCAAGGAGAACATCATCAGCCTTGATACGCTCACATGCGGGACTCACTCGACCGGGGGCCGCAAATTGACCGATGCTTCCTACATGGCGCTCCCTGCATCGAGTAATGATAAGTGTAAGCATCTCGCTGCGTCACAATAAGATCTATAATCATTTCCAGTATTACAGTGTCCTATACCCAAGCACAGCCACCCCAGATCGAGAGATCAAGTTACGAGACCAATGTAGCATGCCTCATCATACCACAGCCTACCATCCACCATCAAACAAACGAAAACCATCCATCCATCAAACGAAGCTACAAGCAAGAACAAACGAACGAACGATCCTCCGGCTAGAATATCAAACGCCGACGACCTCAAACGCCGACTCTGATCAACGGTATACACACATGCACAGACGTCACGGCAAGACCCTTTTTCCCCGTCGGTGGTGCCGGTCCGTCGGGCTAGGGCTGTGTGCCGGTTTTGGAATTGTTTAACTCCTAAGAACTCCCGTCTCATGGTGGTCTGTGGGAGATGCGTCATCGAGTATAAGGTACCATATTCGTTGTGTCTGCTCCCCAGAACAATCTAGTAGTATCTCCATCCACATCTACATCTACATCTAGTCCTTGTGATACAGATACGTGATTAGTAACCATGAGGATACGCAACAGTGAAGAAGAAAATGCTCAAACATTCTCGAATACTCTCGACGGACTCGAAAAAGGGTTCAGGGTCGATGGAATTATCGGACTTAACCCAAGGCTATCGACAAATCTAGCCTAGTGACACGCAAGCGGGTGGAGCAAACGGCGAAGTAGTGGAGCGCGGAAGATAGTGGATCTGCCTTCCGCTCTGGCTTACTGTAGAAAAAGGGTGCTGGTGGTGGTTTTGTCAGCCTCGATGATGGAGTGTTCGATGCTTCTGTGCCGGTCTCTTGACGTCGTTGATTGGGCGAGAACCGGGGGTATGCAGGGACTGTCAGGGTGCTTCATTCGGTTATCCGGTATACACAGCTCGCCGATCGCTGTGGGTTAGTCTATTTCATCATGGATTCTAGCACGCGATCGACGGTATAGGAGGTACCTCAGGTATCTGACGAGGTCGGCTGAAGGATCAGCCTTTTGATAACGAATAATTACATTATTTGAGATGGGAGATAGTACTCGCTCGCTCGCTCGCTATCGAAAGTTCAAGAAGTTTCGATGATCCCTCTCACGCGCCGCTTGACGCCCGAGATCGAAGTCGAGTCTTCTGCTTGTATGGTGAATGGCGCCAGATGGAACCGTCGATGACGGAGATCTCGGAGATCTCGTCTTGTGATTGGTGCTCCTCCGCTTCCTGGCGCAATTTCGAGAGAGGTGCTTCCATTTTTTCCTGTGTGATCAATGTTTCTTTACCGATCCATGTGGTGTTCGATGTGTTGTTTCGAGTCGAGAGAGACGATTGAGGATCGATGTGCGAGTCCTCGAGGACTGATGATAGTGCGCTCACTGAAGATGAAGGGCTCGACGATCGCGAACTATCGTCGTCCAAGATGATATCTGGGTCCGGTGGTCCGCGTAGAGAGAAGGGAGAGGGCGACCTATCCTCTTTCTGAGTCCGCGACTCCGAGATGACGCTGTTACGGCCTGGTCGGATGGTGCTCGTGGAAGATGCGGTGTTGAAAGATGATTTGGAGCCCCGGGTACGAGCCTGAGTGGTGACTTGCTTGCCTGCTCTAACAGGAATCCGAGAACCTGATCGCGTGGTCTTCGTCGTGTGCAAGGGGGAAGTCTGACGCTGTCGACCAGAATAGGCGGTTTGAAGAGCATACCATACAGCGGCAGTAAACTCTCTAGTGCCGACTTGATGAGAGACAGTCAAGGCTGCCAAATCGCGCATGGTGAATTCTCGAGGCAGATTTGGATTTGACGGTCGAGTGAGCGAGCCGACGTATGGTGGTGATTGGAAGTTGTATGTGGTGACAGCTGACGAAATATCAGTATTCGTTTGATGATCATAAATGAGTTGCAAGGTCAAGGACTTACCACGATGAACCGGCGGGCAAGGTGCGGCCGACATGTCGGAAGAATGTGACGATGTTACGACTGGTGATGGAGCGAGAGTGATGCAGGGAAAAGAATGATCAGAAACCCGACACCGTGTGTAGTATGTAGTCTTGCAAGAAGTAAAAGCAGTATCACAAATACCTTTGAGGTTTGATGCGAAGCATCTGGTTCATGTAGTTTGGGCTACTTGACCTATAATAAGGTAACTGCCACCAAGATGGTTCCCGTTGCGATAAAACTAGCGCACATCGAAGTCTCGGAGAGGCACTTGAACGGCTCCGAAAAGGATGGAACTCAAAAGTCTGGAACGGAGCGCTCCCGTTGATTGTATGACAGGTTGCATGTGGCCATGACTGGTAGCGGTCTTTGAGCTGGCTTGTGTCAAATCAGCAGCGAGGCCACACAACAACGATTGTACATGTAAGCCAAACCGGCGCTCGGTCCTCGATTCGTGTGTGTTATTGCAGACAGAATCGTGATTATTGGCTGCACTCTGCAGCTCTTCTGCAACAAACCAACGATAGACCCCCTCGTTCCTGCCTTGGAAAAGGGAAGAAAAGGCGAGAATCTACTCGGTGACGGAACGTTTCTCCGCAGGTGAAAAGTTTATTGATTTGCTCCTTCAGGCTCGTGGTGGAGAAAGCGCAGCGCAGTGCAGGCAGCAGCGGGCGCCAATGCATCTCAAGCGCCCGCACAGACAGGCACGGAGAGGCACAGAACAGGCTCAGGGACCGAAGCCGACACTACAGTATATGGGGAGAGATACATACGTTGCTCGTATTATTGAACAAAGTCAATTGCTGTATTGGCGCTTCAGTCTCTGACCATGTGGTATCACGATAATTGTCACAATTATGTCGCTGTTGAACTTCAGTATCACATACCTTACTTGTCCCACGTCGCACGTAAATTTTTCGTGACAGGCAAGCCACAAATGAGCTGACGCGGAACTTCTGGCCATGTATATCGCCTCCATCACATGACCAGTGCACTCTCTCCTGCAATGAACCAGATCCAGCCACGAAATGCGAAGCTCGACGGAACACACTCCGTTCGAGACATCAAAGTATGGATACAAGAACACCAGATATCCTGTATCGTCAGCTATGAGTGGACGGCCGGCTACTGATCCTTGATCCACCACGTGGGATGATCATGGATGCCATCATCCTTTGTCCCGGGACCAGCTCCGTCAATTCCTTGGCCCCTCGGGGGCTCTCTGGATCGCCGGACCTGGAGCCGTGGGTGCAGCGAACGCTGGACCTGGAGATTGCTCATGGGTGCCGGACGGAGCGAACGCCGTGCGAATTGTGTTGGTATTGTATGAATGTGGCTATGTCTTATGACGGTTCATCACGTGCTCAGACGCGTGCTTGCCTCCAATTCTCCAAGCTATCAACGTCTTGTACCACTTTGATCATCACAGATATTCGAAGACTGATGATTGAATCGACGATTGAAAAGTCGTGTATACAATTGGGGTATATGCAATAGCGCGTAGCGTCGCGTACTATATGAAGAAGTCGGAGAAAAATCATTGCAGACATGGGACGTCTAGTCCCTGGTATCATGTATCGTGTCGCATAACCCAATGCAATCATCCCTCATCGCCATCTGACTTTGCTCCAGGACGCAAAGAAAGCGTCGGACCGACAGCTAGGTGTAGAAACTCTGCTGCCGCCTCAACACACCCCTTCCCTCGGCCATCCGTTCATCACTCCTCACGCTCCGCAACGGCACCCTGCCACCAGCGATATTACCGCTGACGCTGCCCGCCCTGCTGCCGGCTCTGCTGCTAGGTTTGATCCAGCTCGACATTGGCAAGCCTGGAGAAGCGGGACGACTGCTGCTTCTGCTGACCGTGCGAGACAGACTCATAGCCCGATCTCGGTCAGTCGGCGACACGATATGCCCGCCCCACTGTGAAGCAGTCACAATCGTACCTGGCGAGGCAAGAGGTGGTGGCAGTGGACTGTCGGAGCGGAAGAGCGGGTGGATATGTCCTTCTGATGTCGCCGATGCCGATCGCGACCGGCTGACTCCGGCGTTGTGGAAAGTGTGCAATGTTGGTGACGGAAGCGAGGGGTCAGGGAACGACGTGTACTCGTTCTCGTTGTCGTCATGCTTGAAAGGTCCGTCGAGCGCTTTGGCGGGCGACACGGGGCGGCTGCCTGGGATTGAGTCTAGGCGGTGCTGATCAACCTCAATCTCCCATGTGTCAAAAGGATCGG
>Ga0058702_10000148_pt1 | contig 44919 bp, 38 predicted proteins | sample AgamicOrSfe_FD_83781 | JGI IMG/M metagenome (GOLD analysis project Ga0058702, IMG submission 83781) | Agave microbial communities from Guanajuato, Mexico - Or.Sf.e | ecosystem: Host-associated > Plants > Phyllosphere > Phylloplane/Leaf | place: Guanajuato, Mexico | collected 2012-05-30 | reverse complement strand
CCACCAAACCCAGCCAATAACGCCCAGCTCCCTTCTTCACACCAGCGTAGCGCATCTGGGGAGCAGCCTCAGAACCAGGGACAGTCTACGGGACAGCAGCAGCAGCAGCAGCAGTACATGTACCCCGATCCTACTACCGGACACCATCAACAGCAGACCACTGGCTCGCCAGTATCTTCTGTCACCTCTTTTCAATCCGGTCAGCAGAACGCTCAGGCTCAGCCCTACTACAACCAGCAGCAGGGCCAACAACCTCCACGCTCGCCACAGCCTGGATACACGTACGAGAATCAGCTGAAGCGAGAGCCAGACACCTCACCAAAGGCCAACAGCAGCGGCGGAGGCTCTTACCCGGCACCACCAAACACCGACCCAAACCTCCGTCCGCCACCAGGTCCAGATGGTAGAGCTTCTCCGGCGAACGGTGTTCCAAGACAGGAACCAAATCAGGTCGAGCAATCTCCGATCCAAGCACAGGCGCAACCCCAGACACAGCCTTCAGCTCCGGCTCAGGGCCAAACTGAACGAGGTTAGTCGCCGATCTCGGCGTTGTTAGGGGTTGATCCTGGGCACCCTTCGGTTGTATTTGGGCTCAGATCGATTGAGGCGCAACCCCAGACACAGCCTCCAGCTCCGGCTCAGGGTCAAATTGAACGAGGTTAGTCGCCGATCTCGGCGTTATTAGGAAATTCTTTAAGACTCCCCCCGGTTGAAGAACTTCCGGCTCAGGGCCAAACTGAACAAGGTTAGTCGCCGATCGAGGTGTTGGATTCAGATAGTTCTATGGTCCCTTCCTCATAGAAAATACCCTGAGAGAGCATGAACAGGAAAGATCCAGATTGATTGAAGAGCGGCGAGCCGCCGAGAGGGCAGCCGCCAGAAAGCATGCTCGGGATGATTCTTTCTACGGTCCTTGAGATGAAGCAATCAAGATGAAGCAATCAAGAGCAGTAGCAGACAGCCGGCCTGTCTACCACTGCTCATCAACCATGGCAGCCGTCTCGGTTACATTACGGCTCCATCGCTTTTACACATCAACACAGTCTCTTTACAGTCTCTTTACAGTCTCGGTTTCTTTTTAACTATTATTGCGGTCGTTTTTCCAGTTTCGCGGGCAAGATGGGAGGGTCTATCTGAGCGATTATCGCTGCTTTGGTTCTCGCGAGTGTAATACATGGGTTTACACATGGAGCGGAAGCAGTCAACAAGCTTTCCAAAGCTTAGTGGCTGGGTTCGTCAAGGGTAGAATGGGTCGGTGGGTTCTTGCGAATATTTCGGTCTTTCGGGGGCTAGCCTTGCTTTTTGTTTCACGGGGTGAGCGTTCTGGAAGGGGAGGAGAGCGAGAAAGTAGTGGTGTAGTGTATGATACGTTCGGTATTCCTTGCCTTTCTGTCACGAGTGTTCTGCTTCTATTCGTATTATTGCGCTGATTGTCTTTGTTTTGCGCTGGCTACATAAACAATTGGTCAGTACCTAGCCAGCGTGTTGAACAATCGCAGATCTGTCGAGCCGACAACTCTCCAGACAACTATCGCACACTAAGCATCAAGATAGTCTATACCATGACCATGACACAGGCATCCAAGGTCCTACGAGCAATCCTTGTATTCACGTAACTTCGGAAATGATCACACAGCCCACATCAGAGCGCGCTATCACGAGCAGAGCTTGTATTCATGAAAAAACTTTTCCTAGCACTACGGCAGCACCCCTCACTGACTGGCCTTGTACTCCTCATGCAACTTCTTCTGCTTCTCCCACTCCTTGACCAGCTTCTTCCGCCTGCTCTTGGCCACCTCGTCGCCCTTGGCGTCTTTGACGGGGACACCGTCGGCGTCCCACTCGGCGAACTCGGCCGTCTTGAACATGTCGAGGTGGCTCGTCTTGGCCTTCTCGCGCAGCTCGGCCGCCTTCTTCGCCTCTTCCGCCTCGCGCTTGGCTTTTGCGGCTGCTTTCTCGGCCGCGGCTGACTCTTTCGCCGCCCGTTGCTCGATTAGTGAGCGGTCGAGGGTGCGTACGAGAGAGGGCTGGGACTCGCGGTCTTCGAGGTAGATCCCTAGATTCCAGAGGTGGGTGTCGCGGAGGTTGTCGCAGAGGGAGAGGAGCTCGTTCTTGGGCGCCGCGCTCGTGGCAAGGGACTGCACTTGGTCGCGGAAGGATGAGAGGACTTGTGCGTAGGGCTCGGAGGCCGTCGAGGCGGTCGTGGCTGGAACCGAGGCATCGCGGGCGAGTGTGGTAATGCGCTTATAATCGATTGCGCAGGAGAGGGCGAGGTCGCGCACCTTGTCGCGTAAGTCGGCGGCTGGGTAGATGTATGGTTTTGCCGCTGATGGGATGTCTAGACCTGACCATCCTATGCGTTTCGAGTCGCCGAGGTCACCCTCAGCGTCGAGTCCGAAGATGGTGACGATGCGTGTTACCCATGCTGCGAGCGCTAACGTGGTGCTGTCTGCAACATCTTTGGCAGTGTTGAACTCTGTGACCAGGTCTCCAAGAACACGCATGGCAGTAGGTGTGTCGAAGGAATCACAGAGTGCGGCATGGAGATCCGTTTTCGCCTTTTCGAGTGCAGAGAAGAGTTGTTGATCTGTTTCAGATTCTTTGGTTGATGTAGGATTTCTCGTCACGTCGATTGCTTTGAGGAAAAAGTTGTCAAGCTTTCCTTCCCATGCGTTCGTCTCTTTCACTTGGCTCGGTGCGATCTCCATTCCTTCTTGCCACCTCCCAAGAAGGAATACAATGCGTAGACCGCGCGCTGTCCAGACATTGCTAGAAAGGGCCTCCCTAATGGTCTGGAAGTTTTTCAGACTCTTGCTCATTTTCTGGCCTGCAATGGAGAGATGGCCCATGTGGATGAAGTAGTTGGCCCATTGTGTATGTTCTTCAGGTGTTGACCAGTATGCTTCTGACTGCGCGAGTTCGTTGTCGTGATGAGGGAATTTCAAGTCAACACCCCCTGAATGGATGTCCATTGCCTTACCGAAGATCTCAGAAGCCATAACGGAACACTCGATATGCCAGCCTGGACGACCAGAACCGAAGGAAGATGACCACGCAGGCTCACCAGGTTTACTGGCTTTCCATAGGGCAAAGTGATTGTCGGAACGTCTGGCTGTGGGTTTTGATAAGGAGCCTTCGCCGTCTGCTACAAGATCTTTATCGTTTCTGCTCCATGGTTCTAATCTCGCGTAAGGGTGACCGGCCTTTTCAAAAGCATCGACATCAAAGTAAACGGAGCCATCTGTCGTCGCATAAGCGAATCCGTTGTCAATGATCTTCTCGATAAACTTGACAATCTCCGGAACGTATTCGGTGACACGGGTTAGAACGTCAGGCTCGAGAACATTCAGGTTGCGCATGTCCTCGAAAAAACGTTTCTCGAATTTTTGTGTCAGGGCCAGAAAGATCCTATGGTCTTGCGAGTCGATGCTCGAACCATGTAAAGAGTCCAGATAAGGCATGAGCAAGTCGTCGGTCTTCTCGTAGAAGCTGGAAAGCTTGCCTGGTGACTGAATCGCTTCGACCGCAGACTTCGCCTCACGGATATTCTTCTTCAGTTTTGGATCGGCCACCTCCATGATCTCAGCTGCGCCATTGGTCGAGGCCACGTCAGAGAGCGGACCCTCGGCGTTTTTACCATATGCCTTGTCAATCGCTGAAATTGCGTTCTCTGGTGTTGTGTTTGGTGGCAGAAGTGGAAGGTTCTTCTTCGCAAAGACTTCGAAGGCCTGTTTTGTTGTGCTCAGAACGGTGTCCGTTACCAAATCGTCAGGACTCTGATTTGACTGCTTGAACTGTTCCAGAAGATATGCTTCACGACCTCTCTTGATGATCTTGTCGTCAATATCCGTCGCATTCATCACGAATTTGACATTGAATCCGAAGTAATCCTGCATGATGCGCCTGACGATGTCGCCCGATGTGTAGTTGCGCGCATGACCCAAATGCGCATCGTCGTAAACTGTAGGTCCACAAGTGTACCATAGTACATTCTTTCCCGCCGGGTCAATTGGTATAAAGTCATCTTTCCGCTTCGTGAGACTGTTGTATATCTTCAAGTTCGGTAGCTGTGCTCCAGAGTGCCTCTGAGGAGGAGTCCATGGGGGCTGTTCGCGTTCTTTCGGCGCCATGCTGCTGAACCACCTGTGGATGTTGAGTGAATGTTTTTTTAGAGTTGACGTGTATAAATCCTACTGTCTTCCTGAAAACTGGACTGGCGACCGGAACCTCTGCTTGATATGAGTCCAGCTCTTCATACAAGGTCAGAAGTGAAATCAATAAACAACAATCAGACAGCTTGGTGACTCAAGGGACATTGATGGACAATACAATATTCACTTTCAAGATGCGGGCCGACGCGAAGTGTGGGGGATGTGCAGATTCAGGGTCCTGCACGTCATGTCATGGATATTCCCACGCTGATCCATCTTCAATCGTAGACCAAATATCTTCCTTCATTATCTCGCTAGACCAACCATTAATCGAGACAAAACTCGAGGATGACTTCGAAGCTACTGGACTGGGCTGTTCCACGCCTTCAAAAATTATTGCCGCTGGACGAGGACTCCCTGGGACAGATCATCACATATACCGACACCCTGCCCAAAGATGCTGCGGCCGAGCATCTAAAAAACTTATTGGGAGACTCATCGCAAGCATTCGAATTCATCTCTTCTTTCAACTCGTATCGTCAGCCCCCACCAGCAGCCAACGCGCCCGCGCCTGTCTCTTCAGCACCTTCCGCCACTTCAGAAGTTCCGCGTTCGCAACCGAGACGAGGGCCAAAGAAGAAACCGAACATTCATGAGCTACCTGCTAGACAGCTCGAGGACCGAGGTAGTGCAACCGGAGGATATGTCAAACGAGATGAAACCGATTATATGCCCACTCGAGCCAGAGGCCAAGGCCAGGGTCCGAGATCAAAGGAACCACCACTGGCCAATGTTCTACAGCTAAACGAGAAGCCAGACGCAATTCAAATACCGCCAACTTCGAACACTGCATCGGGATCGACATCAACATCGTCAAAACTTCCACCTTCTGCTTCGGGGACTCTCATATCAGACTCCCTGGCGCCGCTCTCGAAAGGTGCTAAAAGCAGTCGCTCAGCCTCGCCGGCTCAGGCACCACAAAAGATGAAGATCACCATGGTCGGAGGCAAAGCCATGCACGGAGCATCCACAGCCCTTTCGGACCTCGACAGCGCAATCCGCAGCCTAGAAATTACTACCAACCCCTCCCTTTCCGATGCCTCTCCCGAAGACCTCGCCCGACGAAGGTGCAACTGCATGGCAACACGGCATCCTCTTCTGACTATGGCTCCGAACTGCACGACCTGCGGCAAGATCATTTGTGTAAAGGAAGGTCTGGGACCATGCACCTTCTGCTCCACACCACTCCTGAGCGCCGACGACGTCCAATCCGTGCTGCGCGTGCTCAAAGACGAGCGCGGCAAAGAGCGCCAATCAACGCACAACGCAACGCACAAGCGCGCAGAAGTAAGCGCAAAGCCACGCGCGTTCACCGGCCGCGACTTCCTATCTTCCGCTTCCAGCAGCCGCGGACCCAGCCCCTTCGCCTCGACCACGCCCTCCGCGGCACCTTCCGCCGCCACTTCCGCGAACGTCTCCGAAGCCGAGCACGAGACCGATGATGACGAGATGGATGAGGGTTTGCGCAAGGCCAAAGCGCACAGAGATAGATTACTCACGTTTCAGACGAACAATGCGAAACGAACGCGCATCCATGATGAGGCTGCAGACTATGACGTTCCGGTGCAGGGCACGAATATGTGGGCCTCGCCTGCGGAGCGAGCGATGCAACTCAAGAAACAGCAGAAGGTCATGAGGGAGGTGGAGTGGAATGCCAGACCGGATTATGAGAAGAGGACTATGGTTGCTAGTATTGATATTGTGGGCGGTAAGGCAGTCAGGAAAATGGTGCCTGCTGAGCGGCCTGCGGATCCTGTCGAGGATGATGATGATGCGGCTGGAGAGGACTTTGCTGAGGCAGACAGGAGTGCTGGGAACAAAGGTCAAGGTGGTAGTGGTGCCTTTAGCCAGAATCCGTTGTTGGGTGCATTGATCAGACCTGTTGCAAGAGCGGAGAAAGGCAAAGATGCTGCGGCCGAAGGTGGGAAAGAAAAGAGTGTCTGGCGGAGAGTGCAGGATGATAGGGATGACAATGAAGGAATCATATTAGATGGTGGTGCTTATGGAGGGAGGGTTGAGGGGAGAGTGCTAGGCGCTGAGGAAAGGGCTGTTGGTGCTACTGCTGGATAGTCACGATGTACATAGTTTCATCAGCATATAATGCACGCCTACAATGATACCCTTTCCCAAAATCACAATGGAGGCTGACTTAAAATTGCATACTCCCGCTAAATTGCTCATACTCTTTCATGTTCCTCGAGAATGACAGTAAGATACCAGCACTCGCTCTCGTCCGACCCGTTTCGATAGCCTTCTGTACACGCCTTCAGCACCACAGTTTTGCAATTGACCGCCATTGCTTGGTGATCAGACTGCTTCCCCCTTGATCGTCTTCGTTCCTCCTGTAACGGTGACTAAGTCTTCGTCCTCATCCATCTCAGTGACATAGTCCTTGTCATGTACCGGGCGACAGTTTTCAACCTGGAAGTTGTACTGACGAACTTTTCCCTTGTGCTCCCTTGCGCGTTTGCGTTTGTCTCGAATCTGCGAAAACTCGAACAGGATGGACCCTGTGAAGGACGGTTCGAGCGCATCGTAAAACTCCCGCTCGACATCTTCGAAGGTTCCACAGAGCGCGAAGGCTTCTGCAAGAACCTTGAAAACAGGTGAGAATCGACACAACTTGCGTTGTGCGGTAAAGATTGCGTCCTTTTTGACACCCTCGCCGCGGTTCAGGTCTTCGCAGAGAAGTGTCGAAGCGTCTGCCAGCAACTCCAAGACTTCGTACTTATTCGCGAAGCAGATGACCTACACAATCTGTACCTGAGACGGGGACGATTCGCAATCATCGTCATGTTCGTGAGGGGGAGCACCAAAGCCACGCCAACGACATGGCCACTTCCAATTTCTGAAATACAGCCAGTGCTGGAAGACTTCCAGAACCCATTCTCTGTCAGCGTCGACGGTGATTGTGACGGGTCTGGAGAGAGATCTGCTCTCAGCATCTTTGAGCGCATCAGAGAAGAGCTTTGAGCTGGCTTTGAGGAGGTAGTAATGGACGGAGAACTCTCGATTGCCATCTCGTTTCTTGTAGAGGGCCATCTGAGAAGATTGAACGAATCTGTAAGGATTAGTCCAGTGATTGTACGATCGCACCAGTCTACAAACCTCACGTGTGAATCCATCGCTGCAACGGGCTCGATGAGGTGTGATCAGAGAAACCGATGAGAGATATAGGCAGAGAATGTATGCAGTATGAAAGGAAAAGGGTGGAGTACCTCAGCTCGTGAGAAGAGCTAGGCAGCAGAGCTGACGTGATTGGACGGTCCATTGAAGGGAAAGTGAGCGTCAGAAGGAAGGCGCGAAGCTTGTACAAGCATTGTGTTCATGACCACTTGCGCTCACAGAAGTGCGAGGATACTTAGTCAAGGCCTCACATACGGACACATGTACCTTGACAACCTGGGATTGACTGAACCATTCTTGAGTATCCTGTTTCCTCAAGGATACCCAAACTTTTGGCATGGTCGGTTATACAGAAGCCCAGATGATTCACAGAGTGTATTTACAACCCTTTTGCATAAAGTTAACACAGCCCTGATGCGCATCTCGAGCGATGCTGCGTCTCATGGAGAGCTGGAAAGAAGCAGAATGCTAACTTTACTGCATGTCTATCGTGTCGTAATGGGAAGGTGAAGCTGACTTGGAGTGAAGTGAACCAGATCCGGACCCTGACGTAGCCGCGTTCCCCACGATTGACCTTTCCTTTTCAGGACTAAAGTAAACACAAACATTGGACGACTTCTAGACATTGCGCGACAACATGAAACTTGGATGAACCAATATTGCATTTCACAACAAACGCGCTCATAAAGATTTTGGACATATAGTCCATTGGAACAGATCAGAATGCGTGTCACTCGCGCCCAAGCAGCAGCGCAAATCCACGTTGACGAAGCAGTCGACCCTACAGAATTTGGAACAGAAGATATGAAAGGAATTGTACCAGCAGATGCTGCTGAGGACGATCAGTCTCAAGAGATGGACACGAGCATCAACAACGAGCCTGCGACGAAGAAAGAGCGTGCCAAAAAGGGGTCAAGGGTCGCCAGCGGAACCAGAGGAAAGAAAGCTGGACAGCAAAGCGCAGACGAGGTCGGACTACAGATTCTGGAAGACGAGCCTGAGGAATCACAAGAACAGCCTGAGCAGCCAGTCAGATCATTGCGCAAAACGAGAAGCGCACTCCAGCAGCCGGACTCTGGAGCGGACACCGTACCAGCAGAGCACGACAAGCAGGAGGAAGCAACAGAGCAGGCCTCACAGACAACACACGAGGCTGCAACGCCAGAAGTCAGAACAGGCAGTCCAGTGGCATCACCATCTCGTGTCCTACAGCCAAAGAGTCCAGCAAAGCAACTGCTTGCCAAGGAGAAGCGAGGCATGCGATCCACTTCTAACAAGGAGAACATGTCGCCCTTGACATCAGCAGAAGCTCCTTCCTCACCATCTATGAACCGTGCAATCCATGGCAGCATTGCGGAACCAACCCTTACAGCCACACCCGAGCACGCTTACTCCGAGACGGCACCAGCTCCGGTGCAGGAACCACAGCTCGTCCACGAGAAAGAGGAGAGTTCGAGCCCAGCGGACGATGCGCCAGAGGCACAGTTGGAAGAAGTGGTAGCGACAGAAATGGTCGCTGAGGACCCGATCGAGGCTCTAGATGCACTCGAGGAAGCCATTCAACAGGTCGACGACTCACTACCTAAGATCGAGGACATTGCGTCACCACAAAAGTCAATCAGCACCAATCCGAATATGACTTCTATGCCAGTCTTGAACTTAACCCCTGCTGCGAAGAAAAGCCCGACTCCGCTACGTAGAAATAGTGCGATACGCAAGTCGATGAACACGAGGCCTCATCCAAGCCCCGACACCACGGCAAAGCGTACTTCGACTGTCAACAAGCGAATGAGCCAGGCCGTCGATGGCAAGACCACCCGCAAAGCGAACAAGGATAACTCTGTTCCAGAGGGTCTTAAAGCAGAAAAGCAAGCACCAGTGATCCCGCACTCCAAACCACGACCAATCTCGCTTTCCTTCCCAACACCACCTCCACCACCAAAGTCCAAGCCTGCGGCTCTGCCAACATTCAAGCTTCCAGGCGAAGCGATAGCAGCCAAGCTCAAAGCCGCGAAAGAGGCACGTATGAAGAAAGAGGAAGAAGCGCCCGCCAAGAAACCCGCCTTCAAAGCACGACCAGCGCCAAAGGCAAAAGAAGTGACTGCCGTGGTCCGCCAGACAAACGCAAGTAGAGCTCGCGAGAGTCTGATGAGCAAGTCCGTCAGCGGCGCACCAACAACTGCACCATCGACATCAGTCCGTCGCGCCACGACTGTCAGAGACAGCACAGCGGCTCCTCGTCCAAGCATGTCCGCCAACAAACGCCTCTCCGTCGCACCAGCCAAGTCCGCCCCACCAGTCGCGCCAAACCCACGACCACAGAGCATGATAATCACATCCCGCCCCTCGCTACTAAGCGACAAACCACGCCCATCTCTCTCCTCCAGACCAGCCCCACCACGCTCATCCCTCGCTCCAAGCACAACAACTGCAGGCAAGAGCACGTCATCAACGGCTACAGGTCGCGAAGTATTCCAGCGCGCCGCGGTCGAGAAAGCCGAGATCGAAAAGGCGAAGCGCGAGAAAGAAGCCGCGGCAAAAATGGCGCGCGCTGAAGCGGCGGCACGGGGCCGTATCGCGAGTCGTGAGTGGGCGGAGAAGCAGAAGAAGAAGACTGTCAGTGCGGGAGCGACGAGGAAGGTCGCTGCTGCTTAGAAGGTGGCGGAACCGGGGAGGAGGCGGGAGATGATTGCTGTCCAGACTCCGAGATTGGGAAGGCAGACTCCGAGACTGGGAAGGTTCGCGACTCGGGAGGCTGAGGATCGATTTCATCGTTAGCAGACATGGCCGGGCGTTTGTATTGCTTGATTGATGGATAAGGAGAATACTGGAGTGTTCTGGTTTTAGGCGTTATTGGTTACTAGCGAATAAGTACTATACCTACGACTAATGAATTTGCATATCTCGACATTGGATCGAAGACGCTCCTCAAGACTCAGTTCTCTGTTCTATGCAGTCGGCTTCCAGATCAGTTGACTGACACGGAGAAGTGCTGGAGGGGAGAGGAGAGGAGAGGAGAGGAGAGTTGTGTTTGCAGATTTGAGTTTAGATTGAGTCGTCCCTTCCGCGCCTTGACAATAGTTATTTCATCACACATGCACCACCATTGGATCGTGTGATATCTCCGAATATGCTTCTAGTCCTTGGACGTTCCGATACTGCGGCACAGTGCGATGCAATAGTCGTGCATACATGACCGTACGACTCACATGAGCGTTTGACTCTGGCCTTCTCCAGCATACTTGTATTTTCCATCAGTCGATCCACCCGTACTCTTTCCCGATCGCGAATCCTCAGTGCCCCGTCGAGTCAACATTGGCAAAGGCGCCGCCGAAAGTCTCAGCATTCGTAGTGGATTCTAGACTCCAGTCCGGGAACGGAGCGCCATGTGCTGGTAAGGTAGCTTGCGCGGTTTGACCCGTGGAGATTTTATCCCAGAGTTCCTGGAAAGGTGGTCAGAGAGTGGAGGGCAATACAGGTGTGGTGCAGAAGGCTCTTACCCAGTCAATGCCATCTGGTACGTCGATCATGTCGTCCAGCATGGTGTAGTCCATGAAGCTTGGATCCACGCCCGCTGCCATCCAGTCTTCTTGCGTGAGGGCGGGTTCGGTCCAGTTTTCTGGTGTCGTGTGTGGCATGGTTAGACCTGGCGTGTTGTTACTGGTTCCTACGACTGTGTCAGTTTCGTGTAGTCTGCGCGGCCCTGTCGACATACCTGTACTCATGCTCGGTGCGGCCAAGGAAGCGCTTCGCGCCTTGACTTTGGCAATCATGATCGACAAAGCCCTCGCTGCTTTTGCAGTCTCCGACACCAGAAGTTTTGACCTGTATGCTTCCGCCACGCTTGGCTGCGGGAGATCTGATTTCGCCATCTGTTCTGCGACGTTCTCCTCCCAGATCTTCTGGGTCATGGCCAACAACGAGATGATTTCCTGTTGGTCGATCACAAAGTCATTGTCTTCTGAACCCGCTTCTCCATTGACCGTCATGCCGCAATGCTGTGCAAGCTCGACGCACAGTATCATGGCTGAGAGCAGAAAGTCGTGCGTTGATACCGAAGCCATGTACCACTTGGGTACCTTCAACTGTCCGTCCAACGCGCTGGCCCAGTAGATCTCGTGGTGGTATCGCATCGTGGCTGCTGCTGCGTTGACGCAAGCTTTGCGCGAGAAGTAGAATGGCGAATCCGCTTTGACCTTCATGAATCGTCTATGGAGGACAATGCGTGACTTGAGCGCAAGCAGCGCAAGGTTGTATCGCCACATAAGGGTCTCGGAACTGATAGCGAGAGACTCATCCAGCGCTTTGAGTTGAAGCAACGATGGCATTCTGGTGATGGCCTCGTCGAGTCGACGGTCGAGGGTCATAATCTGGTCGTATGAAGGCGGAATCGTTATGTGTGATAGCTCGACAATGTCGGCAAATACGGGGAAGAGTGTCGCTTTTGTGTTGGCATAAGTCATTGGCGTCACCTCTGTATCTGGCCTGGAAGGTGGCAAGACTTTCATGTCTGCGGAAAGATCGTAGTCGTGGTAATTGCCTGGTCTTGCTGTATCTGACTGGATCATCCTCAGCATCGAAGGCTGTCCCATCTGGAAGGAGATGAGCACGTCTATCATGTACAGACTGTGCCAACTTCTCCTTCGCATTTCGCTTTGAAACGGGGTCAGGCTTTTGAAGTACCTCCCATCTCGATGATAACCCATGCGCAGGGCAACTCGTATGGCCACACCGAGCAGTTGCCAGACGTCGATGAACGACTTTCGAGTCAGTAGCCCTGCGGCATAGAAAACCAAGGCCTCAATTGCGTACGGCTTGGGTGAGGTGTAGTCTCCCAAAGAAGCTGCAGAAGCAGCGAGCTCATGGTATCGCACGACATCGGAATGGATCTGTTTGGCCAGTGGTGAGTCTGGTGCGTTAACTTCGCGCATCATATGGCCACACGACAGACTGAAAAGTCCAAACAAGATAGCGATCCACATTGTCGGCGTCTTGGTGGGGTTGCGCCAGAACTCTTTGTATTCGTTCTGAAACGTTGGAGGATGTAAGGCAACCTTGAACGGATCTGGTGAGTTCAGAAAGTTGAAAAGCAATCGATTCGCGACATCTCTCGGTGGCATGCTCTGTATCAGCTCTGCTTTTGATTTGCGAGGAGGTGACCTCAAAAGAAATGAGATTCCCTCTGGAGAGTCGTCATATATGTTGTCTTCTTCTTCGGCGGCTTCGATGGCAGGGATGATGCCGTTCTCGTCGTCTCCTAGATGCTGCTTCAAGTCGGAAATACTGTCTAGAATCGCTGTCCAGTGTGATCCACCGACATAGCTGGTCTCACCGTTGGTGATGGTGATTGAGCCATGTCCGCCTTCGTCAGATTCAGGTGACTCTCGTGAACCCGGAATGATAGGATCCTCGTTGTCGGTATCTTGGGGAGGCGTGAGTGCAGCTGCAGCTACAGTGGCCGGTACGGCGAAAGGTGCCTGTGCTGGCTGTTTGGGTTCGTCTTTCGATTTGATGAGCTCTACTACGAGGTGTTCTAGATGGTTGATGCGGGCTTTGACGTTTTGACCAGCTTTACTCCTCTGAGGCGGTGGTAGATAGTTGCACGCCGTCTCACGGTTTCTCTTTATACACTGATCGCACGGACTATCACGGTTGCATTTGAGCTTCCCCTGAAAGACATCAGTACGCGTGGTTTCGCTGCTCGTCTTGGCTTACCTGTCGACAATGAGTGCAGCTCAGTTGCGAGCGCGCTCGACGCTGGCGCATGGAGCCACCACCTGTGAGCGCCTGCAATGCACTAGTCTCGTCGACGTTCATCGCGGCACTTGTTACAACTTGGTACGAAACCTACTATGTGATATGTTGGAGTTACAGAGGCAGGCTTACCTGTAGAAAACAGTGAAAGGAGTCATTCCTAGTCTCGCATCTTATTGATCCTGCGGATGGAAGACCGTCCGAGGGCTCTAGGCACCAACATCAGATGCGTGACTCGCTGATTCACGGTTGAGAAACAAGCCCCGCACCACGTGCTTGCGCGCTTGTTGGTTTTCCTGTTGAAGTTTCCTTTCAACACGATCTGAATTCATGGCACAATGTTACAGTGGTCTTTGCAAGATCGCATTCTGGAGGACATGAGGTAGGTATCGACAAAACTAAGACTGAAAATTCATCGCTGTTGTCCAAATTATATGCTTCTCTCACTTGGTCTGCTTCGCAGGCTTGCGATGCAGAAGCTCGTTGACAGCCGAGACAATAATAGCCACAATAGCATCTCTGCCCATCTCCAGGCTGTCCTTGTCCAGCTCTCCAGGCACATGACAGAACAGCACCTCGGGTGAGCGCCCTTTCATGTAGCAATGCGCCAGGCTCTCGTAATGAATGAAGCCGCAGCAGTAAGCGCCGCCTTCGTCGTGAGTCTTGACCTTGATACGAGCTGGCATCGCCGGTATGGGCTCAGGGCTTGATTTGCCTGCGCCGAACTCGATTGCGCCTTTTCCGACTTCTTGTGTCATCTTCGGTGCTTTCCAGGGTGAGAACCATTGCTTGTTGTCGAGCAGCGTCTCAGCTCCGTGTTGAATGTTATCCACGTCGAATGAACTCCTTAGAGACATGGGTAGACTGTCCCAAGGACATGGACCAGCATCTTTGATCGTCTTGCCAGCATCATCCTTGATGGTGTAGTACTCGTTACCATTCTCGCCGTTGAACCATGAGGTCGTCATCCCCTGCTTGAACGCTATCCGCTCAATGGATACAAAGTTCCATCCGCCTGCTTGGCCTATATGTATGAAAACGTCTACATCTTTATCATGGGTCCGGTGCAGTTCCTTGACGTATTGACGGATGTAAGCATATTCTGTCTTGACGTATTGTCCTCGTTGTGCAGTCGGGTTGAGTATCCTGATATGCGCCGAGGTAGGGTTGATGGCCGAGTCTGCAGGCAAAACATCCGGGAGCAGTTTGGTTATCTCGTGTGAGGCATTGCGATCATAATGACCGCCATGTCCATCTGGGTATGGCTACCAGTAGACATCAGCTCGTGCGGCACATATATCATACACTGGAATCGTACTCCATAACCAGTCACAAAGACATTCACATTCGGCTGCGGTAACATCATGTCTTTATCGAGTCCTGTTGACCTCGATGATAGAATAATAATAGTGATGAATGATAAGCGCCTCAGAAAACTACATGTAAGATAATGTGATGGTCGACAGCGGTAATGCAGCTTCCTAATCCGGAAGCGGTCGGACTTGGGGAACAGGTTACTTCATTATATGCAGAACTCGACTCCTTTCGTGCGAACCATATCATTATCAACGGACGAGATCCTTTCGAGAGCAAAAGAGACGCACGCAGCTGTTGTATATGTTCGTTGCGGGAATGGAAATACGACGCGATGTGCCTTCTAACGTGAGTATCCAAGATAAAACGCCTCGTAATTTCGGAAATCTTTGGTATGCCTGAACCAGCCGTGCCACCATATCTTGCAAGAGATAATAATATCAAAAACAAAGTCCAGAACCTCTTAGACAACCATCGCAAGACCAGCAAACACAACAGCGCCCAAGGTGAGTCCAGCAATCTCGACACGTCCAGCAGCGCCTGTTGATTTGGCTGCTGATACTGCAGATGTCGAGGATGCGCCGGAAGAACCAGACGAGCCGGTACTTGACGCCTTCGCAGCGCTTCCGGACGAGACGGCAGCAATGTCAGTCGCAGCGCTCGACCCTGACTTTGACACTACGGTAGACATGGAAGCGGCGCCAACGACAGCAGTACCGGACATGGGTGCCGACATACTGCTTGCGGATTTCGATTGCTTGCTGCCAGTGCCGGAAGAAGCAGAAGAGCTGGTCGTAGAGCCAGATGACGAGCCGGTCGAGGAGTGAGACGACGAAACACTTGATGATCCAGTCGCAGAGGCAGTGGACGAGGATGAGGATGAAGATGGGACGGAGATTGCTATTCACCAATTAGTCCTTGTCCGATGTCCACATTGCTCTTGTACGTACCAACTGTGACACCTGCGCTCTGGCACACTGACTGGAACGCTTGCAAAGCCGTCATCGAGTTTCCACCGCAGTTGTGGTTAAGGTATTGCACTAGGCTCGTGCCATTCTTGCACACAGCGTTGACGTTGGCCGGGTTTGATTGAGTGCTGCAAACGATCAGCATTTTGTCCTCTTGGCCTTGAATCTTACTGACTTGATGGCTTCCAAAAGACAAGCTGGAGTGTTGGCAGAGACTATCTGAGCTGAAGCAGCAAGAACAGCAGCGATGATGGAAGTCTTGAAGAGCATTTTGGTCGTTTGTTTCGTGTTTCGAGGTTGTTTGAAAGGGTATAAGAGCGGTAAACAAGTCGTGAAAGTGTGTTAGATCGTTTCGCGTAGATGTAAAGAGTGTGACGAGGAATATATCCAAATGAGTGACTAAATTGAGGATGAAATAAAGAGTGACTGAGTGATAACAGTGTAGATTCGTTAAATGTTATGTCAAAAGAGTGTAAAAGTAAGTACATGTAGCAACCATTAAGACCGCTGAAGAAAGGGATATCACTGTACTCTCGTCTGTAACGCCTGGCCAGCGGCCACGAAATGCAGGTTCGGCGGACCGTGACCGTTCTGGGGTAAGTCTCCGCAGGGAACTCGGGTTCCTGCATTAGCGCGTTTGAACCATGCTGAGCATCATGTGACATGATTCGCGTCGCCTTTCGAAAGAGTACATGTACCTTACGCGACAAGAGAAACAATTGCTTGGTCAACAGTCGAGACAAGCAGAAGTTGACGACGTAAGAACATGGACGATCGTCAAGGAGTACCAGCAACTGCCTGTACTGGCGATACTTGCCTCTTGTCCGACTCTATATTTAGACCAAAGACGTTGTGCGAAAATGTATTACCATCTCCACCTGTTCATTTTCCATCAACGTGTGAATGTCGAGCATCATCTCGACGTTTAAGTGAGATTGCCCGCGGCTGGTAACACTCACGAAAAGTGTTTACCTGTCAAGATAAAGACGCAATCCATGAGAGCCACCTCATGTTCGCGAAAGGCCTCGTTATGGTGTGCTTTCGCGCTCGGTTGCACACTGACATCGATCGTCAAGTCACACAATGCTATTCGGAGCGGGACTTACCTGACAGCTGTAATTCGAGTACAAAGAATGGAGTGATCATCCTCGAATGAACATGTCGGCGATCGAAGCTCTCCACCTTGAGTATGTATGCCTCTTCGCCAGCCAGCAGATATCCCTACCAGCTGCATCTTTTGCCCATAATTCGTTCTACAGCACCAGACGTTTAGATGATGCCCCGCTCTCCTCCAGGTGTCGGGGACTTCTTTCTCGCAGGTGTGTGAAGGCTGGTAGTCCCATGCGATCCATTATTTTTGTGCAGTGTGCATGACGCAGAGAATTCGCAAAGGTAAGGTACGTAGGACGAAGAGTTTGCGCAAACGGTCTACTGCGTCGATGTTGCTCCAATGTACGAAGAGATAGTGGATGACAGTGGTGTCCATCGGCGCACGGCAATGTCTGTATTGCTGCAAAGGGAGCGCTGCGGACTCTGGTGACACGTTCTTGTGGGTCGTGATAGCTGGTCAAAGGACGGTTTCCAGGTCTATGGACGCCTTGCATCTCAGAGGAGCTTCTGGCAGAGAGGACAAGGGAAAGTGTTGATTGGAGAACACTGTCGAAATGTCTCAGACCCGAGTAGATAACACGCTGTCTATATCGATCGAATTCGATCAACAAGTACTTTTACTTGGCAATCATACTTATTAGTCTCGTGATGCAATAATCAAAACAAGAAGATCTCGATGGCCTCGGCCTGCGTCAAGCCACAAGCCACAATTTCGCTGGTTGTCAAGCAGAGCCGACGTCTTTGTGTTGCTCGGTGTGGACAGAAACGGGCAAGTGCGACTGCTGTGGGCTGTGGCCCCGCCTCAAGCATCGAGCTAAGCTCTCCACGGATGGCAGTCACGTTTGGCTGTCGTCATGGGAAAGCGACGTCACCCCTTCCTTTACTGGATGCAGACCCCGTCCTGATCGTGCCTTGATCCACACCTGCCAGCAGAGCTACTAGCAGAACCAAAACTTCCTTCTTCTATTTAGGACCTCATCTCCCTTCCTTCATCCAACACACAAACTCTTATCAACCACTAATTTAATACCCATCAAATTCAACCACCCCAAACAACATCACAATGTCTCTCTCATGTACGTTCAGCTCCTCGACACTACCAAATGAACGAGCCCCTTGTATCCGGACAGATGGAGCTCATCGAGTGCTCAAAACACCTTCACCAGAACCTCACTAACACGTTTCGCAGACCTCCCACCAGTCAAGCCATCGGCCATTGCCCTCGGCACCGTCTTCAACCACGCCATCTCCCTCGCCGTTCTTGGCCCAGTCTTCGGTGACACCTACCGCCAGGCCCAGGCCGCCAACACCAAGGAGGAGTTCTTCAAGTCCAAGGAGGCCGCTTCCGCCGCTACTGCGTGGGGTACCTCCATTGTCGGCTCTGCCGTCCAGTCATACGGTGTCGGTGCTCTTCTCAATGCCACCAGTACTATCAGCTACAAGGGTGCTGCCTACATGGGCGCCCTCATGTTCTTCGCCAGCGCTGCTCCATCGGTAAGTGACACGGCCCTAGAGGGACTCGTCTACATGACGGTAATCTAACAATTTCAACAGATCATCGCCCAGGTTGTCACCGAGAAGCGCCCACTTGACACCGTCGCCGTCGGTCTTGTCGCCCGCCTTATGGAGACCGTCGGTCTTTCCGTCTTCATGACCTACTGGGGCACCCGCACCGTTACCAACCCATTCAACTAGACTATTCGTCTGGTATGAATAGGAATGATTGAAGCATCGGTCAGGAGAATGGAGGAACGGATTTTTATGATATCTGGCATTAGCAGCCCACCATTCCATCGTGATTGGTGATTATGTACTCTATCGAATCAAATCGAGCATCAAAGAACAATACTCTGTCCGCTGTGCCTGTAACAATGTCCATGGTTTGTGTACAATTCTGCATGTCCTACCATTGATAATGGTGCTACCGCGCAGAATTTAGAGTATGACTTGATCTCGAGGTATAGACATCCTCGTCGATGATTCTTATACACTACCAGTGGAAATGTCATAATTCACACGCGACATCACTGTGCTTGCAACTGTCGACGAAATCCAACAGATCCATACACAAATCACTGTCTTTATCGGTCCTCGAAGACACAGCAATACAGCAGAATACAAAAGAAGACAACACGCACCAAGCACAACCACTCTCGAAGACGAAGATGGTGTCCACCGAAAAGGCAGAAGCAGCCGACATGGACCTGGATCTCGACGTGGACACGGACAACTACGCAACAGCAGCGGTAGAAGACACACCGACAGACTCTGCCCGGACCGCGTTATCGAGCGAAGATTACGAAAAGACACGGGCTACTTACCGTGCGAAGATTGATACCGGAGATGTGAGTTTCCAATGATCAGTTTCTGACCTTGAATATCACAATGATGGTGTTCTTTGGTTTGATCCTGGTTTTTTTTTTGCGGCAGAATCCTCAAAGAAAGAATTCGTACTCGCGCACTTTTGTGCTGATGACAGCACAGATCTATAAATCGCTGCCCTTTCTCCTTCCGTCGACGAGGTCAGACACTGATGACGGCCCGAAACCAAAGCTGAATAAAAGGCACGCTCTATGCATCACGTCGGCGGTCGGCGAGCTCTATTTCTATCGATCATACCACGAGATACTGGATCTGATCGCCCGGTTACGACGAGACTACGACGTGGTACCGGACGGCGACAAGAAGGGGAGATTTCCCGAGTCCCTGACTAAGTGGGAGGAGAGATGTCGTGAGCAACTCGGGGGACAGTTCGACGGAACAGAGAAACGGATGCAATGAAATAATGTATAGTGGTATCTTGAACCCTGCCCCGACCGCTTTCCCGATCCTTTCGATAACTTGCCCGCCGCCGCCTAACGCCTGAATCCTCCAATGTACCATCGCGATCACCTCAGACATTATGCCCGCTCTCGCTCTTCTTGTCCTTGTCATCCATAGACTCGCGTTCAACGTGGATCTCGATCGTCGTCTCGGCTCTGATACCATCAGCCATTCCCATCAACGCATTCTCATCACTATCCTTCGAGAATCGTCTGGATGTGGTGCCGGTGTGCTTGATGGCCGGGGCCTTGAACCCCATCTTGTTTTCATCCGTGATTCCCTCCTGACTCTCGCCTCTTTCAGCCAGCGTGTCAAGACCGATCTCGTTGACCGTGCCGTGGCCACGCATTGAGCGCAGACCGGTTCCGTCCCTGAACGTGTTTTTCCCATTCGTCGTGCGACCCGTCTTTCCGTACGAGGTGTAACCACCGCTGACGGAGCGCAGGACGGGTATGATTTCGCGCACCAGTGGCCAGATGCACGGCAAGTTGGCGACGTAGAGCGCGACGCTCGATTCGCGCGTGTACCAGAACATGTAATCGGCCGAGTAGACCGAGATCCAGAACTCGACTTTTGTGCAAAGGGCGGCGGCGATGACGAAGAGGCCCATGCCGTAAATAACGAGGAGAATCAGCTTTTGCTTGAAAGCCATTTTGACGCCCAGGACTAGAGGCAGAGGAATGAAGAGCATGGCGATGTCAGAGGAGATGTTGAAGGTGCATTGCACAGCGGCGTAGGCCCAGAGGACTTCGCAGTTGAGGTTTGGGACTGGCACGATCTGCCAGTAGGAATGGAAGGGGCGACATTCAAGGAAGAATGCGATCTGGCAGGCAATGTAGCCCGCTGCGGCATAAACGGCCAGGATTTTGACTGCCCAATTGCTTTTGACGCCGAGGCTTGATATTGTTAGTGTTACCCTTTAGGTATTTGGTATCAAGATGTACTCACGTCAGTCTGTTGTAGAGGAGCAACATGCATGCCTTCAAAATCCAAATGCAGTTCAACATGCCCTGTTCGGCGAGGAGATCGATCTTGGCACCATAAGCCCTGGCATCCACCTCATCTTGCGGCAAGAGATAGACGTCTTCCCCAGGCGCGGCCAAGGCACTTCCTGCTCCTTGCGCTGTGAGGTTGAGGCAGACAATGGTCATGGTATAAAATCCCTGATATTGTCAACCAAGAACTACGAGATGACCGTGGAGGAGTTACATACCAACGCCAGGTACATGAGATAGTCGTCGATGTCAAGACCTCTGAAGCCAAGCTTCCGAATTCTAGCATAACTAGACCAATGTCAGTGGGTGCAGTGTCGGGTCAGGACACCAAATTCAACTAACGTCCTGAGAGCGATGATGACTACTCCAAGTCCGTACAGCGCCCATGATTCTCTCGCCAAACTATTGACAAAGTCCTGGCCAAATGCACTCTCGACCATTGTGGCTGTCGTAGCTGGGATATCGGAAAGACTGTGGGGTATGCAGATGCAAGATGGATAGATCAAGTGCAGATGCTCATCCCAAGTGGCTGCGTCCTTCTTTTGACGTTCCGGAGAAGTAGCTTATCATGCACTTCCAATGAATGCAAACGACCGTTTCAAAGTTTGGGGGAAGGGAGACAACAACCGACTGAGAAGCGCAACGGGATAATAGAATCGAGAAGGAATAGGACCCGGAAGGATTACCGGGTTGGTAGAAAAAAGACAAGCGGGATGGATAGCGGGCGAATGGCTTGATGGTGGCTTCGAGACACAACGAAGATGTGGAAGCGTACCAGAGAACGAGATCTGGTGTAGATTGATGCTTTTTCTGTGCATCTATTGGCTGGCCTGGTGTTCTTGTCACCTCCACAGATAGGCGGCCTGTGGTGGACCCTGGGCGGAATGGAGAAATAAGGATGAGCATAGTGTTTCTGATGACACGGCAGCACATACCGACCCCTTAAGGTAGTGGATACTTGGTTCAAGGTGTAAGTGAGGAACGAGCCTACGAGTACGCTCCACCTTGCTCTTACCTGCCGGCACTTGACTTACCACAATAGTAGCCGAGCACCAATCTTCGGCAGATATGGCCATGAGACCGGCGATTGGGCGACGTTTTGATCGCGTGCGTGGGAGCTGCATTGAGCGACGGAGACCATTCTCTGGTTGGGTTCCTGGTCGATCGACGTTGCAGCTGAACAACTTCTATTCGTCTTCCAATCTTATGCAGGTCTGAGCGTCCGAGAAGGCGTTCAAAGGACGTTCTAGCGTGAGCGATGGAGCTGTTGGGTATTGGGGCTCCAATGCGACCGATATCGCACTCAAGAACGAATAGAGAGGGAAGTTGAAGTGCTTGTGGAGAACAAAGGCCGTGCTTCGAAGAATGGGCCCGGGGTACCGCCTATCTCTATCTTTATCTTGTGTTATGTGTCACTGTGACAAGTAGGCCATCGACACCGCGTGAGATTTGTACCCAGAACAGGCTCCTCTAAATGACTGTTCTACGTAGGGGTACCATTCACAAGTACATTATGGTCACCAGAAGTTGTACACGGGACAACTCATCGTAATGCTGATGATAAGGAAGTGATGGGGCAGGGGAACGAGGTGCGGTCGGCCACTTACCGAAAATGCACTGACCATGTATTTCGGATCGGATCCGGACGAACTACCGACGGGATATCTGCCGCCCATCCACACGACCTTCTCCGGCTCCTCGTTTACAGCTCGTTCCCCAGACTGTCTAACAGTATGCAGACTCTTGCTCTGGTCGCAAGATAGCAACGGTCGATATAGAGGCGCGGCTGTAGTCCTCTAATACATGAGCCTGAGTTATGAAGTACAAACGGGTGAAACGTGCTGGTTCAGAAAAAATCAATCACTAATGATGGTAAGGGACCACGAGAAGCACCATCTTGAAAGTATAATATCGTTAATGTTGTGTGGCATCAGGAAAGCATGATCATTAGCTAAAAAAGTTCCACATCGCGTGCACCCTCTTCATCAAAGTGAGGGATTTGGCACTCTCAAACTCCGCTCGAAGTGGTCCTGGCAAACCTGCTTCTAGCCTCCACCTCTGGACCGACGGAGTGACCCAAGTACTCGGTGCCACCGAATTGGAGAGGCGCGTAAATCTCGTCCTGCGTCGCCATAGCTGGGCTGTCCATTCTGGTGTCAATCGCCGATTGACGTCGTTGGTTCTGGAGCCTGCCGAGATGACTGAACCTACCTATCTGGCTGCCCGTAGTGACAGCTGCCGGTCTCTGAGGAACATATGTCTGATCGGATCCGCTAGAGCCTGGAGACATGGTGTTGTTCTGGTCGGGGCCGCTAGGTCTGCGGTAGTTGGTTCCATACATGCCCTCGTTGTTGTTGTTTTCTTGACTCAATCTTCCTTGACCGTTGGCCATCATTCCTCCGTCAATACCACCCTTTTCGGTTGCAGCTCGCTGCAGAGTCAAGTCTTGTGCGACGTGCGCCGCATCGACTTCATTGATACCAGCAGCCATAAGGAGGTTCTTCTTCTTCTCGACCTTGGCGGCGTGGTCCATGTCCTGACCAGGGTTGGCAGTCTCGTATTCCAGAATCTTGATGAACTTGTAGAACCCAGCAGCAAGGACCGAGCCAAGCACTGGACCAAGCCAGTAAATCCAGTGGTAGCCGGCAAAGTCGTGATCGACAGCTGCAGGGCCGAAAGAACGAGCTGGGTTCAGGGAACCACCGGTGAAGTAGACACCAGTGAGCTCGGCAATAAAGAGCGAAAGACCGATTCCTGAGCAGATATTAGTCGAAGCTCGGCGAGAGACGAGGAGATTAACTTACCGACTGGAGCGATAAAGGTACCCTTGTGCTTCTCGGCAGCCAACATGAAAATAGTAAAGACTAGCTGAGCAGTCAAGATCATCTCGATGAACAGACCCTGGGTGATGGAGGTGCCGCCGCCGAGAGTGGTTCTAACATTCAGGGCGCCCGGGAACATGCAAGAGACCAGAGCAGCGGCGGTAAGGCCACCCATAATCTGAACGATGAAAAGCAGTCCTCCACGAACCCATGGGAGGGCTCCGATGAGGCACATGCCGAGAGTGACAGCAGGGTTGAACAATCCTCCAGAGATACGGAAAAAGACCCAAGCGTTGACAGCGAGGGAAAAGCCGAAACACAGAGAGATGTATTGAAGTTGTTGAGGGTTGGCACCGGTTTGTGCTACAGTCAGACCAGCAGATGACGGAATACTGTTTGCGACTTGGGTTCCAGAGAGAGCGAAGAACAGAAAGAGCACAGTTCCAACGAACTCTCCGCACATGGCGATGAAGTGGTTTCTGATACTGTCTGGCACCCGGTTGAGGAGAGGAAGGCGAAGTTCCTCATCGTCGAGGTTTGCATTGGGATTGGCTGCTTTGGTGAATGGGATCGCGAAACCTCTCCCGGGAAGAGGATTCTGTAAAGGTCAGTCAGCATATGTTATGTTCATCGTTGACTGCAAACGATAAAACGTACGTTAATATTCATGACGGGCGGTCGTCGCGATCGTGACGATGGGATATGGTAGCGATGGGGGAGGGAGGAAAGGGAGACGAAGAGAAGGTGTGAAGAGGAAGAATTTGAGGGTCAAGGGACTGAGGGTGAAGGTGAACCGTCGTCGATCTATGACCGAATCAGTGATGAGAGTGAGACACGACTGACTGATAGACGGAAGTGAGAAAAGCAGGGGATTATGTATGCACGGCAAACAAATATCCACCTGCAACCTGCACCTTCACGACTCCACGCTCTCCTCGTAGGGCAGGAACCCCGCGTCACTAGAGCATTCCTCAAGCAGGAAAGCACAGCCAGAGACAACTCAATTACGACTCGTGAACGCTGGAGATCGCAGCTGCCTAGGCACCCGTTGTTTACCATGGCTTACTATGGGCGACTACCACATTATTTCGACTCCGCAGTGATGTCGTTAGCCACTTGTGGCGCAAATCTCCTCTTCACTCATGTCTAGCGTGGCGCTTTAGTACTGTGAAGACGACGATGGGGCTCTGCGATCGGATGTGGTGAGGTCGAAAAGGAGCCCAACAACGGCGATCGACACATGGATGACATGGGTTTGAACCCAAAAACAGCTGGCGCTTGCTGCAAACGGAAGCTTCCATGACGATTCGACTTCAAAAGCCGTGTATTGTTGCTTTTGAAGAGGAAAGAGCGGTCATTCTGAGGTGAGAAACTGGACAGAGCTCGAAATAAGCTTCGACGATGATGACATCGGGGTTGGTCAATCCACCACATGTGCAAAATTCACGTCCTCCACGCGGTCACATCCAAACTCTCACACAGTTCAAAGGCCAGACGCTTCATAGTCCAGTATATCAGACAGGTTTATTACACGCTTGTTTCACTGACATGTGTCTCAGCTAGCTGCTGTCACAAAGCATGTTTTGGCTCCCCCAGCCTGATGCAGTTGTGGAATATTTGTGCTTGACGTTGCTGACAGTGCGAAAAACGTGTAAGGATGCTCCTCCGTACTAGCTGGTTCCCTGCAGGAGACTCTGCGACTTCTCGATGAGATCTCGGCTTGAATTTCAAATCCCGAGATCCCAGCTCCAGAACACGTCTCCGAGGCGCGCAACAGTAGATTTCGTCCTGCATGCTTCGGTCAAAGCGCGTGCGTCCGGCCTGGAAAAAAAAGAGACCAATATTATGCAGTCTTGTGTCATGTACCAGATGTTTGATCTCTCATGTTTCATTTGTGTGAACTATGCAACGCCTGTGTGACTGTAATTGCTTCACCATCGTCATTGGAAAGCCCTGTACTATATATACCCTACAGAACTCAAAGCCGGACATGGTCCATTTATGCCCTCTGCATGTCTGCATCCGAAAGTATGTGCAACAATATAACCCACCAGATATCAACCCACTAGGTTCAGAGTACAATCCGCCAGGTTCGCTGCGCAGCTACCCGGCTTTTGTAGTCCTCCTGAAGACTCCTCCGCCAGCGCCTACGAGACTATGAATGCATCTTCGTTGTCATTCGAAAAGCCCTATTCTGTTGTCCTGCTCCAATCTCCTACTCCTCATCCTTACGACCAAATGCATACGCAACACCACAACCCACCAAGTTCGCCGCACAAACCCCCAACGTAGTTCCCCTGATAAGCCCTCTCGCACCAAACTTGTTCGCAAACTTCTGCTTCCTCCTCCTCGCGAGGACCAAATACGCCGCACTCCACGCGCTCGTGATACCGGCAGAGTTGGTAGGATAGCCGTTGACGTTGAGGTAGGCGCTGAAGAGTAGTACTGGTGGGAAGAGCATGGGCAGTGTCTGGAATGGTCGGAAGTGCTGCGCCGTGACGAGGGTCGCTAGGATCGCTGGTGGTACTGATGATTCTGCAATGGTCAGTAACGTGTCTTGAGTGACTGTGGAATGCTGCTAGATTTACCGCCATATGCTTTGATGTATTGCAGTGCGCTGTTGTTCGATTCGCTGGTCGTCTTCTCTGGCATCGGCATCTTTGCGGTGAAGGTCAAGTAGTGTCGCTGGGTTGAGCTGATGTAGAATCACGGAAGAGATGAGAGATTCTGACCAGGTTGAGAATGCAACCAAGTTCGATATGTAATACTAACCAGAGGTTGCAAAATAGATGCTCGTGACCTACCTTACTTGCTTTCTTGACAGACGTCATGAAGCCGAGGTTGCTGCCAAGACTTCAATTTGGTCATAACCTCCCCCCGGACAAACAATGTGAATCATGGTCGCACACCGTAGCCGAATAATCAACGGAGGACGACGGGCGAGAAAGACCAATATAAGGAGCATCATATGCTATCATTCAGAAACTAATCAGCTACGTTACTGATACAAAGTCGCGGCATCTCGTATGGGCTAGCCATTCATCTATGTACACCAAGACTAGCCCTTCCATATTCCATGTTGACCCGAGATGAGCACGAAAGCTGCTTTCTCGGTCAATTTGTTGAAGAGCGTGACGTCTTCGGAAGACGCTCTTGTCTGCTCAGGACCGTTGTGCATCGACATAGGCACATGTTCGTTTCCTGCCAGAATCTCTGCAGATGGGAACACGTTCGCTGTCGGCGTGGATCGCAGAGAGAGACTGAGAGCCCTTGACACTGACGCAAATGTCAGGTCGGGAGAGTGTTTGCCATACGCGGCGCATTGCGTTTGGTGAGATTTGGGAGCCAACAACCATTTCGTCTGCTGCAACAAAACCAGATCTTGGTGCGTCGTGATCCTGCAACATAGATCGGACCCTAGCTTGGATGTCCTCACCAGACCTTGTACGCTTGCGGCAAGACAAGGATGAGGTCAGCTGGGGCAATTGCTTGACGCATGTACCGTCCATCGAGACAAGACTGATCTCGGGAGAGGCACTCATGTCCGCATCGTCGATGATCCGAATTGGGCACTCTTTCGTGCCTTCGATAAGTGAAGACACTCCATTCATGTTCTGTCCACCCACATGACACGTCGCCAGTCTGGCTAAGCCAGCCTGACCAGGCGCACTAGTCGAAGTAGCAGACGCTGAACCGAATGAAGAACTTCGAGACCGAGAGCAGTCAGAGTCGATTGAGGTAGGGCTTGAACCGGAGGACATCAAAGAAGGTGCAGAAGAGCCAGAGACGGACCGTGACAATACTTGGCTAGGGAAGCGATCGATGGTCAAGCGATAAAAGGCATTATTCTGAGCTTGGGACATGGCCGAGCTCATGCTAGGCCTACGAGAGCTACAAACACTCGCTGCAGGAGTATTCGAAGCGACAGAAGATGGAGTCATCTGAGGGGTTGGCAGTGGTCCCAGGCGGGCCAAGGCAGGCGTCGGTGGAGACACTTCAGCTTTGGGTTCCAAGAAGCGAGGCAACGAGGAAGAAAGGCTCGGGGCCGATGCTTGGGAAGGAGACAGGCCAAAGGCAGTCCCTGTGGGAGCGACAGTGGAAGCGACAGCGGAAGCCGCGCATTCGACACTGACCGGGGAATCTACCTCTGATTCGTAGTCGTCAGCGGACACCTTGGGGTTGTCGAGCTCAGGAGTCAAGAAGGGCATAGCCTGTGCCCAGATAGACTTGTGGTCTACAGCCATGGACTGTCCGGCTGATGGTGGGAATGAAGGAGCTGTGAATCTCAAGACGACGTCGGTCCACCTCTTGAAAACCCCGTCTGTAATGTGAAGCTCCCAGTTGACTGCCTGCAGAAACATGCGTTCGTTACTGTTGATTTCAGATGTTCTCAGACCAGACATCTTGCTCCAGGCCTTGGCCGAGTAGTTACGGTCTTGGAGATACTTGGACGCCAGAATCAGAGCAGCCAGAAACATGCGACGGCCGCATTGCATACTACGCAGCATGGCGCAATCTGCTGGCTGAATCATTGTAAAGTCATGCTTTGGAACATGCGACTTGATGAGGATGAGATAGTACAGAGCGACCTGGAGCGTCGAATAACTAGTTCGAGAGCGTCTCAATGTCTCCTCAATGTACCTTCGGAGTGGCAAAATGCCGCGACCGTTGGTTTGATTGCATGCATTTCCTGACAGAGGCCAAATGGCTTCTACCATAGCAGTGGCAGAGTCTGAGTCGTGTTAATAACTTGATAGTGATTCTTGGATGAACGTTCTTACCAACGAGGTCGTTGACAAACAGCACTTTGCGCTCAGCCTGACGTGGCAAGGGAGGTGGTGGTCTAGTCGACGAAGTACGCCTCGGGTGTCGATGTTGCTGAGCGCCGGGTGCTGCTTGTGAAGTCTGCAGCGGAGGGAGACAGTGCGTGACGGGTGGGACCGACGACTTTGAACAGTCATCTGCCTGCGAGTCGCCGTCCTCCTGAGATGACTGAGAAGACGTGTCCGACTTGTCTGAAAAGGTAGAGTCCTGGGTGGATTCTTCCGATGAGGTGGGAGACGTCTCGTCGTTGCGCAACTGTGATGCAGGAATATACCCGTATGGACCAAGACTGGCTTGGTCGTGAGTACCTTTGACAAGTTCAAAAGTAGACATCTTGTGTTCAAGATGGATATGTTTCAGAGTTTAGTCTCGAAAGACTGAAGGTTACCAGTGAGATAGAACCGATCGAAGAAGACGTAAAGGCAGCGAGTCGTCCAATAAAGGAGTCCTCGTAGATGTTTGAAAGATGAAGAGCTAGCATGTACTCTGGTCGCAGTGGATCTGGTGTTCCAGCAAATGCGAACCGAAGACAGGCCTGATCCGACAGAATAGCGCAAAGGGGTATCTCGTAAGAAGTAGCAAAAGGACGTTTCAGTGCGCCTTCCAGTGACCAATATATGCGATCAACTCCTGCAGAGACAAGACAGATAGGTTGTTTGTAGTATCCGGCGCCGAATAGGCGTTTACAGACGAACGACACCCATCTCTTTCTTGTTATCGCTAGAGTTGTTCATGTACATGGTGGCTGAAAAGCATTCGTTGATCGAAGTGAGGCTCATAGTTCGTTCTGGCAGTGTAAATAGTTTGACTGTGGATTAAATGCTTGATCGCATAGAGGTAGTCGCAAAGAGTGGAGAGTGTGGTGATCTGAGTAAGAAGATCCGAAAGACTGTAGTAGAGCGAGCAATGAAAGGTGTGTTGATGGTACAGTTGATGGGAGACGGTCCGCGGTCGGCTTGCTACGGTCTAGGGCTGGTGTAAGCGACAACGACGGCGAGTTACGCTGTGGTCGCAAACTCAGGTAGTACGTGAGTGAGTACTGCAAGCGTCCTCCAGCGGGAAATTAAAGAGGGAAATTTGGAGAGTAGATATTGAACAGAGGCGAAGGTATGAGTCGGAGGGGAGGGTGGTGATGACTGTTTGCTGGGTCTTAGCGGGTGGCAAGCGGCGGTGGTTGCAAGACACAGAATAGGCAGCAACGAACAGCCCGTAGTGATTATTGGCGGTGAAATGATCTCCCTGGAGGCTGGCAGACATGTGAGCAAGCGCTCTTCATCACGTTTCCAAATTTGTTGACAACTTGGAAGACCATCGCGACGGGAGTAAGACTTACAAGGTAATTCGAGGCTGATGACTGGTCTGCTATTGTAGGCAGCAGAACACCTATACCAGTGCGAAAACGGCCGATTTCGGTGTCGTTATAGCGAGTATTATGGTATTGCGATATTATTGCGTGGTACGCGACGTGTTTAAAGTGATTTGAGAATCATCTTGACGAGAAGAAGTTGCCCTCTTGGTGATCGAATCAAGAATGAGTAATACCTTACCTTTGGGGATATCTTGACAACGGAGGCGGCGGCGGTAGGTGCGAGCGGCGATCAGGCAGGCAAGAACGGCTGGGCTGTGGCCGGGCTGTGACTGCCGAACGTGGCGAGCCGCCGCCTCGACGCGGGAGACGCCGCGCGCGTGCCCGAAAGCGGCAGGGATTTCTAGCACAGGTTTTGCCTTCGAGTCACAACTCCTGCTTTCTCCGACCAGTCAGACTCCGTAGGATTATGGAGACCAGGAGATGCAAAGATCACGGGCCGATGGCAAGATCCAGAGGATAATCCTGCATAAATCCTTATCCATTCCTCGCGGTGTGCATGTCGAACATCGCTAACACCACTGACCAGATATCGCGCTCCGTAGCTTCATGGGAGCCTAGCTGAGCATAATCACGAGTTTGTTGTATTGCAGTCTCTGCGACGTTGACCATAGCTCCTGACACGTCGTGTATGCAACTCTCTGCACCGATGAGCGTGAGCGTGAAAGTGAGTGATGCACAGCCTGGTCGCTCCACGCGATGACCACGCGATGACTCCGGTCCTCCGTGGGCCGCAAACAAAGCGTGATTCGAGGCATGGTGAGTCGGAATGTGGCTCAAAGCTGGTTTGATCAAACGTGACTCAATCGCTGCGCGGTAGGAGATATCTATTCGTAAATCAACAATACCAACAGATTTATTACAACAATAGACACCCAGTCATCGCTATGAAAACTCATTCGTTAGATCCAAAATCAGATGCCAACCAGTCCAATCAGCACATCACTCCCGGTTCATGAGGAAAGGGCACTCGGCAGGAGAAATCCTGCTCATCTCCTCGTGTGTAAGCCTGGTCTCTGTCGAGTCTGCTGATGCGGCCACGGCCTCTCCGGCATGAGGGTTCACAGCGTGCTCCATGTCCTTTGGATGTGGATGAACGATTTCGGCGGACTGCTCGAGGTGCTCCTCCAAGCTGTTGTCCGGGGCATCATGGAATTGGTCGTTCTCACCTTCGGCATCTTCAGCTGGAGCGGTGGTCTGGTGTCCAGCGACGCGAGTTGAGGCGACATATGAGGCACCAGCACTTGTGAACGCCTTGCCGTCGGTAGCCTGGAGACTCTCTGAAACCGAAGCATTGCCGGTGGTGTCGTCGACGACCTTCAAGCCGTTGATGGAGGAGGTAATACCTTGCGTGGTGGCAGGCGCACCTGAAGAAAAGTACTGTGGAGCGGAGTCCTTGCTGTGCTCAGTACCTGGCTGGTTGTGCTCCTGGGCGATCTTGACACCATCATTGTCTGGAATCACCATGTCCATAGCCGCGCTGCGGTCGATCTTCTTATCCACGATCTGCTTGTTGACGACGCCTTCTGGGGCGATCTGGCGGAACATCTCAAGAGGGTCAAAGTAAGTGTTGACTTCCTGCAGCCTGACTTGATCGTCGACAGTGGCGACGGTAATTCCAGTAATGTCAATATCTCCTCCGTGAGCCTTGGCCGTGACCTTTTCTCCTTTGCTGTATCAAATCAGCAAAACTCTTTACAGCGACATTTCATACTTACTCGTTGAATCCAACATAGTCGTTCTTCATGGTTCCCCAGTGTCGCCACTTGAAAGCAACTGTCGGTGGTCCACTGTAAACCTCCAGCACCTCCCATGCAAAGGTAGGCATCATACGCTTGAACGTCTTGTGGCTGCTGGCAAAGTCGGAGTGCTCAGGGCTGTAGTACTCGTTTGGGGCGATGATGGCATTGTAGGTACCGACTTTGAGCATGTGCTCGGCGGTCTGTGGTGGTCCGCCGTTGATAGCAAAGGTGTATTTGTCGTGGTTTACAGTCCTCCAATCAGCCAGGTTGGGCTTGAACGACGCTTCAACCTCCCAGTTCTTTACCAAGTTTTCGACCAATTGTGGCAGGCTACCCGCTTCGTGGCTCATCTTCTTGCCTACGCTGTGTTAGCCATCCGTCAGTGGTCTACCAATGGACCGAGCAAGTACGACGATCGATTGTGACGGACCAAGGAGCACGACCAACGATCGGGGGCGTGGTAGGGTGGCCCGAGGTCGTGTAACGCCACACAAAGACCTTGTACTGTTTGTGTACATATGCCATCGGGCCCTTGAAAACCAATGTCACGGATGCGTCGTGAAATATTCCGAATCCATAGGTAACACATGACGTCTGTTGCAGAATGGAATGGTAATGAAATCGTACTCACTGTCTTCCCAGACCTTTCTGGTCTTCGAATAGTCGGGAGCTCTACCATACCGCCATTGGGCGTCTTTGTCGCCGAGCACAGCATTTGGAGAGGCCAAGTAATCTGGGATACCAGGCGCCGGAGCAGCGTTAGGCTCGGCAGGGGGTTGTTGGACGTCTGCTGCAGCCATTGTTGTGTAGTTGAACTAGAAGTGATGTGTAAAGAGTGTGGTTAAGGTGAGATAGAGCGTTTGAGGAAGAGGAATAGTGCAAGAAGAGTGAGAGACAGGTAAAGATTAAGAAGGCGACCCAGCTGTAGCTATATGCTTGTGGTCGACATGCAGAAAGACCCCAGTGGCTGATGTATCTTTTTGGTCAAAGATCCAGACCCGACTTGAATCGGCTATATGGCTCGGTTTGATTAAATATGTTGGCAACTTATAGTGGGTTCGTACATTGGGTCAGTCACCAATGGATAGTAAGGCCGGAGATCCGCTCTTGCATGGCTCGCTGATAGCTTCATGCGGGTGGTGTTCCCCTTGCTCGTGGTGGGCGTGGTCGTGCTCCGACTGTACGGTGAACGATGTTGCACTCATTCCCAAGGATGCTGGGACTTGCATACAGTAGATGCATTGGCCGTCTGCAGTGGCTTCGCTCTCCACTGTTAAAACGCGTCGGTTGTCGCAAAAGCATCAAGCTCGAGGCTGACAGCTGGGGCTTACCGCAGCTGTTATAGATAGTGGCATATGAAGCTCGCTCTGGACTCGGATCTAGTCGCAAACAACCCATCTGCTATCATCTTTAGTCTTCGACCCTCGTTTTGGTGAGATTCGATGCCGAGTTCCTATACATAAGTGTGACCAATAAGAGGCATTCGAGTGGTGCACGCTAGGTGCCTCAATATACCTCGCGCAGATGAAGCGGCATGGAGCGGCTGGGGTCTGTTGGTCCCCGCGCTATTCATGCAATACGACGAGTCAGACACCGCGTCTCCAGTGCATCTCACACAAAGTTGATGTGTCTGGTCGCTTCGAGGTCCGTTCGGTACAGTAGTTTCTTGGGCATGTTGCGATCCATGCGCCTCTCAGACCCTGGAGATCAGGCGGAGCACAATGAATTACAACTTCCCTTGTGTCGTTCAGCCTATTCTTGGCCTGTTGGTCGTTGTTGGATGTGACTGATGAGACGGCGACAAAGACAGCAACAACAATTGAGCGACAGCCCGATCGTCGGCACCGGGGATCGTGCATGCCTCTGGACACGACCAGACGCATGGGTTGCGGCTTCGCCTTTCCTTCGCGCGAGCTGCATGCATGCTTTGCTCATTCGATGCTGTGTAACGAGCTGACGAAATCGTACACGGTTGTTCTTGGGTACATGATACTCTGACACGACGCCATAATTGCATGTTCGAAGATTTTCCAAGTACCTTGACTTCCACACATTTTACCGTTTTGTTGCGCTACCGGGCTATCGATCTATTGCATGCGGCACAGTTCCTCGCGATCTCATCCTGCCTCCGCCTCCGTTTCGCAGTCATGAGTGTTGTCAGACAGACTCTTGCGTAAATGATGCCGCTCGTTGACTAAGCGTAGTATGCAGTGCTTTCGATGGACACGACGGGCTGCGATGCACGTCTTTCAAGGACCCTTCTTCAAAGCTGTGTAGCCACCACGCTCGGTTGGCACGTGGCATGCTCAACGACATGGTACTACCAAGCACGAGATGATGATTCGAGTACCGTGAATGAACTCATCAATAGACTCTGCACGATTGCATGTTGATGTGAACCCCGACAAGGGAATCTTTCTCGTCGGGCATGTCGAGCTATCTGCAAGAGGGAAGTGCAAACCTTCCGACCATTCCGACCGTCAGCATGGTAGAGGTGGCCGGACCATGCTATCACTGTACCACTCATCGAGTTGCCACATCGCAAGCAGTCATGGTGTATCTTAGGTGTCAGAATCAGGGTGGGCTACACAAGGTTCATATCAAAGAGTGACAGCCGCCACAGCTACACGACCCTGATGACATTGTGTACGCCATCACAACGCCGGTGCTCCTTGCATCTGGTTGGAAACAGTTTGCCTGTCTGCCGCTGACCATGGGAAAGTGCATGCTGTCGACCGACATATAGACTCGGGGTCGTATAGTAATATACCGAGTAAGTCGGATTTGAAAAGGTATCATTCTCGAAGATTCATTGGGTGTCTTTCCGTCCATCATTTCGCAATCTCAATCATCTCCTTCACCATCTTCAAAAACCTGTCTCGATATTCGTGTGGCTCGGTCGTGATACTCATCGGACCTTGACGGTCGACGGTATTGTACATGTCGATCAACGCTGTCATGAACTTTGGCTGCGACTTGTGCTTTGCCCAGAAAAAGTCCAGGATCGCGGCACGGAAGATGTGCTTGCCATCCGGCGATTTGATACCGGTTCGCCAAGACGGTGGGTTTGGTGGTACGAACGGATGATCATCTGGGACCACAGCAGCAGCTGTATCATCCAGCTGCTCAGACGACTCTCCTGCTTTAATGCGAACCAAGAAGAGAGAGTAGTCGACAGCGTTGCATTCAGCGAGCAGAAAGGTGTCTTCCTCCAGGAGTTCAATCAGCTCGTCGGCTTGGTCCTTGGTCAGTACCATCTTGTCTTCGAACTTGTCCGCCAGTTTGTCTTTCGTGTTGTCCGAAGTCAATCTGCCGTCTGCAATGTCGCGCTCCGGGTAAAAGTAAGACGTCGGTTTGAGGTCCCAGTCATCCCACTTTGCGCCGCCCTGCTTCATGGAGTCTTCTTTACCATACATGATGTTCTCCATGATGATATGGTGTGTTGGCGCAGTTCCCAGGACGTGGCCAAGGCTCATGTATGGGCCCGCGAGGAAGTCGAAGATGCGTATGAGCAATGATTTGGGATGAGAGCCCATGTGATGTAGATATGGGTGCAAGAAGTCATCCCGGAAAAAGGAATGCTCAAAATAGCGCGGGACAGATTTGACCAGATATCGCTTGTCGGAAGTGGAATAAAAGGTAGAGCCAGAATAGCCCATGTCTCCTGTTGCTTCGAGTGCCTGTTCTGGTTTCTTTTTGTCCTCACTGCGGAAGCTTTCCTCGTACTCGGATTCGGAAATCTGCCAGTCATTGTTTCTTAGTTTTTTGAAAAGCGCACCCTTGATCTTTTTCAGAGGGAGCTGATACAGAGACAGCAGAGTAAGTATGGCTGCCAGCAGACGAAGTCGGATCAACTTTGCTTTCGTCGGTTCTGCATTTAGAATCGGCCGCACGATAGAACGTGCAATGCTCTCTTGACGACCCATAGCTGCGGATGTCTTCCGTGTGACTCCCGTGATTTATCGAGCTACGAGGTCAGCATGTTTGGTGGGTTGCTAAGTACATTACTTGTCCCGCTTGTCACTCTGTTCCAACCTGAATGTTGCTTCCGGGCTGCAGTGCACATTGACGCAAAATGCGGGGAAAGTGCTATTCTTGGCGCCGCTCCCTTCCCCAGAATCTACCTACGGATCTTATCAAATCTAAGAACTTTTTTGCCGTACTGGGCAGATCTGCAGAACTTCTTTCACGGATTGGCATGCGCCGACGATACTAGTCGAGCGTCTTTCTGAACATATTTGCTTCTCACACCTGCTGTTTAAGGAAGAGAAGCTTTTCAACATGCCGGCCCAGCTGCTTTCTGCTCGGCCTTCTGCGACATCAGATCTGCAATCTACGCTCAAAGACGCACCGTACGCCTTTCTTCAACCAACGACTGATCTCTACTCATCTTCGCTTTCACTCTTAAAATCGACGGTCGATCCCCTCGCTTCTTCCATCTCCGACATACATCAGCAACGTTTGGAACAAGCCCGCAAGAAGCGCAAGCGAGGCGCAGCATTCGATGACAGCGATGTCCTGCGATTAAAAAAAGTGCACGTCGAGGGCTTTGATGTTGGCCAGGTTTGGGAGCAGGTTCGGAGGGTAGTCGACGCTGCTGTGACAGAAGTCGGCAGGGAAATTGAGGCTAAAGAAAAAGAGATCGCTGAAGAAGATGTAGAAGAGGACGACGAGGATGAGAGTGAGCTTGGCGAGGAAGGTGTGGACTGGGAGTATGACGGCGAGGATGTTGATGGTGAAGAGGAGGAAGAAGACGACTCGGAGGGAGACGAGGTCACTGGAGATGTTGACGATATGGACGATGAGGAGGGAGAGGACTTTGACGGTGATGAGACCAAATTCTTCAGCGCCGAAGAGGACCTTGATGATGAAGACGATCAGCCGCAACAAGAATATATCCCAGACCCGAACGGACTCAACGACGGCTTCTTCTCGATTGACGACTTCAACAGACAATCACAGCTTCTCGAGCAAGCCGATCAAAGGGGAGATGACGATGATGCTGCCGATGACGACGACGAAGAAAATGTTGACTGGAACGCGAACCCTCTCGGTGGAAGTGCGGCACCCCAAGCTGCCGACCTGGACATGGACGGTGATAATGACGACGACGAAGAGGGCGGCCCTACTTTTGGAAACATGGATCTGAACGCCCCAGAGGGCGACAGCGGCGACGAAGACGAATTTGACGAGGACGACATGGACGATAGAGGCCTCACAAACACAAACAGTATCAAGTATGCAGACTTCTTCGCTCCACCCGCAAAGAAAGCGAGCAAGAACAAACGAGGACGTCCAAACCCGCATAATTTCCCGACCAAACAGGAACCTCCCTCAGGACAGCCAGATGCCGAAGAGAACGAAGGGGACATCGAGCGTACCATCTCCGCCGTCCAGCGGGATCTTTTCGAAGACGAATCGGAAGGAGACGAGGAGGAAATCGAAGCTCTGGACCCAGCTGATCCTCGATCGCGACGATCAAACCACGAACGCAGACGTGCTGCTCTTATGGAAGAGATTCGCAAACTCGAAGCCGCCAATGTCGCGAAACGCGAATGGACGCTTTCTGGAGAAGCACGCGCTGCCGACCGACCCATGAACTCTCTACTCGAAGAAGATCTCGAGTTCGAACGCGCTGGCAAGCCTGTGCCGGTCATCACCGCCGAAGTGTCCGAGTCGATCGAAGAGCTCATCAAACGCCGAATTCTCGCCCAAGACTTCCAGGACATCATCCGCCGCCGCCCAGAAGACCTAGCCACTGGCAAGGACGGACGCCGTGGCCGTCTGGACTATGAGCTGTCCGACGCAAAGAGCAAGAAATCTCTCGCCGAGCTGTACGAAGATGAACACAACAAGCGAACCGATCCAAACTACGTGGATGAAAAAGACGAAAAGACACGCAAGGAGCACACCGAGATCCTGGCGTTGTGGAAAGACATCAACGGGAAACTGGACAGTCTGTCGTCGTGGCATTTCAAGCCCAAAGCAGCGGCTCCAGCCCTGGACATCCGCGTCGACGCTCCAGTCGTCCGCCTCGAAGACGCCCGTCCGTCTGCTGGCATCGACGCCGCGAGCGCTAGCATGCTTGCTCCTCAGGAGGTGTACAAAATCGGTGAAGCGGCCGAGCGAGCCGAAGGAGAGAAGACGACTAGAGGCGGTATGGTTGTTGCGGACGAGGAGATGAGTCGGGAGGAGAGGAAGAGGCGCAGGAGGAGAGATAAGGAGAGGCAGAGGAAGAGTGGCGAGAGCAAGGTTGTCAGTAAGCCGGGCAAGAAGGAGAAGGAGAAGGAGATGCTTGGCGATCTCAAGAAGGGTGGTGTCAGAGTCATTGGGCGGAAGGGTGACGTTACTGATGTTGAGGGCAATAAGGTCAGAGAAGGCGGTGGCGGCGCCGTGCAGGGTGCTGGGTCTTTCAAGTTGTAGATAAGATATGTGTTTGATACCGCCAGGAAAATTATATGGCTTGTATTTGAATAAATTTATTACCCTCACGCCATGTCGTAAATAAAATGATCAGACGTGATATCTGTTCAGGCGTTGCATCGAGATGCCAGCCTTTGACAAGACATTGATGCAGACAAAGTTCGAAACCCGAACTTTGAACTAATCGAACAACAACTCAACCACTTTTTCATACAATCTTGCAGATACAAGTGTTCATATAGTTGGTATCACGCGACGAATCGTACCGTAGATAGATGAACCAACTAACCGTAGTCTGACGGTGCGGAGTCATCTATGAAAGCGTGAGTCAGAGTCACTAGGTCTATAGCACTATTTCCTCGCTCGATCTTCTGAGCAAAGTCTTGCCTAAAACTCATTGTCATACCTCTTTCAACCATTGCCGATTCGACATCCCAATTCCTCATCTCAAAGCTCGTCCTCTCTCACAGAATGGAACCACAACCACAACCGCACCCAGGCCCCTTCATCTACATAAACGGCTACCCAGGCACAGGCAAACTGACCATCGCTCGCGAACTACAGTGAGTCGAACCCTCACTCTGGATCACCCTATTCCCCGACCCCAAGAAGACTGACGCGTATGTTTTTTCAAGGAAAATCCTCCCCGACTCGCGACTAGTGCACAACCACGCACTGATCGACGCGACCTCGTCGGTGTACTCGCGCGCCGAAGCAGATTACCAACCCTTGCGGCAGGCGATGGTGAGTCTCTTTGATCCTTTCTCCTGTCTCGTTTCTCCATCCAGTCCATCAAAATGCTCTTAAACTTACGGTATGGCTTACTGAGCATGGATCCAGCGCCATGTGGTCCTCGACTCAATCACTCGCAGCGCGGCAACGCGAGCCGTAACGTGGATCTTCACTGACTCTCAGTCGTCGGACGCAGTGGGGTCGGCGTGTTCGCGTGACTACCTGTCCGCGGCGCAGAAGAGGGGGTCGCGGTTCTTCTCTGTTGTGCTGACGTGCGGTCTTGAGGAGAATCTCAGGCGGTTGGTGAGTGCGGGTAGGGGAGAAGGTGGTGGGAATGGGAAATTGGTTGATGTGGATGTCTTGAGGGTGATTCGTGAGGAGGAGGATATCTATCATTTTGGAGGTGAGAGCGAGCGTGAGATCGAGGTCTCTGAGAAGAGTGCTGGGCAGGTTGCGATGGAGATCAAGGGGTTTGTTGGTGAGTAGAAGGCTCGGCATGTTGGCTACCGGCAACTGACCGAAGTGACAGAAAAATCACATGGGGACATAGTTTAGGTGGACACGACCGCCGTGTCAATCAAGAATTCAATTCGTCGTTCGTGTGTTCACGTAGAACGAGGTATTTCCATCGCTGGCTAACCGATACTACAACCACTCGTTCAAGTCCTCGCCATCATCTTCTAGGCAAAGTCGGCTAGACGACAGCCTTCTGCTTGGAAGGACCCCTGATGTCCTCAACGAGACCATTCCAGAGCTGACGAATGGTGCCAGGGTGGTCGTTGGAAGCGGCTTCAACGACAGTGGAAGGCACGACCTTCTTCACGGTCTTGGAGGCAGCGAGACTGACACTGTCTGCGACGGCGTGGAAGTCGATTGGGTGAGCGGTGTTGTCGTGGACATCTGCCAGTGGGCTGAAGGCGGCGTCAGGGTCGGAGGACATGGAATTGATCTCTGCCTTCATGACTTGCTGTGATATAGTCAGATACTGGACATATATATCGATACAAGGAGTTTAGCGTACTGGCTCAGGGGTCTGCTCAACAAGAGTGGTCTTGGTGTCGGACCAGTTGAAGTTCATCACAGGGACGTTGGCGGTGGCAGCTGGGTTCTCAGGGTCGTAGTCGGGGAGGTAAGCAAAGTCGATGGTACTATTATCCTTTGGACTCTTGAGGACGCGAGAGGTGTTGATGTGGCGGACAGCCTTTGGAGAAGACGTCTCATTGTCGACGACTGGGCGCTTAGAAGCGTCGACGGCGGTGGTAAAGGCACGAGAGTGGGTGAGGTCGTCTGCCTTGATACGTGACATGAGCTGTGATAGTTGTTAGTATAAAGATTACTCATCGGAATGGCTAAAAACTCACGTCTTGCTGAGTGCCGGCAAAGTCGAGCTTGCGTCTCTTGCACTCTGCGCGCAGACCGGCCACGTCGTTTGGCAAGTTACTAGCTGGACGCTCAGCTCTGCCGAGGACTGGAGATGCGTAGGTAGCTGGTCCGGTCATGTGCAAGTTGCGGGTTTGACGAGGACCATGGGCAGAGATGCGCCTGAGGGCGATGAACTGGTAGGCGCGTGGGACAGACATTGTGGTTGATCGGTTGGTTGGTTGGCTGGCTTTGGGTATGAGGAAGAGGACAGATGTCAGTCGAGACGCAGGAGGAAGCAGAAATTGTAGGTGAAGTGGATGAGATGATATGAGTTGGTTTGCTGCCTGTGGTCAATGTAAGCTGCAGTTGAGAAGGTACCTGATGTAATGAGCTCAAGATCGGCAATCGGACATTTCAAGCGAACATGGAAGGAACGAGCGTGACGGATTCGGATATGGAGAGCAAGGGGAGTTTACTTACTGGCAACGTAGGGAAGGAGCAAGGGTGACTGCAATCGAGGAATGGTGAGTCTGTTATATCAATGGATCTGGAAGGTGAGGAGGCAACAGTCGGTGAGCACGAGACGGTCAGCTTGATATGTACTTCAAGACATCATGCAATGCACTGCACTGCACTTTATCCATTGGTTCACCTACCTTACATGTATCAAGTCGCACGACCGTGTCAAGGATCAGCTCAGCACCGCCAGCCTGATCCATGCTCATGCTCATGCTCACTCATTCTCACGCGACAACCTGCTCGACAGCAGGGAGTAGACTTCTCAACCCGCGCATGCCGAAGATAAGGGCTGTCTCAACAAGCGCACGCCGTGATAGAAAGTAAACAGATCATCGACATGACGGCCCGAAAGGAACTGCTCCATCCCCATGTTTTGCGCCTTATTCTCCAGCACGACCCCGCCTTATCTATACATTATACCTCATTACCGTATTGTCGCGTCCAAGTCAACGGTACGGCAGAGAACTGCATGTTCACCGACCTTAACTAGCACAATCTCCAGCGATCCTTATCTGTCACGAACCATTCATCTTGCCCAATACCAGACACGGTAGAACTGCTTGCGGGGAGAGCTCCATGCAGTAAGATGCTCCATCCCGCATTATCACGCGATCATGGGTTTCCATTATCACTATCACTCTCGACTAGTATCTCTCCCATAGAATCGTTCTTACATTGCTTGACACACTTTATTGGACCGCCGCATGTAGCCGCAATATCTGAAGAGCGCATTGTAGACAGCGGCTCTCCTCACGCCGACCGACGATGAGACAGCCGATGCTTGCTTCGGTCGCGGAGTGATTTTCGGTCGAGGGCATTCAACAATCGGATCTATCGAAATATCCGTATCTGAATTGACGATCAAGATAGGCCAGAGGATCAATAGATGACGATATCCATGTCGGTAACTTATCGAGTTGGTGTTTCATGATGGTTGTTGTCACCAGTGAATGGTCGGTCTGCTATTGACGACCCGTATCTGTCCCAAGATAAGCATCTTCTGAAGCATCATCGTTCTCCCCTTCATGACCCTGGAACAAAATAGAACGGAATCGTACTTTAGCATAATCATGATATCTGTATAAAAAGCACGGTCAGAAATGGTATATAGTGATGCTCCCCGAGACGCCAACGCTGAACAGACCCTTTTATCAACCCCATCCCTCCCCAGCCAGGCCAAACTTTTCTTCTCTCCTCTCGTTAAGTCCTAGCTCAAGAACGTATTTCCCGTCAGCGGACTAACCCACCTCTTCCCCTTGCCCTGTCCCTTCCTGGCCTGCTTCATCTCAGCATAGAGCGCGGGGTTGATACCCTTCTTCTTCAGCTTCGCGATCTTCTCTGGCGACAGCCCCGAAATGTCGAAATCTGACCCCTGCCATTCTGTACTCGATATGGAGCCAGATGTGCTCGCGCTGCTGTTGCTTCGTTCGGGAGTTATACGTAGGCTCTGTTGGTCGAATGATGTGCGCTTGACGATGTTGTCGGCGATTCTGGGTACTGGCCTCGCGGACTGCAGGCCTCGCTGAGAAGAAGGTGTCGAGGACGTGCCGGAAGTGGCTGATGTGGCCGAGATGCCTGAGTTGGTTGTTTGGTGCGTTGTAGAGGGCTGCAGATCGGTGGTGCTTCTCGCTGAAAGCGTGCTGCTGCTGTGGTTGCTGTTGCTGTTGCTGCTATTCGGCGGCTCCGTCGCGACAGGAATTGGCGCGTTCGCTCCCCTGCTTATGGCTCTCTGCGGTCCTGGTCCGGGCACTTGGAGCGGCGCTGGCAATTGCGGTTGCGATTGCGGTTGAACCCACCGTTGTCGCTCTTGGTCTGCCTGGCTAGGTGGTGGGTTGGCGCGTGGGTTCCAGCCCATCCGACCGTCAAAGGCAAAGTCGGAGATGGAGCTGTGACTCGTGATCGCACTTTCTGCGATTGAAGAAGCATCTCCGCCGTCTGTAAAATCCTCCGAAGTTGTCGTAGTGGTGAAGATGGACGATGCGTCCGAGTTGAAATTGAGATTCGACGAGTTGAAGCTCTCGGCATACGGCTTGTAGATCCACGTCGCGCCGCTTTGTGAGCTATTCGATACAGGTCTCTGACTGTTCGCTGTGTAGAATGAGCTCAGCTCCCGCGATGAAGCAGAGGCCGAGTCTGTGCCTGAAACTGAGCCCGAACCCAGTGTACTTGTGCGCACTACAGGTGGAGGAGCCGCATCGTCACCACTGCTTTCTTGGTTTTCCTCAGTCCTGCCTATGAAACTGTCCACATCATCTCCTTCCTGTTCCTCTTCCTCCTCATCAACAGACTCCGGTATTGTTTCATTTGTCACGCTTCTCTCGATATAAGGTTGGTGAATGGGAAATCTCGGTCCAGCGGTATATTCGGTCGGACTTGTGACAGGCTGAGGTTCATTATCTCGTTCATTGGCATTATCGGAAGGTTGTCGTCGAGGGCGAGAGAAATTAAGAGCAGCCGGCCGGGAAAAGTTCAAGGGAGCAGGCTTGAGCGAATCGCTGCTCTCTGTCCGTGGTGCGGCTTTTGTTCGAGAAAACGACTTGCTCGGTGGTCGGATGGGAAAGTCTCCCTCGAGCTCAAAGACGGGTATTTGTTGTTGCGGCATCTTCTCTGCCAGGTCGGTCATCGGTCATGCGTATTGTGCGTGTTGATAGAGTAAATGCGACAGAGGAGGGGCTGTCGACGTCAGGTAGGCAGAGAAGTAGAGATCTCTCACCGGATCGCAAGACGGCTCGGTGGATGTGTAGCCGGATGGATGACTTGCAGTAGAATGGATTACAAGCACTTGTCGCGTACAGTGACTGGTACTTACGACTTCCGCTGATCACGACGAGCAAAGAGAAGGACGAACCGGACAGACACGTCCAAAGAGACCGGACCACGAGCGAGACAACCTTGCAATTCATCCATGGTGTGGTCGCGAGAATTGATTGTATGTGACATCACTAGGTAGATTGTTGGCCTTTGATTGGTTCACACCCCTGTCAAGATGGTAGTTAAATCTGATTCCCGCTTTTCACTCTCCGACCCGATCGCTGTCTGTAAAAGTGTAAAGTCTGTCTCGTGCGTACTGGGGTAACATAGGACATGGAAACTCGGTCCCTTCTGTTGTTCAGAGCATTCGGGTCAGGTCTGTATCAATATATGCGCATGTCTTCTGTCCAAGGTCAAAGGTTCAACCGCGTAATCGACAATTAGACTATACACGTCTCATATATATACTGTATCTCGTAGACAGCGTTGTGGTCGCTTTCCGAATCGTGCTCGCTCGCTCTTTCACGCACTTGGTAAACTCCCGGTCGTGCTAAATATGGAGTATGCAAGATCGGTCCAGCGACCAATCAGAAGAATTAGCTTTGATAGGTTGCATACACAGAGTCACACATCGGTGTGCGATCTACATCGTCGTGCATTAACTTATTAGACCAGACACGACACCAAGATCGAGTTTAACGCACTGCTGCAATGGTGTCGTGACTATCTGCTATACGGGGTCCGTCCTTCAATTTTTCTGCATGGGGCTGTTGGCCCTCAGATGCTGCTGCTGTGTCTGGAAGCAGTGCATGCGCGCATATATCGATGACTCATCGCACGAGCCGTGCAAGTAGGGCTTCGTGTAAAACTTCTGTCACCAGGACTGTGGAAACCTTCTTCACGCGAACTACGCGATGGTGAGTGGGAACATCATGTCGTGCTCCATCGCACAAGCTGTCACGACATGTTTCGCCTTACCCGCTGCCGTGATGAGGTTACTCAGAAAAAAGAAGCCCAGGGCGCCTTGGCTCCAGGCGTCAATAATGGCACGGGGACAAATTATGTAGGAGGAACAAACAGTAGTTAGGCTTGCGAGCATGAGTGTGGTATTTTCGTCAGTCCAGGTCTCTGTGCCTGTCTGCAATCTACGATAGTGATATCCGCTTCGGTAACCTGATGTGCTACCATAGCACATGCCTATTTCCCACTCGAAACTTCCTTTCAGTCTCGAGCATATCGGTCTTCGTCCATTTGAGAGATCCCCCCAATGCAATCCGGTCATCGTGTTATGAGTGACCGGTCTTTCCCCGAACGCCTTGCCAAATGCAACAGTAAAAGACGCACTTGCTCCCAAATCGATCTCGTGACCAAAGGTTTGCCTTGGAGCACTAAATTGTCCCTCATCAGGACAGGCAAGATTGTCAGACCTTATAGGGTACAGCAGGCAGTGTAAGAATCGAATGTATGCTTTTCATGACAGCATGACCGACGTAACCATCTCCGTATGGTGGCAGTGCAAGTGAAACCTCCAATGGCCCACCCCACCTCAAGCTTTCATATCTCAAGAAAGGGAAAAGGGCTCTTCAGGGCATCGAGTAGTTGTCCTTGAAGTTCTGGCTTCGCTTCCTCATTGGCTTCCACTGGCCCAGTCGACCCAGCTTCCTCCATGCACCGCTGTCGCGCTGGTTGCGTGGACTGGTCGAGAGGTCGCTCTCTGGTGGACTCATCGGTGGGGTCATAGGGCTGTCGTTGGTCGGCGACGAAGACGCCTCTCCAGAGTCGTCGGTAAGACCTGGAAAGTGTGCTTCTGCACCAAAAGTGGCCGCTGACGCCGAATATGGTTGCGACGTCGTCGGTGTGAGTCTAGAGGTGGAGAAGCGATGACCTTTGAATGCGTTTGTGAGTGACGAGGTTGGTGATTTGCGGTTGCTGGAGAGTCCCGGCGACGTCATGCCGTCGAGTGAGCCTGAAGGTGGTGGACTGTTTCTGCTGAGTCTGTTTTTCCTCCATCGCGACTTGTCCTCGCTCTGTCCCATACTGCTCTCATACGACGGTCTGCCCGTCATCTCTGGTGGTG
>Ga0058702_10000141_pt1 | contig 47941 bp, 50 predicted proteins | sample AgamicOrSfe_FD_83781 | JGI IMG/M metagenome (GOLD analysis project Ga0058702, IMG submission 83781) | Agave microbial communities from Guanajuato, Mexico - Or.Sf.e | ecosystem: Host-associated > Plants > Phyllosphere > Phylloplane/Leaf | place: Guanajuato, Mexico | collected 2012-05-30 | reverse complement strand
CATATATTAGATGTACACACTTAGAGCTCGTTCTAAAGCACCATGACTACTCTATTAGTAGCATTAATGGGCTGCTAATAGTACTAGACAGCGCCTATAAACGCTATAAATAGATAATGAATTTAACATGCACGAAGTATGTAACTAGCTAGCATTATTTAGGGGACGAATTAAGCTAACTACTCTATATAGATTAAACTAAAATGGTATCGCTAAGAGAGTAAATAGTGTTCTGTTTAACAGAGTTTAAGCAATTATATAAGATAGTCAGTTATATAAGGCCCTATAGGCAGAAATACTATAAACTATCGTCTAGATTAGAAACTAATCACTATCTAGAGCTTTAATAATAACACTATAGGAAGCCTAGATAGGTAATCGACCTAACCTCTCTTACCTCTAATAACTAGGCTACTAGGCGTACAAACTTATGCTAAAGGCATAGTTCCCTAAGAAACTTAATAAGCATAGTTAAATCTGTATTCTACTTAGTTATAAAGGCGCTAACTAATACTAACTCTAGAATCCTTATACTAGATTAGTTGAACGATACGCTAAAGCGATCTTTAATAAGGAAACCTAGCTTGTCTTAATAGATAATTAGAAGCTCCCTATAATTTAGATAAACATAAATGCACCTCTAAGCGCTAAATAAGTCATTCCCCCTTTAGCACTTAATAACCTTCTATTAGAGCGACTGTATAGCATGCCCCTAATTAGTGTTCTAATTCTATAGTAGCGTAAGAGGGAGAGAGGTATATACCACATAACTACTAAATCTTAAACTCTAATTAACGACGAACTAGATAGTGCCTCTAACCCTAAAGAGTAGTTAGACTCTAATAAAGAATTTAACGATATTCTAACAAAACTACTAGATCCTAACGACGTAGTATAACCTAGAGAGCCACATACGTATTAGGACGCTATCGACTCCCCTAATAAAGACAAATAGCAATTAGCTATATAAATAGAGGTTAATAATCTTTAAGAAAATAAAACTTAGAAACTAGTCGATAGGGATTAAGCTACTAGTAAGGTGATTAGTAGTAGATAGGTATATAAGCTAAAGAGAGGAGAAGATAGGGAGATTATTCGTTAGAAAGCTCGCTAGGTAGCTAAAGGATATAACTAATAATAAGGTGTGAACTATACTAAGACCTTTATGACTATTATAAAGCCTATAACTTATAAGATCCTATTTACGCTTATAGCAATAAACGACTAGGAGATTAAGTAGATGGATATAATAACTATGTTCCTATATAGCGAAATCGACGCTATTATCTTTATTAAACAGCCCCCTAGATTCGTTAAACTAAGTAAGGTTTGTCTCCTTAAAAAGGCTCTCTATAGACTTAAGTAAGTATTACGAATCTAGTATAAGACCCTCTTAGCAGCGCTTAAATCGTTCAACCTTCGATAATACAAATTCGATAAAGTAATATTCATAGGAGAGAATCTAATAGTGGTTGTTTATATAGATGACCTCCTCGTCTTTAGAAAGGACCTTACTATAATTTAATTATTAAAGAAATAACTCTCTAGACGTTTTAAGATAATAGACCTTAGTACATATAAGTTCTTCCTAGGATTAAAGGTCATAAGGGATAGATAAGCCTAATTAATAACGATCTTATAGCCTACTTACCTAGAAGACATACTCGTCTCTATTAGAATGGCAGGCTATAACGGTGTAGACATACTAATAGTTAAAGGTAAGTACTTACTAATAACACTAAAGACTTACTAAGCGTTAGTTAAAATAATCAAATAGTATTAATAAATAGTTAGTAAACTAATGTTTATAATATAGGGATTATAACTAGATATCGCCTTTACTATATTATGTATTAGTAGGTACTCCTAAAACCTAATAAAGGAGCACATTAAGGTAACTAAACGAGTAATCTAATACATTAAGAAGACTTAGACACTTAGTATCTACTATAAAACTTTAGAGGGAGTTAAGGGATATATAGACTTAAGCTTCGCTAACAACGTCGAAACTAGCAAGTCCTCTAGAGGCTACGTCTTTATAGTTAGTAAAGGAGTAGTTAGTTAGTTAAGTAAACTAAATCTAATTATGTCTACTTCGACCTATAAGGCTAAATACTAGGCAATGTTTTTCACTAGTAAGGAAGCGATCTAGCTAAGACGTCTTATTCGAGAATTCAGAGTAATAGAAGGTGTTATAGTAGGATAGCTACTTACTATGTTTATAGACAATTAGTTGTTAATAGTACTAATAAAAGACGTATAACTTTATAAGCGTTTAAAGCACATTTAGACAAAGTATTAACTAACTAGACAGGTAGTCAATAGACGAAAGATTATAGTATAACACATTATAGGAGTTATAAACCTAGTAGACATATTTACTAAGCTACTTAGCAAGATAAGACTAGTAGAACTACGAGAGCTAGTAGACATAACTAAAGTTAATTAATAACTTATGTTACTAAATAAACAGTTATTTAATAAACTATCTAAGAAGAGAGGGAGTCTAGAGGGAGGACTTAAGGATTTGTTTAATGGATATAGCGTTAGAAATGGCATATAGGTTATAGAGGTTTAAGAGGGAGTGTTAAGAATAGGCTAATTTAGCAAACCTTAGTAACCTAATAAGGGGATAGCTAGCCCTATAAAGGGCTAAGGTCCTGGAGGGAACTAGTAGTGAACTTAATGGATTATTGTACCCACATGTTCAACGCCGTGATCACGGCTATAGGAAGTCGAGAGTAGTTCTTGGAGCCGAGATCAGAATCTGATGTTGCGGGCTTGCCGGAGAGAAGTAGGGGGATTTGCGAGCACCCTGCTGCTTCTCCGAGTATGAGGTGGACGACTGATGCTTGTGAGCATGGTTTTGAATACGTTCATGCTTGATGCTGCTGTAGCATACCTTCGTATTCTGGTTTCAATCCGGCAATGTCGCCTGCTGCGACGCGCTTGCTTTGACCGCACAAGATGACTGGGAGAGGCGATGACATTCTTGCCGACTGGCTGCAGCTTCTCTGGTTATATGCAGTAACTTTCGAGGATGGAAAGACATTCCGAGCTGGACTTTCGATGAGCGCTGGTGTACGGCATGCCAATCGCCAGATTAGAGTTCTAGACTGCCTGTAGCTTGATTAGTTGATTGTGAGACGTGGCGACATACGTTATAGTACCGACATTGTCGTTGCATATTCTGCATGTATTTCGGGTCGGTATTGTTGGAAGTCAAAGCATTATCATTCAAGGCACTCACGGTCCAGAATAACTGATCTGGGGGCCCACGTGCTAAGAATTGTGAACGACAAACGCGACGACCTCCCCGGCGGGGAATTTCCGACTTCACTCGGACGCGAGACAAACCCAGGCAAACGAAAGTCTCGCACTCTCGTTCCTAGACCGGAAACGAAACCGCTCGAGATGGACATCCTCGGCTGGATTGGCCAGGAAAAAGCATCAGTTACCAAGGGCGGACGTCCACCGAGAAGCGAGTGACTCCGAGGTGTATCTTGCGTGATACTCGTGGTACATAGAATAGCCTGAATAATTCCCGACCATGCATTGCTGCTCGACCGTTAGAAAAGATCTGCAGCACTACTCCAACACCAAAGTGAATCCCCATGGGGTGGCGTCCACCACTAGGTTCCCAAATATGCTGTATATAACATTCTCTCCACCCTGTCTCCGCCAGACGCAGATCGCAGCAGTCTCTTATCTTCTCACACACCGTCGACATGGCTATGCAAAAGCAGACAGATGTGACTGCGGTCGCCCAAGAGTCTGATGTCAAGCGTCTCCTCGAACTCGACACGACGCCATGGTACCAGAAACCAAACCTTCGTCGCCTGTACTTTGCGCTCGTGCCCGCTGTGTTGGGTGTCGAGATGACATCTGGATATGATGGATCTATCCTGAACGGTCTTCAGGCCGTCAAGCCGTGGTTGGATTGTAAGTTGGCCCTCGAAATACTCGGTATCTCGAGCATTGCTGATATGCATACAGACTTCCACAACCCACAAGGCGCATTGCTTGGTGCCATTACCGCAGCATTCAGTATCGGCGCTGTCCTCGCCCTTCCGATCGTACCTTATGTTCGTGATTGTCTCCAAAGTAGTCATGAGCAACACTGACATTTGGTTAGACAACCGACAAGATTGGAAGAAAGCACACCATTACCGTCGGCTCGTTTATCATCATGATCGGCGCCATCATCCAGACCTGCTCAGTCAACAGTAAGTTGCTCACGCCGTTTGGCTGCCTCGACCCGATCTAACAACCTGTCAGTTGGCATGTTCCTGGTCGCTCGTCTCATCCTCGGAATGGGTATCCCCTTCTGTATCTCCGGCGCCTCTTCGCTCATCGCAGAGCTCGCATATCCAAAAGAAGCCGGTGTATTAAACGGTCTATTCAACGAGTCTTGGTACGTGGGCGCCATCATCGCGGCAGGCACCACCCTGGGGACGTACAACCGCGCCGACACATGGGCCTGGCGAATCCCTTCCTTGGTCCAGATCGCACCGTCGCTGCTGCAGCTCACCTTTATCTGGTTTGTGCCAGAGTCTCCACGGTAAGGACATTTCTGATACTCGATGGGGTTGACAGAGCTAATATGTTCCCCTCAGTTGGTTGGTATCCAAGGACCGCAGCGATGAAGCTCACGAAATCTTGATCAAATACCACGGCGAGGGCGAAAACACAGCATTCGTTCAGGCTGAGTTCGCCGAAATCCAGGCTCGTGTCCGCCATGAGATTGCCAATTCCAGACGCAAATGGTCCGAGCTGGTCAAGACTCCAGGTAACAGGAAGAGAGTTGCGATTGCCGCTTGTGTCGGTCTGTTCAGTCAGTGGTCTGGAAACGGTCTTGTCTCTTAGTAAGTATTGCCGAACTCTTAACAATCGGATAGCATACTGATTGTTCGCTCAGTTACCTCGCCAAGGTCCTCGCGACCGTCGGTATCACAGACAAGCGAACCCAGAATCTGGTCAACCTCGGACTCTCCTGCTGGAACCTGTTCACTGGCTGCTCATCTGCTCTGTTGTCCAGCAAGCTCAAGCGCCGGACTCAGTACCTGATCGCATTCAGTGGCATGACCATTCTCTTTGCATGCTGGACCGGCGCCAGTGCCGACTACGCTCAGACGAAGAACCCACAGGCAGCCGGCGCCGTCGTGGCCATGATCTTCATCTACTACCTGTTCTACACCGTCATGCACCCAATGACCTACATTTACATCACCGAGGTCTTTCCCTTTGTACATCGTGCCAAGGGTGTCGGACTGACGCAGACCTTCTCCAGAGCTGGTTCTGCGTTCAACCAGTTCGTCAACCCAATCGCCTTGCAGGCTTTGAACTGGAAGCTGTACATTGTCTACGTGGTAAGTTCGGAGTCGCACGAGAGTCTCCAGAAGGATGTGCTGACAAGGTTTCCAGTGTTGGTTGGCATGTGAGACTGGTATTATTTACGTTCTGTACCCAGAAACCAAAGGTCCTATGCTTGAGGAACTTGGCGAGCGTACGTTTACCTTTTTCCCGTCTGACGAACTGTTACTGACTCGCTTTTCGCAGTGTTCGAGGACAACAACCCACTTAGCAAAGGCAAGCTTGATCTTGAAGAAATGCCCTCGCACTACGGTGATAAGGATGTGTCGACCGTCTATGTCGAGGGTAAATAGAGTTGTAGTCATTGTAGCGATAATAAGGGTAGTAGACGCAACGAGGACACGATCATGCCATCCCAATGCGTCCAGTCTTTGAATAGCGTCTGATTGATAGATGAATGAGGTAACATCAGCAACAAAGGCGACTCCAGCGGACCCCGACATGAGATCCCCGCATAAAACTATGCACGTGAAAGTCCGGCGTTTAACCGCATAACGTCCCCGCATAAATTTATTGTACCCTTTGTGCATCGCAAACACGTGAACACGAAAGCAATTCCAGATCTCATTACAAGCCCACTTTCAACCTCAGTCAAACACAACACGAACAGAAAGAGAACTCTCCAAAACACGACCATGGGCGTAGGATCCGCACCCCCAGCATCAGCTCTCGACACCCTAATCACAACCGCAACCGACCCTTCATCACCACACCCACCCCACCTCCAAGCCCTCGCCCAGCAAATAAAGCACAACCTGCAGCACCAACACCTCTGGACCGACCTGTCAGTCCACACTTACGCGCCCTCGACATCGACTCCGCTGCCACGGCCTCTAATCTCCGGCCGGCCACCGACACGGCTGTACATCCATCCGGACGAGCAAATGGCGCTTCTGCAAGCGCAGAAGAAACGAGGCAGCGTCGGGCTGGGTGAGGTAGAGAGTGAGAGGGAGTGGGTGCTGCCGAGCCATATACGCGAGAGATGGAGTCTGAGGCGCTTTGGTGAGGTATTTGATCAGATTGGGGTTGTGCCGCCGGGGTATGATGGGGGGCAGGCGGAGGCGGGGTCACGGGAGAAGGATGGAGATGAGGAAGAGGAGGAGGATGAGATCAATCCGTGGCGCAAGACGAAGAGGGTTGTTCTTGCGACGCTGGATGATGATAGTACGGTTGTGTATTACATTGTTCATGATGGGATCGTGAAGCCACGACAGAATTAGCGAGGAGGGGTGCGGGTTGGTTTCTTTCTGCTATGATACCCAATTTGATGTTTCTGCAAAAGAGCTTGAAAGATGCGGGAGAGCTTGATATGTCCAATATCTGGGTTGTGTATGAAAATATGCAACGACGACCTGCATCGTGACCTGAAATGTCCAAATCTGTACAAGCTAGCCCATTCCAGAGGGGCGTCTTGGCCTGGATTTCTGCTCAGGAATGCCAAAAGGACATCCATGAATCTCCGCACAATGCAATTCAAGCAGAAAAACGCCGTCAAACATGATGCCATCAACAAGAAGACGCATAATGACATCTCACATCATGACACAACCACCGCTTCTCGCTCTCCTTCTTCTTCCACCACCAACACCACCTCCAACGCCATTGGTTTGGCCCTCTGGATCAGCTTCATCAGCATGCATCATCTGTGCTTCACGGGCTCGTCGTCTGCGACGTCTGGCTCCGGCACCACCGGCACCTGCTTCTTCAGAAGCAACCATGAATTCAGCCCACTTACGCTCGAGACGATTAGCAGAAGCGAAGTCTGCTCTCAGGACACGCTTGGTATGCTCTCGAACAGTGGGTTGGTAATTGTAGAAGCATTTGAGCTCGATGATTTGAGTCGGATACGAGCGAGTGAGCTGGATTGCTTTTGTCTCTGGCAACGAGGCGGTGGAGGAGCTGAGGGAGGAGCTGACATCGGTGGTGCTGACCTGCGGCTCTGTCATGGCCAGAGGTTGCGGTGTAGCAGGTCGGGAAGCGAGAGATACTGTCTTGCGATTCACCGTGACCTCTGCGTTTCTTGACAGGATCTCGCGAACGCCGGTCCATGTCACGTTCTGACAGTCGTACACAGCAAGTCGGAGAGTGTATTTTGGTCGGCCTTGCGCATCCGACGTACGAGCAGAGCGCTTACGAACCATAGCAGCCGCTTCAGCCAGAACCAGGTCGGAAATGCGGGTATTGTCCATGTCGACGCTGCGAAGGGATGTACAGTTCTTGAAGATGGGTAACATACCAGTATCGCCGAGATTTTCGCAATATGAGATGGACAGGTGACGGAGACCAGAAGCGCAGGGAGAGTCGGCGAGTGACTGAAGTGACAGATTAGTCAGATTGTCGAGCTCCTCAAGATCGAGATGTGTCAGGTTTGGCATTGTCGGAAAGAGGTCAGTCAAAGAATCGTCGGTAACGCCCTGACACTTGGAAAGCTGAAGACCCTCGAGATTGTTGACATTGCCAGCCAATGTCTTGAGTCCTTTGTCACAGATTCCGCGACAGCTGGAAAGGTCCAGATGTTTCAATCTTCTTGGTGGAACAATCGCACGTCCAGTAAGAATATCAATCTCGGCACCTTTGCCTTGAACAAGAACCTTGAAAGCGTCACACGACAAGGAGTCGCAATTTGTCAGTACCAGGCGCTCGAGTCTGTTCGTTTGGAATAGAAGGTCGGCAAAGTCAAGATCTGACCACCCAGAAGTCTCACCAGCGCGCAGATCTCGGAGGCTGTGACACGATTCGATGACCTTTCGAAGACCTCTTGTGTCAACGTTATGGCACCAAGAAATGTTTAGATGCTCGATATTTGGGCAGCTCTGGGCGAGGATCTTCATGGCAGCGTTTGTGACGCCAGCAAGTCCAGACAGATTGAGATGCACTAGGCGTCGATTTTGAAGCAAGAAACAGTGGATCGCGGTGCGATCGATTTTGCAGCCCTCAAGAGAAAAGTTCTCGAGATTCTTGCATGCATCTGTGAGTCCCTTGGTCTGCCACATTTCCCGAAGCTGAACGCATCCGCGGAGATTGAGATCACGGACAAAAGGACCAGCTTGAGTGATGATACTCGCCAGAGCTTCTGCGGGAATGTTCTGGTAGAACTCCGAGGTGTCCATGTTCGACCACAGTTGTCCATCGAAGCAGTGCTTTTGCCAGGCTTTGGAGACAATGGAGCATCTTACAACCTCTTTTGGCTCAAGGTAGGAGAGTACTTCGGTTCTGATTTCAGAAGGGAGATCAGCCCAGAGGTTGAAGTTTGTCTTCTTTGTCTGGGGCTTCTCTCTGATAGAAAAGTAGTCTTCTTCCTCGACGATTCCGGGTGTTGCGGTGAGCCTTGAATTCGACCGGATCCTCCCAGGGACACGGATCGAGGACTTGTTCTCGAGTGATTCGAGGTATCTGACACGAGCTCTTTCATCCCACACTGGGATCTGAACACCAGGGGTAGAAACGGCAGATGTAGGAGCAGTCGAGAAGGCATTGAAGTCGGCACTGAGGGAGGGGTCGAATGGAGCTCCATATGGACCGCTGGGTGATGACAGTGAGATACATGATACAGAGGCCTTGCGATTGTTGTAGCCAGTAGAGTTGGACCTGCTGAGCTTGGCCAATGAAGGTGAGGATGAGATACGCTGGAAGCCTGCCATCAGTCTTTTACGGCCCTTGAGCTTCGGCGGTGTTTGCTCATTGTGAGTTGGGGTGACAGGTGAGGCGGACGTTTCCGGAGACCACGAGTCCACGGTTAGAGAAGGGATTGGGGTTAGGTTGGCCATCGTGATGAGCCGCGTGAGAAGATAAAGGTAGCTGGGAAATCAAGGATGGGTAGGTCTGCCCGTATGTCTTGTGTGTAGGCGGGCTTCTTCGACAGTAGTCGGATCCGTTACGCTTGTTTCTTGGTAAATGTCGATGTATCCGAACAGCTAGGTGTCCTGCACGATGCTGATGAGGTCTTGTCGTTTAGAATTGATTCGACTTGGTGTCAATTGACTGTCCTGCAGACGCCGGCGATAAGGAATCCGTTACGGCGAAGTACGGGGAAACTGTTTGTGGTCGTGAATGCAGCGGTGGACGATTGTGTCGCGAAAGGGTAGTAGAAAGAAAGGAAGGAAGATTTGAGAGATCCACCCAGTGCACGAAGACAAGGATAAAAGAACGAGGAAAGGTGATGGTTTGGTGGTCGAAGTGTCGGTATCAGATCTGGTACTGCACCGTCTGCACGCGGGACCACGGCCGAGACGTCAATTGCCCGCTGGAATTGGAGACTGGACCCTGATAAAGTCGCAGTTTTAGCGGGGAAGGAAGGTGGGGAAAGAGCTACTGTACGCCTCCGCTAGACTCGCCTACCGAATCTGGATAGGACTCGAACCCGACTGGAACAGACACAGCTGATTATCTATTTCTTCAATAGATACGGTAGATTTCTGATACCATCAAATGTCTTGGAGCGAGCCATGAATTGCCATGATACAGTAGGATGATATCAGTCTGCACCGCGACAATCCGGTCAAAAGCAGCTCAAAGCCAACAATACCCACAAACACCAGGAAAAAGACAGCCGAACGAGAAAACAACTTTCATTCGCTGAACCCAATTACTCGCTGTAATCGGCAATGGGTGGGGACACAGTGACACCTCGATCAATAGCCTTTCTCCAACCCTAAAACCGTCCTCTACTTTTCTGATCTGCTAGTCATGCGCCTTTTCCGTCTGCCAATGCTGCAGGGATCATACCTGGAATGTGCTGCACATCTCGCTGTGCAGGACCACATGATACCGAACCGTCAGGCTATCACGAGCAACTCCGGACATTGACAAAACACCGTGCGGGTCTCAGGCCGGTCGGCGACCACAGTCGCTATCAAAACGGTGAAGAGGGGTAGCAGAGCAGTGCAGATAAGGTCACGAAACGAGCACACGAGATTCAAGTACGTACCCCGGTCTGGAGTTGCCCAACAGACGACACAAACAGTCTTTTGCCGAGAAAGCCAACTCGAGTAGTGCCAGAAAAGTAAGCACAGAGTCTTTACCGGCTGATGAACCGATGGCTTGCGCGTCTCTAGAGTAGAGTTCTGCCCGAATCTTGCCCGATTGTCGCCAACCAACATATTTTAGCTTGCGAGCACTGCCACTCGTGCACACGACTCAGCCTTCAATAGCTTCTGGAAGGAAATGCTTGTTCCAAACCGTGATGGCCGTTTAGCTGAACAGGAACAATATTGACAGTGCCGCTCGAAGAGCTGCCATGCGTATAGGTAAGTGTGTAAGATATTATTGTACAATCAATATTATAAGAGCAGATACGAGAAACACAACCGGGGTATCATAACGTGTCCATCGTGTCCATCACTTCTTCGCTTTCTTTCGCTTTCTTGAACTGTCCATCCAGCGTAGCCTGACCTCTTGCTCTCTTCATTCCCTTCTTTTCTGGACTTATTAAAGGATTCTCCACCTTCTTGAACCGCCCATCCAGCGTGGCCTGTCCTCTTGTCCTCCTTGCTCCTGTCTCTTTCTTTGGGCTTTCGGGTTTGGTCCTTGACTTCGTGACTTTCTTACCCTCTAGAGCATCGCGATGACCATCTTCTCCATCTTCGAGGTCTTCTGCATCCTCAAATCTGAGCATGCCTCCTGGACCGCCCTTGTCGCCCTCTGTCGGCCCTTCCGCTGAGTCCTCGAACATTTGCTTCCAGGTTCCGTCTCTGACCTTTGGACTGTTGCCGTATAATCCGACGTGGTAAGCGTTCTTGAGCCCGTTGATACAGACCTCCCTCTGCGTTGGGAAATCAAACATCGGTTTCGGATACAGCGTCAAGTCTCCCTCTTTCTCCACCGTGCCATCTCCCTTGACAAGCAGACCCGCCTTCCTCTGATCCTGAATCGGTGCCTTCCAAGGCTCGTAGATATACTTGGCCGGCAGATCCTTCAGCTCAGGACAAAAGTGCCTGACAAACTTGCCCTCCTTGTCCCACTTCTGCGGAAACGCAATGGGCGAATAGCACCGATAGAACTGCGAGTAGAACGCCGTACACGACAACCACTGCCAGTTTCCCGTGTTACACGCCGTCTCGTGATCGACCAACCACTCCTCAAAGACCTCCGCACCTCTCTCCCACGACACATAGCACCCTCCTCTCGTGAGGAAACAAGCAACCATATGCCGTCCCAGATGATGGATCCATCCCTCCAACCTCAACTGCCGCATCAAAGCATCGATGAATGGAAACCCAGTACGTCCGTACTTCCACCGCTGAAAGAACTCCTCGGCCTTGGGATCATCGACCTCGTACTCTCCTGTAATGAGTCCAGTCGCGGTATCAATCTTCGATGGCAGATGCCACGGCACGAAGCGCACTTTCTCGTTCCCGTACGTCTGCGCAAAGCTCCAACCCAACGCCGCCTGCGCGCCGAAATACATGTCGCGGAACAGCAGCTGGCCTTGTAGCGACGTCGGCGGCACGGACGGTGTGCCCTTGTAGGAGTCGATGACGGCTTGGACGGCCCAGTAGAAGTGCCGCACCGAGAGCGTGCCGAAGTGCAGATGTGGTGATGTTAGGCAAGTCGACTGCGGCGCAAAGGCTGTGGGCGCCGTTTTCGGTTTCTCGAATGTCGCTGTGTAGGTTGCGTTGCTGGTGAGTGAGGCCAGGATCTCGAGCGCGAGAGTCTCGCCGCCGCGGTGTGGTGTTGTCGCCGCTTTCAGACCTAGCTCTTCCATCGTCGGAACGCCGTAGTCGTGGTTTGGCCCGCTGAGACCAGAAGCGTAGCTCTCTTCGTCGGCGGTGCGGTAGGCGGAGTTGAAATCCGGCGCTGACGACGGGCGGTGTTGCTCGATGTCAAGATCTAATGGTCCTGGATCAGGCAGACTTGTTGGCGCAGGAAGTGGTCGCGGTATTTCCCCGATTTTCGCGCCCGCGACCTCAGTCTGCGTTATGCTCATGGTTGGTTTCCCGTGGTTCGACTTGACCAGCTCATCCGGATCCCATAGTGTGCGCCCGTATTTGACGAGCACTTCCACACCGGCCTCTTTCGCAATCTTCTTGACCTCCTCATCGCGGTCGCGCGCGTACGCGTCGGTATCTTTCTCAAAAACGAGGTGTGTTATGCCCCAGGCTTTGAAGAGTTTCGGAAACAGAGTTTGGGGCGCTTCGCGTAGGACGAGGAGTCGGCTTTTCGAATTGAGTTTGCTGATGTTGGCAGAGAGGTCACTCATGCAGTCGAGCAAGAATCGCCAGCGATTGTTGCCCACGCGTGCGCGGTAGACGTAGTGAGGGTCCCATGTCCAGATTGGGTAAAGAAACTCTGGTTTCAGATCGAGCGCTGCTGTCAGCGCGGCAGAGTCGTGCAGACGCAGGTCCGTCCGGAACCAGTATATTACTCGCGGTTTAGGCATGCTGTGCCGGATGGAGTGACCGCAATCGGGGGAAGAGGAGCGAAACTTGTGCAGGCGGGGAGGAGGATAAATCAAAGCCAGACAAAGTTATTGCGACATGGTTTTGTGGTATGCATGGGGAAAGCATTCTGTCGCCAAAGCGCGGTGCCTGGATCAATGATGACATGGCGAATATAGAGTTTGAGATCTGCCGATCTGCCGTTTTGCGGGGAGCCTTTGCAGCAGTACGTGTACAGCACCGAGCCAGAAGATCAGAATAAGGGAAGAGCAACATATGGTCGAATGGGTATGTTCGTATAGATGATCGTATAATTCCGCTATGCGCTAAAGCGCAAATCCAATAGACTCTCGTTCATCGTCGACGACTCGGCCGTATCTGTTTCGTGTAAGCACAATTTCTCTTGGAGGTGTGAAGAGTTCAACTCACTCTAACAGCAGTCGGAAGAACCAGACCTCAAAGTCTGCATTCCTCAAGACTTTGTGCGCCCAATCGCGCCCTGATTGCGCCATTCTCACACCCTGTATCCTACCTTCAGCCTCGCCGCTAAAATATCGAACACTCTCGAGCGCATCATCACCCTTCAGGCTGAGTGGGATATAGTGGACCCATGGCTTGATCCATTCCTCGTGCCATTCGCGGAAGACGTTCATCTTGAAGACTAGACTCTTGCTCTTTAAGAAAGCGTAGAAGCGGCCACTGAATGCGTTTCCGTCCATGTCGAGAAGGTATTTGTAGTTCCAAGCGTCTTGTTGATCGGCTGGGGACACGATCTTGAAGAACTCTTTTTGGGCGTCGCAGTCTCCTGGATCGCATTGCCCAACGTGTGAAAAGTGGACATCGATGAGATCCTTGTAGTCCTGTCTTGGAACGTCTTTGATCTTCCACGCCGGGGTCTGATCTTGGGTAACCTGGCCATTGCCGAGATTGCCGTTGACGAGGATTTTGGCTGTGTCGAGTCCATTCAGCTTCTTCACCACTTGCTGACGATGCTGTCTCCGCCAGCCACCATTACGACTGAACCCTCCAGTGGTACTTCCGACCCACCACAATTTGTTCTCTTTCTCCTCCCACTCTTTATCCTTTTTGCTGTCATAAGCTACCTTGCCGTACCAGTACCATGGTGAAGGATATAAAATATCATTGAAGCTGGACATTTTACTCTGCGAGAAGATGGGGAAAAGTTCGTGAACCACATTGAATGCATTCGGTCGGTCGAAGAAGCCGTGAGATGTCGCGAAAGACGGAGAGTTGCACACGTCGGAGAAAGCGGTATGGTTGTAGACAAACCCAAGTTCGCTCAACGCATAAGCTGTTAGATTGTCGTGACCCAGATCTTCTTCCAGAGCTCGAGCTGGACTCTCAACAGGGCACGACAGTCTCGAAGGAACCCATGTCGGTTGATGAGCAAAGACATTGAATCGAGTTATTTTGACTTCGTCTATCCTCTTTCCACTGTTCAAGTCTTGGGGTCTGGCAGAGAATGCGTTTTCAGGTTGCGCGAAAGCGGCGGCGGCTGCCATGTTTTGATCCTTTCCGACTGAAACCAACCGTGACAGCTCATCGTGTGGTACAACCACTCTCGGCTCGTCGTGGATATTAAAGGCCAAGTCCATGTCTGGTAAAAAGGGAAGAAATGACTCCATCATGCCAATGGTAGCTTGTTGTTGCCATTCTGAACCACCATGGATGTGCATCACCTGACCCTTTCTTATCAACAGCCCGATCAAGTTGTTGTCATCGAATCCCAAGGCCTCCTTTGCTCTTGCTCTGATGGTCTGAGGCTGCAGACCCCAGAATGGTAACAATGAGTGATAGATGGTATCATACTCGTCAATGAGTTGAACCTTCTTCCTCTTGGCAAACTTGAACCACTCGTCGAAACGAGGTGGTGGTGGAATGCCATATCGTCGTCGGTACTCGGCGACTGCTTCTGCCAGTGTCTTTGACTGCCGTCCTAACAGCTCGTTGAACTTAAATTCATTCTCTTTCACTAGAAGATCCACCGGGTGTTCTCTCGTATTTGTGTATTCCAGAGGTGCGTGTTTGGCAGCTGGTGCCTCAATTCGTAATTTCGTGGGTGCTACATTATTCGGCGCGAGTGGTGATGGTCGTGTCTGGGCAAGTGTATATCTGTCGCGCAGAACGTAGGTCACGAACCCAACGCCCACGATGATCACTAACAGCGAGACTAATCGGGTGGCCCTCATATTGGAGCTCGGCCTAGCTGTGTTGTCATGAATGTAGACGTAGATTGCTCCGGCGCATATTGTCGCAGACCAGACCTTTTCGGACGAGAAGCCTGCGATGAGGTTCGCGACGATCGCTGCAGAGGCGACAACGAAGGCGACAACAGAGATGCTGTGGACTTTAGTCTACGCTGAATTAGTAGAGGACATGAAAGGGTCGTGTAGAAACTACAAAGGTCGAAGCACGCGACGTCGACGGTTGAGAGGTGCCCCGATGGCGTCAAAGAACGTCAAAGAGTTGCCCCGGCTGCCCCGGCTGGACAAAGCTTGACCCCGTTTCGTCGAAGCTCTTGCCGGAAGGAATGATCGACCACGCCCAGATCTCCCAATTTATAATGAATTTCAACCTCGACGCACAAAACAAGTCGTTACTTACTACAGACAAAAGCGACAGCTTGAAGCCAGTGTAAATGATACACAATGTGAGCAGTGCCAGCGTCCCCAGCAGTGTGTCGGCGATTCTCCAGTACGACCCGAAGATCTCTGCGATCAGAGGCCGATAGTGAAGACTTGTAAGTGGGTTGTGCCAGTCATTGGACACAATCGCTGCTATACCGGTCACCAGAGCCGCTGGACCGATGATATCTCGAGTGAGATCGGTGCTGCTTATATCAGCGAAAGACGAAGACTTTTTGGTCTCGGAGAAAGAGATTCGTGTCCCTGCATTGCAAACGCCGGTGAATGGTAGGACAATGACGATGGAGGCGAGCAATAAAGCTAGTCCGATCCCTATGAATGTCTCTTCGAGTGGCAGAAAGTCATCCTTAGTGCAGATAAGGCCAGATATCGTAAACAGAAGAACGGAAATGGTAGTGAATGCTGTCGGAGGCCGCGGGCTAGGTGACTTCCATTCCCTTGGCAGACCAGGATGATACTGGGGTGAAGTGAACGATATGCTGTATATAACAAGAAACGGTACGAAAACCTGGCCCTGTTAACGAGATTTGATTGATGGATTGTTGGTCATACCTTACCTTTGCCCAAGAGTAATGTTCACGAGGGGAGAAGCGATCCCATACCTCGAATACACCAAGCAGGAGTCCAGCTGCTCGAGACAATCTCCATTCGGTTTGGGAACCAACGCGTTGACCGTTCGTTTCTCGTCTCGTCCATGTCCATGCCAGTATCAACAAGCAAGCCGCGAGGTTCGCATACAGAGAGTCGACTGCTGTACGTGTAAGATTGAGTAAGACAAGACTCACGAACAGGATCGAGAAATTATTAGGCCTTAGTTGGTCCATCATCACTCGGCCACGAGTCTCGACTACATTGCCACGTTTGCGAATGAATAATATCAACAACAAGTTTGTGTGTTAAGCGAGGCACGTCTTCGTCGAGTCGGACGCCGCGGCATGAATGTGGCGCAACCTTGAGTTGATGTGATGGACGTTAAGGTTCGAAGGATTATCTTGACGAAAGAGTACTGTAAATGTCGGGTGTACATGGTCTATAGCATTCGCCAAAATATCTCCTGCACATACTCATTAAATCCTGCGATCTGTTGCCTGGTGTTGAAATGCGATACTCCGCACTGTACTACCACATAGGTAACGACAGCCAAGTTATAAAAACACAATCCCCCAAAAAGAACAATTTAAAAGTACCCATTCCAGGGTATGCAGTAGGTATCATCAATTCATAATCGAGAAGAGTGGCAGCGTATATTCTTTCGAATCTTCGAGGCACAGTTGATGAGCCCAGTCCTTGTCGCCAAATCAGCGAACATGACTGCAGCGGCCAGTTTTCTCGTCGTAGATATGGTATCCGTAGTCAGCGGCATTGGGAGGGGTGTACACTGCAAGGGTCAGAATATTCTAAGTAACACAGGCCTGACTGAGACTTACAGTGCAGCGATACAGCCACGTCGTCGAGCCCCGGGTTTGCTACATGATGCACGCCAATCTGGTCTGATATATACGCAACTTCCTCCTCTTCATAAATCGTCACTTTCTTGACTTTGAGAGAGCCGTGCGACGTATGACATGTGCTACAAGCGGTTTCCGGCATGTGGAACACTGTCTCTTTGAGGTTGCCCTTGACAATCTTCATCACGCAGTGGGCGTTGGCATGATCGTGAATAGGCGACCCTTTGCCAGGGTTCCAGATGATGAAGAGCTGGTTACAAATCAGCACAGGGCCTTCATTGACCACTGATGCGCGACGGGACTTACAAGGTTGCTTTTCCCATTAATCGAATCAACCAGCAGTCTTGTGTAATTCCGACTAGGGTCTGCCTTGCCAAATTGATTCCACTCGCCGGGCCTTGCTTTGTACGCTCTCTGGATTTCCCTGAGTCTTTCCTGATCAATGTCTTCTGAATTTATTCCCGACTTGGTTCCCAAGTAATCACGTAGACTCTTTACCAGTGTAGCGAGCGAGTGTGGGTTCTTCAAATCTTCTTCTTGCGTGTCGATCCAGTCTTGAGCCATGTTTATTTTGGTAGTGCCGGGCACTGATTTGTCCTTATGCTGTACTAGAACACGATTGCCGAGAGTAAGATTTCGTGAACGTGCTGGGGGAGGGAGGAAGAGAGAGCCGTGGGCCGGGAGTGAGGTGATTAATAGAAGGTTGATTGCGTTGACCACCAATATGTAAACTGAGGTAAGATACTACCTCTGGTGACTTACTGTGAAGGTCGAGTGAGACGAGACGACACGACTACATGTACTTACATTTACGGTTCGTAAACCATGCTCATGACGAGTAAATCATCCGAGGACCCGTTGACGTCGGACTTAGGACGACGGACTTGAGATCAGGGGCCAAGGCTCATCACGTGATTCACGGAATATGGCCCCACTAACCTCGAAAACGATGTCATTGCCCACAATCTTCTTCAACCGCATACTGTACCATCGTATATCACACGAGGAAGTGCAACTACCAATAACATTAAAGAAACTAGTGGACATTCAAAATGGCGACTACTGTGGACAAGATCAAGGGTATCGAGGACGAAATGTCCAAGACCCAGAAGAACAAGGCGACATCGTTCCATCTGGGTCAATTAAAGGCGAAACTGGCAAAGCTGAAGCGTGAGCTCTTGACTCCTACGTCAAGCGGTGGTGGTGGAGGTGTTGGATTCGATGTTGCTCGTACTGGTGTAGCAAGTGTTGGGTTTATCGGTTTTCCGTCTGTCGGCAAAAGTACTCTGATGAGTAGATTGACTGGACAACATTCGGAAGCCGCCGCGTATGAATTCACAACTCTAACGACCGTACCTGGACAAGTCCTGTACAACGGAGCCAAGATTCAAATGCTGGACTTACCCGGTATCATTCAGGGCGCTAAAGACGGCAAAGGTCGTGGACGACAAGTCATTGCTGTGGCCAAGACTTGCAATTTGATTTTCATTGTGCTTGACGTGAACAAGCCCCTCACGGACAAGCGAATCATTGAGAACGAACTGGAAGGATTCGGTATCCGTATGAACAAGGAACCACCGAACATTACGATCAAGAAGAAGGATAAGGGTGGTCTCAACGTCACACATACCGTGCCTCTTACTCACGTTGATCACGACGTACGTATGGTCACATGATCGTTGGCTGTCTGATACTTACAACCTGCAGGAAATCAAGGCTGTGATGAACGAGTACAAAATCAACTCGGCTGATGTTTCCATTCGCTGCGATGCCACCATCGACGACATTATCGATGTTCTAGAGGCCAAATCACGAAGTTACATTCCGGTCATCTACGCGCTCAACAAGATTGACGCCATTTCGATAGAGGAACTCGACCTGTTGTACCGCATTCCCAACGCATGTCCAATCAGCTCAGAACATGGCTGGAACGTTGATGAACTCATGGAGCAGGCATGGGACAAGCTGCAACTGCGCCGCATTTACACAAAGCCCAAGGGTAAAATGCCCGACTACACGGCGCCTGTCGTGCTGAGGTCTAATGCATGTACCGTCGAGGACTTTGTAAGTACTTTCCCGGAAACGGCTCGATGCCGAGTCATGGGTAGGGCTGACGCGCTTGTTCTTTAGTGCAAAAATATCCACAAGAGTATTCTTGAGCAGTTCAAGGTTGCAATTGTGTACGGCAAATCGGTCAGGCATAACCCTCAGAGGGTAGGCCTATCGCACGAGCTCGCGGATGAGGATGTTGGTACGTAAAATGCACTGCTTTTCGTTCGTTGGTATGGATCCACTGACTTGCATAACAGTGACGATTGTTAAGCGATAAACGACCAACAAGGAATGGGTCATGCGTACATTACCGCGTGCTGCATAGAAGCTGCTACCACTGGGTGGTAACCTATCAGCCTTCAGAGTGCTGAAGATCATTCACGATCATGCAAAACCGCAAATACCCGCGATACGGTTCTACGACATATACTCGCAGACAGCTACGTCCATCACAAGATGGTCACGTTGGCGATTAGCGCCGAGGCGCGGATGAGGTTGAGGAGTAAGCGCTGGCTGAAAACATCCGAGGTTGCACGACATGATCAGCGTATTGCAGTTGGACGTCTGGGAATGGCCAAGGGCGTTTTGAATGGTTCATGGCGAGCACTGGGGCGAAGACAGGCCAATGGAATGCTTGACAGCTTATCCTATTATTTAGTTCTTCTGCAGATAACATTCGTGGCTTGTCACTTCTTTTACAGACAGAGACGGAGATGGGTCTCTAAGGTTGATTGGAGATGAGACAAGTATCATTACCGAATCGATCAAATCACCTTTCATGCAGGGCTTCGTCCATCCGATAGCTGTCAAATAAAGTGAGCTTACATGTAATGATCGGCTGCACATCTCATCGTGGCGCTGTGCACGAGCGCTTCAGCCCGCCGGCAATACCTTAGCTTCCGTGACATTCTCTCTTCCAGCTTCACCTTCTCTCTATACCAAGACAATATATTGCCGAAAGACGGAATGTGCGGGCCAGTCAACTTCGCCCATCCAGACATACAGAGGCATCGAGCTTGTCATGCATTCACTCTAGTCGCAGCTTGTTCTACGAGGGTCTTCTCACAGAAGTCCAGTATCTCACCAAGCCACCTCCATCGCATGCTTGAATTAACAGGAGTAGGACGAGGACCTGGCTATGATTTGCTCGCCAAGTACAGTTCACATGAGGGACAGAAGCATATCGCAAGCAAAGACCGCCTGATAATCCAAGCAATTAAACCCCGTGAGCTTGTTGCACGGCTTTCATTGGTCAAAATTAACAATATAGGCGGCCGGCCAGCCTGCCGCAATCTCATCATAATTTAATCCTTTCGGGCCTTCGAGCCTTTGTGGTTCAGCCACTGTATGCTAGCGACATACTTTACAGTACTTTGTCTATTACGCTTGTGATCCGAGCTACGACCTGGCCTATCGACAGCCCTAATGATCGTCCTGGATCTGGACCTGCATACACATAGGATTACCTCCTCCATTGTTGTTGGCACAGTTCTCAAGACGGCTACCTTGAGGCACAGGCGAAATGGTGTCTCTCCCAGCTCTACAATGTCGATGTCGGCAAGTGTAGTCTCGTCGGCCTCCGTTGCGGCAGCCTCGAGCGTATCGAGACTTCCTTCGTAGAATCGATGGGCACGCTCTAACTTGGAGGACGGGTCACTGTACGTCCACTTACTCCCTGAGCCTGCAGGTTGTTACAAACACACGGCAGAGGTACAACAGAACGGTATCGATTCGAGTATACTCTTGTCTCGGCCCATTTCAGCGCCGAGTATTCCTTTCCTGCATCTCATACTTTCTCATCACATTTTAATATACACTCATCACCCATCTCACAAGGGTCAGGTATTCTCGTACTTGGCCAACAGCGACTTCATTGTCTTTTTCCCGGGTAGCATTCACGTTACTCAAAAGTCATATCCCCGAGGCGCTACATCCCAACAATAGCCGCGCTCAGAAGCCACTGGATTGGTTGGCATACAGTCACGAGTCTACTTTGCTTCTCCCTTGTGGAACTATTCTGCTTGTGCGATGCCCCATGCGCATGAATTGAGCCGACCATAGGCGCACATGTGCTTTTGGCATGGTGCTACATTCCGCTTTCAGTCATACTTACCAAGCTGCTATAACTACTCCGAAGACGGGGCGATACCAGATTTGGACACTGTGTTCGATGGTACTTCCGGCGAGACATCTCAGTATACTTACACCATGGTTCCTGAACCCCCAAGACAGCAGTCAGCATTCGAGTCCGACCCATCGGTACTTCTCTGGCCTCACAAAAGACTGCCGCATTCGCATCATGGCACTCCTGCGAATGAACATACCGGATTCGCTTGGCCGGGACCTACCATAGACTCTGACATAAAACATCCGTCAGCTTCAATTCCGCTTCAACAACCACGTATCGCTCGCACTCCACCTATGCCACAGTGGCCTAGTCAACTTAGTGATCTTGTACCTTGGAAGACACCTCCTTACGAGCAGCAAATGCTCATGGCCACAATGGCAATGGCACCTCCGCCTATACCCTCGATCGAACACGGCATGCCCATTCCAAGCAGACCCAAGTCCAACCCTAGGCGCACTTTGACCGACGAGGACAGAAAAAGGATGTGTGAATATGCTCAAGCCAATCCCGGAACGAAACAGATCGATATCGGTCGTATGTCTACCGCTGCAGATTTGTTGAACGTGCAATACTGACTTCTTGTTAGGACATTTTGGAGTAGACAGAAGGTACATCGGTTGGGAACGACGGATCGGTACCTCTCTGACATGTCTCTAGTACGGTGTCCAAGGTCTTACGTGTAAAAGACAAATTCATACCTCCTCGGCCTCCAACTCCACCACCAGCTCCGAAGGACAAAGTCAGTAGATTACGCAACGTGGAAAAGGCCATGATCAACTGGGGCAAGAACGAACGTGAAAAGGGCCGAGTACTAACCCTGGATGAGATCGCATCTCAAGCCTTCAAGTTTTCCGCATCAGCTGGAGGCGATAAGGACAATCCTATACACAGATCAGGCTGGATTCATAAGTTTACAGATATCTATGTCAGGGGTCCGCCGAGAGGCTCAACAGAGGCCGAAGACGAGACGCTCCTACCCGAACTTCACTCGTCAGATGGCATTATCGATACTACCGAACAAGACTACCAGCTTGTCAGTACAAACACGAGTCCTTGGAGAGACAGGAGCGCTTCCGTTCTGAGCAGTTCCACCAGCTCATCGAATCTCAAACGCAGTCCGATACAGAAACGCTCTTACAGCTCGAGCACCATATCCACTGAACCTTCAATGGTAGCGGGTTTCGTCGATTCCGACACTTTCTATACAGCAGGGCCATCTGCCTATTCCGGGTCGGCTGCATACCCGGACATGTATGCATTTACGGAACATGCTGTGAAACGAGCGCGTCCAATCACTGCAGTCCCGACCCTTGTACAACCCTCGGCCATGCCATCCCACTTCCCAACACCGGAACCAGATATGAATACTCAACATTCCCACGATCAGACGATCTCACTCCTCTCACCTCCTCAGTCGACAACTCAGGAACTACCATCATTGGGCTTACTTACGACCTCGAGCTCACCACCACAAGAACAAGCAGATCACAACACTTACTGGACCTCACCTACATACGAAGCGACCAAAAACTTCGACTCGCTGGGCCAGCAATCATCACCACGGAACAACAACCACTCCTTCCAGACCATCGATCCACGCGCAATGTGGCAGCGACCGCAAGATTCGAAGCCTGCTGGAGATCGATCCGACAGGACATCTGCCGAGCCTCGAACGGCTGACGTCCTAGAACGATTGAACGGACAAACTCAACAGAAAGACGAAGTCGCCAAACTGGCCCTCGAGTACGTCAAGAAAGTCTACGAGGAAAAGACCGGTCGACCACTGAATCCGGCCATCACGGTCGAGAACTTGGAGAAGCAGCTCAAATGAGCCTCAGAAACTATCAATCATATGGACGGACAGAACATGTCATACAGATCTATCAACAGTGCGATCTCGACACCCTTGACGGTACCATAATAGATGCATGATATCCTCCACGGGATGACGGCAGGAATTTGGACGTAGAGAAAGAATAGGATGGACGGAACAAGGCAGTGCCACAGCAAAGAATAGCAAACGAACATCGGGCGGCTTTGGTGCATATCTGGCAGTTTGGGTCTTGTTGTACGTTCAAATTCGACATCCTCGTTCGTGCACTCAAGCGCTTTCCTCTTCGAACCTGTACTTTAGCACTCATGTATCTAACACAATTTCGGACTTTACTACAACGTACTCGAATTGATTTTTCCATTACTCTAGCCATTATCACATATCACAAGAATACAGTAATCAATTGCCTCTTCATGCAAAGTACAAAGCTACCCAATCTATCGACCCGCATCAACACCCATCTCAGGAAAAAGCCTGACGACAAGCACCTCAACGATCGCAAAGACAAAATGGCGATTCAGATACGCATCGCCAAAAACGTCAAGCGTGCCTTCTACATCGCTAATCATGTCCCCCCTTTCCGCGCCGGCAGAGTATACCTTCCTAACCATCTCAGGTAAAGCATCGATGATGGCGTTCGCAGCTGCGTGTTTAATGTCCAGTATTTCGGCTGGTGTGGGTGCCGGACTACCTGGCGCTAGACTGTTGTTCGGGAAGAGCGTTTGGCGTAGGGTCAGCAGGGCTGTGGGCAGGTTCTGCGGCGACAGGAGATGTGTGTGGAGGGTGGATGAGAGGAGTCTGTGGTTTGCTGGTTAGTGAATGGATAGAGGAACGAGAATATGAAAATGGAAGATGTGAAGACATGATTGGTGCGTCATTGGTGCAGGATGAGATGAGAAGTTTGTGTTGGTGGGTGCTGCGGTGATGAGATGGTTGCGTTGGCCGTTCGTGCACGAGGCTGCGTCATGTATCATGGTATCCTTGCATAAGATGTCGGTCATGTGAGTGGCGCAGCGCATGTGAAAGGAGTATTTGGTGTGGTCGCACATTAATGTTATAGGACTCGACGCATCGGTTGTATATTGCCTGGCGATACGCTTTGTCGTTTGAGAGCAGTCGTGGTGTAGTATATACTAGCTCTCAAGTTGATCAGTCCTGACACGGCCCGACTTGCGTCACAGTCCTTGAGTGACATGATCATCCGATGTGGTTGTAATGTCTATGCGGAAACCCAGACTGAATCGACACCTTGCCGATGCTGTCACGTCGTTTTAGGCCCAGTACGTTGGGAGAATCCTCCTGCTTGCGCGAGTCCACCTTGGATGACCGAGTCGTATTGAAATATCGACACGAGGTTGCTTTAAGATATGATCGACGAGAGGCGTTGATTCTCGAGCGCTACCCGGCCGGCGCATGAAGTTTGGTCCAATACGGTGAGGGCCGGTCCATATTCTTATCCTGATTGCATGCGTGTCGGAAGAAGAAATCAGTGTTGTTTCTCTTAGGCGGCAGGAGCGGGGAGACTACGCTGCGGAGATACGGCCCGCCAAATCTCGAATTGAGTTTGTTTTCGAAAGTCAATCAAGCGTGCCGTGTTGCATGGTCATGGTACTAGCATTATTTCGTATATTCTTCGTCCCGTTCTCGAGGCGATTTGTCTGCTGGATTTGACCTCGACGCTCGCTTGTATTGCATATGCCGACACAAGTTTAGCCATCGCTCTAAGCGCCTGCGCAAGCCAGTATGTACTGCGTTGCATGCGCATGCTCCCCGGCTCATGCAACATATATTACTTTGCTTGGCAAAGCTCAATGCTGATGAGACTCGCGATTCGAGAGTCAACAGCCCGTGGCTGCAGCCGTTTTGACATGGGCTTCAGGATCGGGTCCCGCGATCTTACGCTGATGCGCAAAACCATCTGTTGTGCATGGACTGGAAAACCACGAGATTCAGAAGCTCATCAATTGCCTCGCGATGGGATGATATTGCGTCTGTGTTGGCCACGGTATTGAATGCGCTTTCGCTAAATTCAGACGGATGTGGCCATCCGGTCTGTTGATCGGCACGTGTGCATCCAGAGGATTCGGAGTCGGTCCAGCGGATGGGTAACACGGTAAGGAAATGTGAAATGCAACAGGATGAAAACGAACATCGACTTACCTATCAATCCTGCCATCTGTACTGCATAATTTTCCTGGTCCATTGACGAGATAGTATTGGATGAAAGAAAGGCTGCTCACAAGCCAAGGCATGCGAAGATCCAAATAGAGCAGTCGTGACGGTACAGACCACACCATCATCTCGAGGATTGGACGCTTGGGGGCAGTATCGAAATGATGCGATGATGTTGAAGATATGGATACATGGCTGCTGTGCATCGACGTTCCGTTAACTTGCTTAGATTGGTCGGGTATCGATCGAGAAGGCAACGATGCAGAGTCCATGAATGTTACGATAGCCATTCGGAGAAAGACGCAAACCATCACAAGAAGTCGCAGGAGCTCAAACAGCAACTGAGCGATCCTTTGAGGTATGTTGTTGATCGGCTCGGCAGGAGGGTTGTTGATCGAATCTTGGTGCGCAGAGACGAGTCCGAACTGTTCTAGGCGATTGATTGCTGGAGGCTCCAGTTGCTCGATGACTTCTTCCTTTTTACGCTGAGCTTTAGTGAGAGCCTTGGTGATGCCGTCCCAGATCAGCCAGCCTTCGCACGCTTTTCCGCTTACTCCGTTTCCCATGATCATTTCGGCGAAGATTTCGTTCACCAGTACTTTCAAGCATGGATTTTGGAGGTCTTCTGGCGGAAGCAGTAATGCCAGTACGCCCTCGAACAGCAGTTGGCGCCATGCCGCTTCGTTGGCCGCCTGGTCATGAGCCGCGATTGAACCGGGCTCGAGTGGTACGGGAGACAAGGCAGGGTGCGGCTGTAGAGTATGATAGATCTCTCGAGGATTAAGACCAATCGAAGAGAAGTGGTCACCCTGAGTGTGAGCAATCTGATATGCTGAACAACGGTTAGCACAATAGCCTCACTGCTAGGTTAGGTGCACCAACTCTCGATATGCGCATGGAACAAAGCGGGTATTTCGTCTAGTAAGAGAGACTCCAGATCGACTCTACGCAGTCTCTGTTCGAGACCTCGCGTACAATGAGCGATAATCTGAACGATTTCGTCCACAAACTCATGGTCGGGTGTGATTTTAGTGTACCACGTCTGTACAAAGTCCTTGATGATGACGGAGATGATGGCGTATAACTGAAGGTCGACCTCATTAGAGCTCGTGAGAGGAGGTAACAGGTCTTCCAGAGCTTGAAGAGTCGTGTGTCCTTTCGCTGTGTCGCCGGCGCCGGTGCGTAAATTGTGAGCACATAGAGTACGCCTCACGAAGGCGGCCGTTGCTTCATCTGCTGCTGATCTAGCCTCAGACTGAGCTTGGTGCGGTTCAGAGAGCGGTTCAGTGGTTTGTGGATCATACTGGTCTTGAGTAGAGCTACCAGAGTTTATTCTATGAGTCGATCTTGTTCGCTGCGGACGTGATGGAGGCTTCAATTGTTGTGTCATGACTTGAATGGCGATACGACGGTCGCCATGTTTTCAAGTTTGTCAAGCACAATTAGACAAGGGTCAATCTCATTGCCGTTTTGATCTCTTCTCGTTTGGATGTTGTCTATGTCGTAAGATCCATGCGATCACACCGTGTTGGGTTCAAGTTGTCCAGACGTCCACCGCGGACGCGCCAAGACCGGCTGTTTTCGGGATTCACTTGTCACCGACAACCCGTCAACACGACCGCCATTCTACACCTCACACAAAGTCATGGCAGAAACCAAATTAGAAGAGGTGGATGGTAAGTGGCATAACCCCATTCCGATATCTATAACCTCATTGCTCTACAGCCTCCATTAGGGATATCATCAACAACCTCTATAACTTGATTGTACAATCTTACGAGTACCATGGCACATCAACGGCACAAACCATGACGAGCGAGATGTAATAGAACGGCCACAACGATTTCTGCCGTTTGAGCTAATAATCATGACAGCAAGGACCTGATACGACACCTCACAGAGCTGTGCCAAAAAGCCGAACGCCTGCCTATTGGATTGCCACCAGAAGTTATCTCATATGTCGAAAGCTCGCGCAATCCGGACATTTACACTCGAGAGTTCGTTGAGCTCGTGCAGAAGCTCAACCAACAGCTCAAAGGTCGCAGTCAGGCGTATGCGGACTTCAGAGACGTACTTGCGAGGGAGATGATGAGCGCTCTGCCGGAATGTAGGGACGATGTTAGACGTGTAGTGGAGAGCACTGGCGGCACGGTAGAAGGGTAGAGGTCAGACTTGGAAGTCAAACATGCATTACGACAGGCGTTCTGGATGGTCAGTTTCGCAATTAGCTACTTATGATACCCAAAGGAATCGATATGTCTTCAGTCTAATTTCTGCTCAGTACAAGAAAGGTATCATCCTTGCTCTCGAATCAACTTTTTCCTTGCCAAACTTCTGCTCATACCATGTTTTGGTGCCATCAGCTGTTACACCGAGGTTTATCGCCACAAAGACCAAGGCGCAGAATATCGTGCGATTGATCAAATGCCCCGAAGGCGCCGCTGTGACGGACAAGGCGATATAGATCAGACACTCCGCAAAGTAGTGTGGACATAGCGTAAGCGAGAATGCCGGATGTTCGGGTAGTGTGTATTTCTTCAACGACGCCAGATATGCATGGCAATCATGTTGAAGACCAGAAGCCAACATAAACAGCAGCGTGCCGACGAACGTTCGTATCGTTGGACCGGTGAACAGAAAGTGCTTGAAGGTGAAGTTGCTCTTTTCGAGTGCGGCTGTAGGAGTCAGTGAAAGTGTTTTGCACATAGATAAAGAAAGCAACTCACGCGAGCCCTCAATCCAGATGGCCACGCTCATCATAGCGTAGAACCACACGCCGACCGCCCAGTGACCTACCCACATCTGGGAACTGGAAGGCTTGCTGAACGCTAAGCTTTCATACAGTCTTCTCGCACCTTGTACCAGCATCAACGCCCAAGCTACCATGACCTGCTGCAGTGTCATGGTCGAAGCGTTCTCTGAGCCTGAGGCTGTAATATACGGCACGAGCCCAGTTTTGAATAAAATCTGAGGGCCCCAAAAGCAGGAGGCAAGGACGGAAAGGACATAGAAAGAAGCAAACCAACTATGCGGCACTTTGAGTTCGGCGAAGCTGTCTAGAAGACCTGTAGTATGGATCTTGGTGGTGTTGGTGCCCTTTTCACTCGTTTTCGCCGGAGGACTCATTGTCTCTGATGACTTTGATGGCTGATTGCTTGATGCACGAGATCCGTATGCAAGGAACCGATTCGCGAGTGGAGGAAACAACTTTACCGAGAGTATCTGGCATGGAAAGTCAACTTACTAACGGTCCGTCTCGATCATCCTCCGTGTACACACCAACAACGCAACCGCGATGAAACAAGCTTGGATCGCGACTTGCAGGTCCATGACTAGCGGAAGAGTGAGACTTGATCCTAAAGACATGACCAAGAGAGGTCGGTGTGGCCTGCAGACTTGGACCGACTGCAGCAAACTACAGGTATCGTAATGCTGATTGCCAAGCGAGAAGCCAGATTTCTTTTGCCGGGTCGTTGGACGCTCTAAACGCGAGGAGTCGCTTTCTGCACGGCGCCGGTGAGCCTTCACTCTCGCATCTCACTACTAGCTCTATAAAGTGAGCAACCAGAATGGGAGTTGGGAAGCGCAAATGTGAGTTGATGGTTTAGACAGTGAAACGTATCTGCCGAGGGAGCCTGAAGGTCAAAAGATAAAGGTGAAATAGAGTTTGGAAAGTACCCACCGTTTCTTCTGCGGAGAAGGAAGTTGGCCTTTCCCTATCTGGCTTTCCCCTGCCAATGTGTTTCTGATTGGTGCTGTGTTTTACTGGCCGTGCCATTCGATTCTCGCTCGAACTTACGACTCTTGGTGATTCTCCAATCTGTCTTCCTTCAAACCGCGCCGTTTCGATCTTGCGACCACTTCACAGGCCACAACCGCTGCTGGCCGTCCTGGTCTTTCTTCACCAAAGTCAGGCTCTGTTCGCGACACCACCCCGACACAGTGGCAGTCTCCTGCCAACTTTTCGAACCTCGACACCTTGTGGCCGGGCTATGATGACCGTGAAAGTTTCGAATTCGACATTGGCGGTATGAACGATAGTACCAAGGACACTGCAGTCCCAGATGCAGACGTCAAGGCTGGTCCCGACTCGTCTCTGACCAACGAAAACACCTCCAAAAGCACGTCTGCTTCACAACAACCAGAAACTGCACTAGTAACGTCGCCTCGACCGACTTCTTCAGATCGACCTGCAGCGGAAGCGTCGCCTGCGAAGAAAGAGGCGACGCAGAACGGCGAAAATGACGTGCAGGACGATTCCGAGGCAGAGACGGTGCTGACTTCTCCCGTCAAGAGGAGAGAAGCTCTGAAGAAAGCAAATGGTATCAAGGAGGAAGAACCCGAACACGCAAGTGTCAAGATTGCTGCCAGAGGCACCCAACCCGAAGACACTATACGCGACTCACCTGGAAACACTCGAGAGGCCAAGTCTGCGTACGCGACCGTACGGCTGAAGCAGGAACGGCAGGCCGCTCACCATGATCAGAATGGAGACGGCGACACCAGTGAAATGAGCTCGGTCCGCTCACTTTCCGAGGAACTCGACTCTGAAGCATCAGATGGACCACCAAAGTCGAAAAGGGAACGAGCGGTCGATTTGCAGCACAATCCTCGAAAGCGAAAACATCGCGAGTCTTCTGCAGGACAGAAACGCAACAGTCTTGAACCACCACGACGTAAACGAAGAGCGGAGGCTCACTCCGATGACGACGATAGTAATGAGAACACTTCAGACGATGCATCTTCACCACCGAGGCCGAAAACTCACAGACGCACAGCCTCTGCTCAGACAAATAATTACGAAGATAGTCCAGAGGCCGACGCTCCGAATAGGATCAATGGCAGGTCTCGACGTGCTGCCTCGCACTTTCCTCTCCGTGAGAGCATCAAGACCTCACGCACCCAATGGGAGTCCGACACATCTTCAGAAACCTCGCACAAATATCCCCAGAACAGACTTACTCGTAGTGTCGGTAGATCAGTGTCGACCCCTGGGCGGCCATTGGGGCGTGATCATAAACGACATGTTAATAAGTATGGATTTACCCGACTAGCTGAAGCGTGCGAAAACGGCGATCTGGATGCTGTTCGAGAATGGCGAAAAAAAGACCCAGAGCAATTGAAACAGCCAGAGTTTGCAGGGAACACGCCTCTGCAAGTCGCGTCGCTCAATGGTTACCCGGAAATTGTCGAGTACCTTCTGGAGCAAAAGTGCGATCCACACTGTGCCAACGGCGACAAGGACACCCCTCTAATCGATGCTGCCGAAAACGGTCACATTGAGGTGGTGAACCTCTTACTCAAAGCTGGTGTCGATCCTACATGGCAAAACAGAAAGGGGCAACAAGCCATGGATGTCATTTCTGAAGAGGCCGAAGAAGGCCCCGAGCTCCGCACCATTCTCCGCGACGCTATAGAAAAGTGGAAGGCAGAGGGACGAGTTGCGGAGATACAACGGGAACGCCAACGCGAAGAAGAAGCGAGGAACAACAGCAGACCCGGACCCAAACACGTCTTGCATTTTATGCCTTTGACACCGGAAAATCTCCTTAAACTCGTTGCCGACAATAACAGAGCAGGTGTTGCTGAGTTTTTGGCAGCCAGAGTTCCTGTGGACAATAATATTGTCGCCGCAGGAGCCAAAACTGGCGACATCTACCTGCTTAATATGCTGCTCGCAGAGATGAGCCCTAAAAAAGCGAGGTCGAAAGCAGAGAAGCCAATGCTAGCGGTACTTGGCACTTCCCATTTCGACGTGGTTAAAGCGCTCACTGAACTTGATCAATTCAACCCCACCTGGAGGTCGAAGGCTAATGGTATGACCTGGTATGAATATGCGGAACAACGACAAGGCCCTCATTGGCAGCAAGAGCGAGAGCTGTTACATCGCTTATACTCCGAGGCCGGCTCTTACAACAGACTCAGCTCTAGTCCGGTACACAGGCGCGAAAATGGTTCACGAAGACCTCGTAGCCCAGCGCGATCTAAGGACTCTGACGCCGAGATGGATGATCCCGATTCACCAGAACTTGCCAGGACGAAACGCAGGCTTGTACCGAAGAAAGATATGCGCGCGACCAGTAGAAGACGGTCTCCACCTTCAGATTCCTCTCAAGCAGCCTCGTCTCCGGAACCGTTACGAAAACCACCTCAAGTCACCTCAACACAAGCGGATCATGAGCAGAAACCGCGGAGAAAGCCTGGCAGACCGCGGACCAAGAGTTTATCGCAGGCTACGGAGCCAAAACCCAGACCTATAAAAACGTCCTCGACACAGGAGAGGCCAGACATGTTCGATTCACCACATAATTCTGTCAAGAGTCGGAAATCGGCAATTCAGCAAGAATTAATCGAGGAGGAGGCCGACAAGGAGAACGACGAGTCTACCGCTATGGATCTTGACAACGCGAAGCAGGAGGCCGACAAGGCTGACAAGCTGAAGGCTGCTGATCAAGCGCAGAAGGAGGCCCAGGCCGAAGCCTTGCGAAAAGAGAAAGAAGAAGCCAGCAAGCGTGCCGAAGCCGAGAGACTGGCCCGTGAAAAGGAGGCCATCGAGGAACACCGCCGACAGATGGAGCAGGAGATGGCCAAGCTCACGAGTGCGCTGCGGTACGTGCTCACAGTGGACCTCGCACCAGAGCAAAAGGCGGGATACATCATGCGCCATTTCACTCCGATCCAAGCGGCCAAGGGATCGGAGGTCACTAGCGATCCGCTACTGGCGCGGATACCAATGATGTTGACGTACCAAGCAGCCGGCATCCTCGCAGGACTCCAATCCCACTATCTTCTACAACTACCTTCGCCGCCATCATCCGGTCCTGAGGCAGACCCATCCCTTTTCGAGTCTACCACCTTCCTGCCTGCCACAACTGACGACCGTGTCGCTCTTCATACAGTCCTCAATTCCAACAAGTTCGTGCATGATCTCGCTTCGATCAGGAACAAGACTGAGGACGAATCTTTCGAGGACATGTTAGCACGCAACGAAGCCGCCCGCGCCGCCATCTTCGCCGAGCGCGCTCGCTTCAACACCCTTGCATCAAACCGCTGGGTCCCAGTCCGTGATGTTCTGGAGGCCAAAATGGCGCTCAAGACTAAATCTGGATACGAGCACCTATCCCACCTTGGTAAGTTGTTCGTAAAATACGACGCTTGCATGGATCCTGTGAATTTCGGTGTCGAAATGCCGGATAAGCCGCGCGCGGACGATGTTGAGGATACCCTGACTGCGGACGGCGACGGAGAGGTTAAAGGAAATTACAACATGGGTGTCAGCGGCATCACCAAGGTCGAGGTGGTCATTGCCAGGGGCTGAAGAAGGACGTGGAGGATTGTGGCACTGGTAGGTATTGTGGTATGCAGATACCGAAATCACTATCATTCAATGATAAAACAATTAGCAGCGTGCTACTATACCACACAAGTCTCGCCAGCAAGTGGAGCCGTCGCATCACCCAGTCAAGTATCTAAACGTACCTGAAGTCTGATAGTATCATTGATGTAAAGAAGGAGGAGGAAGGATCGAGGGTCCTGCCTCTGATGGAGTAGCTTCCTACGGTCCTGCCAAAGGATTGGCAAGACTGCGGACGACGACTTCCTGTTTCGCGACTTCCTATTTCGGTGGAATTTAGCGCGGTTGCCTCTTGCGATACCTTCCTGCAGGTATTGGTGGGTCTGTTCTGACGGAGGCGGTGACGCGAGAACCACACGCACATGGCATGCCGCGAGGTCTCTCTGAAAGGCAACAGCAGACTGACTCTCGGAACCGCAGGATCTTTCGACAGAAACCTCTCCTGCACCATTGTTACGACTGGTTCGATTCATGACTCACTTTTGACTTTCCCCATCTCTGTCTATCTTCACAAGCTGGCATCATGGAAGATGTTCACTCAGCTGCCACACTATCGCTCCAACAATGGCCGCTCAACCTCCTCTCGTCATACCAACAGAAGCAAATCGTTGAGCAAGTCCGACTCCGGGGCGCCAAGATGGCCACCATTCCCATGCCTCCTCCTTCTCAAGCTCCAGTTGCTACTGTAAAACTTCCTCCTGCGCAAGACACGAGGACATACGACATGACGGACCTCCAAGACCGTCTGGCGGCATGTTACGCTGGTGCTCACTCACTCGCGGACTACGATGATGATGCCGCCCCTGGGACTGCCTCCGGCGAGTAGAGGTGCACGAAACCATCCCCCTGCCAGTCTTGACTCCCAACGACCCCAACTCCACTCGCTGCACATACTGTCAGCCGGGCAAACAGCCCTGCTTCAACAACACCCATCCCCTCAGACATCACCTCGGCTACAAGCATCACTTTTGACGTTGGAAGAAGTCACCACACAAGTGATGCCACGCATACAGAAACACCGATGAGACCGATTGGTTGGCGAAGCATGCGAGAGAGGCTCACCCTGGCCTATCGTTCCCTAGATCCCTATGGTAATACCATTCTCAGCCGACCTACAAATTGGGCACGTGATACTGCCTGTTCGATGCTGACCAGACTTCCACTTCACTTACTTTTCGTGTTCGTGGATAATGCCGCTCCACTAGCCATGGGAGTCGATGACCACGAAAAAATTGTGCCGCCCCACGTACAGGATGCCCTCGACAACCTCCTCGAGATTCACCTCACCTCGGTAGACACGACGCCCAAAGGTTTGTAAGGTCGAGGTGTAGATACAATGACGAAAAGCGCAGTGCTGCGTCGATGAGATGGTTCAGCTAGATACACGGGCGGACGTCACGGTATTGGGAGTCAAAAGCAAGCTGCAGAGTCTCATTGCACGTAGCTAATAATTGATACTCGTGCCTGCTCTCCGATCACATACCACGTGTCTCATGTGAATCCTTCAATGATTGTCCTTGTACTTTCTCTTGTTCGCCCAAACAGTGGCAGATACGATGCGAGCGACCTCTGTTTCATGGTTGCAAGCAGATTGAAAGCCTCTCTCCTTGAACCTCGGCATGATCTCGGTGCGGGCGAGGGCCTTTATGCATTGCAGTTCGGCGCTGTTGTCGTCGCTCTTGGCGAGATAATGATAGACGCGGTAGGGGAGATTGTTCTCAGTTTTCATGATGAGTGCCTCTTCTCCGATTTTACGCAAGTCCGGTAGCAGCTTGCGGTAGTGCGTGGAGAGGAGTCGCGGACTGGTGTCAAGAACCTCGAAGGTGACAGGTGGTCGAACCCAACCCTCAAACCCTGGGACCTCCTCGTTGCTGCAGTAGTCGACAGGAGTTTTGTTACCCATTTCATCATCGGCGGCGTAGGCCACGACGGCTTCGACGTCGCCGGCGTCAGGTCCAATGCGGCGATGACCAGGACGAGGCTGGAAGAAGGGAATGCTGCACCAGAGCCTAGCGTATCTGACAAAGGCGGAAAAGGTTGCACAACCCAAGTTCGTCAATTCAATACCGATGTAGTAGATCAGCTTGCGGTGGCGGGGTTCCATGTACTTGATGGCGTGCTCAAAGGAGAAAAGTTGATTTTTCTTGATATCCATGTTGAGGCGTACGTAGAAGCGAGCGTGGGCGTAGAACATGTCCTTGAAGATCTGGCGCAAGTATCGGTTGGTGTTCAAAAGCGCAGGCAATTGCAATTTGACTTCTCTCTTTGGCTGAGAAGAGGTCATCGTGGTGTATTCAACGACGTGGTCGAGCAACCACAAAGCGTCTGGAGTTCCTGCGTCACCTTGATCGATGTAGTAGCGGGCGATGGCATTCCAGGTCTCAGCGCCAACATTGCCGCGGCCGAGCTTTGGAACCACGATAGATTTGTCCTGGATTAAGGTCAGCACCGCACAGTGATCGCAGGAAGCAGATAGTCGAACTTACAACTTGCTTCATTTCGTCCGGTATGATCTCGATGTCGGTAGGCTCAGGGCCGGCGGTTGGAGAGGTAGAAGTATTTGCCTAGTCGACAGAGACGATATTGTTCTTCTTCGCCGCCTTGGAAAAACAGGAGGCGGCGGCCGCGGACTTGCTGTCAGCCTGCTTCTTTGGTGAGGAGGAGCTGTCCTTTAGCTTGTCTGGCTCGGTAAACGTGCTCTCGTTGCCTGAGCGTGGCTTTATTGTGGTGGGCGTAAATTGAATAAGCTTGTGGAGCAGTGGAAAGAAAGACAGAGAAGAAGTGGTTTTGAGTAGAGTTGTGAAGTAGTGGAAAGAAAGTGGGAGAGGAGGCTGGTGTGGAGGAAGAACATAAACCGTTCTGTCGCTCACGATCTTCACGTGAAGTGAATGAACTATTGCTGACCGCACATGACCACCCCTCTTTTGAAATCGCTTTTCGATATTCATTCATCCTTCTATTCATTATTCAATTCGCGGCCACTGCTCTTTGCCTCTCACTGCAATCGCTTTGCGTAGTCAGCATCGCCGAGCGAATGGGGGAAGCAAATGGTGGAACGACAACTTCGTCCTCGTCATCTGACGAGACCTCGACGTCGACAGGCTTAGCGCTAGCGATGGAAGCGGTAAAGGTATCTGGCTGTTCGACAGAGACAAGGCGAGTTTTCTCAGACTTGAGATTCCATTCGTCGTGTGTGTAATGCTCCCACTGGGGGCGCCCCCGCTTCGGTCTACGATTGCAAAAGCACTTGGGATTGATGGCGTCCAGCCTTATGCATACCTTGGAAGTGTGAAGATAGCTGGGAGCTGAAGGATGACCGCCGTGGGATACAGGAGTGTATTTGCGGGTGTACTCACAGAAGTGAACAAGCAATCAGAAACAATCCCAGTACGGGGGCATATGTGAACTGGAGGCCTGTAGAGAGATTCACTTACCCGATTGACAATCACCTGCCTCATCAGAGACGATCGTCGCAGGATTAAATACAACACATGTCTGCAATGTTTGACACGAAAGCCCAAGAGTGACAGAGACCCCGAATTTCAGACTGAATAATGCCGAATACACAGAGAACCACAAGAAAGAGTTCAGGAACGGTGTTCTTAGAACATTCTGTGAAAGCCGACGTGGACAAGATGTGCCGATCGGGCCTGCGGGAGAATAGCATCAAGGTAGCGGCAGACTAGGAGAAAAAAGCTCGGTAGGCGGCCACTCAGGGCGAGGCAGACAGATTGGGCGGGCTATCGGTTGAGTCGAGGGTCTGCTCGGTGGGAACAGAAGTTGGAAGCTCAAGCTCCGTCCAGCTTCTCCTTGTCGCTCGCTGGCCGCAGTTGCCCCCCGACTTTACCTCGTGCGCACGGACCAGGACCATCGCTCAAAATTCTCGCGGTATTTCTTCCAGCTTTCCTCTCTTCTGATAGCTCCAGCAACCTCTCTCTACCAACAACCATCTCCCCTCTCTCGATTTCATTTCATCAAATACCGCCACAATGTCCGGAAAGCAGCAGGACAAGTCCTTCATGGGCATGCCGTAAGTCAGCTTTCTTATTCGCAGCGATTGGAGCTTCGGGATGGACCACGATCAAGATCAATCCGACAACGACCAGCACTATTCACAGCATCAATGAGCATTCAAGAGAAGGGATTTGGGTCACAAAATCCATTGAGGCTCGGAGAAGCCCTGTCGCTTCTGCGCGCAAAGAATTGCTGTCCACTCACTAACACATGTTCACAGAGGTTTCGTCGTTGACTTCCTGATGGGTGGAGTGAGTATTCGATCATGCCCTTGACCTCGAACAAGCCGCTAACCAAAATCTCAGATTTCCGCAGCTGTTTCGTAAGGAACCATTGATCATTGATCTGTTACGAGCTGTTCCTAATATCTCCTCAGCAAAACCGCCGCCGCTCCAATTGAGCGTGTCAAGCTTCTCATCCAGAACCAGGACGAGATGATCAAGTCCGGCCGTCTCTCCAAGAAGTACGACGGTATCGGCGAGTGCTTCTCCCGTACCATGCGTGAGGAGGGCACCATGTCCCTCTGGAGAGGTAACACTGCCAACGTTCTCCGTTACTTCCCAACCCAGGCTCTCAACTTTGCCTTCCGTGACACCTACAAGTCAATGTTCGGTTACAAGAAGGAGCGTGACGGATACTGGTGGTGGATGGCTGGTAACCTTGCCTCCGGTGGTGTAAGTCAAACAATCTTTACCAAAAACAACCAAAACTGACATTCGCAGGCTGCTGGTGCCACTTCCCTCCTCTTTGTCTACTCCCTCGACTACGCCCGTACCCGTCTTGCCAACGACGCCAAGTCCGCAAAGAAGGGTGGTGAGCGTCAATTCAACGGATTGGTCGATGTCTACAAGAAGACTCTCGCTTCTGACGGTATTGCTGGTCTTTACCGTGGTTTCATGCCTTCCGTCACTGGTATCATCGTCTACCGTGGTCTCTACTTCGGTCTCTACGACTCCCTCAAGCCTGTCCTTCTCACCGGTAACCTCGAGGGTAACTTCTTGGCCTCTTTCGCTCTCGGATGGTCTGTTACCACTGCTGCCGGTGTTGCCTCTTACCCACTCGACACCATCCGTCGTCGCATGATGATGACCTCCGGTGAGGTAAGTTACTCTTCCCTGAAACTTCCATTTTCGATCATTTCTCACAATTTTACAGGCCGTCAAGTACAAGTCCTCCATCGATGCCGGTCGCCAGATCATCGCCGCTGAGGGTGTCCGCTCTCTCTTCAAGGGTGCTGGTGCCAACATTCTCCGTGGTGTTGCCGGTGCCGGTGTCCTGTCCATCTACGACCAGGCCCAGCTCCTCATGTTCGGCAAGAAGTTCGCTGGTGGTTCCGGTTAAACGGATCATCCACGATGATTCTGACCAGACAATTATTCGCCTGACGATATGACGGCAACTCAAGATATACACATACAAAAAGGGGACGAGAAGGAGATGATTTGAATGAGGAGGTTGCATCGAGTCGGCTTGCTAAGGCTTGTATTTTACTGGCTTGGCAACTTTCTACGTTCTATGTACTACAAGGCAATTTTTCGGCGATGTGCGTCGTTTTTTCTACTATTCAAGTTGAGCAAATGTGACCGTTACTGTTCATCCTGTGCAATGTCGATGGATTCATAATTCTTGGACAGCCCAAAAGCCATTCTGAAGCAGGTTTGTTGTTGACAGGTGGAGCTGAATGCGAAAGCTCACTGCACTTTTGGTCACGTGACAGACCTTACGTCAGCGGGGAATGTTGCCTACATGTGACCACGACCGTCCCTTACATTGCGTATCTATTGACGAATAGATGTAGCAACGTACACGATTAAACAACGATAGCTCGACAGTCAACTCATCCACACACTTGTCAAAAGCATATCAAATCACTCCTCGATAATGCCTCCAATACCAGTCTACAGCGATGCTCCCATCGTAGCGAGCAAGGCCCAAGGAGTAACCCCAGCAACTCAAGAACAGCCCACCTCGACCAGCACAGCACCCACGACTACCACATCCTCAAACAACGCAAACGGTTCATCGTATCCACCAGCACAACCGGGCAGCGCTGCGTTCCCAGGTCCTACACCCGCCTCGCAGCGTCCACAACCACCCCCACCAACCCGCACAATACCACTCGATAACCAGGCCTCGTCGTCACCTCCCGCTCCTCAACCAGGAGCTGTACCAGTCGCACCCACAGCCACAGCCTCGGCGACCTCATCAATGTACACACCACCAAACCCGCTTTCCGCGCCGTCTCAGATGTCCATTCCCCCACCGCAACCATCAAATCTGTCGACGCGCTCAACGATCCCCACAACCACATCACAAAACCGCAATCTACCCACATCTCTGCCACTAGGCGACGCGCCATCAGTACCCTCACAGCAAAGTCAGTACTCGACACACATGCCAGCACCACAAGTCTCTCCTCCCGAACCACCAATGGGCTACCGACAAGACCCCTACGCCTCGGAGCTGTCGGCGCAGCAAAGAGCTAGTCTCGACGTCATGGAGGCTGAAGACAGAAAGGGCAGTATCGGCGGCTATTTGGCTGGCATCACGGGAACACCGGTGAAGAAGACGGGCGAGACGGGAGCGACGTTCGGTTCGCCTGGGATGGGTGATGCGGGACAGGTCTGGGATGCGGTCAAGGGCTGGGCTGGCGGTGTGGCGACCAAGGCGGCGGAGTTGGAGGAAAGTGTTTGGAGGAGGGTCAATGGGAAGGATTAGATCCGACACGAACTGATGGAGTTGGGTGTGACTGCCTCAGAATGGCATTACAAGATGGGCTCTTGATTTCTGTAACGAAGCTTGCTGGACAAGTTTCGATTTGAAGAGGTCGGGCCAGATAGCTAGTGTAGGAAGACACGGCATACGAGCACGGTTTGCTATTACCTTAGATCGTCGTACTGCATTCCGATAATGAACCACATTCACACGAATTAAAATCTTGATTATTGCCTCCTAAACTCCTCGCTAACGATGCTCGACACATACTATCAGCTCCCAATAAGCTGCACCTTAAATCATTTTGACCTCAAGAACTCCTTCGCGGCCTCCTCATCAACCTCGCTGGCCCCGACTTCCTTCTTCGTGATCAGACCCAACCTCGCCAGCCTGATCTTCCACCACATATCAACTCTATCACCACCCAGTTCCTCCCCAAGCAATTGGCCCTTCAACTTGGCCAGGAACGCATTGAACCACTCGAAAATCTCCATCTCAATCGACTCCTCCCTCAACACCCTGATCGCCTCAACCGCCATGTCATACTTGATCTCCCCGAAACTGGTCCGTATATACTCCCTCACAATCCCGGCCATCTGCTCCGCCACGTCTTGCACCTGTCCCATATCGCCGCTTCCGTACGCCGCGTCGGCCGCTTGCTTGAACTCCGGGATCGCGTTGGCGGCGCTGATTTTCGCGCGCGACTTGCGCGTCGCGGGTTCTTTGAGCAGTGCGCCGACGTCCAGGCCTGACATTGGTTTCTCGGCGTCGCGGTTCTTGCGGAAGCGGCGGCCGCGCTGTTTCGGGTCCACGCGCTTGATGTCGGCGGCGGCGAGGATGGCGTCGAGGGACGGCTTAGAGCTGGCGTTTAGCGAGGATGGCGGGTGCGAGTATTTTGTTAGGATGTCTGGGATTGGTGGTAGGTCGTGGCCGGCGTAAATGGCCCGGTGACGGATCACTTGGTTTACCCGGTGCAGGATTGGCGAGAATGTGTCGTCGATTGGTGCGTATTCGGCGTTGTCTTCGCCCAGGGTCGAGAGATCCATGCTGTCGACGTAAGACGACATGGCGTCGACGAGGGCGTCCGAGGGAAGGTTGCGGTGGTTCTTCAGCTCTTTGCCGGATACTGTGATTACGCGATCGAGGTGTGGAAAGCGGTAAGATCGCACGTCTTCTGCAAATGGAAGCTCGACATCGTAGAGGCATTCGATATCTGGCTCGATCGATGGCGCAAGAAGCAAGATCTGAGGTGCTTTGTTCTCCTTGGTGACAAGACGAGCAACAGCATACGACTCCAGCTCGTAAAGAGCGTGGATGAACGACGAGAGTGCCAAAGCTGCTTTGTCGTTGGTACGCTGTGCCACTATGATATTGCTTCGTGTCATGTCGAGATAGCGCTCGTACTTGTTCCCGTCCACGAAACCGATAATGTCCATGCCGGGTTTGGTCTCGTAGGTAGTGACGTTGCGGTCTGACTCTGAAATGTAGACTGCGGTGCTGCCGTACGCATAGCCTTTAGCAAGGCTTTCCGCCTCGACATCGCGCTTGCCACCTGGGGCCGACTCATCTGGCACTTGATATGTCCTCGCGTTCTTCACGCCAGCCAAACCATCCCCATTCGCTCCTTCGTCGGGTAGCGATGAAGGCTGTGTTGACTCCCCAGGAGCCATGTCAGAACGAATTACAAAGCTGCTCGCTGTTGGTGGCTTTGCAACCATGACCTTTGGGTATCTCTCGATATCGATGGCCATGGCCGTGTCGTAGTCTTCGGGATTGCCCAGTGTGAGGTTGCCTTTGTATGAGTTGATTGGCCGAACAGTCTTGATGCGCGGAGTACTCAATTCGTCGATTGCCTGAACAAGAGTGCCACAAGCTCCATTGCAGCCTTCAGCCAGCTCCGTCAAAGCCTTCTCATTCGTCGCCTTCCTGGAAGACTTATCGGTCTCCTGGAAGCCATACTCCTGATCATCAAAATCCACGCCGAGGATGATGAGTTCCATGTTGTCGTCCTTGACCTTTTGTATAATGTTGTCCACGTCACTGGTGTCCATGGGTCCAAGTCCGTTGGTCACGAGAACGATACGCCGAAGGTATTGCAGTTGCCTGCAATGAGTTGTGATCATCTGAATAGCCACGACCAGAGCCGAGATTGCATCTGCAGAATCGGTCTTGCTGGGTTTGAGATTTGACTTCAGTTGCCTCAGATCTGGCATCAGTGTCTGCTTCAGATCTTGGAATACGGTGATGTGCTTGTAGGCATCCTCGTCCTCCAATTCATTCCGTGTACCGTCCGTGTTGAGACCAACAACACCTACAAGTGCGGTCTTTCGATCAGTCGCTACTGTCGTTGTGATCTTGTCCCAGATGTACTCCAGTGCCCAATCCAGATCTGTGACATATCGATCATGATTTTGCTTGCCCATTGATGCTCCGACATCTACAATATAGACGGTCGCCTCCTTGCTCGCCATTGCTGTTACGTTCTTGCAATTAAGGCGGACAATATTACATGAGAGAGGGTGTGAGAGGACAAACTGAAGTAGTGTCCGAAATTCGTTCACGTTACTTTGCAATGCTTGAACTTAGGCAGCAGACGCAGGCTCTATATGGTATAATAGGCAGCCATTGACGCGTTGCTACGTGTGAGGTGAAGCACTGAATCGACGTGTCGGTCGTGAGGTAATAACTCGTTCAGACACGCAAGGCGCCAGTAAAATTTGGAACTTTCGTGTCCTTACAGAGATCGAATATATAATTGTTTCAACCTGATGCGAACATGGTTCGTGCCAAGAAGGGAGTTTCGGTATGCTTGGCATGAAGCTCGGGTTGTTGAAACAGAACATGGAGGTCGATGGTGCACTCTCAACCTCAACCCTCTCCGACTAGATGCAATGAGAGGACACACTGGCTGGTCGGCCATCCGGCCACACATGCGAGGATCCTTCAGGCCGACTTCAACAAGACAATTCCTGCAGCCACAACGTCAATCGCATATATGGCACCAATTGCGTCACAGCCAAAAGCGACCTAGTCTCATCCGAACTCAGCAACGATATGCTTCTCAAGCAGCTGAAGACGCTGCGTCAGGTGCGACACGTGTCAAGAATCTGGTCTTAGGGACGACCATCGCTGTCGTTCTGAGCTTCACATATCTCTACGTTACAGACACAAGAGCCGGCATCCACGAGTGGCTTGTAGTACCGACACTACGATGGTTTGTGCCAGACGCTGAAGATGCACACCAAGCTGGAAACAGATCGCTCAAGGCACTCTACACATTCGGTCTCCACCCAAGGGAACGCGGCAACCCGGACGCGAATGGCGATCTAAGAGTGGAAGTCTTTGGACATGTGCTTGATAACCCAATCGGAACTTCGGCAGGCCTGGACAAGAACGCAGAGATACCTGACCCAGTCCTCGCTCTGGGCCCTGGACTGGTCGAAGTTGGAGGGATCACGCCGTTGCCGCAAGAAGGCAACCCCAAGCCAAGAGTCTGGCGGATACCATCACAAAATGCGATCATCAATCGATACGGTCTGAACTCGGAAGGCGCCGACAGTGTTGCTCTACGTCTTCGCCAACGTCTGAGGAAGTTCGCCTACGATATCGGTCTTGGTCTTGATCCGGAAGCTGAGAAGAGGGTGCTGGATGGCGAAGCAGGTGTGCCTCCAGGCAGTCTGACTCCAGGAAGATTGTTGGCTGTTCAAGTCGCCAAGCAGAAGGATACCCCAGACCAAGATATCCAGGCCGTTGCTAGAGATTACGTCTACTGTGTGGATCAAGTAGCCAAGTATGCTGACATTCTGGTCGTCAATGTGTCCAGCCCAAACACTCCAGGATTGAGAAGCTTGCAGCAAACCGCTCCCCTCACTGCTATCTTGACTAGCGTGGTTGGCGCAGCACAGGCGGCTGATCGCAAGAAGAAACCAGCAGTCATGGTCAAAGTGAGCCCAGATGAGGACTCTGAGGAGCAAGTCCGGGGTATTTGTGACGCAGTGTGGGCAAGCGGTGTCGATGGTATCATCGTCGGAAACACAACCAAGAAGCGACCGGATCCTCTCCCAAGAGGCTACGTCCTCCAGTCCAAGGAAGAGCAAATCATGCTCGAGCAAGGTGGTTACTCTGGTCCTCAACTGTTTGACCGTACTGTGGCCTTGGTCAAGAAGTACCGTACTACACTCGATCAGGGACCAATACAGTTGACGCCAGAGGAACAGAAAGGCGGCAGCAAGACATCAGAGCAGCCAGAGATGCAAGTGAGCCACGATGGCAATGTCGACATTACCGCAGAGCGCATTCAATCAAGCGTTCAGAGAGATGCTCAGAGACTGAAGCCATTGACTGCAGAAGCAGAGGCAGACAGTAAGATGCCGATCATCAAGATTCCGGAGAGACACGTCGGTAGCGCTGAACCGGCACACGAGTTGCAAGCCACTGAGCCAGCTCTTTCTTCGTCTACACACGCAGTTCAAGGCACTTCATCATCATCATCATTACCACTATCACCATCCCCTGCGACAAAGTCGACACCTGCATCAGACTCAAAAGAGAAAGTCATCTTCGCAACTGGCGGAATTACAAATGGCAAGCAAGCACTCGAGGTGCTCAATGCTGGTGCGAGTATCGCCATGGTTTACACAGCAGTGGTCTACGGCGGCGCAGGCACAATCAGCAGGATCAAGACGGAGATGCGCAACGAGATGAAGAAGCGATGATAGGGAACGAGCAGGGTATAGCAAAAGCTTATGACATAGACCAGCGCAAACAGCATCATATCATATTGTCTGACCCCACACCATTTCCCTGTCAATACCATCCTCCGCATGCCCACCCTGCTTTCCCCTCATACTAACACTCAACTCCGGCTTCTTCGCAATCGTTTGCAGCACAACACAATACCTCTCGGTCAACTTCCCAAGCTTACCCATAGTGTCCTCAGTAACATCTTTGCTCCTCTCATCGCCCTCATCAAGCTCAATCTCAAACCCCAACCGTATAGCAGTAAACCCAACCGGCGCCGTCTTGTCCACGCCCAACGTCCCACGAAAGTCCAGATCCCCCTCCGCTCGCACCGTGCCGTTCTTGATGGGCACCCCGAGCGCGGTCGCGACGGCCTTGAGCGTCACGCCCGCGCACGCTACTAGTGCTTCCAGCAGCATGTCGCCCGAGCACAGCTCGCCCGAGATCTCGGGGTCGTCGCCGCCGGCGAGGGGGTGCAGACCGGCGACTTTGGCGGAGGCTTTGGCGGCGGCGACGGCGCGGCCGGTGTCGAGTTTGCAGGTGATGGAGCTGCTGTCGAGGGTACCGGTTGATTTTAGGGTTACTCGTGCTTTAGATGCGTCGAAGCGGTAGGAGTCTTTTAGCGGTGCTTGTTTGGCGCGGAGGGCGGTTGCTGTGTCTGACATTTTGTGACCGGGATGTGAGAGACTGTGCGGCGGAGGTTCGAGAGTTCGATCAAGTGCTAGGAACACAATTGAGAGAAGAGATGATATTAACGTATGAGATGATATCCTGCCTTCTTGATCACCTACAGTATGCGGAGAAGTCGCAAACAATCAGCGGGGTAAAGGTGGGGGAGTAGCGTGGCTTCGGAGAGAAGGCGAGACCACTCTCTTGCTCCTCTATACGTGAAGGTCCCTTCGTGCAAGAAAATTGGATCAGAAGCTTTCGCGTTCGGACGACTTCTCTTCTTGAGATATGAGTTGATGACAACAAGTTGCTTGGGGGGTTATTCCAAAGCAGAGAAGACCCCTCGGAGCGACCATGATGGTACAAAGCGCCCACCGGCTTTCCTAATGCGGGATTCCCGCAACCCCAATATTTCCCCACCACATCACAGGTCGCCGGCGGAGTACATTATCAAGAAACAGAAGGCTTCCCAACCCTATTAGCATTTGTTTTTTTGTTCAGTACTCTTCCAAACATATCTTGTCACATCTCTGGTTCCTATCGTTTCTGTAGCATCATAATCAACTCACAATGGCGGTCGTCGTAGAACAAACGATACCCTTCCCCGCATCAACTCTCGACCTTGAGAACCCCAATCGCTGGAACGCACTCTTTCCTCTGATCCGTCCAACTGTCAAGGCAGTACAGACAGCGAAAGGTCAGACTATCCTCGTCGACACTGCCCACGCGGATGGCAAGCATGTCTGCGTCGTCGCTGTTGGTGTACTCGGAAATTTCTCTAGTAAATTACTTAGCGACAGGCACGTGAGCGCTGTAGTAACCAGCCAGAAGGGTGCTGGGCTTCTTACTTCGAAGGATATTGCGCATACAGTGGAGGGCGCTGGCTTTAAGCAAGCACCAGGGTTCGTCGTTGTCAGATCAGGCAAGCAAAGGAAAGTCGAGCTTGAGGGATCCAGTATCGTCGACGTCGAAGTTGATGGCGATCTGGAGCTCGACCATGTTTTGCACCTACTGGGTTCAGTTAGTGAATCCTGCAGGTAAGATGAATCGAGCAGTTCCAAAGAAACCCATGTGCTAATTTCCTTCTGTTCAGACAATCAGTCCATCAGACAGCAGAGCTCGTGAAGATGTTCGTCAAGACAGCAAGTACCGCTCGCTCGACATTCCATACCGACAAGGCAGAAGGCAACCCTGCTGTCTTTCACGCCGAAGGCCCCGCTGGGTTCGAGAAGGCGAAGCATGCTGTTGAGAGAGACCTCAAGCACGTTATGCGAGCGCACACCGCGCAGTCCGAGAAGGTGACGTACTCGGTGCACTACTCGGACGTGAATGGACTGTCGAGATTGGAGAACTATATTCTCGGTCTCGAGATTGCAAAGTACTTTGGTATGTCTTCGAAACCCATCAACGGGAAACCAATCCTTACTGATCTTGTCAGAATCTCAGAACATACCATACTCCTTGTCGACGTCAACTCTGCTGCAGCACGACAAGCTCGCCCGCGGCTTCTCGATCAGCATCTGTCCAATTCCTCAGTCGATCCTGTCCCCGCAATCACAACCTGACGCACCTCTTCAACCTTCTACATCGCACGACAACACCAACAAGCCCTCAACCGCCACCTCGATAATGACCTTCGACGACAAAACAGTTCGCTCGCGCATCGAGAAAGCCTGTGACGCGGTCATGAAAGAGGAACCAACGATCACCCGCTACGACGAGATCGTAGGCGACGGCGACTGCGGGTACACTCTCCGCGATGGTGCAAAGCAGGTCCTTCAATTCATCTCCTCTGCCGACCTCTCTGCCTTGCCAGCCACAGTATCAGATCTCGTGACTGATCTCGAGGTGAACATGGGTGGAACATCGGGTGCACTATACTGTATCTTCTTGACCGCGCTCTCGGCAGCGTTGGCGACTGAGAAAACGCTTCCTGATGCACTGAAAGCTGCTATGGAGCAACTACTCAAGTACACCAGGGCGAGACTTGGGGACCGAACCATGTTGGACTGCTTGATTCCATTCGTAGAAACGTTGAGGGAGAGTGGTGGGGACGCGAAGAAAGCTATCGAGGAGGCAAAGAAAGGAGTTGAAGGTACCAAGACTATGCAGGCGAAGCTGGGAAGGAGTACCTATCTGGATGAGAGTGCTACTATGGGGGTGCCCGACCCCGGTGCTTATGGATTGCTGATCTTGCTGCAAGGGATGTGTGAGATGTGATTGACTGGACTAGACAAGTAGGAAGATATATATCGTGGTCAAACGTCACACAAATGATGTACTCCGCACCAGACTAAAAGTTAGGATATGCACACACGAAGTATCAGAAAGAGAGCGGACTGTGAAGAAGTGAAGTCGTTCTCTTGAGAAGAACAGATCCCTGCATGAACGCAGGGCCAAACTTTTCTGTTCGGCGATTAAAGCAATCCCCGAACGCCTTCCCCGCATCGAGGTGACGATCCCCAAGTCACCGAGCTGCCGAGGTAGGGCACTCAATCATCAATCCTGTATACAATCAGCGTAACAACTCGTTCCTACTATCAGATTCGATCCCGTCAATCACGAACACTACCCTTACCGTCGTCGAACACCACCCCGAAAAAAACCCAGCAGGACCGACGACTCTCCCACAACCATGGCGTCCACCCTGAAGACCCAACCACCAGCAACCAAATTTCTCGTGCTCACATATCCAACACCAGAGATCCTGCTCGTGCGCTTGAACCGACCCAAATCTTTGAACTGCATCAGCTCAGAAGGCAATGCAGAGCTCGCGGAACTATGGCAGTGGTTCGACGCCGAGCCCAGTCTATGCGTAGCCATCATCACAGGCACAGGACGAGCATTCTGCGCCGGAGCAGATCTGAAAGGCACGTCACATCAAGCTTACGACACTCTCACACATTCTCTCCCTATTCATCGACTATGACGCTCACTAACACACGTCGCAGAATGGAACGACAGCAACTCGTCCCAACGCGCCCGTCCCATCGGGCCCATGGGTTTCGGATCCCTCTCGCGCCGCGGCGGCAAGAAACCCATCATCGCCGCCGTCAACGGCATCTGCTTCGGCGGCGGGTGCGAGATGATCGTGAACGCGGACATGGTGATCGCGGCCAAGAGCGCGCAGTTTGCGCTGCCGGAGGTCAAGCGCGGCGTCGTTGCCATGGCGGGCGCGTTGCCTAGGATCGTGCGGACGATTGGGCGGGTCAGGGCGATGGAGATGGCGTTGACGGGACGCGTGGTTATGGCCGACGAGGCGAGGGAGTGGGGGTTGATTAATCGGGTTGTGGGCGATGGGGAGGGGGCAGTTGTGGATGCGGCGGTGGACGCTGCTAAGTTGATTGCGGAGAACAGCCCCGATGCGGTGCAGGTCAGTAGGGAGGGGATCAAGTTGGGT
>Ga0058702_10000139_pt1 | contig 50473 bp, 38 predicted proteins | sample AgamicOrSfe_FD_83781 | JGI IMG/M metagenome (GOLD analysis project Ga0058702, IMG submission 83781) | Agave microbial communities from Guanajuato, Mexico - Or.Sf.e | ecosystem: Host-associated > Plants > Phyllosphere > Phylloplane/Leaf | place: Guanajuato, Mexico | collected 2012-05-30 | reverse complement strand
GGTGCTGGGTTGATGGACGTGGTGAGATCGTCTCATTCAGTGACTGAAACGATGGTTGGTGCATCAGGCGGGTACGCGAGGTCTGTGGATGCAGCATCTGCTGAACCGATTTTCGGAAGCTGGACTTCTTGCTTGATGTGGTCGAGATTATCGAGCGTCGGGCAGCGGCGGCCGGTGGAGACGGGAAGCTCGTGAGCTTTAGATTGCCCATCTCGAGAGAGGTCGACTTCTTGGTCTCTGTGGTCGATGTCGCTGTCGTAAAGCTGTGGTCGACACTTCCATCTTCTGGCTCGACTGGCGACTGGTTCTTGTGCGGTAAGAAGCAGAGAAGCGCCAATGCAAGCTCGAACAATACCGACATTGCCCACATCGCGTAGCATATACCCGAGGTCGTACCCAGAACGTCCGATCGTTCGGATACCGCGTCCTTGTCACGAGAAGCTGAAAAGGCTTGCGGAATAGCAACGACTGCGACCACAGAGCCCAGAAAGAAGGTCAAGATAGTGCTGGCCAGAAGTGTCCATCGCAAGAACCCCGTCCGGGACAGAACAATTGGCTTCAGTGCTGCCAGGAAGACCAATACGACGGCGACCAGCAGCGACAGGATCTCCAAGATTGCAGCGGCCAGAGCAGTAGCTGCATGCTTCGAAAGCCCTCCCTGAGCTGCGTGGAGGTGCACCAGATAGCTGACTAGAGCCACCAGAAAGCCGCAACAGCAAAGTCCGACGACTATGCTCAAGGAGAAGCGGATACCCCGCGAAGCGAACGACGCAGCCATTGATGTGTGTATATTCAAATGGTTGACAGCGGTCAAGTGCCGACAACGATCCGAAAGAAGAGGTATCGACCGGACGCAGTCCAGAGTGAAGTGACTCGAATGTTGTTGACTCAAACAGAGGTGAAACAGTCGAAGTTTTGTCCGCAGTATCTGTTACGGAGGAAAGACCAGTCAAGTGGGTGATTGTCGGTGCGTTGTTCTATATAGATCCAGCTGACGTCCCGGTCAAAGTTGGTCGTTGTAATGGATGGCTGGAGTGACACCCGTAGATACGCACGGTAACACAACCCCGAATAGAACTGTAACGCTGCATGCAGTAGAAAAGGCTCCGGGCTTCGACTTATAGAGAAAGGAAAGGAAGCACAACAGAGTAGTACCAAAGTTGGAAAAGAAAAGGATTGGAGATGTGACGATTGAACTAGAAGAGCAGCGTACCACCAATTTACGCGCAAAGACACTTGACAGTAGCCCGTGCATCTCTCGAGGTCCGTTGGTACAGCCAATACTGACCTCCGAGGGGGACGGCAGCAATCATGTTCAGGTTCGACGCGTGAGCGCGCTTTGAGTTGTGTTCAGAAGGATATACTTCTGACCAGCGGGCGGCTGTGGCGCACCGCAGATTGGATTCCCAAAATATGGTCCATCTATTTGTGTGGAACACAGCAGCAAACTTGGCCAGGATGACGAAGTAGGCAGGGAATCATCGATAGATTTTCTGGGAGAGATGGCTGAATCTTGGAAGATCGTTCGAATAGTGCTAAACGATACGGAACAAACGGTCGAGTCGGTGATGTTGTTGTGGTCGAAGAAGCTGCAAGGTACCGGAGAATTTGTCGAGGATAGCCGTTTGTGACATGATCAGCGCCAAACTGTATGCACGACAGTTGTTGGCGTACGACACTATGGACTTGGTGCAGCCATTCATCAGCGCGAATGAGCAGAAGCAATCGCAGTCTGCCAATGCGCATTGTTGGATAAAGCCAGCTGTAGCTGAATTGCCGTGATTGTGGTTCGCTTGCGAGGTTCATGGTTGGCTTCCTTCGAATCGTACCGAAATTGCGCCCCGCATCACATCACTTTGAATTTGGTCCACGCCAGAGCAGAGCAGATCAGTGCTTCTATGCAAAAACCATGGTTTTGAGTCTTGTACGCGTTGTTTTGGCCAACAACATTGCCTTTCACAACAAACATTGGAGGAATCGGAAAGTCGGTTGAATTGCCCGTATCTTGTGGTGCTGAACGACACGAGATGTCAGACGTCTGACAACCACAGGATGGAATCTGAGTCGGACGACCGAAGATGCTCGGAAGGTTGGATCGGCAATCGATAAGCTATGAAGTCCGTGTTATCCATGAAGAGATCAAGAAATCAATCAAAAGGTAGAAGCATTATCTCGTGGACCCCCAGTCCTGAGAAACGGCACAAAGCGTATTAGATTGACCTTGCTCGCGGATATCCCATTTCGTCGTGGTTGTTTTCTTCGCTCCCTCTGCTTATTGCAGATCGTCAGACAGAGAAGTCGGGTTCCACGCGAGGGAACAACCTCGAAAGTGTTGAGAGGGCACATGGCGCGATCAGTCTCCGCGAAATCCCTGTATCGATTATATTGATCGTCTCAACGAGGTCTCAATTGCGGTCGTGCGAGTCAAACATGACTCTCGGTCTCAGCCTTGCCAGTGGTTCCCTCCTCTCCGTTCTTGCCATCGTCAGAGGCTCTAATGCCGCCAGACCAGATCTCAAACTTGGTGCCCTCCATACCATTGTTGTCTGCAGCCGATTGGCCGAATGCAATCTTGATTGTTCGCTTCCAACCAGCAATATCGCTACCGGGTCCTAATAGATAGTCCTGCGCTTTGTATATTGGCTCTTTCAGAAGCACTACTCTTGCAGATAGCTGATTTGTCCAAGGCAGGCCCAACGATGGCGTCTTTGGATGAGTCGCATGATACGCATGGGAAAAGGGAAACACACTCGGATGGTCTCCCCATCCGGTAAAGAAACGGTGTTGGTGATCGAATCTTAACGGATCAAACGTCGACAACGCGGGCAACCCTTCTTCCTCCTCTGCTGCTTGTATCTCGAACACAATATCATTCTGCGGAACAGCTCGATCTCGACTCTGTGTAGAAGCGGCCTTGCTATTGCCGCTGTCACTTCGATATGATAGCGCTTGAGATGCGGGCTGGGAAGCTTGCTCTGATATATTCGCGACTGGTGTGAATCGATCCAGGACTTGATTTGCGACAACGACGGCAACATTGTGATTCTCAGCAATCTCTCTCAATAAGGCTCCCAGTCGAGTTAGCTGCCTGCTCCGCTCAGCAAATGCCTCGGCGCTCTTCTTCTTGCCATCTCCAGTGCCACGATCGAACTCTGCGCGAAAATTTGCGGCAACACTGTCAAGAACAATCAGGCCGACATTGCCTCGCTCGACAGCCACAGGTACTTGGTATTCAATGATGTGCTCTTGCGCTTCGAGGTCGCCAACTTTGGTGCTTTGTATCCGATCGAGACTCGGCCTGGTATCCTCATCATACTGTGATAACAACGTGTTGTCATCAAGAATTTGTGCCAATCGCTTGGTTTGTAGAGGGGCTTCGGTGGTGATGTAAAGAGCAGATTTCGAAAGGCCATGTGGTGGAGGCAGCTGAACAGCAAGGCAAAGAGATAGCAGGAGCTGTGTCTTACCGGCAGCACTACCAGTGGTCAGTAAGCGAACAAATTCATGGTGTATGCAACCCGTACCTTTCGCCTGTGACTTCACTCACGCGACCTGGACAAAATCCTCCACCAAGAGCAAGATCCAGTCCAGGGTCAAGAGTGCTGATTCTCAAGGAGGAGTCATGCTTGTTGCTACCATGTGCAACATTGTTGCCCGCGGAGTCCGATGTCTTGTCTGCTGGCGGAGACCGCTCTACATGCAGTTGCGCATGCAACTCGCGCAAGACTTCATCTGCCAGTCGTCTCACCTCAGCAAGAGGCACATGAGCTCTCTTAGCAATGTCGAGGACATCGAGAGTCAGGAGGTCAGTCGAGCTGATCAAAGCCCTTTCCAATGATGGTAGGATATGAGAATACAGGCTCACGTCGAGATCAGGGACGACGTGAAGCAAATCGGTCATGGAGGTTGAGACGGCATGCCTGGCCTGCAACACCCACGGAGCAGCCTGAATAGGAAAGCGAACCCTTTGGACGACAAGGTCAACGACTGGACGTTTCACTGATTGACAAATTGTAGAGAAACCAAAAGCCAGAGACAAGAAACATTGACGAATAATGGACGAGTGGCAGACTGGCGGGTCTCGACGCGCATAACCGAGACGGGTAGAAACGCATGTCTTGGCGGAGCGTCCCCACGATTCTTCCACCCCACATCGGGCAACTGCCCCCCGTCATTCGGTCATTATTGACCATTGTCGGGTGAGCGGGTTCACGCATGTCTCAGGCACCGCTTGACTTCTGTTCGTCTTTGGTTCCCACGTCACAATTGATCGACCGAGGGTACCTCGTGTTGCTTTACCCATTCAAGTACCGCATAGAATTCTAACACTGTCTGGTTCTGGATCATTGGAAAGAAGGCTCACACTTCAGACTCGCCTACTCCTCCTGTACATATTTCCAGCATCTCCTAGCAATATATCCCATTACCACTTGTCTACAGGCATATCTTCGAGCTTCGATTACAATTGGTCAGCTGCTTCTGATCTGCGGCTATATCCTTATCTTCTTCTTCCTCACTTGGAGACCCTCGTCTACAGCGATCCATCGTCGACTCGACCTCAGAACAACCTTCGCTCTATCTTCAGCAATACCCTGAGCCCTTGCAACGGGAACAATTGGTTGTCACTGGACTGAGATCATCGTGTAAGTACTTCTCTCTACAAGTTCTCAATTCTTTACCATACCAGTACCCCACTAGTTCTACCCTGCAGTCCGGGGGAACGGGGCTGCACGTGAATGTCATTCCAGACCGCTTCCTTCCGTCCAACGCATGACATACCCGCGCATCACAGTTATATAATATACATGACAGAGGTTTCCTCGAGGCATACTTACCGTCCCTACTTCACCCTCTCTTGCAAGGCATTTTAAGAGGCCCAATGCCAGCATACTGCCTCCAGGATTGCCACTACTTTTATCGCACCGCCTTGCGCATGCTCTCCGTTGCTACGGCCGTCTCGCCTTTGTACAGCTAGACTAACATCTTTGCCATGATAGCCAAACAATTCACTATGCCTACCTCCTTGGACACAAAGCTATCCTCGGTCGACAGCCACACCCAGGATCAGGCCAATCCAAAGGAGCGATCAGCTTCTGCCGCAAAGGACGCAACGAACGGATTCGCCAAAGAAGCGAAGAATCCGCTTGCAACAAGCGCAATAGAGACTAAGCCTCTAATCACCTTTGCCGCCCAAGACAAATTACCAAAGCTGCCTATTCCCGACCTAGAATCTTCTTGCAAGAAGTATCTAGCCGCTCTCGAACCACTCCAGTCTGCCAGAGAGCACTCCGATACTGAACATGCAGTAAGGGAGTTCTTACATTCTGATGGGCCCGAGCTGCAGGAAAAGCTCAAAAAGTATGCCGAGGGCAAGACCAGCTATATCGAGCAGTTTTGTATGTTCTCCATGCCACAGCCTACTCACTTTTCGAGCTGACCAAGCATAGGGTACGATTCGTATCTTAACTTTGACAACCCTGTCGTGCTCAACCTCAACCCATTCTTCTTGCTTGAAGACGACCCAACGCCAGCAAGAAACAACCAAGTCACACGAGCTGCATCCCTGGCCGTTTCATCCCTCTCCTTTGTTCGTGCTGTCCGCAAGGAGGAATTACCCCCCGACACTTTACGAGGCCAGCCACTCGATATGTACCAATACTCTCGCATGTTTGGTACCGCTCGTATTCCTACCGAGAATGGATGCCAGATCGGTCAAGATTCTAGCTCCAAGCACATAGTTGTTCTGTCATATGGTCAATTCTACTGCTTCGATGTTCTCGACGAGAACAACGATCTCATCATGACCGAAAAGGACATCTCTCTCAATCTGCAGACCATTATCGAGGATGCAAGCCAGACGCCAATACAGGATGCTGCAAAGGGGGCTCTTGGTATTCTTTCCACCGAAACTCGCAAAACCTGGTCCAGTCTGCGAGATCTCCTTTCCAGAGAAGAGGGTAGCAACAATTCGGACTGTCTCAACATCGTAGACAGTGCTATATTCATCCTTGATCTGGACTACACTGAACCACAGAGCCCTGCCGATCTGTGCATGAACATGCTTTGTGGAACTTCGGAGGTTGAACGTGGTGTACAGGTCGGTACATGTATCAATCGGTGGTACGACAAACTGCAGATCATTGTCTGCAAGAACGGTAGCGCAGGCATCAACTTTGAGCATACAGGTGTTGATGGTCATACCGTCTTACGCTTCGCTTCTGACGTATACACCGATACCATCCTTCGCTACGCCCGCAGTATCAATGGACAGGCCCCATCCTTGTGGGCATCTCAGTCTCCCGACCCGTCGAAACGAGACCCAGAGAGCTTTGGCGATGTCAGCACCACACCACATAAGCTCGAATGGGATATGCTGCCAGAGCTTTCGACCGCTATTCGTTTTGCCGAAACCAGACTCGCAGATCTGATCCAACAAAACGAATTTGCAACCCTCGAATTTTCACAATACGGCAAGAACTTCATGACGAGTATGGGCTTCAGTCCCGATGCGTTTGTACAAATGGCTTTCCAAGCTGCCTACTTTGGTCTCTATGGACGTCTCGAGTGCACTTACGAGCCCGCAATGACCAAGGCTTTCTTCCACGGCCGAACCGAAGCCATCCGATCTGTCACCAACGAGTCCGCTGACTTCGTTCGCACCTTTTGGGGCGAGAACCCAGCAGCGCAAAAGGTCGACACGCTCCGCAAAGCATGCCAAAGACACACTGAGATAACGAAGGAATGTGCCAAAGCTCAAGGTCATGACCGCCATCTCTATGCTCTATCCTGTATGTGGCAACGCGGCAATGAAGACGACGTCCACTCAACCAACGGCTCTGTGAATGGCGACAAAGACTTCACATCCCCAGTCGGCAGTCCAAGCAACGTCAGCATCCTCAGCGAAGAAAGCAGCGTCTCCCGCTCGCCTCCACGATCAGCAAGCAACACGCCCGCCCTCTTCAGCGACGGTGGTTGGGACAAATTGAACACGACCGTCCTCTCGACCTCGAACTGCGGCAACCCGTCTCTCCGCCACTTCGGTTTCGGCCCCACGAGCGGTGACGGTTTCGGTATCGGCTACATCATCAAAGACGGCAGCATCAGTATCTGCGCCTCGTCGAAGCACAGACAGACGAAGCGCTTCGTTGCCGCGATCGAGGCTTATTTCCTGGAAATGAGGAAGTTGCTCAGGCAGACGCAGAGACGTGGTACTGGTGGTGACAAGGGCGCTACAAGGGCCAGAGAGGTCGAGGAGACGAGACGGAAGCATGGAAAGAAGAATCGTGGACGTGTTATTGGTGGCGATGGACCGGGTGCGCTCAAGGGTCTCGAGACGCCTGTTGAGGAGAGTGCAGCGGCGAGTGATGAGGAGGGCTTGGGCGGATGTGAGTATTTCCCGTCTCAATTTTGTTGTGGTACGGTGGCTAACCGACTGCAGATGGCTTCTTCGATGCCGGTATGTTGTTACAGGCACTCAAGAAGAGCAAGATCGATTCCGAGAGGGGCTCGGACCAAGCGACTAGGAGGAGAGAGGTTGGTAAAGCGTTGCAACTTTCCGAGAATTGAACGTGTATGCAGCTGGATACCTTGCAAGCGTTGGCTGCATGTTGTACAGGCCGATTTGGAATATCATTCGATGATAGAAGCACATGAAACCCTGTCTAGTCTTGGATCACTTGTTGTTAGGACGAGTTCGACGACAAGTGCCACCACGAGTGAAACGACGAGCGGGACGACAAGCGGAACGACGAGCGGGACGACGAGCGCGATGAGGTGTCTACTGAATAGACGAATGAAATGTCTCTTAAGCTATCTGCTGAAGTGTTTCCCAAAGTGTCTGCTAAAGTGTTCCAACAAGGTTTGGGTCTTCATCGATTTGGGCAGAGCAAATGATGGAGAGGTATTTGAGCTTTGAAAGGTCGTTACAAGATTGAATTGGGCGATCTTCTTATGGTGCCGATGTACCTTGTTTTCGTAGAGAGGCAGCCTGTGACTCCTCGAACTTGTGACGGTAGACGGCTGCCTCTTCCTTTGCTGACATAGTGTGCTTGTTGCCGTACTTCTCTACGTTCTCGTTGATGAATGTGTACATGCACTCTTCCATGCTCTGGAAGACGAATGTGCCACCCAGACAGTGCAGGCCGTCGTCTGATGCAGTAAGTTCATGTGATTGAGTAAGTTCGTCCAATCCGTTATAACTGCTTAGGATGATCGACGAGGTTACAGGTTCTACCAAAGCGGTGAATATCTTTCTTCTCACAGTGTTGATCCCAAGCATCGAACAAAACGTGTTCATAACCGCCTTAGACACTTCAACTCCGACTTTCAATTTTGAGCTTGCTCAGTGTTGGAACTACAGAATCGCTTCATGGTGATAGCTGAAGACCTCGATTTGACCAGTATCGACATTAAGGTAGCCGCGCTATGGCTGGCCGAAGATCTTTGACCCTGACAATGAGAAGAGTATATTCGACGATTGCTTCGTATTGACTCTGTCGATTGCTGCAAGGACAGTGACCTTTCCGCAGACAAGGCGTATACGGTGTGACGAGACTGCTAGTAGATTGTCTGACCATTCGATCATATACTTAATAACCTCGTCATTAAAGACCGCTCAGTATGGACACTCGGCATTCGTCTTCCTCGCCGAGAGAGGTGTCTGTATAGAGAACCGATCAATCCATGATAGTTTATGTAGATGATCATTCGTATCTTCGACTGGAGTAGTGTCATCCTTTGGTCGCGTTGTAGACCTAAGGCCCATCTTGCCTAATAACAGGAAGATTGAGGCATTTGACGGAGACATCGTCGTGATATATGGCTTTGCTTTTGACTCTTCAGGTGGGAAGTGGAGCTCAATCGTTGCTAGAGGTTTGACTTGCCCTCCGAACTTGGCAACGAGCGACTGGTCAAGGTGATGTCGTTGTCGATACAGATTGCATCAAGACCTGCAATACAGTCCTCATTTGTAGGCGACGTAGTTTAGTTCTCTATAGATGCTAGTAGGCCAGGCAGTGATAGCACGCTTCTGATAGTAGCTAGCGGCGTAGGTAGGATCTTAAAAGAAGTTGGTTAAGTAGGATCTAGCTAAGTGTAAGTTTATAGAGTGGACAGTGTCAGGTCAGTATTCTGTAAATCCTCGAGGTTCGCCGCCTTTGCCATTAGTGGCAGGATGTGCTTCTGGTATGCTTCGTTCAGCTCACAATACACATTTCTGCATTCGAGGCTGTGTCTGCTAAATTTGGTAGGGCCAGGTGCATTATTGGAGGGATCGTCGCAGACTGAGGGGTAAGTGAGAGATCGGCTGGGCCGAAACGAAGAGGCAGTCAATTTGAGATTCTAGACACCTTGCGTGATGAAATAGAGGCTTAGAAGCTGGCGAGGCAAGAAACAACAGTACGCATTACTGTCTTAGCCATGCCAACGTCCATCTAATTATTATCTTACACTCCTCTCACTTTTCGATAACTTGGCGGCTTCACCCTCCTCCGGATGACCTTTCCAATCCACACTGGACCCAGACTCGCCACCGAAATAGCCGCGACCCGCCACAGAAACCCAACGCTAATCACAAATCCCAGATCGAAGTAGTCTCCCAGCAACGGCACACTACCACAGTAAATGCCCGCCGTGCCCAGGATACTAAAAATCATCACCGGATGCCACGTCGTGATCTCCGCCGCCACCATGATCAACTCATTAACAATGAGCACCGAATAGCTAACCGCAACCATCTGTCTGAAGCCCGTCTGGTCTTTCCCAGGATCGTTTGCATCAGGAATCGCGTCGTAGAACTCCGGCACCAGCACCTGCGACGCGCCCTGGATGACCACGCCCTGGTAGATACTGATGCCGACCCAGACGAAGAACGAGCGATAGCTGAGACTGCGGCCCAGCGTGAGCTCCTTGTACAGCTCCGGGTACAGATTCGCGAGCCCCTCGTCGACGTCGCGGTCCAGCACGAGACTGAAGACTGGCATCATGGTGTACAGCGTGGCGTACCCGACGAGCAGCCAGTCGCGGTACAGCGCGATGGGCTCGAAGTGGCTGGCGACGCTGAAGACGGTCTGCGCGACTGAGATCAGTAGACCGCGGTGGATCACGAATTGGGCTAGCTTGGCGCTGCGTTTGTAGCTGTTGCGGCCGTGCCAGACGAGCAGCTTGGTCAGGTGCGAGAATTGTGTTATGCTGAAATCGGCGGCAAGAGAGGCTTGTCGCCCTTCTTTGCCTACAATGCCCACGCCCACGTCGGCGGCTTGGATCATCGAGACGTCGTTGCCGCCGTCGCCGATACAGGCGGTTCGTTTGCCGGTGTACGAGCGGATTAGTTTGGCAACGTCGGCTTTTTGCGTTGGTGAGCAGCGGCAGGCGATTACGGCTGGGAGGCGCACAGCTGTTGAGATGAAGACTTCGCGGTGATGTGTCAAGTAGATTGCTAGCGATTGGCCATCAATAAGAAGGCAAGCATTGGTTTGAGAATGGAGAATTGAGAGCGCGTCAAGAGCGGCTTCTTTTCGCTTGAGGCCGGCAATTGTATGGATGTATTGCCCGCGTGAGATTAGTTTTGAGGAGATACCGACGCAGCGTGCGGTCTCGACTTTGTCTCCTGTGAGCATCCAGATTTTGATGCCGGCATTTCTGAGCAGCTCGAGAGACGGCTTGATGCGGTCTTGCAGTTTGTCCTCGACACCGGTGACGCCGAGTAGCTCAAGATCATGCTCGAGGTGTTTCTTCACTACACGGGCCATATTGTTGTCGCGATTGTGTAAGCTCAGCGATGCCTCCTGATATTCAGACACGAACGACGAGTATTGCTGTGCAGTCAAAGGTCTTCGACCTACCACGAGCGTACGGAGACCTTCTCTGGCCATGTTTGCTGTTTCCTCGTCGAGCCAGTCATTTGCTGCGACTATGGTAGTCATGACAGTATCTGCACCTTTCTGGAAGAAGCAGATCTCGCCATCTCCAGTGTCTGACTCGTTGCTCAAGAACTTGACAATGATGCCCATGCGTTTGCTGTCGGAAGTAAAAGGGAAGATGTTCAAAATTCGGACCTTGACAACGGTTTTGCCGTCTTGAGCAAATTGCAGAGTAATCGATCTTCGATCTCTGTGAACGAGCTGGAGACCGACTTGCTCTGTCCACTTCACAATAGCAATCTCGTCGGGTGAAGAAGCTTGATAGGCGGTAACGTTTTCGCCATCAACTTCCTCGATAGTCGGAGTGACATTGTGGCATACTGCCAGTGCAAGAACAAGATCTCGAACGCGCATACCAATCTCTCGTCGACTTCTAGTTCCGGAAGCGTTTGAAGCTCCAAATTGCGTGGAAGGTGTGAATAATGTTCCTGCTGGCAAACTCGCAAAAGCTTGTTTGACATATGTCAAGACCTCGTCCATTGCCTCGTTGGCATAAGACACAGTTCCGACGTGTATCTTTTTCAGCTCCATCTCGTTTTGGGTCAGAGTCCCGGTCTTGTCAGTCAAGAGGTATTCTATCCTGCCGAGATCTTCGGGGATGGTACTTGTGCGGACAACGGTCTCTGGAATGCCTTGATCCCTCTCAATGAACCACGCATAAACAGTTTTGCCCATGTCCAGATTGACCCGCAAGCTGATCGGTACGATTGTCGAGAACAGAATCAGGAACCGCATGCATGCCACGTACCAAGGCCTATCGTCTTTTGACTCGAAGCCTTCCAAAGCCACAAGCACTACCGACAAAGCCAGTGTTAGAAAACAGAGAATTTTGGTCAAAGAGTTGATCTCATATTCGAGCAGACCATTTTTTGACCTCGAAGGGGAAGTGGACAATGCTGCTCTGGTTTGAGGTCCGGTATATATGACCACCGCCAATACCGTAGAGCTTGAAGCCAAAACAGTATTGGCCCAAGCAACGTTATCAATGGATAGCGGCTGCGATTTCGCATCTGGGGTAGCTGCATAGTCGGTAGACGGACCACCGGCTCCATCGACGTCTTTGCCATCGTAAGGATCGTACATGCCTGTTTTGGGAGGCAGTAATTCCAATGTTCCGACGAATTCGTTGACCTTCTTGTCGGGCTTTCCAGCGGTCAATCGAAGCCGTGTGTAATCTTCGACTGACAGATGCTGAGCAAGCTGCGTGGCAACCCGAAGTTTCCAGTCAGTTTCACCATCGAGCTGATCAGTTCTGATGAAGGCTTCTCCACCTGCGCTCGGGTCCGAAGTGGTAGTCTCATTGATGATGGGATCCGCGTTATCAACACCGTGCGAGCTTGTACCGGTCTCGATGAGATTCTCATCAGCAGAAGCTGCGCTCTCTAACGGCTCGTCTTGGAACTTTTCACTCGCCGCATTCGCGCTCTCGGAAGAAAAGCTCTTCAAAATGACAACGTCGGCAGGGAATCGCTGATTTTTGTACATGACCAACACATCTCCGATCTTCAAATCTCTTGATGGTTTCGACGTCTCGTGCGCAGCAATCGACTCCTCATCCGTAGGTCTTTCATCTCCCGCGTCATATTCCGGCGCCTGTTGCGCTCGTTGCTGGACTGGCTTTTGCTTGCGCAGCACGTTCCTTCTCAACCTTCCCACGCCTCCTGCTCGACTCTCATTCTCAAGCTGAAGCACAGTAAATCTCTCGGAATTTGCTTCATTGTCTCTTTTCCTCCGTCCAATATCATCAATTGCTTCCTTTCCAAGTGTGATAGCAAGAACAGCCGCTAAAGGTACGATATAAGTGCTGAGGTATCCAATTCGCAAAGCGGGTATAATCTGGGACAATGCCACAAGCAAGAAATACATATTGAAGAAAAATGAAAACTCCTGGTACAATGTCCGCGGGAGGAAAGACCATGGTGTGTACTTTGCGTTTGAAACCGCATTTGGAGGAAAGCGAACATTTTGTCGCTGCCCTACTTCGATGATGCGGTTCTTTGATGGATCGTGGTCTTCGTCAACGTCGTCAATAGGTTCGGCGGGTAATGATAAAGGGTCGTGTCCAGAGACGAAACGTGACTTTAGGCGGTTCAGAATACCATGTGATGTTCCGGAAGATGATCGAGGCGTAGGCTGTATGCTAGGAAAAGGTAACCTGGTGTCTTCACCTGCTCTGCTCATGCCAGACCCACGAGCATCCTCATCGTCGTCGCCGCCGACCAGAGCTTCTAGGTCTTCGGCATCTCCGGCGTTATTCTGTAATGCTCTCCTGTAGCCTCTTCTACCACCAAATCGCAGATTCCTGAGAGGTATGTTCCCTTTGTCTTTTGAGCCCCCTTTCTTCCGTGATTCCGGTGTACCCGGCTCGTCATTCAATGTTGTTGTCTGCGGATCGAGCTCTTCAAGGTCAAGGTTCAGATCTGAGTCGTGGTCATCGCCATGGAAAGTACCCTCCTCAGGCGCCTGGTATCCGTGATTCCTTGACATACCTCATCTGTGCGGCCTTGGTCCAGAAAACATATAGGTTCTCGCTCGGCGCTCGACGGTATGCGCTCGACGGTATGGAGACTGATGTTACTTTGTGATGTGGTCGTATGAGGTATAAATTGGAGTATTACGTTGTTGTCTACCTGTAATGTCGGACGTAGCGGAGGTTTATTGTCTGTCCTGATGCCTGCGCTGACGCGAGTATGGAGATCGAGACCCTGAGGGCATGCTGCGGCTCTGCGGAACACTCCGAAACTCTAATCTCGGACTACTTGCGGAGGTGTCACGGTGTCTAACGTGAAGCGCAACGCGAAGGTCTCCCTAACTTAAGAGCTACGTTTCCGAGCACTTCACACTCATATACCTCGCTTTCACATGGCGGCATATTGCACGGCCATTGATTCGTACCTGTACTAATGACCTGCTTTCCATTTCACTAGCATTCTATAAGTAAGCTACTTTGAGCGTTTTTACAGTGCCGCGGCTCGGTCATTTCAAGGTCTCAAGCTGACATGTATCCAGTTTATGAGTGTTTGAGCCCTGCATTTCCAGCGTTTCAGCCATTATGGCTTCCAACTTCGAAGAACAACGATACACGTATGAAGATGGAGGCTCTTCGTGGCATCCTGCCCTCCGACCTCACAACGATGACTCCACCTTCCCGTCTACGACAGCTGCTGTGACAGATAGCAGCCATGAAGAGACCGTCTCCGAGCAGCCCCCACCCAACGCGCAGACCGCAGAAGATTTCTTTGAACACCAGCAAGCTCACGAGGATGCTGAGACGGCGCAACAGAACACGATCGGCCAGGCTACACTAGAACATCCCGAAGCCTTACAATTTCCGGCCTGGTCAAATTCGATGCCTACCGAGCCTCATGAGACAAGCGCGAATCTGGACGGTGTGCCACAAGAATCCGCATCAACGTTCGTGGACTTTCAGACTGGGCAGGAAACTAGCATTGCACAAGAAGAGTCGTTTAAAGTGTCGCGTAGTCTCGAGGATGACAATCCTGACGAATCGCCCGGCGAGCGAAGAGAGACACCACCCTTAATCGATCCGGAATCGCAAAGCATGGCGGACAACGATCTCGAAGCATCGGAGAGGCAGCATGACGTACCGAGCGAGCAGATTGACCAAGAAGAGTTGGGCGCTCAGGGTCAGAACGTGGAACAGGTCGAGTCGGTACCCGACGTTGACATGAAAGAGCCGAGTCACGTGGATTATGAATATCAAGGTGATGCAACCGAGGTGGATATGGCGGTTGATGAAGCCCCTACTGCTTCACTTCTGGAGCACGAGGATGCGGAGGACGCCGCAGTTTTAGACATCGAGGCGACAGACAATATCCCGACGACCACAGAACAAGAGTCTGCAACAACCACTGAGCAGGTATCAGAATCTGTACACGAGCCTCCGCCGTTCGAAACCGCTGGACCTTCCGAGACAGAACATCATGTAGACGCGTTTGATTGGGGCACAACAGACGAAAACGACTTTACTAACGAACTCGGGCTGTCTGCACCGCATCAAACGGATCCATTCGCACAAGATGATGCTGCTCACTTCGGGACAGAGATTACGAAGGACTCCGGATTTCCAGAAGTGCCTACAACCGCAGATCCGGATGGTCGAGATTCCAAGGCTACGCAAGACACCACTTTGGACGGAGTTGATAGCAGTAAAGAGGAAGACATTGCTGCTTTGTGGGCAGCCGCACTCGCTGAAGACGAATTCCTGGACGACACGAAAGCAGTTGATCCGAGCAGCTTTTTCGGAGACGACGATGGAGGATTTCTGGATGATGAGCCTTTTCCTTCGGCCGAAACGACAACGAGCTCAGTATTACCAGCTCCTACGACAAGTGCGCCCAACAGCGGGGCAAGTCGATACACCCCAGCAACTTCGTCTCAGCCGCTGCCTTATACGTCAACAAGTAACTCATTCTATGATCAGTCATATAATCCGCGAACAGTATCGACACCCAGTACTGGGCTTCCTGCAGCTTTTGCCCAACCAGCGTTGAACGCCTCCCTTCGTCCCGCAGGGCCTCAGGCATCAAGAAGCTTCGTTGATCGGGCCAAACAGGGATATTCCTCCCCATATGATCTCCCTATGGATATAGTGCAACCACGCAAGAGAGCGGCAGCGCCAGTCAGCCCGGCTGTTCCGCCAAATCTTCCGCCGCCCAGAACAAGCAGTATTCCGCCGCCCGTTGCACCGCCGGCTCAACCTCGAGGTCCACCGTCAGCTTCTAATCCTGGTCTGACAAGTCCTCCACAGCCATACGGCGCCGCCAATACACCGACTTCAGCGACACCAGCTCCTGGTTCTAGTGCGCCTTCGGGGTCAGTCAGAAAGGGAGATTCGGGCTTTTTTGCAGATCTTCCAATGACCGTCAAACCGAGACAGCGTCCATCTGGTGCGTTCACGCCCAATTCCACTGTCGCAACTCCCGGACCGCCGCAAGGATTGCCTTCGAGGCCGCCATCACGTCCGGTTGGTACATCAGCTTCAGTGCCACCAGCAGCGACACATGGAGGCTTGCGTCAACCAGAAAGGTTGCCACTACTGCCCGATCAGCAAGCGGCGATGCAGACTAGACAACCATCCTATCAACCACAGACAACCGACGTTGCAGGTCTGGGTTCTCCACCTCTTGCTTCGTCGACGGCACCCGCTGCGAACTCCTCAGCTGCAAGATACTCACCCGCTCCGCCAGGGCAGCCTGCTGCTGGCTCGGTTCCGATCTCCAACGGGAAAAACTGGGCTCCTGGAGCAGGAGCCCAGCCTTTCCCACCCAAAGTCCAAGCCTTTATCCCGAAGACCTCAAGTCCGCTGGCTTATCATGAAGATATCGCCAACAGACAGCCGTCCATCAGCAGTGTTCAGAACATAGATTATTCTCAGCAAGGTTCAACTGCTCAGATGCCGCCGAGCCAGCCTGCTCTGCAAAGATCAATTTCGTATGCTCCATCAAATGCCCCTGCAAGGATGACAACTCCCCTGCAAGGCTCGGTACCTCCACAAATGGCGCAAGGCTCCCCTCAGTCTGATCGATATGCCCCAACCACTGCTTCTGGTGGTATCGTCCAATCTCCGCCGAAGCGATCAAAAACACAGTCTCCAAGTCTCGTCATGAAACAGACAGCACAAAAGTTTCCTGTACTTGATCGTTCTGTCTCATCAACAGCTTTTCCAGCGTACCAAGCAGCTGCACCGACTCAATCGAGCTCAGGTTTGGCTCTGCCACCGGCCCAAAGGCAATTCTCTGCGGATCTAAGCTACGCAGTGCCACAAGACGAGAGATCGACAGATCCGCTCGAGCGATGGAAGGGCTATCCGATCTTCCACTGGGGCCCTAGTGGAGCTCTCGTCAGCAGTTTCCCAAAGCAAGCGCCGTTCTACCCCGCTGGTCACGGAATTCCCTCTATCAAGTGCACACCTGGTCCGGTGACGGTGCACGACACAAAGCTCACGTTACCATTGTCTGAACAGGACACGAAGTTTCCAGGTCCTCTGAATGGCAAGGGCAAGGGAAAGAAGAAGGATGTCGTTTCCTGGCTCACCAGCAAGATTGAGAGCATCGAAAAGTCAGCAGAGTCCGCTCAACTCGACCTTGCCATGAATCCTCAAATCAAGAAGAGAACAGACGAGAAGGTTGTCTTGTGGAAAGTTGTCAAATTACTGGTCGAGAACGACAACAGTCTCGAAAAGTCTTCTCTTGAGGGCCAGATGAGACAAATATTGCTGCCCAGTCTCGACCCCGCGCAAACTGCAGCTCTCTCGTCTCTCGATGGCAACACTGAGGTACCGGGCGAATCTGTGACTCCTGAATCACTTGCGATCATCAAACGCCACTTGCTCGAGGGTCAGCGTGAAAAGGCTGTGTGGTTTGCCGCCGAGAAGAAAATGTGGGCACATGCCATGTTGATCGCATCAACTCTCGGACCACAGGTCTGGAAGCAAGTCAGCTCCGAATTTGTCAAGGCGCAAGTCATTAGTGTCAGTGGAGATACGCAGAGTCTGGCTGCTCTGTACGACGTGTTTGCAGGCAACTCAGAAGAATGCGTCGATGAGCTCGTTCCGCCTTCTGCCAGGGCTGGTTTCCAGATGATCAGCAAGCGTTCGTCTATGGGATCAAGTGCAAGAAATCCGCTGGACGGTCTTGACCAGTGGCGAGAGACTCTGGCTCTGATCGTTAGCAATCGCAGCAGTACAGACACTGCGGCCATTGCAGCCCTTGGACGTCTACTGTCCAGCTATGGCAGAGTAGAGGCCGCTCACACGTGCTTCCTGTTCGCAAGGACTGTTATAAGCTACAGCGGTGCCGACAATGCCGAGGCGAGTTTCGTCCTTCTAGGAGCCGACCACAAGAGTCAAGCAATTGGACTGGGAAGCGACTTGGACGCAATCATGCTTACAGAAGTCTACGAGTACGCTTTGTCTCTGGCTCCCGCACCAGGTACATCTCCAATCATTCCGCACCTTCAAGCTTTCAAGCTCATTCATGCGTACGAGCTCGCTGAACATGGCTCGCGCTCGGAAGCTCAAGCATATTGCGATGCCATCTTCACCGCCGTCAAGTCATCTACACGAGGCTCACCATACTACCATGGCGCCTTTACTACTGCAGTTGGAGACCTAAGCAGGTGCTTGTCGCAAGCTCCGCAGACGGGGCCATCATCTACTTGGGTCTCCAAGCTGTCGTCTGAGAAAGTGTCTGGGAGCATGTGGAAGAGATTCAACAATTTCGTTGCAGGTGAAGAAGGAGATCCGGCTAATGCATCTGGAACAACGAACGGCGCACCTACTGCTGGACCATTTGGCGGAATTACTGGAGAGACTCCGACAGTCAGCCGGGCAGCATCAGCAACAGACTTATACGGCGCGATGGCTGGAAGTGGCTATGGTACACCGACCATTGGTGGATCGTCAAGTCCTTATGCGCCCAGCAATTACGGCTCCGTCAGAGCCAGCCCACAGCAGAGTCAGGCCAGTCGCTATGCGCCTTCCGGCGGCAGCTATACACCTAGAGCATCGATGGAGTCGACACGATCGCACGAGGCAGACGGACCGACTACAGGTTATGCCCCGCAGCCTGCTATTCAGCGTGCTGCATCTACACCGTACGGCGCCTACCTCCCTCAGTCTCAAACGCGGCAAAAGCCAGCACAAGCGGGAGCGTCTCTGTATACACCACGACCAGACGCCAGTAGAGCAGCATCAGATTATAAAGTCCCGTACAGTCGAGACGCATCCCGACAAGCATCCTTGGACGACCCATATCAACCACAGCCCGATGGTCAGGCTACGCAATTACCACCTGTCGAAAGCTCCTTCACACCGCAGCCACCTTTGGAGCAAACCACAGAAGATCCAGACTCACCATATGCACCGCCAACTTCCTCATTTGAGCCTCCTGCTGCAGCCTACGAAGCCCAAGCCTCGTTTGATCCCCCGCAAGCCTCGTATGAGCCACCGATACAATCAATCGAGGAAGAATATCCAGCGCAGGAAGAAGAAGCACAGGCATCGTATGAGCCTCCAATTGCGTCATTCGAGCCACCAACTGCTGCGTACGAACCTCCTTCAGCCTCATACGGACCGCCCACTAGCTCGTATGAGCCACCTTCAGCGTCATTCGAATCACCTTCTGCTTCTTACGAGCCTCCCTCCACGTCACATGAACCACCCTCGACGTCTTATGAACCACCATCGTCGTCCTACGAACCTCCGTCGTCTTCTTACGAGCCATACCAACCAACTTTCGGTGGCGATGAGCCAGAAGCGGCCGACGATGAGCCCAAGCCTAAGAAAAAGTCATTCATGGACCTTGACGACGACGAACCGGTGTTTGCACCCAAACAACAAGACAGCAGCAAAGCCGAAGCCCGCGCACAAGCCGATCGCGAAGCTAATGAAGCTGTACGAAAAGCAGCGGAAGCAGATGCCGCTCGTGACAGGGCCGACAAGGAAGCGGCGGCGAAGAAAGGATGGTTCGGTGGCTGGTTCGGCAAGAAAGAAGGAGACGCGGAACCAAAAGCTGTGAGGGCGAAACTCGGCGAGCAGAGCAGCTTCTACTTTGACAAAGATCTGAACAAGTGGGTCAACAAGAAGGGAGGCATAGAAGAGACGACATCTTCACCGACTCCACCACCGCCTAGGGGAGTCGCTTCACGAGCAGTCAGTGGAGCGGGCGGTCCTCCATCCGGTCCTCCTAGTAGAACTGTGAGTGGACTCGGCGGACCACCGCCCATGTCGAGACCAGGCACGGCGGGTCCTCCTGGCTCCGGCCCGCCAAGCAGAGCAGGCACGCCCGGTGGTGAGGCGAATGGCACACCGCCTCTTCCTGCAGGAGGAATGCCGCCACCGTCACGGCCGGCGACGAATCTCAGCCAGGCGAGCAGTATTGACGACTTGCTTGGTGCTGCTGGGCCGAGAAAAGGTGGTGCGAGTGGAGCAAAGGGCAAGAAGAAGGGTCGCTATGTTGACGTTATGGCTAAGCCGTAGTGGAGTGTATGATTTACGATGATGGATAGTTTTGTAATATCATTGTTTAAGGACTTCTGTTGTTTGTTGTCAAGTCGGTGAATTCAATGCAATTTTCTTGCAAAAGGGTCTATCAGTAATTTAGGCAGCAGCCTCGCCGACAACGACTGGTAGAGGGGTGGTTCCTGCATGTAATTTCTCCTGCCAGACGGCTGATTCAATCATGGTTGGGGCACATAATACTGCAGTCAGCTTACTACTGAGCGCCTTTTCACGCAGCCATGTGGCCAGACCCATTATGCGCCTTATTCAGTCGGCTGAATGGCCAGACTCATCAACAAGAGCGTGTGGCTTTCTCTTGCGGCTGCGACGAGCTGCTTGCGTTGCACTTTCCGCTCAGCCGTGCCCTGTTTTTCCTTTTGGGTTTCATGTTCATCTCATTGACCAGCTGAACGAGATCTCGGCTGAAGACTACGTTAGTGAAGGAGTCTGTGTATCAAATGAACACGACCTGCTCTGGGTAAGAAATATTGTGCCGAGTTCGCGGAAAAGCAGGCAACACAAGTCGAGGTCGGCAAACTCTCATGCTTCATTCTCCACGGTTGATCAAACGTTCACGACCTTTCTCTCCACCATGATCACTATCCCCGGCAGCAGCCTCCAAGACTTCTTCCGGCTGCACTCGCCCAAGATGTTCCTGATCCGGTCCGGCGTCCATTGGTGCCACATGTCGATCTCACACATGACCAATCAGTCGCCATACGATCTACATCGTGGCTTGTCCCTTCGATGCGTCTGCCGATCCCGAGTCCTCGGGATCCGCAACGAACAACCCGTGGTGAGTTTAGGAACGAACCCATGACTACTGCCAAGGTGTTGTTTCCGGATATATCTCGTCAAACTCCACAGCTCGTTCCATGCTCTTCAGTCTTCACAGCATGGTCATGTACTAATAGGATGGTATCATGCTTCTCTACGAGCGTGGCGGCTGACCGTACACGCTTCTTAGTCAGACGACTGTGCATATTCCCTGAACGGACGAGGTCTCTCCTTGTCGGGCAGAGCAGTGCAGTACGTGCCGTGCGAACTATTCCTCGAGCTAAGCTTCGAAGATCGGCTATATCACATCACCTTTGTTTATTGCGCCTGACCAATAACCTGTTTTCTACATCGCTGTACGATGCTGATCAAAAGCATTACCTGCATGCTTCAATAGCTCGCAGCAAGAAGCAAGAAGCGTACTCACGCTGCCGACCGAAGATCCTTCCCGGACACGCTTCCATCGCCTGATCGCACGTGTGATCAACTGGCTGCAACCGCACCTCGAGGCTTGCGCTGCTCAACACCTGAGGCAGCGCTGCTCTCCGATTTCCAACCGACGCATCAACTTCAAAACCTTGGCTGCTTACTTGCGCCTGTTCAGCGCCCAGGCGACAATGCACATCAGCGGACCTTTTCCGACGTCGGTATCACCGTCACGTGGGCTTCTCCTGACCATGTCCATCCACATCCTAGTCTTCAGACTTTCGTCGACTAGTTGCTAACAACGATGATCTTCATGATAGGTGGCTCGTCGAGCCGTAGTTTGAGCCTCTTCTATGGGCCTGATCTGGTTACATCCTCGGGCTTCATTCATTGTGACTCCGGCAATAGGTCTTGCGGTTCTATGTTCGGTAGTATATTACCATACCCATCCCTATGTTCTTTGGAGTTCACTACCTCAACTACCTCTATCAAAAGCACATACCTGCACTGGCTACTTAGTCCTGACACAGCCCTGGAGCTCTCTTTTTATTCTCCACTGTCACATTCTTCCTTCTCATCCCTCGGATTCACCATACAGTATTCCACTCCTGCTCGACGAAGCCCTTGTTGCTGTCTCTTGTAGCCGGGTCAAAATCGTAGCACGATGATGTTCCCAGTATCGTCTGCCTTGACAGGGCTACTAGCCTTGCTTCCACTTGGACTAGCAGCTCCGGTAAAGCATCAGCACGCCAAAAGATCTGTCAATGGACCAGTCATATCGACCGACTTTCCCGATCCATCTATCATCAAAGTCGGCGGAACCTGGTATGCCTTCGGCACCCAGTCCATCTACGACTATAAGAACATCCACATTCAAGTCGCGAGCTCCACAGACTTCAACACATGGTCTCTGATGGTGAACCACGACGCTCTACCAAATCTCCCTGGCTGGGCTGCAAACGATGGAGAAGTATGGGCACCAGATGTCAACCAACTAGTAAGGACTCCATTCGACCATTCTAGCGATCATTGACTAACAACACCAAGGACGACGGCTCGTTCGTAATGTACTTCAGCGCCACCAACGCCGCAACACCAGGCCACCACTGCGTCGGCAGCGCGACCTCGAGAAACATCGGCGGCCCCTACACCGCCTCGTCGTCGACCCTCTTCTGCCCCACCGCCCAAGGCGGCGCAATCGACGCCGTCGGCTTCAAAGACACCAACGGCGACCGATACGTGACGTACAAAGTCGACGCCAACAGCGACGGACACGGCGGCGTGTGCAACAACGGCGTGGCGCCCATCGTCAACACACCAATCTACATCCAGCCGGTGGGGTCCGACGGCGTGACCTTCACGGGTTCGCAAACCAACATCCTGAACCTGTCGCCCGCCGACGGGCCGGACATCGAGGCGCCGAGCATGATCCGCGACGCCGCGGGCAACTACATCCTGTTCTTCAGCAGCAATTGCTACTCGACGACGAACTACGATGTCAGTTATGCGTATGCCAGCAGTCCGACGGGTCCGTTCACGAAGTCTGGTCCGCTGTATGTCACGGGTGATGATGGGCTTAGTGGGCCGGGCGGTGCGGATGTTTATCACGATGCGCAGCACATGCTGTTCCATGCGTTGCAGAGTGATGGACGGAGGTTTCTTTACGCGGCGATCATTAACGCGAATGGGGATGCTGTTACTGGGTAGGAGGTGGCGGTACGATTTATGACTCACGATAGCAAAATAAAAATCAGATTTACCACATTTCAAAAATTCACATATCAGTACCCACGCAGGCACATTCTCGTGCACAATCATTGTTAAAAACCTCATTACATAAACAGGGTGGGGTATATCTAAGTGTTAACTATCTAAAACATTACCAGATACATTCAGCTAAGAAGTATCAGAATTATTCCCATCAATGTAATCATTACCGAAGGCCTGGTATCAATGCCTTTGCCCTGATCATTCTGGGCAAACAAATCCCAAGGGTATCTCTTGTCGTCGTTATACAATCTCATCAGTAGCTCAATCACCTACCTACCCCACGCCCAAGTGCCGTCGGCGAAGAGCTTCAGCACCTGGATCGCTTTCGTCGCGAAAGGCGTGTGCAGCGACGTCGGTGTCTGGTACGTAGCTTCCTGCGTCGTAGAAGAAGCGGGAGCGGGCATGCTGACGACTTTTTTAAGCGTCGTCATCGCCGGTGCGGTGACGGCTGGGTCTTGAGTCGTCGTCGTCGTCTTCTTCGCCGGGTGCTTCTTGCCTTTCTTCGCGCCGGCTTTCTTGGTTTTCTTCGCCGAGGGCTTGGGTGTTGTGGTCGCTGCTGTTGGCGTGTGCGTTATCGTCGCCTTTTGCGTGACTGTGATTCTTCGCGTGGGTTTCTTCTTCTTTGATGCGGCGAGGTCGCCGTGCGTGGCCGATGTGGTCACCGAGGACGTGGTCACGGCGGTTGTCGACGTGGTGGTCTTGGCTACGGCTGACTTCTTGGTTGCCTTCTTGGCTGGTCTCTTCTTCTTCGGCTTCTTCGACGTGGTCGACTGAACTGATGAAGAGGTCGTCGAGGTTGAGAGGACCGGGGACATGGTAAGAGTTGTCAGCGCCGTCGTTGTGGTCACGGCCTGCGTGGTCTGGGTGACTGTCTCTGTGACCAGCTCGTTTGCGGAGGAAGCCGATGACGAAGATGAAGCTGAAGACTTGACAGAAGTTGACGAAGATGATGACTTGACCGAGGTGATCTTTGTCGAGGAAGAAGACGTGATTGTGGTAGACGAAACCTCGAGTTGAGAAGAGCTTGAGCTTGAGAAGGAAGAGCTCTTGGTCTGGGTCAAGCTTGAGCTTGTCGAAGATGAAGTAGTCTTGACAGTGGTACCGACGGCAGGCTTGGAAGTGTTGGACAACAGCGAACTGGTAGAGAGCGTGGCGGAAGAGCTGGTGCTAGTCGTCTTGCCAGAAGAAGACTGAGATGTGGAGATGGTGGACGAAGAAGACGACTTGATTGTGGAGGAAGATTGGCTCATAGTCGTGCTAACCATGGAGGAAGAGACCGTGCTGGTGGTGACCGAAGGTGGGTCAGCAACGGGACCACCGACAGTGATCGCGAGCAGCAATGGATTTGGATCGGACAACAGCCCAGAGTCGTTGATTGCGCCATCTGGAGTGACGTCGTCGTAGGCGAAAGCGTATCCTTTTCCGTCAACCTCGTATTCGTGGACTATCTTACTGTAGAAGTTGGTAGGCGACTCGGTGTAGAAATAGGAGGAATTGAGGGCTGGTTGAACGTTGCCACCTGGGAGTAGCAGCGTTGTGCGGTGGAACGCAGCACAGAGTCTTGGGACCACGGCGTAGTGAACTTGATTGTCACCACCTTGGATAGAAAAGGGACCGCCATTGCAACCATAAAGGTCAGTAGCTGTTGGCTTGGCATATCCACGATTGTCGCCGGCGCAGTACATGGTCTCATTGGTGACAGAACAGTTGACCATGCCAGCTTGCGCCTGGGTATTGATGGTGAGATTGTTGTCGGTGTAATGATCCCAGACTTGATCGATGTAGTTGTTCCAATAAGTGCTCCAGGCGCTATTGTTGATGCTTAGATACTGTGTCGGCGAAAGGACCCTCAAAGGAGTTCCCTTGGAGTCGGTGACGCACAGCGAATCCCAAGGTTGACCATCAATGGCGGTTTGAGCGGCAAGATCGGCGCATATCTCAGCAACTGCATCGCGGTTCACACCAAGAGCACTCTGATTGCCATCGGTGGCGTTCAAGTACATTCCCACGGGAAGACCGACAAAATCGACATAACTAATGTTGGCGTAGATACCACCATCTGGAGTCCAAGTAAGCTCGACAAAGCCCCAGTTGACAGCCGCACTAGGATCGCTAGGATTTACTGCGGATGGCTCGACGAGCTGTGGAACACCTCCTCCCATGACGGTGAAGAATTGGAGATCTCCATCGGCGAACCAGATACGACCGGCTGTAAGGTAGCCCGGTAGAGAGATTTGTATCGCGCTGCCTTGAGGTCCAAGAGGGATAGCGACGTCGGCCGTGATGGGCTGTGGAACTCCAGAATTGTCCGCGGTTGGGTAATACCACGAACCGTTTGGATAGAGCATGACCAGCTGCCCAGCATTGTTGAGTCCCGTGATGTAAGCATTGACATTATCGCTTGCAAGGTTGTTAACAAAAGATAAATTCAACTGTCCAGCAGTTGGTGTGGTTGCGGCTGCAATTTGTATTGGCAATTTGTAGTGTTGGGTAGCATTGACAGTATTGTCGTCTGTAATGACAATGGCTTCGGCACCACCTGGAGTCGCAACAATGGGTGAAGCAAGGACACCACTAGCAACAAAGGCCAGCGCAGCCGTCAGGGCCTTGTGAAAAGACCGCATTCGACCGACTGATCTTCGTCTGGTGTTATAGCTTGCACAAGAAGAAGTCGAAGATCTTCGTTTTCCAGAAACGTAATAGGTTGTTGAGTATTAAAGATGAATTGGTAGGGGCGGATTTTAAGAGAGGTGGAGGGGGTAAAGAGAAGGTGGTCTTCAAACTGGAGGGGCGAACCATTAAGAGTAAAACATGGTCAGAGGTATTGTTACGCTAACTGCCTAGGAAGGGGTGTGAAATGAGAATGTCGTGCCTACAGTTATAAAACCGTTGAAAACGGAAATGGTTGTCGAGCCTCCCGAGAACGGCAGTCGAATCCAAGACCAATGAACCATTTTGGCACAGGAACAGCCAATGAGCAGTCTTGGACGTGGCGAATCCAAGTAAGAATAGCCTCGGGTCTTGGTGAAGATCAAGACGAAAGATGATCTGATAGAAGACTAGCCACAGCAACCGGCACCGACGGCGTGGCACCGTTCTTCCGCCATGATTTACTATATGGACATGACGTACACCTCTAGGGACGTATCAGCATGTTAGTTGGCATGGCCATGTAGCGAAGTACGACGTGCCCGAGTCCTCGAATGTCTTAGTTCGGTGGTATGGAAGGAAGACGGGGTGAGGTATTGTTGATGCTCGGCCGCCAAGCGAAGTCCATCTTGACCCGGCTGGACTCAGAAGTACGCCGATCGTGCCAAGATATTTTCAGATGGTGTTTCACCTGTATATCCCAACATGCTCAACTCGTCGCGCTGACGGATACTAAGTAGCGAGTTGATGTTTACATTGTAAATGCGACCTTCGAAATACGACTGTCAAAGTATGTGGATTCGGGTGTCGTAGTGCAAAGACGAACTTGGGCCAAGAACTGGATGGCATGGCTGTAGCGCAAGTGACTATTGACTGACGATGCCGGCGACGTAGCGATTTGATACGAGTTGATAGAGCCAAGGAGTCGCGCCGCTACGCAGTCGGTATCCTCTGCGCTATAGCCCACCAATTGTCTTTTTCATAACCAGATTCGAAAACTCGACCGCCGGCGGCCTCAATGTCCTGCTCCAGCTCACCTTTTCGGTAGAGGTGGTAGTACCGATGGAAGGTCCTGTCACCATTCTCTGCAGCACTCTGATCCTCCGCGTCCGCATTTGTGGTCTTCTTCTTTCCCTTCTGTCGCATCACCCACGGCACCATCACATCCTGTTCGTGTCCTTCGTCCCAGCCTCTTCTACTGTCCTTTTGCTCCAATGCCCATACGTATATCAATGCCCTTCCGTCCTCGCGCAAAGTCTCGAGGATCGATCTTGCAGCCTCTATCCTTCGTTCAGGCGTTGAGAGGTGGTGTACTACAGCAATCGAAATCGCAAAGTCGAACTTCCGCAATGGATGCGGTAGATTTAACGCATCCGCAACAGCAGTTCCATGAGGCTGATGCTGCGTCGCAATTTTGACCAGATTCGTAGATCGGTCTGTCCCAACAATGAAGACACGCGGATTGACGGCCAGATACTTTCCGTTACCACAGCCTACATCGACGCCCACTGCGCCATCTGGCAGCTCTTTTAGGAAGCGCTCAATTATCGGCCATGGCTGGGTGTGTCAGATGGGTCCGGAGGATTAGAAGAAGAGGTAGAAGTACCTTTGCCCTACCTTGTATCGTGTCGAGGAGAAGTGTGATGCTATCTCTTCGTATACAGAATGAACATGTTCCTGTTCATAGTCTTGTCCGAGAGGCTCGGAGGACATTGTTGCCGCTCTGAGAGGGTTTCAAAGCACCTGTCGAACAGAGAACAAGGTGGGTTATGACATGAATTCAGGCTGCATGAGGGCCGGAAATAAGATGCGGCTCTGCGGGAGTGACGATCACCTGTGGGTCGCTCAGATTTCTTTTCGGGCGCCGAGATCACTGCAGCCTCATTTTATTGCTGGTATAGCTGCATTCTTCCTGGTCTGGTTTCTGGTTTGTTGATTCGTGCGCACGATTGGCTCCCTCGCTGCGCCTTCGAGCTGGTCCTCTTGGTCTTGCCAGCATCACCCGTTTGAGCACAATACGGAAGCGAGCTCACCTGTCTTGTGAGACGATCACCATCAAATTGACGCATTATGCTGGACGCTGTCAGACTGCATATGTTTCACGGAGGCTGCAAGCCATCATTGGTATCTTACATATTAAGCATTCGTTATAGCATTACGAGCGCATTGTCTTGAGAGCGCGATTGGATCCAGCACGAACCACTGTTCTGGTCATTCATATCTTATTGTTACCTTGCGACAATGCAGACTCAAGTCATTTCGAATCATGCATCGACCCTTGAAAGGCGTTTGCGGAAGCGCAAACTCGAAGACACACTCGAGACATTTATATCCTCATCTTGTCGGTCGTGTCGGCAGCGACTGCTGTTTTCATATATTCATCAAAAACGTGCCCTTCAACCACTTCCACCGAGTATGGCGATCAAATTTTCGAAAGATGCCAGCCCGCCTGTCAGAAAGGTCGTGAGATCCTCATCTGAACCGCCATCACAGAAGCGAAAACACACAGGAGCGGTCGGGACGCTAGCAAAGCAACCAGAACTGCCAAACGGACATGCTCTGACGAACGGTCATGAGGCTGTCGATCCAGTGTTAGTCCCTCTACCCCCATCGCCAAAGACCAATTCGAAAACGGCGCAGGCGCCTAATTCGAAATCTCCTCGCGGCACATCTAGCGCGACTACGACGCCCAAACCCCCACAGCCTTTGACCTCTCCGAAGGTCAATGGCACAAAGAACAAAGCCTCAGTCACCACTGCGGCAAGTCCAGGAAATGGAAATCGTGTGACCAAGGCCTGGCCAGCTAGTGTGGACAAGCCGAAGATCCGGGGACTCGACAACCCTTCGCAGTGGTGCTATCGTCGAAGTCTGCAGCAAGCTCTGTTCTGTGTGCCGCAGTTCTTCAACATTCTTGAGAAGCACACCAAGCATCAAAACAACAGCAACTGTGTCTCTTGTGCTATGGCGCAATCTGTTCAGAGCTATCAAACAGGCGCTGGAGATCTCCGTCGCAAGGTCTCGAACCTCGATAATGTCATCAAAGCGACTGGAAGGAAAAGTGATCCCTCCTGGAGGAGCGTGGGCCATTCTCAGGATGACTCGCACGACTTTCTCCAGTATCTACTCGGCACTGCTGAAAAAGCTGCTGGAATCCCGAAAGCACAATTTAAGAACTCGTTTCACGTTGCGCATCAGTCCATGTGGGAATGTCAGCGCTGTGGGAAGAAGCATACTCACATCGATCCAGCAAGCTACAGCTTGTCGCTACCCATCTTTCCACCAAGAGGTCAGCCCACGCTTGCGTCTTGCATGGACCGCTTTCACCGCGAGGAGAACCTCACAATCCGGTGTGATGGCTGCCAGAAGAACATCCCCCGTACTCGAATCCGACGCATACAGCATGGTCCAGAGGCCTTGTTCATTCACCTGATGCGCTTCGACTATACTACAGGTCCCAAAAAGAACAGTAAATTTGTCGACTTCCCAGAGAACTTGGACTTGTCGAAATGGTGCTTGGATCCGAAAGACGCGGCGAATTACAAGTTACAAGCTGTCGTGGCGCATGCGGGGAGCTTGAAGTTCGGACACTACAAGGCGTATGTCAGGGATGCGGATGGTCAGGTGAAAGAGGCTAACGACGAGACGATATCGAAAGTCTCGAGTAATGAGTGGAGGAAACCAAGAGGGTTTGATCCTTACATCTTGCTTTACCAGAAACAGTGACGGTTGGAAGACAAACTCTGTTGTAAGAAGAAACAGCCCTTGTATAGTGTCTAGAACGACCACCGTGGTATATATTTCTAGCCTGCCAACTCTTAAGAACGCCATCCATGCCTGTGAAACAGATCCACTCATTTCTCAGTCCAGTCGAGGTCGAAGCGACCCTCAGCATTCTGGTAGTGCATCAACTTGTCCACCACATCCTCAGCGGTCTTCGCCTCAACCATGATTCCGGCATTATTCTCAGCGATGAAAGCACTATCAACCGCCTTCCTAACCCACTGCAGCAAGCCATCCCAGTAGCCCTCAACATTGAACACAACCACGCCTCTAGCATGAATGCCGAGTTGATTCCACGTCACCACCTCCATCAACTCCTCCAGCGTCCCGTAGCCACCACTGAGCGCCACGAACCCGCTGCCGTCGCCGCCGTTGATCACCTCTTGCGCCATCATGTGCTTCCGCGCGTGCATATCCGGCACCACGGTCGTGCGGCCGAACTGCTTCTCGTCGATCGTCTTGGACGCGTTCTGGCCCGGCTCGTAGTCGCGCTCGAAGCGGAGCAGTGCTTCGGGTATGATGCCGTGCACGGCTTGGGTGCCGGACAGGCGCACCAGTTCTTTGGCGAGCTCGCCCATGATGCCGACTGTGCCGCCGCCGTAGACGAGTGAGATGCCGTGTTGGTGGAAGACGTTGGCGAGGGCTTTGGCGGCGGCGACGTGTGCTGGTGATTTGCCTGGTGATGCGCCGCAGCTGGAGGGGTTAGTTTTGGTTGCTGGAGGTGATGACCTTAGGTGACTCACAAGACGCAAATTACGGGGCCCTTCTTGCCGTTGGTGGTGGAGTGGCCATTCATGGCGCCGGATGAGCTCGTTGTTTCTATTGCTGATGACATGTCGTTGTGTAGAGATGAATATGTGAGAGGGATGAAGGGAGGGATGATGCAGAAGCGGGAGGAGAGGTGGGGGGTGAACCTACCGGTATACTCGGCCAAAGCGTTGAAGACAATAACGCATGTTTGACGTAGACGGTCCAATTGGCCAGTCTCGGCTACACGCTATATCGACATGTACTTTTCGAAACATCTATTAAAAGTTATGGTATGTTCAGGTCCCATATGGTAGGCAGACACCTTCATGGGACGCACAAGAACCGGTTCCGCGCAGACCGCTTGATGACTGCCCGAGTCGCATTCGGTCGTGCTGTACACAATGACGTCGGTAATGCAGGTCCCGAATTGGGGAAGGAGCGGCCGGAGCTTGCCATTCTTTAACCGATCATACCCCAGACGTTCACAGGGCTGAACTTACTGTACAATAGCATGACCATTCGACAAGCCCGTGATTGTGTCATCCTCTTTTTATTTCCCATCTTCTGATCTGCTGTACTGTCAGGCAACCGAATCGATACTTAAGGCGACACACCACATCAGACGCACTGAAACGCCGCACAACATGGCCCAGTCGTGGAACTATATCGCAAAGATTGTGTCGCTGGGAGATTCTGCATGCGGTAAATCAAGTGTAACTTATACCACATTCCTGAACCGCTCGAGTGTGTTACTGACAGGTCCTAGTTGACCATCCGCCTGTGCGAAGGCCGCTTCTCACCACATCACGATGTCACGATCGGCGTCGAATTTGGAAGCCGAATAGTACCAGTCGGACCCCCAGCATCACTATTATACGGAATCAACAACCCAGGCGGATCAGAAAGCGACAATGCCACCATCCCCAAAGCACCAGCCACCTCTGGCGCCGCACAGAAACACATGAAGCTATCGTTATGGGACACAGCCGGGCAAGAAACGTACAAATCAATAACGCGGTCCTACTTCCGCGGCGCAAGCGGCGCCCTGCTGGTCTTCGACATCACACGACGAGCGACATTCAACCACGTCACAGACTGGCTGAACGACCTACGGCAGATCGCAGAAGAAGGCATCATCATCGTACTAGTGGGCAACAAGAGCGATCTGGCGCCGGCATCGACGGCGGTGAGCGAGGGCGCCGAGTCCGAGAACAAACGACAGGTGACGCGGCAGGAGGCCGAAGAGTGGTGTCGGCAGAACAAGGTCATGCAGTATGTCGAGACGTCGGCCAAGAGCGGCGATAATGTCGAACAGGCGTTTTTGGAGGTCGCTGAGAGGATATATCAGAACATCGAGGCCGGGAAATATGATCTGAATGATAGGAGGTCGGGTGTGAAGGGCCCCGGAGCGAGTGGTGGGAATACGGCGAGGACGGTCAATTTGGGGATGCAGGATGCGCCGGTCAAGAAGGGTGCGAATGGCGGCTGCTGTTGAGTCTGCCTGGATGTACACTATCTCAGTACAACGAGGTGATTTACAAGGCCGTAATGATCCCTGTGCACAGGTGATCTGGTGAGCGATGCCTTCGCGATGAAACAAGGAGCCTTCGAGATTCCGGCCATGCACTGAAGAACCACTGGCCATCAGGGTTAACGTGGGATAGGCGTTGGATTGGAGTGGAAACTCAGTACAGTACACAGCAGGCCGTGGGAGCACGCCGATCTGAAATGGACACTAGCCAGCAGTGCGACACGGACTGGAATATCTTTTCACGCGAACAAGTGGTAGCAAGTAAAATTGATGCTGGACCTCATGGAGCGGTGGGTATATAATCACCAGTGATACTACGGTTGGAAAAGGAATCTCTACAGTGTGTTCAAAGCAAGCAATATAGCTGCAACATGTCATAGGATAGATTGTATCTAGATTGAGAAGCGAAAGTGTCAGGTAACTCAAGAGCAAGATTACCTAGCATCGAGCTGAAACCAAGCTAATGAGCACCCGATCTGACCATCAGAAGCGCTTAGGCGTAGTTGGCAGTAGCAGTGACAACAGCGTTGCTGGTCATTGGAACGTTCTTGACAACGACCTGAGTGTTGGACTCGCTGGTGACCCTGACCCAGGCCGTGCTGGCGCCAACACCGGACGAGATCTCGAAGAAGTTGTAAGTCTGTCTTGTAGCGACCTTCCAGGTGTTGCCAGAGTCGGTAGACACCTCCATCTTGGTGGTGCGTTCGTTTGCGTTCACCACTTGCGCACTGAACCAGTATGCGGAAACGCCGCTCTTCATGTGGATCTGAATGTCGCCAGTGACATCTGGGCAGCGGACGTAGTCCCAGGTGACGTCGATGACACCGGTGGATGGAGAGGCGAGAGCGGCGAAGGCGTCGGGGAAGAGATCGAGATGGTTTGTGCCGCAGCCTGGGCACTCGTCGACGATCTGGCAGTGACGTTAGGATAGCGCTCGTAAACAATATTTGGGATGTGATCTTACCATGGCAGTGATGCTCTTGCCGCCGTAGCTGACACTGACACAACCACCGCAGTTGGCAGAGTTGGCCCAGTTGGAGTCAGAGAGGGCAGTGCCGTACAGACCCTTTGGCAGAGTGTAAGTAGAGAAAGAGCAGGTACCGCCCTGAACGTTGCCGCCGTAGTAGGTGGCTTGACCGGTCAAAGATCTCTTGACGACCTGGTTCTCGTTGGCGCTGGTCTCTGGGATGGCAGCGGCGAAGGCGAGAGGGGTCAAGGCTGACACAGCAGCCACAACGGAGGCGATGTTGAAGAGCATGTTGAACAGGAACAGCAGACCAGCTGCAGTAAAGATTGACTTGGGTTGGACGCAAAGGATTTGACCTACAAGTATATCGATATGAAGGAATGAAGGAGAGTTTGAGGAAAGAAGGCTGGAAGTACTTTACCGTATGATAATATATAGAGAAACACCAGGAGGGTCAGGGCTCTTTCGCCGTGGAAACATTGATTGAAATCTCATCTCGTTAGACGCATGTGCTCGTGTGGAGGTTCTTCGGTCTCAACGCTGGAGGGGGTTGTTTCAAGTATATTTGATCTTTAGACGACCCTCGTAAGACATCACCAACAGCTCGTTACAGCTTGCAGGGAAGTTCGCCAAAGCATCGATCGAGAAGGGCTCCATCAAAGCACTAGGCCGTGACACGGTATCAAAAACATGGTGATGCATGAAACAGATGGTTCAACGTGGTAGGAATACAGTAGCTTGGCGACGTGTGAGGTCGAGTCGTAAAGAGGGGGACGTGGGGGATTCGTCGCAGATTTTGTTTCGAGTCAGCATGAAGAATGCGAGCCTCCAATTTTGACTCGTAGCAACCACATGCTACGCGCTACGCGATAGTGAGGTAGAATAGATGACTACCTTACATGAATTGAATTGGTAAATTATATTTCGACCCGAAAGTGCTTCAGTCACGCTCTCAAAATGTTGCACGGATTCAAGGATCAATCATGAAGGCGATACTTCCGATACAAGAGCTTGGGTGATACACAATTGGAGATCGCGGCATCAACATGAACGAGGTTGACAGCGCCGAGGTTGCTGCACTACCGCAATCAGCAGAGAACGCCAATGAAGAACCTTTGATGGATGACGGCGCACACGGAGAAGCACCAGGAGCAGACACTGCAGAGCAATTGGGTCTGGATGCGCCATCGTCACAATCTGCCGCCGAGCCCCTGCTGGATGATAGCTCGGCCCTTCGACAGAACCCTCCAAGTCTCGACGGTGCAGCGCAAGCCAGTCGCTATGAGGAGAAACCACCATTGCCAAAGGAACGTGTCGCGCTTCCCACGCGACCCATAATGAAGCGAGAATCGTCAGCTCCACGGCCACCCGCTCCTATGGAAGATATTCCTCAAGAACCTCAGGATTCGCTCACATTGGCCGAATTGAAGCGCATGCGGAGCGGTTTCAGCACTGCACCTGCGCCACCAAAGCCAGAGCTCCAGCCATTCGAGAACGTCTACGACTTTGAGTACACGGATGCCCAGGACTTCCTGACCGAGACTGAGGAATGGTTTGCGTACAACGAGCAGGAAAGATCTGTCCTGCAGGGACTACAGCAGAATTATGCCCAGGCCTGGTCTGAGCATACCGGCACTAGCGACGGGAACGCACCTGCATGGATCGATTCGAACGACAAAGCGGTCGCTTTTGTCCGGGGCCAGGTCAAGAGATTACAGCAGCAAGACACACAGGCAAGGTTCTCAGCATTACAGGTCCTTTGTGACCTGGTGCTTGGAAATTGGCATGAGACAGCTGGTGGCACAGAGGACGACCCCTTCAGAAACATCAGTTCCGAGGACAAACGACTGCCGTCTATGGCTGGCTACGAGAGCTCATCACTGCAAATCTACTGGATGATCCGCAATATCTGTCTGTTGACGAACTCCAATGTTATCCCCGCTGTTTATGAGGCTTTGAGGACAGCATGTGATCGTGATCTGTACGTACGTCTCACGTTCGATCGCATTGTACCTATCTCTTACTGCTATCACAATCACGACCATCCGAACGGCTAGGCTAACACGTGGTAGCGCTGCGTCTTTGCAGGATCCTGAGGAGCTAAACCCGGATGCACCTCCCAGATGCTTCGACGAGCGAAATACCTCAACAGACATCTGGTGTAGTCTCACCATACTATATTTCATCATCGAGGTGACAAGGCTAGCTGGTACGACCGAAGATGCACAGAAACTCCGACAAAATGTGGAACCATGGCTACCGCGAATACTGGACCTGTGCACACAAATCACCGCGCAGATGCGATGGGACGAGATTGCGCCGATACCCTCAAGCAAGCTGTTTTTGCTCTTCTGGAAAGCCATGCTTTTGTCTTTCGGTGGTTCGGAGGATTTGCAAAAGGTCAAAGACTCGTTTAAAAAAGGCGAAGAAGAGAAAGACGTTCGAGGTGCGCCGGTCATAACAGCTTCGCCCCTCGACTACCATCTCTTCAGGCAGGAAATCACGTCCAAATATCCATCATATCAGGCGCCACAGCCGTTGTACCCATTCGAACCAGAGAACAACACTGTCCTACCACCTCTAGAGCACCGGCGCGCTAGAATTGATGCCATGGAAGCTCCATCGAGCGTGCCGTCTGGCAATTCTCTCATGCATCAGCCGATCCACATTGCCACGCCAGCACCCTCCCCACCTCCTTCGCCAGCAGGGCCTGGAGGAAAAGGGGGCAAGAAGCAGAACTACCAAACAAATCAAATGTTTCCGTTTTTGTACCCACCTCTAGATCATTCGAGCAATGCAATAGGCGGCAAAGGTACCACAGAGTTGCAGGATGCATTAGCCGGCCGGGATTGGCAAGGCAGTGATATCCCAGCATCAATTCTTGAAGCAGCCGAACTCTTCTCAAAACGAATGCGAGCTACAAGGGGCATGCAACAACTTTGGGAAGCTCGAGTCGAATTTATGAAGTACGACCGAGGATGGCGAGAGGAAGATGATCTTGACCTGGATAAGCTCAAGCTTGAAGAAGGTGAGAAAGAAAAGTCGGAAGAAACAAAACCAGCACCGCAAAAAGATTCCTCAAAGATCCCGCTTACAGACACCGAAAAGCGCCTCGCAGCGGTCGAGGACTTCTACCGGCACAGTCTACCTCATATTCAGTCAGTGGTGATAGTGTTCCTCAAGGCTATTTTGAAGCACGTCAATGAGCTTGTGTTTGCTCCTGGAAACCGCAATGGACCGCAGCCTGGAATGCAAGAAGCCAATGGTATGCCGTACATGCCATCTTTTGGCAATGGTTCGTCGGATGTTGAGGACCACCTCGACAACACGAGGACGGACGAGATCATCTGCAAAGCGTTGTCAGCGACCCTGATTCTCATACTCAAATGGTTCAAAGTCTCGCACATCCTCCGGTATGAGTATATTACACAACTACTCTTGGACGCGAATTATATCCCACTGGTCCTCAAGCTCTGGCAAGCGCAAGACATCGGAAGGGCTTGCCACTTCAAGATGGATCGGGAAGATCTAGCATTCTTCGCATACTGCCGCTCTCAATCACAAAACAAAAGCTCATCAATAGATCAGCGCCCGCGAACGGCATCGTCAGCAGCGTCGTCAGTCGACGACGCAGCACCACCACCGATCAAGTTCCGACGTCCCTCATCACCAGGACCCAGCGGCCAAGGCGGCACACCCGAACGGCCCTCCTTCTCCGCCATAACCGACACCTCCGCCGACGCCGACGAAGGCCAAGCAGAAACCGACTTCAGAAAGGACCCGCCCGAAGTCGACGAGCTAGGCTACCCAACCACAAACCTACCCGCAAGCCCTCTAACGACCTTCTCCTGGCGCAACACCTTCACGTACACGAACCTGCTCACAACGATGCACAAAATAACGCACCGCAAAACGCACCGCGCGCTGCTGCTCGTCTCGTACAAATCCTCCAACCACCTGCGCAAATCGCTCAAAGTCCCCATAACGCCCCTCCGCCACGCGACCCTCAAACTCTTCAAGTCCCAAGTCCCCTTCTGCGGCCGCAAGTGGCGCCAGAGCAACATGAAGATCATCACCGCGGTGTGGCTGACGATCCGCGCCTCCCTGCGCGACGACTGGCTGATCGGCGGCGGCGGCGGCTTGGGCGGCGCCGGGCCCGGTGATGTCGACGGCACGGTCGAGGAGGCGCTGCCCTTGGAGCACAGTCTGCGCGCGCTGACGCATTGGTGGAATGTGAGGAATTATGGCGCTGAGATGGGGGTTAGGGATAAGGAGGAGGAGAGGGACAGGAGTGGCAGGGGGGATTTCTTTGCGAGGGAGTTGGAGAAAATGGGCATTGAGAGTGATGTTCTTGGGAGGATTCTGAGGGAGGAGTTGGGCGAGGACGAGGCGGAGTTGGAGGGGGAGATTGTGGGCATGGGTGAGCCTGGGATTGAAGAAGGGTGGGTTGAGGCTTATTGATTGAGACGGGACTGGTGGAAGGTTGTTTCGTTAGTGCGACTAGGAGTATCACTTTCGAAAGACACAGTGGAAATGCAAATTGAGTGAGGAAAGTCTGTATTCTCAGATATCAAATCTGATAGTCTACAGACAGCGAGTCAACAGCTCGATCCTCTTCTACCTACTCAGCCATCTTCTGTGTTTGTATGTGTGTTCCGACCAAAGAACAATATGTGTGAGAGGGGGGGGTTAAAAAATGTGGTATCTTTTCTTAGCCATTTCGGTCATCCAAAATTCATCAAACAATCAAACGCCAATCCTTGCTGTCCTTTTTCGCTATACACAAAGTCGGTCGTCGGCGCACTGCCATGGTCGACTTGTAATTTTTCGAAACGTTAAATGCTCGAGCCCGCCGCCAATAGAAACCCTGAAGAAATAATATGCTATGCCAATATGCTCGGTGGAAGTGAAAAGAATAGAGTTGGTCGGTAACAGCCGCGATTGAAGAATGGTTGAAGCGCAGAAGGAGGATGAATACGTGTATTCGCGAGCTGTGGGCTACAATTGGAGGTCGTTCCAGCCTCCAACCCACTCAAGGTCGCCAATGTCGTCAGTAACCTGCTCAGACGGTGCAGTACTGCGCCATGGTGATTTGCGTCGTAATGGAATTGGTCGTGTCTTGATTGGAGATTCGTAAGATGGGGCGGTTGTGTAGTTGGATTGTTTGGGCGACCGCCAGTCCTTGCTGAGGTTCCAGAGTTCGTGATGGAATGGCTGCTTGACAGGACTTTGGTCTTTGCGCCAGCTACCAGAGCGGTCACGCGGCTTGCTCTTCTGGCTGCTTGCGAAGGGAGAGAAGGTCGATCGATCCGCGGACCTCTCGGTCTGCTTGACGGCAGCGGCAGCAGATCGCATGTGGTCCCCACGTCTTACATTTCCGAGTGCGGCCCACTTGTCCGCTGACGAGCCAGCTCGCTTCGAAGCATCAGTACCGATCGGTGCAGAGATAGCCATTTGCTTGAGGTGACTTGACAATCTGCTGCGGAAGCTGGTAGGACTGGTGGTACGGCTCTCTGCCATGCTGACGCGAGGGGTGCTGCTACCGCGTGAAGATGACACGATGTCGATTGCGGGAGTGCTGCAGCGGGTAGAGTCGTCTACCGTGGTTTTGGCCACCTCAGTAGTGCACTGACTGGTCTTTGAAGGAGACTCGAAGGAGGATCTCTGGAGCTCCTCTTCCTCGTCCTCCTCCCATAACTCGCTCCAGCTTTTGGAGAAGAGCTCGCTCTCCTTGCCATAGATCGAAGCCATTGCACGGGACGACACGTTGGGGACCGATGAGGACATGGGTCTGGGTACATTGACAGCGCCGCTCGAGATGTTGCTGGACTTGTAGGACATGCCGATACCAGAGTCCAACGCGGACGACAGTGAGGTTGCATCTGCGTCCCGTTTGTATTGTCCGTCGGGGAACATCTCATCAGAGTCGTGGATGACAGACAATCGGCGGGGCTGATGCTGCGGAGTCGCCTGCAACGCTTTTGCCCAGGGGAATGACCCAGCATTGTCCAAATGAGGGCTGGTGATGGATGGTGTGCGCAGCGGCTCACGCTCACGGTTGTGGGTAGCAATAGTAGCATCTCCAATGCAAAAGTCGTCGAGTGACTCGTCGTCGGTAGTAAAGCTCACAACAGTATTGAGAGCATCACGGACGGCAGCCAGAGAACGTCTGGTAGGATCCATGTTGAGGCAGTGGGTCAAGACCGAGAAGGTGTCTTGAGACATATTGGGAAACACATCGAACAGAGATTGCTGATCACGGAGGAAGTCGCGGAAGAGAGGGTCCGAAGGGGTTGGGGTTGCGAATGGGTTGCGGCCGAAGAGGATGTTGAGCAAGCAGATACCAATAGCCCAGATGTCGGTTGCTGGCGGGGAGTACCCATTGACACCGATGGCCTCGAATTGCTCGGGAGCCATATAACGGTCGCTACCAACGCCGTATTCAACAGACCAGGTCTCCATTGTAGCAAGACCGAAGTCACCCAGTTTCATGGAGCCGCTGGAGGTCAAGAAGATATTCTCAGGCTTGATGTCACGGTGGTAAATCCCCTTGGAGTGCAGGCAATCCACGGCATTGACCAGCTGCAGCATAAAGTCTCGAACATGCTCGGTCTCCAGAGGACCCTTGTTGGCACGAATAGCTTCGTAGAGATCACCGTTTGGACAGTATTCCAGGACGAGATAGGAGTGAGTACGGGTTTCGAAAGCGGTGATGAAGTTGACGATGTTTGGGTGACGACCAGCAAGTTTGTGGATTGGCAGCTCTTCAGATCGGTCATCGACAGCCACGGTGGCCGGACAAGAGGGGTCGTTGTCCTTGGTCAGGCACTTGATAGCGACGGGCTTGCCAGTGTCGAGGTCCCGGGCCTTGAAAACCATGCCGAAGCTGCCTTGATTGAGAGGAGAGATGGTCTTGAAGCGTCCACCAAGGACAGCGCCCTCACGAAAGTCATCCCGCATGCAGTCCATCGTAGTGTAGAGGAAGCTGTACAGTACAAAACTTTTGAAAGCAGAAAACCGTCTACCGCCCAGCCGAACCAGTAGCCCGTGTCCGTCGTCCGACAATCAACTTCCCTGATCCGACCCTGTAGTCCGAACTTGTAGTTATAAATATAGTCCAGAGATCGTCTTTGTCATTGATACAGAGGTGGGCGAGGGGGGATGTTGAGTCGGATCAATGGTCGGGGGGATCGAAAGGAAGGAATTCGGTCAGTCGTTAAAGTATTGTGGTCGTCAATAGGCGTAAGGAAGTAAAGTTGTAAGTTGGAAGGAGGGGTGTCTCTGGTGAGGTGGTCCTATGGCCAGAGAGGAGGAATCGATGGCTTTGTCGAGATGTTGCAGTTGATTAAGTAGATATAGCTCAATGCAGTGGTAGACTGAAGCTGTTGAGTCTGTTGTCGTCTGGTGATGTGATGATACGCAAGCTGACGTATGACTCTACGGCATAGATACGGGTAGGTTGCTGAGAGGGTTGCAAAGACAGCAATGCCGTCGGATTGAGCTTGTCAAAGGAGGAGTGTATTGAAACAGCTGTCAAGTCAAGCTCATGAGCTCTCGAAGGTGTTGTGCAATGTCGAGAGTGAGGTGCTGACTCAATGTGGTTGCCGGAGGAAACGAGCGGACCTGGAATGTTGGCTCGGCCGATGACTATGGGGAAGTCACAACAACGGTACAGGCGGTTGATTTGCCGTTGGAATTGAAACAGTAGGGGAGTCGCAGGAGGGACAACAAGGGTGGGAAAAGGTCGCAGGATATAGTAGTGTACTGGAGGAGAAAGAATATGTCGGTGAAGGAAGCAGGTGACCGAGCTAGGCGATTGAATGGGATGGAGTGGGAGTGGGATGAGATGGTCGGTCGGATATGCTGGGTAGGTAGCAGTACTCTATCTACGGACGGCTACGGCAGCCAAGAATGGCGTCGACGTCGACTGGGTCCAGCTTGAAGTGCCCAGTATTTAGCAGAACAAAGAAGGAGTTACCAGAACGACTCGCGGAATTAGATCATGCAGACTAGCACTGGCCGTCAACCGGCCTTGAGACAAATAGAGCGGTTGGCTAACCGCAGCTGTAGCGTCATGCGTCCATGTCATTCAAGTCACGGGATGGCGTTGCGATTGCGACTCGATTCGGCGTGATTCTTTGTTAACAATTCCAGCTCTCCATAGACGCCTCGAACACGCAATGCTTTTGTGCAACGTGTGCAGAGGAGTCATCAAGTCTTGCCGGTGGCGGTATCGGCAATACTCGATTATGCAACCGCGACTGCCCGAACCGGCGCTGCGCCTTTGGCATCCTGTCTTTGGACCCTGGAAGTTACGCTCAGCATTACGGATAAGGAAACAACTCGAACAACACAATCAGCGCAGTGCCCCACAGCGTGACTTTCTACGTTGAAACAATTCTCCTTGCTCATGCTGCACCCTCCTGTCCAATCGTCGAGTCAAGGTTTTGGTTAGACGAGGTCGACTGCCGCGAAAGTCGTCAATAAACAAGGTCTTCTCATTATTTGCCGTTCCTGAGAGCAAGCATGTGTACATGGACTTGTCACTTTCAGCGAGGCTAGTCCAAGGCTTATGCCCTGATTTGCAGAGTGGGGGCTGCCGGCGCTCTGTATGGCTGGCCATGGTAGGCGTTCCTTCCGATAGCATAACGCAATGAGCTCCGTGTATCAGGCTATCAACAGCAAGCGATAAGTATGTCGCCGTCTCGTGTTTCACATCCAGATAAAAAACACCCGACAGCTCTCAGTCATTCAGCGTGACGCTCACCGTAACAACAAACACTCGGCAGTGGTCCTTTTCGTGCATCCTGAACACTCGCATACGCCTCAGCCATAGGTACGGGGCGGTGCGGTGCGGTACCTTCATGGGGGCGGCAATTGCGGGCTCTCCACTGCTCTCGATCCTGCCGTCTTCGCCTATAGCGGATGCGGGGAGAGTTTGAGAACGCAAAAGAAACAGGGCATCTTCTGGCTGGATGTTTGTGGAATGGCTGCATCATGCAATGCACGAGAGAACGAGCTCCACCCTCGTGCATGTCCGAGATGAACCATACGGATCGAGCCTTTCTTGACTCGTGTGGCCGAGTGTGCTGCTCACCGTCTGGTACCTGAATCTTTGCTTTTGTCGGACTTGGCCTTTTTCGGCGATGCTCAAGAGCGAGGACGAGCTGCTCGTGCGACGGTGCTCGCTGTGTGCTGCATGATGATCGGTTTTATGCTTGAAATTATAGCCTGTGGTTAAGATCGAGTAGGACAAAGTGTTACCACCGGAGGCAGTCGTGAACGCCCAACCGAGGACAACCAGGCAATGCCAATCACAAATAACCAGCTCGGATACATGCACCTCGAGTCTCACATCTTCACAGAATGCAACACCATCCAAACCAATAGTCCGCAAACTCGCGGGCGATCACCGGTGCTCATCCGAGTCTTATTCGTCCAACTTCGAGCGGTGAAGCCAGCACTCTGAGAGTTCTGTTTCACTATTCGCGCTCAACATTTTTCAAACATTTTGTCTAGGTCAGAAACTTTTTCTTGCGACTGTGTTCGTATTCTTAGCTGCTTCTCAATGCATCTGAAAAACGACCACTACCCACCATCTCGCTACTCGGCGCTCCGCGATTGGTGCTAAGATCCCACACCGCCATCTCGAGCATTAAAGTTCTGATATACGGGACGGTCCGCTTGACCAAGACCTGCATTGAGTCCCAGTCTCGCATTTATGGTTGTTTGCCCACTTGCCCTTTCAAGTATGCTTCTAGACCGTGTCTATATGTGTGAGTGTATTTGTGAGTCAGAGGTGCCCTGTAGTAGCTCAACCGCCTTAGGAGCAGACCTTCCAAGCACGGCCACGCTATTCCCACCATGCCGACTACCCATATCATGACTTCCCACCTGAGGTCGTGAATACGTTAGCAGAATATATCATTTTTTTCTTTCCAAAATCTATGTTAGAGAAGGCGAGGCTCAGAGATCGTCCGAACGCTTCTTGCCAAGGCCTTGTGTGATATTGCTCAAGACCAAGCCCAGCAGGTTATGAGCCAAAGCCATCCCATCAAGGAATGTTATCGAGTAGAAGATACCTACGATTCGTGTCTTTGGCGACTACTATATTGCACTCGACGACTAAACGCTTTAAATCTGCACCGTCTCTCGGAGGCGCAAAGAGAAGCGCGACCCCAGAAGCATTTGGAAAGATCTATACTTATCATGTTCGTCCAACGTAGGCGGACTTTCGAACCGGTCCTGCACATGTGGAGCGCGGCTGCGAAGACACGATACTTGATATCAACACGAGTCCGGCAGACTGAAGCATATTAGTCAGATTAGTCAGATATATCGTATCTTGGAATGTTCGTTGATAAGCGTTCAGCCTCGATGTACGGTGATATGCTATGGCAAGCGTTCACCGCAAAATTGAGACACTATCTCAGACTGGAAGCATCCCACTTTGGTATCACGAACAATAATAGACCATGTTCCCAGAACATATAGCTGTCCTTCATATCACAGAGTGCCGATTTATTGCTTGCTATCACGGGTCCTGCTTCAGGCTTCAATCGCGTGACGTTGATTGAGAGGCGGGGCAAACAATCGCATTCGCCGCTCACTGACTGTCCCGCCGCCAAGACAATTATACCCTCACATCACATCACATTCAGAGATCTACTGGCCTTTACATTCACGACTTCATTCTCCCTCTTCAAACCTGGTTTCTAAAACCACTGCTGGTAGCTACGTTACACACATCCGCCGCAACGCAACACAATCATACCTTTTACATACCGCCATCATGAAGCTCACCTTCAAGGTATCTACCGCTCATCACATTCATACCCCGCCAGCTCACTGACCACGCGAATAGGATCTGAAGCAACAGAAATTCACCATCGAGGCTGAACCTTCCGAGACCGTACGAGAGACGCTCAACCGATACCTTGCCACCACGACTGACGATTGTAGATCGGAGCGCTCAAGTCAAAGATCGCCTCTGAGAAGGGATGGGAGCCTTCTTCGCAAAAGCTGATCTATTCCGGTACGACACATGGTATGAGAAGGAGAACGATACAGGATACTGATACTCTGCAAAGGCAAGATCCTCCAAGATGACAACACCATCGAGTCGTACAAGATCGAAGAGAAGGGATTCATCGTCTGCATGACTGCCAAGGTGAGTACAGAGCGACAAGGACAATAAGTTAACCAGATCTGACACGATATAGCCAAAGGCAGCACCAGCCAAGCCAGCAGTCCCATCAACGCCAGCACCAGCTGCCTCGGTAGCCACACCCGCCGCACCAGGCCCAGCTCCTCCTTCAAGCGCTTCGGCAGCCCCAGCAACACCATCCCCAGCACCCGCACAAGCACAGTCGACCTCTGACAGGTCTTTCAACGACCCCTCTGCCCTCGCCATGGGTGAGCAGCGCAACGCTGCCATTGCAAACATGGAGGCAATGGGTTTCCCAAGATCTGACATCGACCGTGCAATGCGCGCAGCGTTCTTCAACCCTGATCGCGCAGTCGAATACCTCCTGAACGGTATTCCAGAAGGTGTCAACGAGGAGCGCGCACAAGCTCAGGCCCAAAGTCAGGCGCCAGCCGCGGCTCAAACACAACCCCAGGGAAACACCGGCGCAGCCCCTCAAGCGGGTGGTGACGAACCACTCAATCTTTTCGATGCTGCTGCTCAGGCTGGCGGACGTGGCGCTCAGCGCGGCGCCGCAGCTGCGCCAGCCGGCCAGGAGGGTGCTGCAGCGAACCTCGACTTCTTGAGGAACAACCCACAATTTCAGCAGCTGCGTCAAATTGTTCAGCAACAACCTCAGATGCTTGAGCCGATTCTCCAACAAGTCGCTGCTGGTAATCCACAAATTGCACAACTGATTTCCCAACATCCGGACCAGTTCATGCAGCTTTTGGCTGAGGATGTTGATGACGATGCGGCTCTTCCACCAGGTGCTCAACAGATTAGCGTCACGGAGGAGGAGAGGGAGGCGATCGAGCGTGTAAGTTGGATGAGCGAATCGTGTTGTGGCATTTCGATATTGACACCAAAATAGCTTTGCAGACTCGGTTTCGACAGAGATTTGGCTATCCAAGCCTACTTCGCCTGCGACAAGAACGAGGAGCTTGCAGCCAACTTCCTCTTCGATCAGCCTGATGAGCTTGACGAGGGTGAGCAATAGACTTAGGCGTTGGCAGCCCCTCTTATGCTACGAATTTCACGCTTTACTGAACATCCCGATGGGTGAGAATTCCGTCACAGTGCATGATTCTCCATGAGTCAAAACACTATGCGCTCCAGATGCGCTCCAGATACGTCTTCAGCTCATCGGGCTCCGGGGCAGGGAACGAGCGGTAACGAGACTATCATGCAATGCGTATGATGAGCTAGATACTCAATCACAACTCTTCACCATCTGAATTCTCCACTAGAGGGACGTGTACGATGTTTGGAAACCACCACGTATTTACCGACTACTGTACATCTCTCGTGTTTATACTCTGTCATTCAGCATAAGAATCAGCATAGGAATGGCGTATGTTATCCACTGTTATTCATGGCTCAAGGCTTATCGGTACGGTCCGTTCCCCGCCCCGAAAAAAGTGTCCGCTTCTCCCGCCGGCGAATCAAAATCATCGGCGTCCCGCCGCATGGATACAGTCTGGTTCCAACAGTGATGTGGACTCTAGATCATGAGTGACCGACCACGCCGTACAGTGTTCGCACCTTTGACACGAATTACCTTTGTACCATTTGCTTTGGATACTCTCTAAGGACTCGTCCATCGCTGACACCACTCGATTGCTATTCTTCTATCACTTTGAGGCGTCGCAGAACACGCCACTTTTGACTCTGGATGATCGGACTACGCCCGGCTTGTTGCATCTGGTGAAGATTTGTTATGGCATGGTGAAATGGTAATAGTAGAGGTATGTCATCTCAATTGTTATACCATCGAATCGATTCGAGCTCTACTGCTGCACGGAAACAAGACTGCTCATTACTGATTGCAATCATTACTGTTTGGCTATTCTGCGCCTAGCTTCGTGCTCACTCTGCACAAATCCTTTTCACATTCAATGCCCGATCATAGCACATTCAATGCCAGCACAAAAAGAACGATACTCGTTCGTCGCAGCCTCAAGAGCATGGCACTTGGAAACACATGATCATTTGATTTTGCATTTCGATCATTTTTGGATTCTTTCTCTTCCGACCATTTTCTAACATATATATTCAAGGTACCGGGCAACGATATCAAGCACGACATATCACCAAGTCAATCGTCTGAAACAATCGCACCTAATGTCGAGACGACTCATATAATCCAATAACAGTATGGAACTGAGGAAACACACAAGCTCGTCACCACGACGGAATTCGCAAGCTCAACTGACCGAAGCATTCCATATGACGACACGAAGGGCTTCGAAGACAACATCAGTCAATGGATCTTCGGCAAGCGTGGCATCAGGATCACGAAGTGGGTCGAGTCGACGGAATTCGATGAACGAAACGAGCGCCAAGGACAATTCGATCCCCGCTGCCACTCTCTCAATAGACAACATTATTGGAGATGATGAGCAGCGGTACTCGAAGCGACGACGAGTGTCTATGGAGTCGAAGACACCGAGTCACTCGTCCCAGGCATCTCAAGGATCACAACATTCTTCATCTGCTCGGTCACGTTTGTCAACCCGCAATGCTGGCAATCTTCCATCAATCGACGAAACGCCCGTTCCGTCTCGTAGGTCTGAGCGAACCCAGGACGATAATATGCAAGATCACATCTATGTAGCTAGGCCATCCGATATGCAGGACGAGCAACATGAAGATGCTGCCGAAGAGGTGTCTCCTCGGGCCATTAAGCGTCGCAAGCTATCCACTACTTCTCGGCATTCGGGTGCCAGCTCACGGCGAAGTACCAGTCTGAACCACACTCCCGCCGAGAATGTCGTTGCAGAGTCGCATCAGAACGGTGAGAGTCAACCATCTGCTATGCTCGAGCCTTGGTCACAAGACACTGCACAGTCCTCGGGAAAAGGCACATCAGACTCACAAGTAAGGAGAAGTACACGCTTGTCCCAGTCATCAGCCGAAGCTGAGAAGCCACCAAACTTCATGAAGGGCGAAAACGAGCAGTCTTCGGAAGCAGGTGGAAAGGTTCACGATGAGGCCAGCCTTGATGAGCAGGCTGTTGCCATCGTGCATATGAATACTCAAAAAGCGGATCATTACTCTCAAACGACTCGCGAAATCACACCAAGACTCGCTAATATTGCAGAAGCTCAGGTGGGAGTTCAAGTCGATGCTGACGGAGCGTCAAATAATAATGATGACGACGAAGGAGTGGATGGACCCGCTGTAGGGAGCGAGGAAGTAGACGGCGAAGACCTGGCAGCCGACAACGATGAAGCTGAAATTGAAGATGATGGAGCTGCAGATGCCGAAGGGGAAGATGTTGAGGAGAGTGAAGAGCACGCCGAAGGCAACAAATCGCCAGCATCAGCGGTCGATAGTCAGGCTGCAGTGCCTCTCCAGAAAGGCAAGCCGCCAAAAAAGATGCCCGGTCGGCGAAGACATCAACATGCCATTCCTACCGTGGAGGCGGCTCTGAGGAGACAGCTTGATTTGCGAGTCAGCTACCGTGCAGTTGCAAAGCAGCTGAAGCCAATACTTTCGGAGATCTCGAAGCGAACTCTGAAGAACCTCGAGAAAGACAGACATCATCATGAGAAAGCATCAGAGCACAGGATTGTGCTATCTCAGCTGTCGCAGCGCAAAGACGAGCGGCTGAAATGGATTGAAGACGAACATTCTCATCAGCAGCGTAACTTGACGAGGACATTCGATGAGGAGAGCGAATTGCGAAGGATGCGATACAACGTATGTGTACTTTGACACAGTTAATGAGTCCTGCTGACAAACTCAGGCCGAAGTTGCGGACATCCAAGATCGCTTCATTTTTCGTCTACAGCACGACTTCTTAATGGCAGTAAGGCAGGAAGATCAGGCAGATGATGAGAACGCCAGTGATGACGAAGTAAGACCCGAACGATGTGATCGATCCACTCATATGCTTACACAACGCAGGAGAACGATGTGATCCCATCGTTACGCCACGTTGATGCTCGCGGCAATGTAGGTGATATTCTCGGACCAGCATATCACAAACGAAGCAGGCCGATGATCGAGACAGAAAGACTCTTTGACGAACTCGAACTCCGTCTTGAGGTCAGACGAGAATTGGAGCAGGTCGACGAAGACGGTGCACAAGAGGATCCCAGACCATTCACCTTCCTCGATCCATCACTCAGAGAAGGAGTCGAGCACGATCGACAGCTGGATCAGTTGATCGAAGCTGTCGATGTGCTCTTGAAAGAACCTCCGAAGGCTCCCACTCCGCCACCAATCATCCGCAACGAGGAAGCTGCTGGCCTTCTGGCTCTTGCTGCAGCCACTGATCTCAGGTCTCAAGCAAGAATGAAGCCGACATCACCTGTTGTCAAGCAGCGACAAAATTCAGAACCGGAAAACAAGGCACAGCCATTGGCACCGCAGCGTCAAGTTCCGGACCACAGGCCTGAACAGCAACCCCCTATCCCCGAGCATCGAACCGAGCAGCCGCCTTCATTCCATGAGCGTAGACCTGAGCAGCATATTCCATTCCCAGAGCATAGGCCTGAGCAGCATATTCCATTTCCAGAGCACAGGCCTGAGCAGCATATTCCACCACTATACGGACCACCACCTTCCGAGATGCCTGCGTACAGACATGCTGAATATAATCATCTGCAACAGTACCCACCTCAAGGGCCGCCACCAGGTTACTGGAACTTACGAAGTGGTCCTCCGCCACAAAACGCGCCTTCAGGGCCAAATGGACTGCCACCTCTCCTCATCAGGCCTTCCGCGGGACCTCTACCTCCCGCCAGTGGCGCTGGAACACCCGTGAAGACACACTTTAGCAATTCACCACCTGTGACGGCTGCTCAGTATTCGCAGGTTCCTCTATCCCAGGTCATGGCTCCACAGACGGCGCCTCCTCCAATGTCGATGGCACAGTCACAGCCTACTAATGGCCCTCCTGCGCTACATTCAGATTTCGCTTCCGCAAGACAGGAAGTGAACGGTCCACCGATATCTCAACAGCCTTTACCGGGTAAAGCGAAGCTGTTACCGAAGCCCCTCACTCGTCCCCCGTCACCGACCAGACAGCCGACACGCTCTCGTCAAGGTTCGATGCAGGACGCTCCACGGCCCGATCTTGGACAAATGCAGTCTGGCTACCGACCGGTTCAAAGATATGAACCGCGCCCTAGCTTGCCACCAATGGTGCCACCTTCCGAGAACCACACAACAAGAACAAGGAGTGTGTCTGATACTTTTGGTCCGATCCTTAATCCGGAACCGAGGGCCAGGTCTCCTAGACAGAACCGACGTCCATCGATAGCGCAGCCACCACACGAACCATGGCCTAGACTCAGGGGTCCAGATCCTTTTAGGAGATCTACAGTGAGTGGGATGCCGCCTGGAGGAAATGCCTTTTCCCCTCCCAGTCAGCATCAGTCTCCAGCCTTGATGCAGTCCAGACCCTCGATGAGTCTTGCACAAACCCCGGTAGCCCACCAGTCGTCTGCAAACCCACCACTCGACCATCACAGAGGTCCGCCGCAGCTGCTGCCACGCTTGCCGCCATCTTCGTCTCCGTACAGCGTACCGCCACCACCAATGCCATATCACCAATCGCCATACCCGGGCGGCATTCCAGGACTGCCACCTCCACCACAGCAACATTACCCGCCGAGCAGCTATCACCCAGCACCGCCTGGCTTCCCACAAGGACTGCCTCCTCCTCCGTTACCAACATCTTCTGGTCCGCCTCCACCCGGCTACGGATCGAACCCAGCTTACGGCAACGGACCGCCTCTGCTACCGGCACCTGGCCATCCAAATCATCACGGTACTCACATGGGAGGTATGACTGCGCCAAGCCCACAGCCTGGAACACCTGCCTTTGCGCAGTATCAAGCACATGGTCGTCAGGACGATAGAACGCGACGAGGCAGGAACGAAAGTATCAGTGAACGAGACAGGGAAAGAGAGCAGTACCAGCATTACTATGGGCCACGATAGGATCGGGTCGGGTCTTTTGGACCACAGTCAGGGTCCGATACATGCATATTGCTCTGTGGTCATGTAGTCGTGCTTCACGAAACAGATACAGGCGTCACAGAACAATAGTACTCAAACATCCACGAGTCTAGCCGATAAGCGTGCCCCATTGTGAGCGCCAAGCGTAAATAATAAATAATTTATGTGATTCCCATCTGTTAGTCAGCGCCAAATTGTAGCCGACTGCCAAAGTGAATCATGGGCGTTCCCTAATCGGGCACTAGCGTACAGCGGGGAAATCTTCTCTGACGTCTTTGCACAAATTACCTAGATGTACTCACATTGAGCAGGCAACTTTGAGGGCAATATCTCTGCAACCTACTATATCAACTCCACGAACCCATCTTCGAGCGAAACAGATTCTTCACGAAAAGAACCCTTCCAAATCACACATAAACAACTCCACATTACACAACACAAACACAGCGCAAACATGGCGGTCCGCGCAGCATTCGAGAACTCGAATGAGTACATCCCCCCTTCCTCCCTCACACAGCACACATACTAACGCACCCACAGAGTCGGCGTCTTCGCAACCCTCACCAACAGCTACGCACTCGTCGCCCTCGGCGCCTCGGAGAACTTCTACTCAGTCTTCGAAGCCGAGCTACAAGACGTAATCCCAATCTGCCACTGCAGCATCGCAGGGACGCGCATAATCGGACGGCTGACAGCCGGCAACCGCAAGGGGCTGTTGGTGCCG